>ENA-OQNO01001959-OQNO01001959.1-human-gut-metagenome-genome-assembly--contig:-NODE-1959-length-12617-cov-3.416974_pt1 | contig 12617 bp, 7 predicted proteins | sample MGYA00242629_ERZ504880 | MGnify/ENA primary metagenome ERZ504880 (study PRJEB26092, sample SAMD00036377) | human gut metagenome | host: Homo sapiens | study: EMG produced TPA metagenomics assembly of... | reverse complement strand
ACATCGCGTCGACGAGCGCCCAGCGACTTCCTCAATCCGATCTCGCGTATGCGTTCGGTCACGTTCGTCAGCATCATGTTCATAATGCCGATGCCGCCCACGAACAGCGAGATGGAAGCGACCGATCCCATCAACAACGAGAACGCCGACATCATGGTCTCCATCTGCTTGATGATGGAATCGAGCGAAGTCACGTACACTTCGTTCTTTTGAAGATTGAAGTACCGGGCAACGTGCTCCTGGGTGGTTTCCACAAGCCTGTCCATGTCCGTCCCCTCGCGCGCAGCCCCGATGATCTGAGAGATGCCGCCGCCCGATCCGAGACGCGTCTGAGCCGTGGTATAGGGCACGTATGCCGACATCCCGCCCATCATGAACGACGTGGCATCGAGAACGCCCACCACCGTGTAGTCGTCGTTTCCCAGCTTGATGCTCTTGCCCACCGCCTGCGTGTCGGCGCTGCCGAACAAATCTCTGATAGATCCGCTGTCTATCACCACCAGTCGCGCTGCGCTCGCCTCTTCGCTATCCGTGAAGAAGCGGCCTTCCTTGAGCTTCGACCCGCTTACCGCGAAGTAATCGGGCCGTACGCCTATGATGCTCGCATTCGTTTTCTTGCCGTCGGATTTCGTCACCTCGGCGGAAGAATAAGACGTGCCGGTGATGGTCTCGTACTCGGGCATGCCCGAAGCAAGTTTGTCCAGATCGTCGAACGTCACGCCTTGGGGCGCGTAAACCCCGATGGACACCTGCCGCGCTTGGGCGAAACCCAGCTCGCCCATGAGCATGTTTTGAACGCCGGCGATAAGCGAGGTCATGGCGATGACCGCCGCGATGCCTATCACGATGCCCAAAATGGTAAGGAACGAGCGCCCCTTGTTGGCCGACAGCGCATGCCAGGTTTCGTAGAACAGATCGCCTATCTTCATCGGGCGCCTCCCGTCGGGCCGACATGGGGACCGTCGTAGAGCCTGCCGTCCCGGATATGGACCACGCGGTCCGCATGGGCGGCGACTTCGGGCTCATGCGTGATGAGCACGATGGTCTTCCCTTGGTCGCGCAGGCTTTTGAACGTTTCGAGCACCATATCGCCGGTCACCGTATCCAGGTTTCCCGTAGGCTCGTCGGCCAGGATGAGCGCAGGGTCGTTCACGAGCGCTCGCGCGATGGCCACGCGCTGCTTCTGCCCGCCCGAAAGCTCGTTGCTGCGATGATCGTACAGGCGAGGATCGAGCGAGACGCTGCGCAACGCGGCATGCGCCCGGGCAGCACGCTCCTTGCGCGGGCAAGCCGTATAGACGAGCGGCAGCATCACGTTGCGCATGACCGTGGCGCGCGGGAGCAAATTGAACGACTGGAACACGAAGCCCAAGCGCGTGGCGCGGATCTCGGCCAGCTCGTCTTCGCGATAAGCGGCAACGTCGATGCCTTCCAGAAGATAACGCCCGCGCGTGGGCGTGTCCAGGCAGCCGAGCAGGTTCATGAGCGTCGACTTTCCCGATCCCGAAGGACCCATGATGGCCAGGAACTCGCCTTTTTCCACCGAAAGCGACACGCCGCGCAGCGCATGGGTGAAACCCGAAGCGCTCTCGTAAATACGATGCAGGTCGACGGCCTCCACAACGCACGCCATGACGTTACCCCACCCCGACTGCGGTGGATACGCCGCCGGAAGACATGGCCGCATCCCCGGCCGCCGCGTCGGCACCTGCCGGCCCACTTGGGAAACCACCGGAAACGACCACGTTGTCACCTGCTTTGACCTGACCCTTCACCACCGAGGTCAAACCGTCGGAGGCGATCACCTCCACCGAGCGCGACTCAACGGCCTGAGTATCGGGATCGGTGACGACCATAAGGTAGCTCCCGCCCGATCCGTCCGACTGCACGGCGGAAACGGGAACCTTGAGGGCGTTCTCGATCGTGGTAGTGGTGATGGTGGCCTTGGCCGTCATGCCAGGCTTGAGGCGAGGATCGGGCTCGGCGATCAGCAGCTTCACCGTATAGGTGACCGCCCCGCCGCCGCCCGGCGCGCCGCTCGAACCGTCGCCCGAACCCGCCGACGTGGTGGCGATCCTCACCACCGTAGCCGGAAGCGTAAGATCGGGAGCCGCAGTGAACGTAACCTTCGCGGTCTGATCGTTGCTGATCTTGAGAATGTCGATCTCGTTCACGTTGATGGAGACGGTCATCTGCGACAGGTCGGCTATCTGCACGGGCGATACGGGATTCGACGCAGAACTGGACCCCAAAGCCTTGCCGGGCTCGATGTTGACGGCGACCACGCTGCCGGATATGGACGAGGCAACCGTGCGCTTGTCCGCTCGCGCAACGGCTTCGTCGTAGACGGTCTGCGCGTTTTGAAGAGCGAGGTTCGCGCTGCTCAGGGCAAGCTCGGCCTGCCTGATAGCGGCATCGGCAGATCCTTCGTCGAAAGAAGGGCCGGCGCTTGCCGCAGCGGCGGGCACCTGGGAACCCGCCCCTGCCGCTGCGTTCGCCTGGGAATTCGCAGCCGCTTGGGCCTGGGCTTGCGCTTGCGCCTGCGCATCCGCTGCAGCTTGCTGTCCGGCCGACTTTGCACGGTACGCCTCGTTCACGGAGTTCTGCGCCTGAGCCACGCCGTTGCGCGTCCCCTCGATGACGCACGCAGCCTGGGACACCGCCTTGTCCAATTCCGCGTTCACCACGGTGAACAAGGTCTGCCCCGCTTCCACGCGGTCCCCCTCGGACACGAACACCTCCCCCACGATACCCTCCACCTCGGGCGTGGCGCTCACGGACGAGATGGGCTGCAAGTTGCCCGAAGCGGTCACCGAGTCGACGAACGTGCCCTGCTCGACAGGGGCGGTCTGCAACGCCATGCTCTCGAGGGCTTTGGCCGTCTGGTCGGCTATGTACCAGGCGAAAGCGCCCACCAGGGCAATCAAAACGAGGACGGCCGCCGAAACTCCTATGATGACCTTGCGCTTGCGCTGTTTCTTCCGTTTCGCCTTGAGATCGTTGAACGCCTGCATATCGGAAAGCGCATCAGGATCCACGATGCTGTCCGGCCAAGGAGGGAGCACCGCAGTCGACTGCGACGGCCCGGGGCCGAAGGAAGGGACCTCCGGGCTCTGCGACGCAGAATCGCCCGCATCGGCCGGACCGGCGGGAAAAGGCGAAGCGGGAAACCCGTTTCCGTTTCGATGGTTGCCGTGGCTCATTGCAAACCTCCCGTGTACGCGAAGCGGGTCGTCTCCACGCACTATCTTCTCGCTACAGTATAATCGGTACAGCATAAGCGATCCGAAACGAAAAAAGAAGCGCCGATTGCGATCAAAACAAAGAAACGGGCAAAAAAGGAAGGATTTGCATGGGAGATTTCTCAGATCGGGTGTTCGGCGTCGTGCGTCGCATCCCTCGCGGCAAAGTGGCGTCGTACGGGCAAGTGGGAAGCCTGATAGGCGCGCCCCGATCCGCGCGGTACGTGGGCTACGCCCTGCGGGCCAACCCCGAACCGGGAACCGGCCCCTCGTGCATCCCCTGTCATCGCGTCGTGTTCAAAGACGGGGGCCTATGCAAGAGCTTCGCCTTCGGAGGACCCGACGAGCAGCGCAAGATGTTGGAAGCGGAAGGCGTCGAATTCGAAGACGACGGGCGCGTGAACATGGAGGCATGCCAGTGGAGCGGCTGCGCGCAGGATGCAGGCGCCCATGACGAGCCCACCCGCCCTCCCGTCGATTTCGATTGGAAAGCCGAGCTGGGAGAATAGAGGCCGCCCTTCGCTGCCGGGCAAGCGTCAGCGCTCGAACGCTTGAGCCACGGACCGGGCAACCCGCAGACCGTCGCAGGCAGCGCTCATAATGCCGCCCGCATAGCCCGCGCCCTCTCCGCACGGATAGAGGCCCGCCCCGCCGGCCATGGGGGATTCGGCCAACAACGCTTCGCAACCTTCGTCGCGCACGATGCGAACCGGACTCGAGCTGCGCGTTTCCACGCCGGTCATAACGGCGTCCCGGTCCGCGAACCCGGCGAGTCGCCTATCGAGCAACGGCAGCGCAGACGCGATCGCATCTGCCACGAACTCCGGCAAGCACTCCCGCAGATCGCACCACGCCACGCCGCGCGCGTACGTGGGGCGCACCGACGAACCGGGGCCCGTCGAGCGGCCCGCGAGAAAATCCCCCACGGTTTGGGCGGGCGCCCGATACCGATCGCCGCCCGCCGCGCGCGCCGCTCGATACGCCGCGCGCTCCATATCCCGTTGCAGCTTCACGCCCGCAAGAGGATGATCCCCCTCGAAGTCCTGCGGGCCCACGCCCACGAGCAACGCGCTGTTCGCATTCCTTCCGTCGCGCGCGAACCGGCTCATGCCGTTCACCACCACGCCGCCCGGCTCGCTTGCCGCGCACACCACTTGGCCGCCCGGGCACATGCAGAACGTGTAGACGCTCCGGCCGTCGGGCAGGTGAACGGCCAGCTTGTAGTCCGCCGGACCGAGTGCCGGATGAGTCGCGGCATCGCCGTACTGAGCGCGATCGACCGCCGTTTGAAGATGCTCGATGCGCACGCCCACCGAGAAGGGCTTCTGCTCCATTTTCACGCCCGCGGCGTGCACGACCTCGAACGTATCGCGCGCCGAATGCCCGCACGCCAGCACCACGCGCCGCGCGGGCACGCGCGCGCTCTTTCCCGAATCGAGCACGTCCGCCGCGGCAAGGATCCCGTCGCGGAAATGCAAGCCCGTCAACTGCGCATGGAATCGAACTTCACCGCCCGATGCAACGATCTGGCGGCGCAGTTCGCGCACCACGTCAACCAGCAGGTCGGTGCCGATATGAGGCTTGGCCTGCCACAGGATCTCCTCGGGCGCTCCGGCATCCGCAAACCAGCGAAGCACATGGCGCGCCAAGGGGTTCTTGATGTTCGTGGTCAGCTTCCCGTCGGAAAACGTGCCGGCCCCGCCCTCTCCGAACTGGATGTTCGTCTGCGGGTCCAAATCCGCCCCCGCATCGAACGCCGCGATCGCCGAAAGCCGCTCGTCCACGTCTCCTCCGCGCTCCAACAGAAGGGGCCGCAAACCCGCTCGCGCCAGGTACAGCGCGCAGAACAGGCCCGCCGGGCCCGCACCCACCACCACGGGACGCGGCTCGCCGCTCGCCTCGAGCGCCGAGGCGAGCTTTGGAACGACAAGCGGCGCATAAGGCTCGTGGCGCTTCACGTGAGTGCCCGGGGAAACCCCCGCACCCGCCCGCGAACAGGCTTGCGCAAGCGCATGCTGCTCCGCGGAGGAAGCGGAAAGAGCCACGCCGAGCGTCGCCACGAAATGCACGTCCCGTTTTTTGCGCGCATCCACGCTGCGCTTGAGGACGAGAACCGACTCCACGTCCGCCTCCTGCACGCCCAGCGCAGCCGCAGCGGCGGAGCGGACGAGCGCGTCGCCCTTCGGCCCGGCGACGCCCGCGTCAAGCGGAAGCCTCACGTTCGACACCTCAAGCACGGCTCGCTCCCTTCGTTCGACCATCGTCAGCCGCCAGCATGCCCGCGGCCGCGCGGGCTGCCAGCATGCCGCTCGCCCACGCCCAATGCAAGTTGTACCCGCCGCAGGGCGCGTCCACGTCCAGCGCCTCCCCCGCCGCGAAGAGCCCCGGCACGCGGCATGCCTCCATCGTGCGCGGGCCGAACGCCTCGACGGCAAGCCCTCCGCGCGTCACCTGGCACTGGCGGGCATCGCCAACGCCGCGCACGACCACGGGAAGCTCCTTGAGAGCACGCGCCAGCCTTGGCGCGTCCGCGTTGGCGAACGGGCCCTCGCGGCGCAGTCCCGCCTCCCTCAACGCGGCATGCGCCACCGCAGGCAGCAGCATGCCGCGAACGATCGCGTCGGCCGAGCATGGACGGCCGGCCGAGCGCAAGCGCGCGGCACGATCCAGCAGAAGGCCCTCCACCCTTTCGGGCGCAATCTGGGGAAGCAGGTCGATGCGCAGCTCGTCGTCCGGAGCGGCGAAACGCGACAGGTTGAACACGGCGATGCCCGACACGCCGTAGTCGCGGAACAGCACCTCGCCGGACTCGCGGGCTTTCTCGACGCCGTCCGCGCCCGCCAGAGAAACGCAGCAGCGAACGCGGACGTTGTTGAGCGGCTTCACCAAAGCGGTATCCGTGCGCAGCGGGCCCAGCACGGGGCGGCCGCTCGCGCACGGCAGCCCTTTCGGCAGCGCGATCTCCTCGATCGCCCTGCCGCCAACGGCCACGACCACGGCATCGGCGTGTCGCACCGCGCCGTCTGCGAACCGAATATGGAATCGGTCGCCCGCGCGCTGCGGCGCATCGACGCGCCCGGCAACGCAGTCGCACGCCAGGCGCACGCCCGCATCCTGCGCAGCCGAGCGCAGCACGTCAAGCACGCTGGTCGCCTTGTTCGCCAAAGGATACAGGCGCCCCTCGCTCTCTTCGCGCCAAAGCAGGCCCAAGTCGGCGAACAGCGCATGAACAGGATCCTCGCACGAATCCGGCTCGCCTTCAAGCGCGGCCAATGCCTGCGAGACGAAGGCCGAATTGCGGTATGCGGCAACGTCGATGCGAGCGTTCGAGAAATTGCAGCGGCCATTGCCGGTCGCCAAGATGGATCGGCCGACGCGGTCGCTGGCTTCGTACACCGTCGTTTCCACGGATCCAGGGGCAACGCCCCGAACGCGCAAAGCGCGGACGGCTTCAACGGCGGCCGCGAGCCCCGCCGCGCCGCCTCCTATGATGGCAAGTTTCTTCATACCGGCCATGATACCGCAAGGCAAGGCGAGCCCTGCCGAAGCGCGGCCGCTCATCGCAGGATCCCCGCAGCAGGCAAGCGACGCGCCGATATCGCGAGGGCGGCGGCCATCGCAGCCCTCCGCGCGCTCGGCGGCGCGGCGGCGACGGTCGAAAAAGACGTCCGCCGCCGAATCTCCATCAGCATGCGCCCGCCTGCGTTGGGAGCGATGCTGCGCTTCCTGCTCGATTCTTCCCCCAATGTTGCGTTTTTCGAGGCGCAAGCCCCCTTCATCGCCTTCCCTCCAAGAACCGTATTCCATTGTCCCAGCTCACAAGGACGGGGCTTTTGAAGATGAGGGGCGGTGCGCAACATTGCTGCAAAAATCGCGCAGTCAGGGTGCGTTGCGACGCGCCGAGAGCATCCCGACGGCGAACCAGCGGCACCGCCCGACCACCGAACGCCGCCTGGCAATTCGAGCGCTTCGCGGCTTTGCCATCTGGGCGCTTCGCCGCTTACGCAAGCCTTACCGCGCGCGTACGCAAACCTTACCCGCACTGTACCCGCCCTTTTCACGGCATTCCTATACTTCCCCTCGTCAGCGCCTTGCAATGCAAGCGTCTCGCACCCGCGCCGCGCTCAAGCCAAGCGGGCAACAGCCGAACACTCGAGCAGAAGGGTCTTCCATGAACCATGCATCGTCTTTTTTCGAAACGAGCACGATCGGCGTGTCGCGTCGATCGTTCCTCAAGCTGGCAGCCATAGCCGGAGCGTCCTTTGCAGGCGGCATGCTCGTGTTTCCCGACCAGCGCGCCGACGCAGCGTTCAGCCCGGCCCCCGGCCAGAATTGGCCGGCGCTGGAAAGCGGGCATATACGCTTCACCGTGCACAGCGACACGCACGTGGGAGCCGGAGCGCGCAATTCCTACACGCAGAAGATTCCCACTGCGTTTTCCGGGATCTACGCCGCCGCTCCCGACGTGGCGGCGCACTTCTTCGTGGGAGATTCGGCGGATACCGGCACTCCCGAGCAGTACGATGAGCTGGCCTCGCTTCTCAATGCGAACGCGCGCAAACCCGTCGGAATCGTCATGGGCAACCACGAGTACTACAGCTGGCAGGGGGACAAGGAGAACGCCCAGGCCGCATTCAAGGATTTCCTGTCGTCGAAGCTGGCCGTAGCGGGGTCGTTCCAGATTCCGGGAGGCGCGAACGAAGGCCAAACCGACTGCGATTTCATCGTGGGCGGAAGCGACGGCTACCACGTGCTGGCGCTCTCGTCCCATCCGGGCGGCTACGACAACAGCTGGTACGGCGACCGGCAGGACTGGATTCGCGAACGCTTGGCCGCCGCGCAGGCGGAAGACGCGAACAAGCCCATCTTCATGTTGACCCACCATCCCTTCGGCAACACGGTCTGGTACAGCACGGGCGGCAGCTGGAACGGCCAGTTCGGCACCGACAAGTCCGACCGAACGGGCAACGACATGGCCTTTTACCATGAAATCGCAGCGGCGTATCCCCAAATCGTGCACTTTTCGGGGCATACGCACATCCCCATGGCCGACCCGCGCTCGATCTATCAAGACGACGGCTGCACCCTCGTCCAAACCGCCACGTTCGCCAACAACTTCTGGATGAAAGGCGGCCAGGACGAAGGGTACAACAACGGCGATTACAGCGGGGGAAGCCTCCTGTACGGGCATCCCGCCGATGGAGACGACGCCAACCAGTGCGAGCTGGTGGACATCGACCCGACAACCCATGCCGTAACCATCTACCGCATGGACTTCCGCGAGGGCGCATGCATCGGAAAACCCTGGTCGTTCAGCCCGAACGACCAGAGCACCAAAATCTACACGTCCTTGGCCATGGAAGCGCGCAGCCTCCCCCCTACGGTAGAGGCCGACGCCGCCGTCAGGGTGCCGAACGACGACACCCTGACCTCGTCAGGAGCGTCCTTCGCCATCACCGCGAGCAAGGTGCATGCGGACACGACCGGCTTGGACGGCGACATCATCCTATGCTACCGCGTAGAGGTCTTCTCGGCCGATTCCGACGAGCCCCTGTACGATGCGCGGTTCATGTCCGATTATTACAAGGCAAGCCAAAACCGCGCGAGCGAATTCGTTCGCCCGCTCATCGGCGCGGCCCTGGCGGAGGGAACCGCTTACACGCTCAAGGCGTACGCTCGCAACGTGCACGGCAAGGAAACGCCCATCGGCCAGGCCGAGTTCAAGACGAAGGAGCGTGAGGTGACGCCCCTCGAAGACCCGCTCTTGTCCGTGGACTTCGCACAAGGCTCGGCCGACGACCTTTCCGCCGCGCCCCATGCGCTCAAGGAATTCGGAGCGCTGGAACTTGTTTCCGACCCCCTGTTCAACAAGCAGGTCGCCGCATTCGGAGGCGCCGCGGCGGCGGCGTACGCGTTCACGAGCGAGGACTACGCGCGCATCGGCACCGGATGCACCCTGGAAGTGCTGTTCCGGTTCGACGAAGAGCCCTCCAGCTACTTCGAGCTGTTCTCATCGGGGCAGTCCCACGGGCAAAACCTCGAGTACTACCCATCGAAGAGCTCCGATCCCGACAGTGGACGCCCAAGCCTGCATTACTACACATCGCCTGAAGGCGGCGATTGGAAATCGACCAGCGCGCACGTCGACACGCTTGCCTGGACGCACGCCGTGGCAACCTACGACGGGGTGGAAATGAAGCTGTACGTGAACGGTGCGCTTGCTTCGCAGTTCGCCAACCCGGGGATCCTCCCCCCGCCCAGCGTAAGCGGCGGCGCGCCGCTGCGCTGGTTCCTCGGCGCCGACACGAACGCGCAGGGAAAGCCCGAGCATGCGATGGTCGGACGCGTGGCGTTCGCCCGCCTAAGCCCCGGAGTCGCAGACGAGAACCATGCCGCAACGCTGTACGCAGCCTCGGCCATTCCCTCCTCTCCCGTGAAAGCGCCGGATCCTGCCAACCTGGAAAAGGCCACGGTAGGAAAAGCGTACGCCATACCCTCCGTATCGTTCGAGGACGTCAACGGATCGATGCTGCAAGCGACGCCCTTCGTGACCGGCCCCGACGGCAATCCCGTCGCCTTGGAGGGCGCCGAGGGATCGCCGCCCGTTTGGCGGTTCACGCCCGCTGCGGCAGGAACGTACACGCTATCCTACGCAGCCGGCTACGCATCGGCGACGACGACCCTGACCGCGGCGTTCGCCCCCGAAAACCCGGGCGGCGATCCCGAGCCGGGAGGAGGATCCGGCAGCGGCGGGAACGGCCAGGGCGGCAGCGGCGGATCGGGCGGAAGCGGGAGCGCCCCGGGAGGACCGGGCGGCAGCGGCAGCGGCGGAAGCACGGCGATCGGCAACCCGATGAAAACCGTCAGAACCGGCGACGCATCCTGGGGCGCCGTCGCAGGAGCAGCGGCCATCGCAGCGCTCGGTGCGCTCGGCGGCGCGGCGGCGAAACTCAAGAAAGACGAAGGCGAAGAAGGCTAGCCGCCGCGCTTCCCGCATGGGACGGGCTCGCGATCCCGAAAAAAAGCAGCCCCGGAGCCGCATACGCGCTCCGGGGCTGCTCGCTACGTTGCCGAAGCAGGCGATGGAGGGTCTACTTGCTTTCGAGCACCGGAATGGGCGTCTCGTCCGTTTCGTCGAGGTTCTTCTCCCACACGTAATGCTTGGTCTCGCGGGCGATCAAGCCCGAAAGCAGCAGCACCACGATGATGTTGGGAACGGCCATGAGCGCGTTGGTGATGTCCGAGATGGTCCACACCAAATCACCGATGCCGATGGCGCCCAAGAACGCCACGGCCACGTACAGCACCTGGTACGGACGGATGGCATGCTTGCCGAACAGGTACGTGACGCAGCGGTTGCCGTAGTACGACCAACCCAAGATGGTGGTGTAGGCGAACAGGATCATGCCGATCACCAGGATGGGCGTGCCGATGTAGGGGATCGACGCGAACGCCGCGCTCGTCAAGTCGGCGCCGGCGGAAACCTGACCGCTTTCCATGATGCCCGGATTCGCGATCATCGTGGAAACCAGCACGATGCCCGTCAGCGCGCAGATGACGACCGTGTCCCAGAACGTTCCGGTCATGGACACGAGCGCCTGGCGCGCCGGGTTGCGCGTGGAGGCCGCCGACGCCACGATGGGCGCGGAGCCCAGGCCGGACTCGTTGGAGAACAGGCCGCGCGCGCAGCCGAACTGCAAAGCCATCATGAGGCCGCTGCCCACCGCGCCGCCGAACGCGGCCTTCGGGGTGAAGGCGCATTCGAAGATCAAGCAGATGGCAGGCCATACGTATTCCCAGTTCATGCCGATGATCACGATGCAGCCCCATGCGTACGCGATAGCCATGAACGGAACCAGCTTCTCGCACACCTTGGAGATGATCTTGATGCCGCCGAAGATGACGAGCGACACCATGATGACGATGGCCAGGCCGATGCCCCATGCGGGCACGCCCGGAGCGTTCGAGGTGATGATGCCGGTCATGGCGCTGGACTGCACCGCGGACCCGATACCGAACGAGGCAATGGCCGCGAACAGGGCGAACGCGCCCGCTCCCAGCATGCCGTACCAGGGCGTCTTGCCGTCTTTCTCGAACGCACGCCGCCAGGCGTACATTGCGCCGCCCAGCATGTTGCCGTTATGGTCCTTCACGCGGTACTTCACGGCGGCGTAGGTTTCGGAATACTTGGTCGCCATGCCGAACACGCCCGTGAGCCACATCCACAGGACAGCGCCCGGACCGCCCGCCAGAATGGCAGTGCCCACGCCCACGATATTGCCCGTGCCGATAGTGGCCGAAAGAGCCGTGGTCAATGCGCCGAACTGGCTGATATCCCCCGGCGCATCCGGATCCTTCGTCACCGAAAGCTTGATAGCCGTCGGCAGCTTGCGCTGAATGAACCCTGTGCGAAACGTCAGGAACAAGTGAGACCCCAACAACAGCACGATCATGGGAGGACCCCACACGAACGCGTCGATATCGCCGATCAGCTGAATGATATCCATACCCCAACCCCTCTCTGTACTCCCGGATGCAAAGCGGGCGAAGAGTCTATACCGAAGCAGATTCCATGATCTGCGCATCCGTCGATCAGCCAGGTGAGCAGCAAGAACGATAGCAAGCCGTTTCGGTATGGGCACTTTCGCGCGCTAAAGTACTCGGATTATAGCGAGGCGGCGCGTTACGGCTTGTTAACAAATGCGAAATTGCCAGCGAACGGCATCGGGAGCAAGGGGGACGAGCGGAAACGAAGGCACGGGCGCGGGCGGCCCGCAGATCGAATGCAGCCCACGGCGCGAACGCGCACGGACGACGGTCGGCAAGCCCCTGCGCGAAAGCCGCTACTTCCCCTCCAGCTGCGGGATGGGCGCGTCGTCGGCTTCGTCCAGGTTCCCGTCGTAGATGTAATGGCGCGTTTCGCGCGCCACCATGCCGGACAGCATGAGAACCACCACGATGTTGGGAATCGCCATGAGCGCATTGCCGATGTCGCTGACCAGCCACACCATATCGCCCACGCCGATCGCGCCCAAAAACGCCACGGCCACGTACACCACCTGGTACGGACGGATGGCATAGCGCCCGAACAGGTACGTGATGCAGCGGCTGCCGTAGTACGACCAGCCCAGTATGGTGGTATAGCTGAAAGCAACCATGCCCAGCACCAGAATAGGCGTGCCGATGTAGGGGATCTTCGAGAACGCCTCGCTTGCCAGCTGGGCGCCCGAGTACAACGTGGGGTTCGTCAAGATGTCCGAAGCGATCTCCGGATGAGCCAGCATGGTAGACACCAAAACGATGCCGGTGAGAGCGCAGATGACGACCGTGGACCAGAACGTGCCGGTCATGGCCACAAGCGCCTGCTGCGCGGGG
>ENA-OQNO01001957-OQNO01001957.1-human-gut-metagenome-genome-assembly--contig:-NODE-1957-length-12633-cov-2.669679_pt1 | contig 12633 bp, 13 predicted proteins | sample MGYA00242629_ERZ504880 | MGnify/ENA primary metagenome ERZ504880 (study PRJEB26092, sample SAMD00036377) | human gut metagenome | host: Homo sapiens | study: EMG produced TPA metagenomics assembly of... | reverse complement strand
TGTACTTGGTATATTTACCGGACTTTTCCGGTTGTTTGGAAATTCTGCGGAAGGTGTTTCCTATGCGATTATCATCTCAAACATGCTGGTACCGTTGATTGAGAAAGTAACCTATCCGAAGCCTTTTGGAAAAGGAGGCGAAAAGTTTTGAATAGTATAATTAAAAATGCATTGATTTTAATGGCGATTACGCTTGTTGCAGGAGTGCTGCTGGGCGGCGTGTATGAAATTACGAAAAATCCCATCAAGCAGCAGCAGGAAACAGCAAAGGCGGAAGCCTACAAAGCGGTATTCCCGGATGCAGACAAGCTGGAAGCAATTGATGATCAGAAAGCTTCTCTGGACTCTGCAGCAGCGGTACTTACTGAAAATGGATTTACTGCTGAAAAGATAAATGAAGTCCTGAGAGTCCTGGATGCTTCCGGAAAATCACTGGGTGTTGTTATGAATGTAACTACCGGTGAAGGCTATGGTGGTGATATTATATTTACCATGGGAGTTCGAAATGACGGAACCTTAAATGGAATAGAAATATTGACCATCAATGAAACAGCAGGTCTTGGAATGAAAGCAGATGAAGATGCTTTTAAGTCCCAGTTTAAAGATAAGAATGTAGAAAAGTTCTCTTATACAAAAGGAGGGGCACAGTCCGATGACCAGATTGATGCCTTGAGCGGGGCAACGATTACAACAAACGCTATGACAAATGGTGTGAATGCCGGTCTTGCTTTCTTCAAGTCTTTAAGTGAAGGAGGTCTTTTAGATGAATAAAATGACAGAACGTCTTTATAATGGTCTGATTAAAGAAAATCCTACTTTTGTGCTGATGCTTGGTATGTGTCCGACTCTGGCGGTAACCACTTCTGCTATAAACGGTGTAGGTATGGGGCTGACCACTTTGGTTATTCTGGCAATGTCCAACCTGATCATTTCCGCACTCCGGAAAGTAATACCAAATGGTGTGCGTGTGCCGGCGTTTATCGTAATTGTAGCTTCTTTTGTAACAATTGTTCAGTTTTTATTAGAGGCATATATTCCGTCTCTGTATGACAGCCTGGGAATCTATATTCCACTGATCGTTGTAAACTGTATTATACTGGGACGTGCGGAGTCTTATGCTTCTAAGTATCCTGTGATACCATCGTTATTTGATGGAATCGGTATGGGACTTGGGTTTACCGTTGGTTTGACCTGTATTGGCGCTGTAAGGGAATTAATCGGCGCTGGACAGTTGTTTGGCTTTCAGATCATGCCGGCCTCCTATGACCCAGGTACTCGCTTTATCCTGGCACCTGGTGCCTTCCTGGTACTGGCTATGCTGACTGCGATACAGAATAAAGTAAACATCAATGCAGACAAGAAGGGCAAAGTAACAAAGATTGGTTCCGGATGTACCGGTTCCTGTGATTCTTGCGGGAGCAGCTGTAAAGGAGGAGAAGCATAATGAAAGAATTAATCATGATTGGCATAGGCTCCGCCTTTATTAATAACGTAGTTTTGAGCCAGTTTTTGGGTTTATGTCCATTCCTGGGTGTTTCTAAAAAAGTTGGGACTGCAGCCGGAATGGGAGCAGCGGTTATATTTGTAATTACCATAGCATCCTTTATAACCGGACTGGTATATCAGTTTATACTGACACCTTTGAATCTGACTTATCTGCAGACGATCGTATTTATTTTAGTAATTGCTGCGCTGGTGCAGTTTGTGGAAATGTTTTTGAAAAAGTCAAGCCCTGGTCTCTATAATGCACTGGGAGTTTATCTGCCTTTGATCACAACAAACTGTGCAGTACTTGGTGTGGCACTTTTAAATGTTCAGAAATCTTATAACCTGTTGGAAGGTGTTGTAAACGGATTTGCTACGGCAGTTGGATTCTTCGTAGCAATTGTGCTTATGGCAGGTATTCGGGAAAAGACAGAGCATAATGACGTTTCACCTGCATTTCAGGGTTCCCCGATTGTATTGCTCACTGCGTGCCTGATGGCGATTGCCTTCTTTGGTTTCGCAGGATTGAAATAAGGGGGGATGATAAGTATGTTGACAGGAATATTACTAGCGGCAGCAATTGTAGGGGGTACCGGTTTATTATTGGGACTCTTCCTGGGATTTGCCGGAAAGAAATTTAATGTAGAAGTAGATGAGAGAGAGCTTATGATCCGCGACGAACTGCCAGGTAATAACTGCGGCGGCTGCGGATATGCAGGCTGTGATGCTTTGGCAAAGGCAATTGCTTTGGGTGAAGCAGAAGTAGGGGCATGTCCGGTAGGCGGAGCGCCGGTAGCGGCGAAAATCGGAGAGATCATGGGCAAGGCAGCAGGAGACAGTAAGCGCATGACAGCATTTGTAAAATGTGCGGGAACCTGTGAAAAGGTATCCAATGATTACGATTACTGTGGCGCACAGGACTGTGAAATGCTGGCATTTGTACCGGGAGGCGGTCCGAAGAGCTGTAATCACGGATGTCTGGGATTTGGAACCTGTGTAAAAGTTTGTCCTTTCGATGCCATCGCAATCGTTGACGGCATTGCAGTAGTGGATAAGGAAAGCTGTAAAGCATGCGGCAAATGTATTGCCCACTGTCCGAAACATCTGATTGAACTGGTTCCCTATGAAGCAAAACATCTTGTAAAATGTTCTTCCAGGGATAAAGGCAAGATTACGATGCAGTCCTGTAAAGCAGGATGTATCGGTTGTAAAAAATGTGAGAAAGAATGTCCTGCCGGAGCGATCACTGTAACAGATAATGTAGCCCATATTGATTATGAGAAATGTACCGGCTGCGGTATCTGTGCGGAAAAATGCCCGGTTAAGATCATAACAGGAAAACCAGCATAAAGGCTGAACCTGAAATCAGGATCAAAAATCCCGCCGTTAAGGCGGGCTTTTTGATTCATGACAATAGAAAGTTCGCGAAAGCGTGCTTTCTATTGTATATGAAAAGCAGTGAACAAAAGGAGGAGTAGAATTGCAGCAATCATTGATTAAGCGTCTGAAACCCGTCACAGAAGAGGAACAGCGGATTTTAACCGGAGACAGGCATATCCAGAAGGAGATTTATACCACCGGCAGGGAATTCACGGTGGACAGTGCAAAGATGCTTGAAAAGGGAAGACTGATCGATATTCGTACCCATACCAGGTTCATTGCTTTTCCTTCCCATAAGCATAATTATATAGAGATCATGTATATGTGCGCCGGGCAGACTTCCCATGTCATAAATGGAACAACCAAAGTAACACTGAAAGAGGGGGATCTGCTTTTTATGAACCAGTTTTCCTCCCATGAGATATTGGCGGCAAAGGAAGAGGATATCGGGATTAACTTTATTATTCTTCCGGAGTTTTTTGATGAGGTACTGCCCATGCTGACCAAGGGAAATGTTCTTAGTAATTTTCTAGTGAGTACCCTGCGCAAAAATACAAATACGGCGGGATATCTGCATTATAAGGTAGCCCAGGTGCTGCCGATTCAGAATCTGATCGAAAATCTGGTGTGGTCCTTGCTGAATCATCAGCCAAATTACCGCCAGATTAACCAGACCACCATGGGACTGCTGTTTATGCAGCTGGTAAATGCAACAGACTGCATTGAGGCGGGAAATCAGGAACAGCATCAGGATTTATTTATCATGCAGGTATTAAAGTACATTGAAGAAAATTATAAAGCGGCAACCCTGAGTGAAATTGCTGGAGAAATGAATCAATCTGTTTCGAATATGAGCAAGCAGATTAAACATGCCACAGGAAGAACCTTTAAGGAACTGCTTCAGGAGAAGCGGCTTTCCCAGGCAGAGCATCTGATACGGGATACCACGATTCCCATTACTGACATTATTTATTTGGTAGGATATGACAATACCAGCTATTTTCACCGTATTTTCAAGGAAAACTACCATATGAGCCCAAAAAGTTATCGAAAAGCTATCGTTGACAACAGCGGCAATTCTTTATAGAATAGAATAGAGCGTGGGCTTAGACACGCTCCAGTAGTTGTTCCAGCAAAAGACAGGAGGGCATATGAATAAGAAAAAATCAGGGATTATCTGCTTACTGGTTCTGTTAATCTGTCTGTTGATTCCGATGACGGCTTCGGCAGCATCGAAGAAAAATGGATGGTATCAGAAGGGCAGTAAATGGTACTATGCGAAAAATGGGAAAAATGAAACCGGTTGGAAGAAGTACCAGGGGAAGAAGTATTACTTACAGAAAGATAAAAATGGCCGGATGACAATCGGCTGGTGCAAGATAGGAGGCAAATGGTATTATTTTGAGCCGACAAAATCGCCGGTGGGTGCAATGCGGACCGGATGGTTAAAGGTTGGCGGTAAGAAGTATTACCTGGGGAAAAAAGGTGTGATGTACACCGGCAAACGTAAGATAGGAAATACCAGATACCAGTTTGCCGTATCAGGAGAATACGTCCGAAAGCTGAAAAACCCTCAGTGGAGAACCAATAGTAAAGGGAAATGGTACGATAATGGTGATGGTACATACCCTAAATTCACCTGGATGACCATAGGTGGAAAACGGTATTATTTTGACAGAAAAGGATATGTCATTACCGGATGGCAGGAGATAAACAGCAAGTATTACTACATGGGCACAGATGGAGCCATGCATGCAAGTCAGTGGATTACCACCAATGGACGTAAGTTTTATGTACAGAGTGACGGTACCATGGCTACCAGTAAATGGGTTGGCAAAAAGTATGTAGGCGCAGACGGCTACTGGATTAAAAAATATAAGAGTAACAGTAACAATGGAAAAGACGGCTGGGCAGGAGATAACAGTACCATTCGCTTTACGAAGAATAAATCTGCGGTGGTGAACTGGAGATACTTTAAAAATGGCAGGGCACTGAAAGGATGGAATCTGATCGGTGGGAAATATTACTATTTTGAAAGAAACGGCTACATGATGATTGGGTGGTTGGACCGTGGCAGTTCCAGATATTTTATGAGTACCTCAAAGACCCAAAACATTGGTGCTGCGGTAACAGGCTGGATGAATATAGACGGTAAGCGCTATTATTTCTTCCCAACTGGTAAAATGGCAAGAAACCAGACGCTTCTGGCTAGTGATAAGAAGTATTATACCTTTGATAATGATGGTGTTTGTGTGAAAGTTAGCTGACGGTTGTTTCTTATCAGCAGGAACTATAATCGTAATTTTCGTGTGCATCATCAAATGGCACGATATACTTCAACTTTATAATTGGAAAATAAGGACGTAAATTAGAAAAATTGCGTCCTTGTTTTTTTGCCCTGAAATAACTATAATGAAGAAAAATAACAAATGAAAGGCGGAAACACTTATGTATAATGTTGAAAAAGGGTATGAAGCAGCAAAAGAATTTTATGCACAATATGGCATCGATGTAGATAAAGCAATTGAAATCGCAGACAAAACGCCAATTTCCATGCATTGCTGGCAGGGAGATGATGTGGCTGGAACGGAAGTAAAAGAAGACAAGTCTCTTACAGGAGGAATTCAGGCTACCGGTAATTATCCTGGAAAAGCTTCTAATGGAGAAGAGTTAAGAGCTGATATCGAAGAAGCTATGAAATTCATCCCGGGTGAATTGAAAGTCAATGTACACGCAAATTATCAGGAAGCTGAACATTTTGTAGACCGTAATGAGATTGAACCGGAGCACTTTGCGAAATGGGCTGACTGGGCTGTTGAAAAGGGATTGGGACTGGACTTTAACCCAACTTATTTTGCACATCCAAAGAGCACAGAAAAAGGAACTCTTTCCTGTGCAGATGAAGATATCCGTAAATTCTGGGTGGAGCATGGTATTAAATGCCGCCAGATCGGTGAATATTTCTACAAGAAAACAGGAAAACCATGTGTTATTAATCACTGGACTCCGGATGGAGACAAAGAAGTTCCGGTTGATACATTAGGACCAAGACAGCGTTTGAAAAAGAGCTATGATGAAATCTTCGATGCAACAAAAGACGTTGAAGGTGTAGTTGATGGTATTGAATCAAAGGTATTCGGCATCGGAGCAGAAAGCTATACAGTAGGATCACATGAATTCTGTATGGGCTACGTAATGAATGCAAATAAAGACCATATCATTATGACTTTAGATGCGGGACATTATCATCCAACAGAAACAGTTTCCGGAAAATTATCCAGTATCTATACTTTTGATAATTCCGTATTACTGCATGTAACACGCCCGGTACGCTGGGATTCCGATCACGTAGTTGGATTTGATGATGAAACCAGAGCAATTTTTGAAGAGCTGGTTCGCATGGATAAATTAAAAGATACATACGTTGCAACAGATTTCTTTGATGCATCTATTAACCGTGTTGCTGCATGGGTAATTGGTCTTAGAAATACCAGAAAAGCAATGCTGGCAGCATTATTACAGCCGGTAGACCAGATGAAGGAAATGGAAGCAAATGGTGATGTAAGTGCAAGACTTGCATACAAAGAAGAATTCAAAGCTGCTCCATTTGCAATGGTTTGGGATTATTACTGTGCTAAGAAAAATGCTGGAACAGGATTAGAATGGTTAAAAGAAGTAAAGCAGTATGAGAATGATGTATTATTAAAAAGATAAGCATGAATAGAAGAGCTGTTACACTTTAGAAAGTGTGCAGCTCTTTTTTTGAGAAAAAATAAGTCACAGAGTCTGCCAGCCACCAGATTTGACCTTTCTGGGACGATTGTCTTTTAATTAAAAAAACTTAATAAATAAAAAATTACAAATACCCTATTGACAACTTTATTAAAGTGTACTATATTGTACTTGTACATTAAGTACACTTAAGTACACCGGATGATACTTGGAGGATGAAATGTGGAGATAATTATTAGCAACAATAAGAGTAAACCCATTTATGAGCAGATTACATCCCAGATTAAATCTGCCATAATGAGTGGTGAAATGCAGCCTGGTGAAATGCTTCCTTCTATGCGGGCGCTGGCCAAGTCTTTACATATCAGTGTAATTACAGCACAAAAAGCTTATGAAGACCTGCAGCGGGACGGTTTTATTGAAACGGTAACAGGCAGGGGGACTTTTGTAGCTAACACCAATAAAGACTTTATTCAGGAAGAAAAACTGCGTAATGCAGAAGAAAAGCTACAGGAAGCAGCAGAGATTGGCAGAAGCAGTGGGATCAGTCTGAAAAAGCTGATAGAGCTTTTGACCATATTTTATGAGGAAGAGGAGGATATGTGATGGATCATATTTTAGAAGTGAAGAACCTGGAGAAAAAATATAAAGATTTTACTTTAGACAAAATCAGTTTTTCAATTCCTTCAGGTACAATTGTTGGATTGATTGGTGAAAATGGAGCAGGAAAGAGTACGACAATTAAAGCTATCTTAAATTTAATTAAAAAAGATGGCGGTGAAATAAAGGTTTTAGGGAAAGAAATGACGGACAGCGATACATTGATGCGCAATGAAATTGGTGTTGTATTTGACGGAGATAATTTCTATGAAACGCTTACCCCCGGAAAAATCGGAAAAATTATGGAAAACATATATTCGAACTGGGATAAAGGCTGTTTTGAGGACTATTTGAAGAGATTTCAGCTCCCTGTAAATAAGGAAATAAAGCAATTCTCCAAAGGTATGAAAATGAAGTTTACCATTGCCGTGGCATTGTCTCACAATCCCAGGCTTCTGGTATTGGATGAGGCCACCAGCGGACTGGATCCCATTGTAAGAGATGAAGTGCTGGATATTTTTCTTGATTTTGTGCAGGATGAGACTCATGCAGTTTTAGTTTCTTCCCACATTACCAGCGATCTGGAAAAGATAGCAGATTATATTACGTTTATCCATGAAGGCAAAATGATCTTTTCTCTATCAAAAGACGAACTTATTTATAGTTATGGAATTATAAAATGTGGCAGGGAGCAGTTTATGAAAATGGACAGGGATGACATTATTACCTACCGGAAGAAAGATTATGAATATGAGATTCTGGTGTCAGATAAAACTAGAATGGAACGAAAATATAAGAACTGTCTTATGAATGATGTTTCTATCGATGATATTATGCTTTTGTATGTGAAAGGAGAAAAGGTATGAAAGGATTAATCTTAAAAGATCTGTATAATATAGGACATAATGCAAAGATGATGGTGATGATGCTGGCGGCTATGGCTGTATTGCTGGCACCTACAAGCGGAACCATAAGCTTCATGGGCATTTGCGTTATTGTATGCAGTATGATGCTGATTACGACGATCAGTTTTGATGATGTTTCAAAGTGGAACCGATACGCACTGATCATGCCGGTGTCCCGCAGAGATGTTGTTAGAAGCAAATACATGGTATTGATTATTTTCACCCTGGCAGGATGTGTTGCCGGCATTATAATATGCAGTATATCCGGTATTATATTAAAGGATTTTAATCTGGTTAATATATTGGCATCGTCATTGGGCTGTCTTGGTATTGCGTTTGTATTTGGAAGTTTTATATTGCCACTCCTTTATAAATATGGTGCAGAGAAAGCCAGAATGCTGATGATCGTGTGCTTCCTTATTCCCACTGCTGTTGTTTACTTCGCCGGATATTTTTATAAAAGCGCTGGGCTGCCGGTGCCGGGAGAGACCTTAATAAAAATAGCAATCGTATCTCTTCCGGTTTTATGCCTTCTGATTATGTATATCTCTTACCGTATCAGCCTGAAAATTTTTCGGAATCAGGAATTGTAATCTGTAGTGATTGTTTTCAGGATCAGGATTTTGATTTAGCTTCTCGGGTGTCATGAAGCTGATAGTCGTCGGTAATAAAAATTGCTTCCACATCCGGCAGAGACTGGATCAGTTCCATACCTTTTTGAAGCCCCAGTGCAAAACAGGTTGTGCTTAAAGCGTCACCATCTACGGATTCTTTGGAAATGATTGTGACGCCAAGCAGACCGTTTTGATAGGGATAACCTGTTTTGGCATCCAGAATATGGTGATAGATGACACCATCCTGTTTAAAATACCGTTCGTATACCCCGGAGGTCACGACAGACTCATCGCTTAAATGTACGGATGTTATTGCTGCATTCTGTTCATCAAATGGTTTTTGAATACCGATATTCCAGGCAGAGCCGTCTGGTTTTGTGCCAATGGTAAGTACATTGCCTCCCAGATTAATCAATCCGCTTTTTACATTTTGTGAAACGAGGTACTCTTTGATTTTATCAGCGATATAACCTTTTGCAATTGCACCAAGGTCAATGGAAGCTTTGGGGTTTGAGAGCGTAACGATGTTGCCATTTATTTGGATGGTATGATAATCAACCAACGCCCTGGCTTCGTCAAGAGCATGGCTGTCCGGTATGGTTTTCTTATCCTTAAAATCCCAAAGGGAGCTTAAGGGAGCGATGGTGATATCAAAGGCGCCGTCGGATAACTGGCTGTAGGTAAGGGATTTCTGAATCAGGGAAATGGTTTCATCCGATACGGTTACCGGCTTCCCATTTGCCTCATTAATGCGGGAAACATCACTGGATTCAATGGTTCTGCTTAACAGCTGCTCGTATTTTTCGCAGACAGCAAAGGATTCATCCAGTAGGGATTCATTATTTGTATCGTAAAGTGTGATTTGTATCACCGTGTCCAGTAAAAAGCCCTGCTTGCTGATTGGCTCTTTGGTGGAACTGCAGGCGGAGAGAAACAGGCAGCAGGTAGTCAAAAGGCAAATAGAAAGCAGTAGTTTATAATTTTTTTTCATGTCAGAGTTGATCCTTTCGTGCTTTATGTGGGGTTCTGCTGTACTAGGAAGTATGGGAAATCTTTATCCGCGATGCTGGTAGAAGAAGATTGCCAATTGCGTCCGGTCTCTTAAGTCTAATTTGTCCAGGATCGTACTGAGGTAATTCCGCACGGTTCCTTCACTCAGATACAAAGTCTCGGAAATTTCTTTATTACTAAGTCCATCAGCAACCAGCTTAATGATTTCCACTTCTTTTGGCAGGATGCCGTGTGAACTGTAGTTGTAGTGTTCTGTGTTCTGCATCAGTTCCGGTATTTTTCTTACAATTTCTCCTCCGAATACACTCTGGCCTGAGTAGACTGCTTTCAGGGCAGGTACGATACTTTCGTAGTTCTGTTTCAGAAGATAGCCTTTTGCACCGATATGTAATGCCCGGATAATATATTCGTCATCGGAAAACGTTGTCAGATATAGTATTTTAGCCAAAGGATCATGTTTTAAGATTTTTTCCCCTGCTTCCAGACCGCTCATAGGAGCCATGCGGATATCCATTAAAAGGATATCCGTTTCTGCCTGGTATTTTTCAAAAAGTAAGATTGCATCTTTGCCGCTGCTTCCCACAGCGGTTACTTTTATTTCAGGATCGCTTTCTAAGATGGTTTTCAGTGACAGTGCAACCAACTGGTCGTCATCTATAATTATAATATTCATTTAAATTCATTTCCTTTCTGGTGGGTGAGAGAATCAGGTGTTTTTTGGTACTGACGCAAATATTTTAAAGCCATTGTCAATGCTGGTGCGGAATGTACCGTGTAAAGCCTGAACCCTTTCCTGCATATTTTCAAGCCCGATTCCATGGGAGGCGGAAGCTTTGCAAAGGGGGTTGCCATTGTCGCTGATCTGGATCTGATAAAAGGAAGGATGTTCTCTTACCAGGATAACAATATGGCTGGCATCACTGTGTTTTACGATATTGGAAAGCCCCTCCTTGATTAACATTATAAAACAGTACTTAACGTTTCTCGGTAAGTTGTCACTCATGTCATATTCTAACGTTGTTTCGTAGGTCTTATAGTCTTTTAAAATGGTCCGTATGGTATCATAAAGATCTATGGAATCATCATGCAGATCATGAACGCTTTCCCGTATGCTGTCCATGGCGCTGGACAGGGTATCTTTCACTGAGAGCAGAGGTGCTTTCAGATTGTTATCTTTATTCACTGCCAGAAGTGCCCCGGTCTGCAAAATGGAGCGGGACAGCATATGCCCCACGTTGTCATGGATTTCTCTTGCAATACGGTTTCGCTCCTTCAGGGTGGCGAGATGGATTTCATAGTCCTGCTTTTCCAACAGATCTTTATTTTTATTCTCCAGTAACAAATTCAGCTCCCGGCTGTTGTCCCTAGAAATCTTCAGCTGATGAGACAGCTTTTGAAAAGTTTCTGTCCGGTAACAGAGGAGGAAGCTCAATAGAAAATATACCAGTATAGACAGGTGCATCGGCTGAAAATCAATCGTCAGATACCGCAGGCAGGCAGCAACCCCTATGACGGAAAGGTACCAGAACTCCCTGGCAAAAAAATCATAAAAAATAAGCGGAAGCAGCAAACAGAAAGGCGGTACCAGAAAACTCAGTAAAAGATAGAGACATCCTGTAAGTACCGTAACTTTAGACTGATCGAAATACGTATTCAGGCAGCTGATGCCAAATGCAGTGACAAAGACAAACACCGGCAGAACAGATATGGAACCGTCAATCAGGAAAATAGAGCAGCAAATCAATATAATGCATTTATCAATCAATGTATCCATGGGAATTCCTCCTTGCAATGTAAACTTACAGCAAAAAGCAATAAAAAAGAACAGCTGTAGTTTACTTCTATATTATACCTATTAGCAGCTAAAATCTCAACAACAGAATCTTTAAATCATGAGGTTATGACAAATGTCATCTGATATCCTGACATACGGCACTTCTTCTGGACTTCTCATTGGTTTATAATGGTATTATCAAATAGACGGAGGGTGCATAGGATGAGCGAAACCATTGTGAAAATAGAAAATCTTGTGAAACGATACAAAGAACTGGTGGCATTGGACCACTTCAACCTGGATATTAAAAGAGGAGAGATTTTTGGTTTGCTGGGACCAAACGGGTCCGGTAAGACAACGGCAATCAGCTGCCTGTTGTCTCTGCTTTCCTACGACAAGGGCAAAATAGAAGTATTTGGAAAGACAATGCATCCGGACAGCTATGACAGCAAGCGGAAGATAGGTGTTATTATGCAGAATGTAGCTGTTTTTGAAGAGTTGACGGTATATGAAAATCTGGATTACTTTTGCGGGCTGTATGTGAACGATAAACAGAAACGGCGGGGACTGGTAGAAGAGGCAATTGATTTTGTGGGACTCCAGGATTTCAAAAAGTTTTATCCCAGAAAATTGTCCGGAGGTCTTTTAAGAAGGTTAAACATTGGATGCGGAATTGCACATAAGCCGGAGCTGATCATCATGGATGAACCTACAGTGGCAGTTGACCCGCAAAGCCGGAATCACATTTTAAAGGGAATCCAGAAACTCAATGAAGAGGGTGCAACGATTATTTATACCTCTCATTATATGGAGGAAGTGGAACAGATCTGTACCAGAGTTGCCATTATGGATAACGGGCAGAATCTGGCAATCGGCACGACGGAAGAACTAAAAAACATGATCAAAGTGGGTGAAACGATACGAATTGAAATACTGGGTCTGGAAAGCAGCATCTTATTGAAAATCAAAGAGCTTCCCCATGTCTACGCTGTGTCATATGAAGAAAACGTACTAAAAATCAAATGCAGCAGTGCAAACCACAATCTGGTAAGAATTTTGAATTTTCTTCAGGAGCAGGAAATTTCTTTTGGCAGGGTTTTCTCAGAAATGCCGACTTTACACGATGTATTTT
>ENA-OQNO01001948-OQNO01001948.1-human-gut-metagenome-genome-assembly--contig:-NODE-1948-length-12680-cov-11.122998_pt1 | contig 12680 bp, 16 predicted proteins | sample MGYA00242629_ERZ504880 | MGnify/ENA primary metagenome ERZ504880 (study PRJEB26092, sample SAMD00036377) | human gut metagenome | host: Homo sapiens | study: EMG produced TPA metagenomics assembly of... | reverse complement strand
GCGCAGCGAATCCTTGATAATGAGCTCGGATGTGCTAACGCTAGCGAGGCAGTCTAACTTTAACTGTTAGCTCCTGCCGAAGATCGTCACATCCGAGGAGGCTCATTGTCAAGGACAATCGGAATAGTATACGGAAAGAAGTTCTGCACCTTATAAAATTTGTCAAAAAAACTGTTGCCATTCCATCTACATAAAATAGGTGAAATTCTATTGTTTTTTCTTTTCGAACATAAATCGAGTTAACAACATTGGTTTTTAACATTTCAAGATGATCTTTATAGATTTTGGAAATAGGGACCTCATTTACATCTACCATTTCTTTTAATGTAGTTAATGGTTTTTTTCTTTTTTTCACGCAGTGTATTTTTTCTTTATATTTTTCAAAAAGAAAATCCGTATCTAACAATATTCCTTTTCAAATAAGTATATGGATCTGGTCAATATAACTTACATAAGGATTGTTAAATAGTAGTTTGGTAATAATCGTTTTTTAGTAACGTAGCAAATATTCCCTAAAAATTAATAGCTGTTTGCTATGGTGGTAATAAACTCAAAGATCTATAACACAGGATCATTCAATTTGTAATGATTATATTTCGAAAAGGCTTCTATCTTATCGAAAATGCTATCTACGTCAGCTGTTGCTAAATCCTGATAAAGGATGGAAAGCCCATTTTTTTTGATCTCATCATTCATATAAGCTTGATCCATTTCATTGTACATAATCAAATCAGCTTGGGGAATATCAGTAGTAATATCGTAGCTAATGATTGAAAGGTCCCATTCGGGTTCAACTTTTATACGTAATTGTTCCTGAAGCTTCTTTGATCTACTCCAGATCATACCGGCTCCGCTACTCTTAAGAATTCCCCCTCTTGTGTTTACCGAATAAATCCATACCAGCTTTTTCATACCTTTCACTCCTTAATACTTTTATTGTGTCTATATAATATAAGTAATGTAGTATATACTTTAATACTCTTGAACTTGATAGTTATCTTCAGTTAGCAGAGAAGATCATTATCTGTTCATTTAACCTAATCATAGACCACTCTTGGAAATAATCAAGTTGTTCGTATACCAGTATACTTTTTCAACATACTGAGTTGAGTACTGACTAGCTATAAATCACTAATTCTATAATTTCATTAACAATAGTAGCTTTAGGGAGCTTAAGACGTATCTCTTGAAGTTTCTTGCGAATAAATTTTTTATAAACTGTGAGGGGAGCTAACAAAATGGCTAAACACACGACACTTTTCCTTGTTTACGGTGTTTGCATAAGATTTGCATAAGAGGAGAAAAATTGTTATGTAGCAAAAAAAGCAGGTCCTTATCAGTAGCGCTTTGACTTAAGGTGTAGCCAAGAATCAGGAAAAGGATTGGCTAAAAAAGTATGATCACCAGAAGTTTTGGATGAATGAAATGCCGTACCTCTCATCTTGAGACTGTTAGAAGAAAGAAAAAAAAGAAGGGGCACTAGAAACAACTGTATTTCGTGAATGGATCGTAAAAGAATAAGAAATATTGTTTTTACAAAAACCTGACCGAAAAACAGTACACATTTTCGTATTTTTTCGTTTTTTCTTGACTACTGATGGCGCTATCAGTATCATAAATGGCAGATAGACACAGCCAAATAAAAAAAGGCACCTCTGCTTCTAGTGGCAGCTAGAAGCAGAGACCTTGAAAAGTCATCACACGTGACCGTCCAAGTTTGCCATAGTCAATGTAAATACATCAACCTTGTTTATTGTATCGAATCTAAAAGGAGAAATCTACCCTTTAGAGGAGAAATTTCAACAAAATGTATGCGTTTTATTTGCTGAGCAAAAGGTATTGGACGTTTGTGTTCAATACCTTTTTTGTCTGAACATACACCTGAAGATAAAACTGCTCTGTTCGAAGATCTCTTGTGCTTTTAATAGAGCTATAGCCAGCAGAATCGGTCAGTGTAAAAAGATGTTTTTTCGTCAAAGGAACTAGCCTTTGCGTATCTTATTATGGAAGCAGATTTTATTTGGCTGTTTTCTATCGCTGAAAGGAGAGGAGCAACCGATGCAAGTGATCGCTATTTTGAATCACAATGCTATCATTGCGAAATCAGAGGAAGGGGAGTGGGTGTTGATCAAAAAAGGAATAGGCTTTGGACGCAAGATCGGGGATCCAATCAATGAAAGAGATGTGGAAAGTGTCTATCAAAAAATTTAAAAATCGGGGAGTCACTGTTCAACAGGCTTGACCCATTTCGCTTCAGCGGAATGCGTCAAGCCTGTTTTTTTGAAGGGAGGAAATACCGCTGGAATTGACTCAAGTCATTTATGAAGAGTTGCTGATCATTCAGTCAAAAGCACAAACGAAACGCCAAATCTTAAAAGAATTAACAAAACTCATGACAGATAAAGGCGTAATAACTGATACAGAAAGTTTCTTGGATGATGTCTATCAAAGAGAAGCAGAAGGAGCAACAGGAATCGGACAAGGAATTGCTATCCCTCATGGTAAATCACCAAGTGTCCGGCAGACAGTGATCGCAGCTGCTACTTTAGCTGATCCGATTCCATGGGAAACATTAGATGATCGTCCTGTAGAAATCGTGATTTTATTTGCTGTACAAGAAGGTGACAAAAATAAAGGGCATCTTCAGCTTTTGCAAAAGATTGCCGTACTTTTGGCAAGAGAGAGGTTTATCAAAGAACTGAAAAAAGCTGCTTCAATCGAGGAATTATATATATTATTGACACAAAATGACTAGGAGGAATAATGACTTATGTTAGTAACAGGAAAAGAAATACTAGCCGTAGCGAAAGAGAGAAGCTTTGCCGTTCCTGCCTTTAATGCAGGTTCTGGGCAATTATTGAACGCAGTGATAGAAGCTTGTGAAGAAGCAGAATCTCCTGTTATGATTGCAATCCATCCAGAAGAACTGAAATTTTTGGCAGACAGTTTCATCGCTCAAGTGAAATATGCAGCTGAGCAGACAGATATTCCCGTATGTATCCATTTAGACCATGGTGATGAATTCAAACAAATTATTCATGCCATCCGCTTAGGTTTTACTTCTGTTATGATCGATGCATCCCATCAATCGTATGAAACAAATGTCATGTTATCTAAAAAAATAGTAGAAGCAGCTCACGCTGTTGGTATTTCTGTAGAGGCCGAACTGGGGACGATCGGAGACACAGGTAATACTGTAGAAGGCGGTGTCAGCGAGATTATTTATACGGATCCGTTAACAGCACAAGCATTCATTGAGGAGACCGGAATCGACAGTTTAGCGATCGCTATTGGAACAGCCCACGGGATCTATCCTAAAGAACTCAAACCCAAGCTTCGCTTCGATATTTTAGAATCGATTCGATCATTGACTACTATTCCTTTAGTCCTTCATGGAGGATCAAGCAACCCAGATGAGGAGATTCGTCAGGCAGTAGAATTAGGAATAAATAAAATCAATATTTCCAGTGATATCAAAATGGCATTCGCAGAAAAACTCCGAGATATCTTGAACTCAGGAGATTTAGAGATACGTGAACCGAATATACTGTTTCCACCTTGTATGGAAGCTGCAAAACAGGTTGCTTTAGATAAAATTTATTTATTCCAATCAGATGGCAAAGCAAAATACTATATGTGAGGGGGCAACAAAATGAAGATCGTAGGAATCGCAGCTTGTACCGCGGGGATTGCACACACGTATATCGCAAAGGAAAAACTGCTTCAAGCAGCAGAGAGCCTTGGACATGAAATCTGGATTGAGACACAAGGTCTTGCTGGAACACAAGAGCCACTAGAGCAAAAGTGCATTGCTGCTGCAGATGTCGTGCTTATTGCAGCAGATATCAAGGTAAACGGAAAAGAGCGTTTTCGTGGAAAAAAAGTAGTCGAAGTACCAACTAGTTTAGTTGTCAAATCTCCGAGAAAGCTGATCGAAAAATTAGAAGAGATGCTGAATGAAAGAATGGAAGGGGAATAAGATGGAGATACTGAAATCAATAGGCTTCAAAAAACATTTAATGACGGCGATCTCTTTCTTTTTACCTATCGTCGTCGCTTCCGGATTCTTGCTAGCTATTGGGAATATGATGGATGGAGTCACTATTGAATCATTCACAGATGGGTTTTCTTTTGCAGATACGATGACAACGATGGGAGGATATGGTTTAGGTTTATTACCAATGATTGTTTCCTGTGCCATTTCTTATTCAATAGCAGATAAGCCTGGTATTGCCCCTGGTTTGATTACTGGGATGACCGCTAGTGGGATTGGAGCGGGATTTTTAGGTGGAATGGTTGGCGGATATTTATCTGGATTAGTTGTTATTGGACTAACGGCAGGAATCAAAGTACCTAAATGGATGGATGGTCTAATGCCGACTCTGGTTTTACCATTTCTCAGTTCTTTCATTGGAGGATTGGTCATGTATTACGTGATAGGGACACCTATTAATTGGATTACAGAGATGGTTACAGGTTATCTAAGTAATTTAGATACTTCTTCGTTATTTTTATATGGTGCAGTAATTGGAGTATTATCATCAATCGATTACGGTGGAGCAATCAACAAAGTAGTATTTGCTTTTGTGTTTGCTTTGTTTTCAGAAGGAATCTATGAACCAATCACTGTATTGATTTTAGCTTCGATGGTAACCCCTTTCGGCTTGTCGATCGCTTATTTCTTAGGGAAAATCATTCGTAAAAATATATTCAATCGTCAAGAAATCGATACATTGAAGACCGCTTTTCCTATGGGGATCTGTCAGATCACAGAGGGATGTTTCCCTATCGTATTGAACGACTTGGCACGCAATGTCATAGCAACGGGAGTCGGTGGGGCAGTAGGTGGCGGATTAAGCATGCTTTGGGGCGCAGATAGCCGTATTCCGGCATCGGGAATGTTTGCAGTCGCTACGATGACCAGACCATGGGCATTCATTGGTGCATTGTTAGCTGGTTCTTTTGTCACAGGAATAACCATTTTATTATTGAAAAAACCAGTAGATCCGAATGCAGAAATCATCCAAGAAGAAAAAGAGGAAGAAGACATATCTTGGGATGATTTGACAATTAGTTAGGAGAGGCAGAATGGATTACAAGAAAAAAGTACAATAGATGTACCTTGAGGCAGGAATGGTATGAAAGAATCAGAGTTAGAAAGAATCGAATATACAGATTTTGGTTTAGGAGCGATCGAAACTGTCCAGAGCATCGGCACCCTCCTTGAAATGACGATGAAGGAAAAATGAGAACCTTTCGTTGTCGAAAAGGTCTGGTATACCTTATGTCGAAGGAAAGGAAACAAAAAAACTTTCCTGTACTATTCCAAAAAGGAAAGAAAGTTATTATACAGTAAAAAAAGAAATTATTCTTCATGCTAGAGATCAGTACACGATCGAGCCCAATATCAAACACTAGTTCCAGGCAGGCGCAACAGGTGCGGTTATCACTGAATTTTCTTCCAGCAGTGACGATTCAAGTGATATTTTTACAAATCCAGCTATTTATCGTTAACAAAAAGATTTTTAGGAGAAGCTGATGAACAAAAATGATCAAATTTTGATCGTTTAGTTCGTCGGCTTTTTTATTTAGAGAAACATCATTTATCAGTGAAACATAACACGAGAACAAAATGATTTTTTCGTTAATAAAAGAAACAAATATTTGTTGTTTAAAATAATACACGTTATTGGCATATAGGACGAAATCCCAGTATCTTCTATAAGTAAGTCATTTCATATCGATGAAAACACGTTATTTATTTTTGTTTTATCTATAAAATAGCTGAAAAATGATTTTTTCCTAAATACTATATATAGTGGTGTCTATCCTATATACCACTAAAAAACTACAAAATCTAGTCTTTTATTTTAAAAAAACACGTGTAGAATGAAGATAGACTTTTGAGTTAGGGAGTGTTTTTTTATGAAACTTACTGTTTTTTGCGGTTCCCGTTTTGGTAATAAAGAAAGTTACAAATTTATTGCGCAAACGTTAGGAAAATACATGGCACAAGAAGAAATCGAACTGGTTTACGGTGGTTCATACTCCGGGATTATGGGAGTGATTAGTAAAACAGTACTGGAAAATAACGGAAAAGTCACAGGTATCTATCCGAATGGGCTTTTTGAAACTGAATTGCCTGGAAAAGATGTTACTACATTTATTCCTACAGAAACGATCGATGAAAGAAAGGTATTATTATTTGAAAAGGGAGATGCTGTCCTCGTTTTCCCTGGAGGTCTAGGTACATTGGAGGAATTCTCACAACTTCTTTCTTGGATAGCAATCGGTCTGACGCCTGACAAGCCAATCGGAATATTGAATATTGGCGGTTATTACAGCGGCTTGCAACAATTATTAGAAACTTTTGCAAAAGAGGATTTTATGGATAAAAAATGGTTGGATCAAGTAATCTTTTCCAACAATCCATTGGAAATGGTCAATGAATTACGAGCAGTATCTATTAAAAATCAGTTATTATTGAAGGAGGCAAAATAATGAGTCAAATATATTTAGCAGGACCATTTTTTTCAGAGGAGCAAATCGATCGAGTAAGTCGTATCGAAAAAGCGTTGGAGGAAAACAAAACAGTCACAAGTTTCTACTCTCCACGTCATCACCAAGAAAGCAATTATGAACTATTCAGCGCTGGATGGGCGCAGGAAGTATACGAAAAAGATATGGAAGAACTGACAAATGCAGAATTTGTTGTTGCTATCCTTGACTTTGAGCATCAAACAATCGATCCAGGAACGGCTTACGAATTAGGTGTGGCAACTATGTTGAAAAAACCGATGATCATTGTACAAGAAGAGACGGTACCTACAAACTTGATGATTACACAAAGTCTCCATACGTATTTAAAATCAGACCAAGCTGTACGTGAATATGATTTTGAAACATTGCCTGTTGAAACTTACGTAGGCGAGTACTTATAGAAGAGGAAGGGTTGTATGTCAGTGATTTTGATTTCAGGAACGATTGGTGCAGGTAAGAGCAGTTTGACGGATATGCTTGCAAAAGAGATTGATTCTAAACCATTTTATGAAAATGTCGAAGATAACGAAGTATTGCCGCTCTTTTATTCAAATCCTGAGCAGTACGCATTTTTATTGCAAATCTTCTTTTTGAACAAGCGATTTTTAGCAATGAAAAATGCTTTAGTGAATGATGACAATGTGCTAGACCGATCCATCTATGAAGATAGCCTGTTGTTCCATCTAAACGCTGATTTAGGTCGGGTAACGGATATCGAAGTACAGCAGTACGATAGCTTATTAGATACGATGCTAAACGAGTTAGATGATGTTGCTCCAAAAAAACGGCCTGATTTGATGGTCCATATCAAAGTTTCTTTGGACACGATGCTAGAACGTATCAAAAAACGTGGGCGTGATTATGAACAGCTAGAAAGCGATGAAACGTTATATACCTATTACGAAACGTTGAACACCCGCTATAATCAATGGTATGAAGATTTTGATGTATGTCCTAAAATACAAGTGGATGGGGATACATTCGATTTTGTAGAAAATCCAGAAGATGCAAAAAAGGTGATCCGTCAGATCCAAGAAAAATTAGCTGAATTGGAAGGAAAGCCTGCTGGAAAATATTTTACGGATAACCAGCATGCAAAAGGTCAAGAATTAGGCTAAAAATAAAAAACCAAACGACGGGAAAGAAAAATTACTACGTGATGTAGAATAAGCCTTTCTGTCGTTTGGTTATTTTATATTCAAATATTTGAAATAAATAAATCTTTACTCTTTGATTTGTAAACTGAAATGATCCACTGTTTGTTTTACTGATGAAGCTTGATCAAAGGAAGAAGCTGAGTTTGAAGTTCATAAAAATCAGCCATAGTGAGTTTTGCTTGATTTTGTTTATCTTCTTCTACTTTTTACATAATTTTGAACAGGATAAGATTCAAATGTTTTAAATGAATCTTTGACTAGTTTGTGACAGTTGTCGCATATGCTCAAGCTTCCTTGGTCATTAAATTCTGTATGGATATTTTTGTTGTTATTACATGTACAATAATCAGGACTATCGATCATCCATTTCGTCTCCTTTACAATCATCTTGCTTCTTTACTATAGCAGAAAAGAAGGGGAGAAACAAAAGAAGATCCAACAGACGGCACTATAGACTGTAGATGTTGCCATCCTCATCCTTCAAACGGTAATTACCGATTTTTGTAAATATGACTGTTGTTTCTTTTTTATTTTCTTTTCCTGAAATAATATATTCGTCATCTTTGGTAGTGATCTTGATATCTGTCAGCACTGTTTTTTCTTCAGATGATTCAGAAGAATCAGTTCCTTGTGTCTGATACGTGCGTGTCCATTCCATTTTTTTATCTGTAAATGTCAACTGTCCCGCGGATAAATCCATATCTTTACGTACTTTTAGCGTATATACACTGTTAGTGATATCTGCTTTTTCCGCTTTTAAGACAGAAGAATCGGTTGTTTCATCCGAGGATTGGTCAGAGCCGCCAAACAAATTACAGCCAGTCAATGTCAAAAGTCCCGCAGACAAAATAAATAGTACGATTAATTTCTTCAAAATACTTCCCCCATTTGATAGGATAAAGAAATTATACCATTGGAAAGTAAAACTTCAAACGGATGGAAGAGAAAAACGCACAAAACACCCACAAATAGAGTAAATTTTAGAATAAAATTTTAAAAAGGCAAAAAATCCGCCACTTTCAGAAAGCGTTTTAAAAAAGTGTTGCAATCTTTTAAAAAAATGCTATATTAAAAATGAACCGGTTCAAATACTTGTTTAAGTATAATTAATAGTGAGAGGAAGTTGCTCTACTGAAGACTTTAGTTATATGGATATTGATGACAAGCAACACTATGCAAAGAAAGCGGTCATCATAATCGAACAACAAGAAAGAGAAATCAAATGTAACTGGCAGGAGTGAGAATGTATGGCATCGATCCGTGACGTGGCTAAGATGGCTGGTGTTTCAGTGGGAACAGTTTCCCGTTACTTGAATGGTCAGCAACTGAAGGAAAAGAACATGAAAAAAATAGCAGAAGCGATTTCAGCGTTGGACTATAAAGAAAACATCATTGCTAAAGGGTTGAAGAATAATCGAAGCTTCTCTATTGGACTTTTGATAAACGGGATTTCCAGCCGTTTTGGGTCGGAAGTTGTCTCAGGGATCGAAAGAGTAGCTGAAGAAAATGGGTATAGCTTATTATTAAGCGGGTTTGCCGATCAGCCAGAAAAAATTGAACAAAAAATTGAATACCTGATGAAGCATGTGATCGATGGGCTGATTGTCTTCTTATCCGAAGAAGAGTGGTCTGGATTTGAAATGCTCACAAAAATGAGTATTCCAGTTATCGCATTGAATTGTCCAGAAGGGCCAGCAGGTATTGATACAATATTAGTGAATGATCGAGAAAGTGTAGCAAAAGTGATCGCTCATCATGGTGAACAAGGACATAAAAAAATCGGATTTATTGCTGCCACTCAAACAGACTACGTAGCAAGAGAACGTTTAGCAGGAGCCAAAGAAGCGGTACAAAATGATCCATCGATCCAATTAGAGGTCTTTACAGGAGACTATTCTAGAAAAAGTGGCTATTATGGGGCAAAAGAATTATTAGAAAAAGGAGTAACAGCGATTTTTGTCAGCAATTATAATATGTCGATCGGTGCTATCGAATGTTTCAATCAAGAAGGTATCAGAATCGGGAAGGACATTGCGTTTAGTCATTATGATTATTTGGATAAAAACGAATTGAGCATCCTTCCGAAAATCACGATTACACCACCAACAGATAAAATTGGGGAACAAGCCGCAGAACAGCTGTTGAAACGAATCAAAAAAGAAGAGGAAGAAAATGAAAAAGTGATTGTGATGGAAAATATCATACATGGAATCAACTAAAACGAACTAAAAAAGAAAAAGAGGTGCTTTGATGAAAAAATATCAATTTCCAGCAAATTTTTGGTGGGGTTCTGCAGCAAGTGGCCCACAAACAGAAGGAAGGATTTCAGGTGATGGAAAAGGAGAGAACATTTTTGATTATTGGTACAAAAAAGAACCGCAAAAGTTCTTTGACCAAGTAGGACCTGAAAAAACTTCACAAGTTTATACGAAGTATCAAGAGGATGTACAGTTGATGAAACAGACTGGGCATAATTCATTTCGAATATCTATCCAATGGAGCCGTTTGATACCTGATGAATCTGGAACAATCAACGAAGAAGCCGTTCGTTTCTATCATCGTTATTTTGATGAGTTGATTGAAAACGGTATCGAACCCTTTGTGAATCTGTATCATTTCGATATGCCGGTGTATCTGCAAGAAAAAGGCGGATGGTTGAACCGAGAAACGGTTGAAGCCTATGAAAAATATGCCAAAAGTTGTTTTGAATTGTTTGGTTCGAAAGTAAAAAAATGGTTTACTCATAATGAACCAATCGTTCCAGTCGAAGCAGGTTATTTATATCGATGGCATTATCCAGAAGAGTCAGATATGAAAAAAGCGATCCAAGTTGGCTATCATGAAGCGTTGGCTTCAGCGTTAGCCATCAAATCTTACCATGAAATGGAGCAAGGTGGTGTTATTGGTATCATCTTGAATCTGACACCAAGCTATCCAAGAGACGAATCAAACCCTGAAGATGTTAAAGCAGCGCAAATAGCAGATGCGTTCTTCAATCGTTCATTCCTTGATCCAGCTGTAAAAGGCGAGTTTCCAAGTGAATTGATTGAGATAGTAAAAGAACTTGATCTCATGCCTGTGATCCATGCAGAGGATTTGACGGTTATCAAAGAAAATACAGTAGATCTTTTAGGTATCAATTATTACCAGCCACGCCGGGTAAAAGCAAAAGAAACACCAATCGATACTAAAAACGGTCCAATGCCTGAGGATTATTTCGACAATTATGAAATGCCTGGTCGTAAAATGAATCCTTATCGCGGATGGGAGATCTATGAACAAGGAATCTATGATATTTTGATCAATGTACGAGATCATTATGGAAATATCGACTGCTTTATTTCTGAAAACGGTATGGGTGTAGAAAACGAAGCACGATTTATCAAAGAAGATGGCATGATCCACGATGATTATCGGATCGAATTTGTCCAATCTCATCTGAAATATGTCCATCAAGCCATTCAAGAAGGTGTCAATTGTTTAGGCTATCATATGTGGACATGTATGGATAACTGGTCGTGGACCAATGCATATAAGAATCGATATGGCTTTATTTCAGTAGACTTAGCACAAGATGGAAAAAGAACAATCAAAAAATCGGGTCATTGGTTCAAAGACGTATCAGATAAAAACGGATTTGAGGCTTAAGAAAGAATAGTTGAGAGCAAATGCGTGAAATTCTCCATTCTTACCATTTTGTGAAAAAGAAGTTCAATTATTTACGATCTTTTTCAACTTTTTTGTCTTTCTATTTCATTTTTTGTATATAATAGAATAGTCAAAATTAAATAGGAGTGGAGGAAAGCATGAGGAAAAAAAGACCGTTTCTTCTCTTTTGGTTATTCGGTTTTTTCTTACTGCTTATTTTATCCGCAGCATTTTCAGGAAAAATGACAGCAGATCTTGCTCAGAAAGAAACAGAAAAAATCGTAGCAAGCAAAGAATCAGTAGATAATTTCAAAAAAGAATTCTCAACTTATTGGTGGGCGGAGTATAAAATAACTGCCAATTACGAAAAAGGCGAATTGGACATTTATTTGCCAAAAGGAAAAGAAGAAAATCAATTTATTAATATCGATGACGTACTTAGTGCGATTTCTCTCAGACAATATCAATTCAAAGACAAACATTTGACCGTTTTGCTTTTGACTCATGATGGCGACAAAGTAGCCCGTTTGAAAAATGGAAAAGTGATCACCGCTTATTCTGAAAAAGTAGACAAAAAAGTGGTCGCCGATCGTTTAGCGGAATGGAAAAAGACAAATGAACAAGTCAAGAAAACAACTATCTCTTCTCAAAAAAACGAATCGACAGGAACAAGCCCTTCAGATTCTGGCAGTGGGCAAACGATAACGGGAAATGAAGAAAATCAAGCCTCAATCATTACGAATGAGTCATCAGAAGGACAATATCAAACTTATGGGCAATGAAAAACAGAGGTTGTGAAATCAGCGTTTTGACCTGAGTATTAGAGAAACAAACGGCAAAATAGTTCCTCATATTTTGCCGTTTTTTGAGCTAATACCGAAGGTCAGCTGATTGAACACCGTTTAAGAAAGAGGTTGTGAACCTGCCGTTTCAGTCTGAGTCACAAGGAGCAATTTCAAAAAATAGCTCCTTATATTTTTCGTTTGGTTGGGCTTATTACCGCAGATGCAAGCTTTTGAACACCGTTTACCAAGAGGTCTTGAGCCTGCCGTTTAACTCTGAGCCACAAGGAACAATTTCAAAAAACAGCTTCTCATGTTTTATAAATATTGTGACTTGTGGCCGAGGAGTTGGCAGGAGAACACCGTTTAAAGAAGAAGTTGTGAAAAAGCTGTCCTGCATCAAGAAATAAGGAGCTGCGACAAGAATTTTGTCACAGCCTTTTCCTACGATTAGTCAAGTAAAAGGTGTAAGAAAAATAGCTCATAAACGAAAGCGACAAAATCAAGGCACACCAAATAAAGCCTCGTTCGTAAAAAATTTTCGATCTGGGCA
>ENA-OQNO01001937-OQNO01001937.1-human-gut-metagenome-genome-assembly--contig:-NODE-1937-length-12732-cov-3.793653_pt1 | contig 12732 bp, 10 predicted proteins | sample MGYA00242629_ERZ504880 | MGnify/ENA primary metagenome ERZ504880 (study PRJEB26092, sample SAMD00036377) | human gut metagenome | host: Homo sapiens | study: EMG produced TPA metagenomics assembly of... | reverse complement strand
TACAATGTTCATAACATTGGAAAGCGACGCAGACCACATGCCGCCGATGAAAGTAATGCCGATAAATACTATGGCGCTTACTATCATGCCGCTTTTAAAGTCGAATACATCCGGCATAATGGCGTGCAGAATGCTGCCGCCCGCAATGTATTGCAGCGAAATAATAACCAGCTGAATGACAATCTGGCAGAATACGCCCAGCACAACAGCTTTCATGTCGTGGTGGCGTTCAATAAGTTCCGAAATTGTGGTAATGTTCTGTTCGCGGTATTTTTTTGCCATAAACAGACCCATTACAATAGCGCCAAGGGCCCAGGCAATAGTGTACCACCCGGCGGAAAGACCAACGCGGAAGGCATGTTCCGAAACGCCGATGGTTGAAGCGCCGCCAACGGCAAGGCCGATAATGGTTACGGCAATCAGCGGAGTGTTGAGCTTGCGCCCGGCAAGGGCATAGTTTTCCGCTTCGCCTTCGCTGCGTTTTTTAGCATACCAGCTGATTGCAAAAAGAGCCACAATATACAATATTAATATTGCTAATGAAACTGACATTTAAAATCCTCCCCTTATTACAGCTTTCAAAATAATTGTAACATTTTAATTTTATGCAAAGTATGCACTAAAGTCAATAGAATATGCAGCAGGCTGTGTTAATTTATGCATAAAAATACCTGTCAGCTTTTGTAAACAGTAAAATAATGTACACAAAACAGCCATGCTGGCGCCGCTAAAAAATTTTTAAAAATTTTTTAAATTTATGCTTGACAGTTCCGTCAATAACCAGTATAATATCATTTGTCAGCAGCGAGAGCGATGACAAATGTGACTCCGTAGCTCAGTTGGATAGAGCGTTTGACTACGAATCAAAAGGTCGCAGGTTCGAATCCTGCCGGGGCCACCAATTAAAAATCAGCACCGCAGAATATGCGGTGTTTTTTTATGCTTTACAGCAGAACAATATAAAAGCCAAGAACAGTATATGCTGTAAGGCGATAGACAAAAACTGCGGCGGCTAAAATCAAAACGCCTATGTACGAGAGTCCGGTGCCACGCCCGAACGAAATTGATGAAGCCGCAGCATTTTTGCAGAGCCGCATCAGTATATACCGTTCTTGGCGGTTAACAACATAACTTCACAAAATCTAATCTTATTATAAAAGGACGGCAGCTTATGCTTACCGTCCTTCTTTCGTTACACAATATTAACAGTTATTGTTTTTCGTAACTGGTTAAATTACCGTTCAAATCAAAATCAGCATTGTATTTTTCGCGCGTGCCTTCAACGCCCCAGCTTGCATACATTCCGTCTCTGCCTAAAATATAAACAAGAAGGTTGCTTACTTTACCACCTTCAACGTCCTTGGCTTTGGCTTCCAGCTGTTTATACATATCAGGAACTTTAGAAAAATCTATTTTGCTCATAGGCGTTACGTTATCTTCCATACGTCCGTCACCAGTAAGCTGCACAGGGTTAGGGCCTTCCCACTTACCATTGCTGTATTTATAATTGTCAACATCTTCCGTGCCGGGCTTAACAATATAAATATCAATAGAATCACTAACGCCCTCCTGTTCAAAATGCATCAGGGATATATCCTGAAATACCAGCAGGTCATGCCCTTTGAAGCCGTCTTTGTTTTTCAGCTCGTCCATAATGCGCACAAGTTCACCCTGCTCTGTAAACATATTTTTGCTGCTGCTGCCTCCGCCGCAGCCAACAATTGCAAACATTACCAGAACCATTGCCAGCATTAATAATTTCTTCATAAAACCGCCTCCTTAAATATATGTTATCTACTTTTAATTATAAGGCAAACTCAAAAAAAAACAATTATCAATTATTTTGTTCCTGCAAATAAAAAATCCCGGCGCTGAACCGGGATTTTACTTTTATTTACTTATATAACGCCTGCAATCAGCCCATAAGGCTGCCGCCGGTGTACCAGTCGTAAATACCTACAAGGCCGAACAAAATGAAAATCGTTGCCGCAGCCCATTTAACGGTGCGTTCCGGAATACGTTTGCCAAGCACGTTGCCAACAATAACGCCGATGCCGTCGGCAATCATCATGCCGGTAGTGGTGCCCAGCCAAACCGGAATCAGGCTTTGGAACTGCGCTGCCAGTGCAACAGTTGCCAGCTGGGTTTTATCGCCCATCTCCGCCAGGAAAAAGGCAACCGCAACAGTCCAGAACGGGCTCATGCCGCGCTCCTTGTCCTCGCCTTCAAGTTTATCGCCGCGGATGGTCCACAAACCGAAAATAATAAACGAAACAGAAGCGGCCAGCTGAATTGTGCTCATCGGCACAAACTCGGTTAAGTATGAGCCTACCGCCACCGCAAAAAGATGGTTAAAAACAGTTGCCGCAAAAACGCCTGCCATAACTGTTTTCCAGTTATACTTTGTGGCAAACGCCATTGCCAGAAGCTGGGTTTTATCGCCCATCTCCGCCAATACTACAAAAATACATGCTGTCATAAACGCTGTCATGAAAAATACCCTCCTAAATTTCATCCATATTATTAATAAATAGTCAGCGCTATGGCGTATCTGCCTGTATACCACATCCCTCATAAAAATATATCTATAAAAAATAAAAAAACGAGACACTTTAGTACAGACTTATGCCATCTGTACTAAAGGTCTCGTTTTTAGCTTGATTGCTAAAGAATAAGCCAAACCGCTGTGCGGCTAGTATGTTGACTTATTGCCGGGAACTACTCCCCTTTAGGAATGTAAAAATTTTAGCAGTAGCGCGTCTGTTTGTCAAGCATTATTTTGTAAAATGTACACAGAGGAAAAACAAAAACACCGCCAAAATATAGATAATTATTGATATTTTCTTAAAAAAATGATATACTTTCATCAAAGTTATATATAGCTGTATGACTGAATGATGAGGGAGTAGTTACCGCCTTAACAAGGCGGGGCATCTCAACAAACACGGAAGCAATTTGCCTGGTTTGCCTTAATTAACGAGACTCATGCGTAAATGCCATAAAGCTATGAACTTGCGCAGATCTTCAAAAAATTTTAAGGGAGGCAAAATGAATGAAATTCTATCTGGAATCTGTGGAAAACACTTTTAAAGAAGTTTCTTCAGACCCACACGGTCTTTCAGCACAGGAGGCCGAAGCAAGACTGCAAAAGTACGGCAAAAACAAACTTGCCGAAGGGAAGAAAGTTACCCTGCTGCAGCGCTTTTTAGAGCAGCTGTCTGATCCGATGCTGATTATTTTGATGGTAGCAGCCGTTGTATCGGGCATCACCAACTATCTGTCCGGTGAATCCCCGGTTGACGTATTTATCATCATGTTCGTTGTTATTTTAAACTCGGTGCTCGGCGTTATTCAGGAAAGCAAAGCCGAAAAAGCCATTGAAGCACTGAAAGAAATGTCCGCCGCAACTTCCAAGGTTTACCGCGACGGCAACCTTGTTACCGTAAAAAGCGAAGACCTCGTTCCCGGCGATGTTATCGCTCTTGAAGCAGGCGACGCTGTTCCTGCAGATTCGCGCATTATTGAATGTGCAAGCCTGAAGGTTGAAGAAGCAGCCCTCACCGGCGAATCCGTGCCTGTAAACAAAAAGGTTGATACCCTTGCTCTGGGCGACCAGAAAGACGTTCCGCTGGGCGACCGCAAAAACATGCTTTATAACGGCACCGCCGTTGTATACGGCCGCGGCAAGGCTGTTGTTGTAGGCACCGGCATGGACACCGAAATGGGCAAAATCGCAACCGCTATTACCGAAGCAAGCGAAGGCGAAACCCCGCTTCAGAAAAAACTGAGCCAGCTCAGTAAAATCCTTACCTACATGGTACTGGGCATCTGCGCATTTATCTTTGCTTTCAGCGTATGGCGCGCCGACGCTATCGACACCCGTCTGGTACAGGAATCCTTCATGGTTGCAGTAAGCCTTGCTGTTGCAGCTATTCCTGAAGGCCTGGCAGCCGTTGTTACCATTGTGCTTTCCATAGGCGTTACCAAAATGTCCAAACGCCATGCAGTTATCCGTAAGCTCACCGCGGTAGAAACCCTCGGCTGCACGGAAATTATCTGCTCCGATAAAACCGGTACTTTAACCCAGAACAAAATGACGGTTGTTGACCACTTCCATTTCACCAAAGACCGTCCGTATCTGGCAAAAGCCATGAGCCTGTGCTGCGACGCAGAAATTGACGATAACGGCAATGTTACCGGCGAACCTACAGAAGCAGCGCTTGTTACCTACTCCTACACCGTAGGCAACCCGAAAAACAAACTCGTTCCGGAATATCCGCGTATCGGCGAAGCTCCTTTCGATTCCGTAAGAAAAATGATGTCCACGGTGCATGAGCGCCTGAACAAAGAATACTTAAAACTCCCGGGCGTATGCGACTACGTTCAGTTTACCAAAGGCGCCCCGGGCGAAGTATTGAACCTCTGCACCCATTACCTTGACGAAAACAGCGTTATCAAACCGCTGACCGACGACAAACGCGAACTTATCCAGAGCCATATCCGCCGCATGGCAAACAACGCACTGCGCGTACTTGCCTGCGCTAAACGCGAATATGAAAAACCGCCTACGGACTTCAGCCCGGAAGCACTGGAACATGATTTAATCTTCGTTGGCATTACCGGCATGATTGACCCGGTTCGCCCCGAAGTTGTAGACGCTATTAAAGAATGCCACAGCGCAGGCATCCGCCCGGTTATGATTACCGGCGACCATATCGACACCGCAGTTGCCATTGCTAAACAGCTCGGTATCGTTGAAGATGCTTCGCAGGCAATTACCGGCGCACAGCTTAACGAAATCAGCGAAGCTGAATTTAACGGCGGCGCTGTTGAAAAATACTCCGTATATGCGCGTGTACAGCCTGAACATAAGGTTCGTATAGTAAAAGCATGGCAGGCACGCGGCAAAGTAACCGCCATGACCGGCGACGGCGTAAACGATGCTCCTTCCATTAAAAACGCCGATATCGGTATCGGCATGGGCATTACCGGCACCGACGTTACCAAAAACGTTGCCGATATGGTACTTGCCGACGATAACTTCGCAACTATCGTTGCAGCAGTTGAAGAAGGCCGCCGCATTTACGACAACATCCGTAAATCCATTCAGTTCCTGCTTTCTTCCAACCTTTCCGAGGTTATCAGTATTTTCGTATCGACCATGATGGGCTTTACCATCCTGCTGCCGATTCACCTTCTGTGGATTAACCTTATTACCGACGCATTCCCGGCACTGGCACTGGGCATGGAAAAAGGCGAAGCCGATATTATGAAACGCAAACCGCGTTCCTCCAACGAAGGCATCTTTGCCGGCGGCATGGGCTTCGACTGCGCATACCAGGGCATTATGCTGGCAGGCGTAACACTGGTATCCTACTTCGTAGGTCATTATCTGGAATCCGGACGTTGGGAAATTGTTGACAGCCTTGACGGTATGACCATGGCGTTCATTACCCTGGCAATGGCAGAAATCTTCCACTCCTTCAACATGCGTACTCAGCACGCTTCCATCTTCTCCGTACAAGGCCATAACGTATATCTGTACGGCTCCATGGTATTCAGCTGGGTACTCAGTACCGGTATCGTTTACATGCCGGTTATCTCCGATATGTTCAAATTCCAGCATATCTCCTTTGAAGAATACGTAGTTGCAATGGGCATGGCATTCTCCGTAATTCCTATTGTAGAAATCGTAAAATTCATTCAGCGCAAAATGCGTCATCAGGCCTAATGGCTGATTAACAAAAACGTAAAGCGGTATGGCAAATGCCATACCGCTTTTATTATGAAAAAACCGCACTGCTTTTTTGCCGTGCGGGTTTTATTTATATAGCTCAGTTTTACTGTTTATTAACCATTTGCTGATAGGCCCTGCCCCAGTCTGCCATAGCGTCGATAATGGGGTGCATGGATTTGCCCAGCTCGCTCAGTGAATATTCCACGCGCGGAGGTACTTCCGCATAAACCGTGCGCACAACAATGCCGTCCTTTTCCATTGAGCGCAGGCTGTCGGTAAGTACCTTCTGGCTGATTCCCTCCAAATCTTTTTTAAGTTCGTTAAAACGCCAGGTACGCATTTGCAAGTTGCGCATAATCAAAAGCTTCCATTTGCTGCCAATTAAAGCCACCGTGGTAGCTACCGGGCAGGCCGGCAGTTCTTCTTTCGTAAGCACGCTTTTCACCTCCAATAGTATCAAATATAATGTTACACCATCATTATAGCCTGCTGCGGTAAAATGCGCAATAAGGGTTACCAAAAGGTGACTAAGTAATAGATTTGTGCGTACTTGTCTGCATGAATATAACCTTTTATAATCATAATTGTAAAAAGCAAATGCCCCTTAAAACAGGCAGATAACTGGAGGTTTTTATTATGAAAAAGAAATTTTTGGCAATACTTTCCGCAGCAATGATGTTTTCCGTTATGGGTGCAGGCAGCGCCGGCGCAGCACCTGCTAAAGCCGTTCCGACAGAAAGCCATATCACGCTTAAAAGCGGCAGCGTAAACGTTTACGATTACGGCGACATAAAACTGCACGCTTATTTTACAAACGACCCGCTTGCCGACGTTGCTTACATTGTTGAAGGCAAAGAGGCTCTTGCCGGTATTGAACTGCCTGCCTTTACTGCCGGGCTTGATACCTGGAAAGATTATGTTAAATCGCTCGGCAAATCCATGAACGATATCTTCATCGTCTGCCATCCTGCCGGAGCAAGCTATATTAAAGGCATGAACGTTTACGGAACTGAAGGCGCGCAAAAATCCATTGTTTCCGGCAGCACCGGTGCAACCACACAGAGCCTGTTTGCTGCTTTCGGCGCTGATTTCCACGGCGGCGATGATACGGCGGCAATTACCAATACCGTAAGCGGCAAAGTACAGCTTGCCGGTGTAGATTTTGAAGTTATTGACCGCGGCGAAAGCTACGACCTGGCAATTCCTTCGATGAATGTAGTTTACACACACATGCTTGGCAAAACAACTCACTCCATTTTAACCAGTGCAGCACATATCGAAGCCTTCCTGCAAATGTTAAAGGAATATCAGGCAGCAGGCTATGCAATGATTTTAACCTCGCACGGCGGACCTGAAGGACAGGATGCTGTTGCCGAAAAAATCAGCTATCTTAACAAAACTAAAGAAATCATGCAGCAGAGCAAAACCGCTGATGAATTTAAAGCAAATATGAAAGCTGCCTTCCCCGCTTATGACGGCGAAAACTACCTTGATATGACGGCAGGCTTTTTGTATAAATAACTAAAAACGGTATTAACGCAAAACAGCGGGCAGGTTAATCCTGTCCGCTGTTTTTTAGTCTTATTATTTAACTGTGTAAGACTTTGCAAAAGACTTTTCAAGATGTTAAATTTTTATTTATTTCACTGCTTCTTCCAGTTTTGCCAAACTTTCCGTTACCATGGCATACTGGTTAATTGCGGCATATTCGCATACCTGCACAGCCTGCGGCGCATATTCTTTAAGGGCGGCAAAGTAATCGTTCCAGTCTATATTGCCGCAGCCAACCGGCAAATGAGCGTCTGCCGTGCCGTCGTTATCGTGAATATGCACGCCTACTAATTTGTTATTTAAATCGCGCAGCACATCGCTTAATTTCCAGCCGTTAACATGCGCATGCCCTGTATCAAGCAGTGCAGCAGCATTAGGGAAGCGTTTAAACAAGCCAAGATATTCCTCATATTCAAACAAGAGAGTGCCGGTTGTACGCAGGCCCACGTTTTCCAAAGCAACAGTTACACCGTATTTGCCTGCCAGCTGCAGCAGTTTTTCAATGCGGCTGCACACAAGCTCCTGCACGGCCAGTTTTTCTCCGGCAAAATACCATGCTTCGTTGCTGTGTACAACAACAAAAGCAGCATTAATTTTGGCAGCATAGGCAAAAGTTTTTTCGTACACTTCAAGATATGCCGTATCATTCGGGTCGGCAAGGTTTACGGCAACGCACGGCCCATGAATGCTGAACCTGCGTTCCGCGCCGTCCCTGCTTTTTAAATCTTTCAGCACATAGTCCCAGTAATGGTCGGTGCCGAATTCATAAAAAATTTCAATATCGTATTGCATCGGCAAAGCTTTTAAAAATGCTTTGCTGAAACTGCCGAAAGGCAAATCGCTTACAGAAAATTTCATTTTACAATTTCACCCTTTTGTACATAACCAATGTTGTTTTTGGTTTCATAATCAAACAAACTTACTTCGTCCCAGTTAAAGCTGAGGGCGATATTGCCGCTTACATCGCTGCCAGTGCCCGGCAGGGTTACAAAAACGGTTTCACCAGCTTCTGTTTTAACCGTTAAGGTGCGCTGGTTGCCGGTATTTTCCTGGTAGTTTATGCAGCCCTTAATCTGCCCGCCGGCAGAAGGAGTTAAATGCTCCGGCCTGATGCCGAGAAGAACATTGGTGCGGCCTTCCAGAAGTTTCTGCCAAAGTTCCGGCACATCACTTAAACTGTTACCGATTTTGATTTTGCCGCTGCTGTAAAATGCAGAAACAATATTCATTGCAGGCGAGCCGATAAACCCTGCAACAAAGGTGTTGGCAGGATGATGGTAAATGCTGTCAGGCGTGCCTGCCTGCTGCAATTCGCCGTCTTTTAAAACAACAATGCGGTTGGCAACGGTCATTGCTTCAACCTGGTCATGCGTAACATAAATCATGGTCGGTTTGTAAATTTCGTGAATACGCACAAGTTCCGTCCTTGCCTGCTGGCGAAGCTGGGCATCAAGGTTGGAGAGAGGTTCGTCAAGCAGAAAATACGGCGATTGTTTAACCAGTGCCCTGCAAAGTGCAACCCTCTGCTTCTGCCCGCCGGAAAGCTCTTTCGGCTTATGGTTTTCATAGCCTTCAAGATTCAAAATTTTTAAGGCTTCCGTGGTACGTTTTTTAATTTCATCTTCCGGCAGCTTCTGAATTTTTAAGCCGAAAGTAATATTATCCCATACGCTTAAATGCGGAAACAGCGCGTAGCTCTGAAACACCATTGCCACATTGCGTTCTCCGGGCGGTACGTCGTTAATAACCCTGCCGCCCATATAAAGTTCACCGCTGGTAATTTCTTCAAGGCCCGCAATCATACGCAGCGTGGTGGTTTTGCCGCATCCGGAAGGCCCGAGCAGAATCAGGCGCTCGCCTTCTTGTATTTCCAGGTTCAGCGATTTAACAATTTTGGCATCTCCGTAAGATTTACATACATTATTAAAAACTATGCTGTTCATTATTAACCTTTAACCCCCGATTGCATAAATGTATTAAGGATGAATTTCTGGCAGAATATATAAAGCACCAAAGGCGGAAGTGATGTCAGTACCGCAACGGCCATGGCAATGCCCCATTCGCTGCCGCCCTCCGCGCTGATGAACATTTGCAGGGCAAGAGGCAGCGTGTACATTTCCTTATCCTGCAAAACAAGCAGCGGCCAGAAATATTCGTTCCACGAATTGATGAAGAACAGAATGGCAACCGCTATTACAGAAGGCTTAATAAGCGGGAAAATTACGCGGCGCAGTACCGTAAGAGGCTTTGCACCGTCCAGAATGGCTGCTTCCAGCAAGGCTTTGGGAATGCCGCGCATTGTCTGGCGCATTAAGAATATGCCCATACCGTCTGCAAACGCAGGCAGCATTACGCCAAGCGGATGGTTTAAAAGGTCCATTTTGCTCATTAACAGATAGTTCGGCATAATGAGTACCGTAACCGGAATAAAGAACGTAAGCAGCATGCTGTTAAAAATGGTTTCTTTATATTTAAAATCGTAATAAATAAAGGCAAAGGCTGCCAGAATGCTTGTAACAACTTTCATTGCCGTTGTGCCGGCAGCAATAATGAAGGTGTTGTAAATATATGTAAGCAGCGGAAAATCCTCCAGCACCGTTGTGTAGTTGTCAAAAGTAGGAGGAAACGGCAGCGGGTTCAGCGTAGCCTGGAAAATCTGGTCCATATCCTTCAAAGAAGTGGATATCATAAAAACAATGGGCCACAGCTGTATAAACACTGCAATTAAAAGCGGAATATGCCATATAAGCTCTTTTTTATCAGTTTTCATAATATACCTTCTTCTCCAAATATTTGTTTCTGAACAGCAGGAACGCTATGTAGCATACCATGGTGATAATGGCAAAAGCAGCAGATTTGCCGGTTTGGAAAAATACAAAGGCGTACTGGTAAATTATATATACCAGGTTGGAGCTGCCCTGGTCCGGCCCGCCCTGCGTAAGCATGTTTACAGGCACCAAAACGTACTGCAAACCAAACACAACCGTTATTGTAAATACGTAAATAGCGGTAGAAGATGTCATCGGCACGATAATCTGTTTAAAAATCTGCCAGTTGGTGGCGTTTTCAAGTTTGGCAGCCTCAATCATTTCTTTGGGCACGGCAAGCATGGCAGCCAGCATAACTATCAGGTTATAACCGAAAACCTTCCAGCCGATAATCGTGCATATTGCAAAAATTACCAGCCAGTTTTCTTTAAACCAGCGCGGCGATTCAACATCAAACCATGAAAGCACTATGCTTAACGGGCCTGCCAGCGGGTTGTAAATCCACAGGAACAGGATGCTTGCAACTGCCAGTGAAAGCGTTGCCGGCATAAACAGCGCCGAACGGTAAAAACCTTTACCTCGCTCAATCAAATGCCCAAGCACGAACGAAAACAGGTAAGGCAGCACAAAGTTTAAAACCAGCATAATGGCTACAAAAACAACGGTATTAACAAGAATTTTTATAAGTTCTTCACTGCCAAGAACGCTGACATAATTATCAAGCCCTACAAATTTCATATTGGGGCTTACCATATTCCAGCTGAAAAAACTTAAGTAAAGATTTTGCAGCAGCGGCCAGTACGAAAACACCGCAAAAAAGAATACGCTCGGCAGCAGAAATAAAAACGCCTGCCATTTTCTTTTTTCCATAAAATTTACTCCTTTAGCAAAAATCAGGCTGCCGCTCAAAGCAGCAGCCTGAAACTTATCACATTAAACTTACATCAGGGAATTAATTTTTTCAGCAGTTTCATGAAGGGCCTGTGCAGCGCTTTCTTTACCGCTCAAAATAATGTCGCGTGCGTCGATAAGAAGCTGTTCGGCCTGTAAGCCGTTAGCGCCGGGGAAGCTTGCCCAGGGAACCAGGTTAGGCATTAAGGAAAGTGCAACCTGTACGTTTTTGTTGGTGTCAACCAATTTCTTAAAGCCGTTCGGGTCATTTTCTACGCCCTTGCGAGGCGGCAGGTAACCGGTGCCGGTGCTCCATTTAAGCAGTGCTTCTGGAGATTCCAGATATTTAATGAATTCAATGGCAGCCTGTTTTTTAGCGTCGTCTTTACTGAACAGCATCAGGAAGTTGCCGCCTGCCGGAACTTTAAGTTCTTTGCCTTCAAATACAGGGAACGGAGCAGCCATTACTTCAAACTTAGCGCTCTTTTCAAAGTTGGCGCGTTTGCCGATAGTCGTGCAAACCATGCCGAGCTTGCCGCTCCAGCTGGCGATGCGTTCCTGATTGCGGAAGATGTGCATATTCAGAAAACCGCGCGTGGCGGGACGGAGCCTGAAATCAATGATCATGATATTTCTCCCGGCCCTTGCGGGCCTGTTGGGGCGGTGCGTCCGCAGCGGGCGCTTACTTGATGGAACACCCGGCCTGAAAACCGGACTCGATGGCGGTCAGGATTTTGCCGACGGAGGCGCAATCCCCCACGCGGACGCAGGGGCAGCCCATCTCTTCAAGCTCGGCGGCAAGGGCGTTTTCGGCCCGGTAGCCCACGGCGATCACGAGCGTGTCGAAGTCGTCAAGCCAGCGTTCCGAGCCGGAAGGGAATTTGGCCTTCACCTTGCCTTCTTCGGTGACTTCAAGCACCTGCGTACCGGTAAGGAAGCGCGTGCCGTACTCCCTGAGGCGCTGCATCAGATAACGGCGGGTACGTGATTCCATATCCTTCGCCAATTCGGGCTGAAGTTCGAGGATGGTCACATCCGAACCCTGCGCGGCGAGGAACTCGGCGGTTTCACAGCCGATAAGCCCGCCGCCGATGACGAGCGCCTTTTCCCCGGCTTTGGCTTCACCGGAGAGGATGCTCTGGGCTACCACCGCGTTCCGGGCCTTGCGGCAAAAGCCGGGGAATACCGGGGAGCTGCCCGTGGCGGCGATCACGGCGTCCGCGCCGAGATCCCGTACCGCTTCGGGCGTGAGGGCGGCCCCGAGGTGCAGCCCGACGCCCGCCCGCTTCAACTGTCGCTCGAACCAGCCCGTGACATGGCCCAGATCTTCCTTGTGCGGAGGCTTGCAAGCCACGTTGAGCAGACCGCCGAGGCGATCCGATTTTTCATACAGATCCACCGTATGCCCCCGGAACCGGGCGGCAAGGGCGGCCTGCATCCCGGCGGGGCCGCCGCCGATGACCGCGACTTTCTTGGGGGACGCCACGGGATCGAGATCATATTTGCCTTCCGCACCGGACAACGGGTTCAGGGCGCACCCGACGCCCGTTCCGCGCGCGGATCCGGCTACGCAGCCCTCGTTGCAGCCCACGCACCGGATGATGTCTCCGGCCTCGCCCGCCGCGACCTTGGCGGGCAGGAACGGATCGGCAATGAGCGCACGGCCCATCGCCACCATGTCCGCATCCCCGCGATCGATGATGCCCTGAGCCGTCTGCTCGTCGGCTACGCGGCCCGCCACGATGACGGGCACGGCGGCCTCAATGCCGTCGCGCACGGCGCGGG
>ENA-OQNO01001934-OQNO01001934.1-human-gut-metagenome-genome-assembly--contig:-NODE-1934-length-12741-cov-4.189313_pt1 | contig 12741 bp, 13 predicted proteins | sample MGYA00242629_ERZ504880 | MGnify/ENA primary metagenome ERZ504880 (study PRJEB26092, sample SAMD00036377) | human gut metagenome | host: Homo sapiens | study: EMG produced TPA metagenomics assembly of... | reverse complement strand
ATCAGAAGTGACTGGCTTTTTCTCTTATTGGAATCCAGTTTATTCTTTATAAGGGCAATTACGATACCGATGACCATTCCGATCACATACATGGAAAATGCTGCCGCCATTGCATATTTGCCAAAGAACATATCTGCAAAGAGGACGTATATGGGCAGTCTTGCGGAGCATGACATAAATGGCGTAATCAGAATCGTCTTTTTCCGGTCTTCCTCCCGCTCTAACGCTCTGGTAGCCATGATTGCCGGAACGCTGCATCCGAATCCCAGAATCATTGGCAGAAATGCCTTCCCTGACAACCCCGCTTTTCCCATTAGCTTATCCATTACGTATGCCACACGAGCCATATAACCGCTGTCTTCTAAAATAGCTAGTGCCAGGAAAAGTATAAAAATGTTGGGAAGAAACGTGAGGATTCCGCCCACTCCTGCGATAATGCCGTCTACAACCAGGCTAATCAGCCAGTCCGCGGCTTTTATATTTAACAACAGTTGATGTACCCCATCGGAAAATGCGCCCAATCCGATTTCAAATACACCTTTTAATGCGTCTCCCACTACAAATGTCAGGAAAAATACAAGTGCCATAATCCCAAGAAATATGGGTACTCCCCATATGGGGTGTGTCAGTACTTCATCAATCCGATCCGTAGAAGCGGCCTTTTCATTTCGATAGAATAAACACTCTTCCATGACTTCTTCGATATAATCATATTTCTGATTAATGATTTCTTTTTCGTAACTGCGATCCACCACTTTATTCGTTTCTTCCAGATACTCAGTGATCAGTTCTTCATCTTTCTCCAGAAGTTTGATCGCCATCCATCGCTCATTATGAATTCCCGGGTGGTGCTTTTTCAATATTTCCTGAATCTTAACGATCTTTTCTTCAATATCCTCAGAATAATGGATTACCTGCTCATTGGGTCCTTCTTCGTAATGATGCTTTACTGCATGCATCAATACATCCAGTCCGGTTCGTTTGCGGGCTGAAACCGGCACAACCGGAATTGCACCTAATAATTCCGGCAAACGGTGCAGGTCGATTTCCATACCCCGCTCTTCCACAATATCCATCATATTCAGTGCCAGAATGACAGTTTATCCAAGCTCCAGCAACTGTGTGGTCAGATAGAGATTACGTTCCATCGCCGATGCATCCACGATATTAACAATGACATCGATATCTTCTTCCATAATACATTTTCTGGTTACTTTTTCCTCTATTGAGTAGGATGTGAGGCTATAAATACCAGGGGTATCAATGAGTTTAATATGCTGGCCTTTGTAATTTGTCTCGCCTTCCTTTCGCTCAACCGTAACGCCTGGCCAGTTTGCCACTTTAAGATTCGCACCGGTATATGCGTTGAATAAAGTGGTCTTCCCACAATTGGGATTTCCTACAAATGCCACATTAATTGTCTGTTTCATCTTGCTGCTCCTCTGCCTCAATCCCTGATGCAAATTCTCTTCCCAGTGCCCATTTTGTGCCGCGCACTTTGATGATCACTGCTCCGTTCTTTTTCATGTTCATGATTTTTACTTTTGTGCCTTCGAATATACCCAGTGCTTCCAGTCTTCTCGTAATACCTTCCTCCAGGTGAAGTCCTGCCACTACATAGGTATCCCCTATTTTTCCATCGGATAATATCATTTGTTTAACCTCTCACCGTAAATTGATTCCCTTCTTTTGCTTCTTCTTCCTGCTCTTTAAATTTAATCTGTCTGGAAACGCTCAGCGCCAGTGCCATCTCTGCCATCAGGAACATGACAGAGGTACCTCCGTAACTAACAAAAGGAAGGGTGATACCCGTTGTTGGAATCAGATTAATAACAACCGCTATATTTAATACTACCTGAATTGCTATATGGGCAAATATTCCGGTTGCAATCAGAGAACCTAACAAATCCGGTGCATTTTGTGCAATAAATAAAAGCCTGTATAATAGAAAAATAAATAATATTGTGAGCATTGCTGCACCAAAAACCCCTAGTTCTTCACATACAATTGAGAAAATCATATCATTCTGGGCTTCCGGCAGAGATCCTAATTTCTGAGCACTGTTGCCCAGTCCTTTTCCAAAAAGTCCTCCGGACCCAATGGCATACAATGCCTGCATTACCTGATACCCACCCAGACTGGAGTAGGTCTCCGGTTCTAACCACACCAGAATACGCTTAATTCGAAAACTATCTGAGTTCTGTACTGCTGATGCCAGGTAAGCAACCAGTAAACCGATCACCGCAGCCACGCCGCAGCCGCTCACCACAAAAGGAAGTGTCTTGGGATGTGCAATAAAAATTAAGATTACCGTAATTCCGGCAATAATAATTGCCGTACTCAGGTTCTCTGTAAATAAATATGTAAATAAAGAAGTTGCGGCACCAAATCCCATTACAATCATAGGTGCCTTAAACCCTTTCATATTTTTTCCCAGCTTTACAATTAAAAAAGGAAGAAACAAGATAACTGCTAATTTGGCAAGCTCCGCCGGCTGAAAGGAAATAGGTCCCAGATAAATCCAGCGCCTTGCACCATTAATCGTTCTTCCCACAAACTTAGTAGCAATCAGTAAAATATTTGCAATAATATAAATAAAAAGTGCAAATTTTGCATAAACATGGTAATCAATCTGGGAAAACAGCAACACCACCACGAGACAGACTGCGCTGATGATTGCCTGCTTTCCAAAATAATACATGTCCGATCCAAACTCAATCTGAGCTTCATATGCACTGGTACTATACAACATAACCAATCCAAAACAGGTTAGCAGAATGACACTCGCTAAAAGGTTATAATCATAATAACGAAATTCTCCCCGTAATCTTTTTCTTATTGATTTTTTCTTTCTTGCCGGATAATTTCCTCTCCCTGCATTTCTTGTTTTCTGAACCATTTATAAACTCCTTAATTTCCTTGAGCGTGTCTGAAAAAATCTTTCCCCAATCTGCACGCTCCGCTATTCGTTCTACTTCCCCCAAATTCAAGTTACATATCTACATATCCCACTATACGCCGCACCCAGGCACAGCAATCTGCACCTCCTGTTTTCAGGGCAAATTCTCAGCTTGGCAGCGCGTGCAGATGGCGAGTATGATTTCAAACAAGCTCTTATACTGTTTTACTTTTAGCCTATGGATTATAATACCACATTCCCCTGAAAATAGGAAGCGTGAATTCCGCTCATTTGAAAGGTTTTTAGCCATGGCTAACATTATTTTTGAAACAAACGTAAAAAGCGCTCTTCCATCTGCTTTTTACGCCGGGCAGTTTCTTCTTCCAGCAGGATGTAGATGCCATTTCCGTCCACTTCCAGACAACTGCCCTCTCTGCAGTCAGGGGGAAGTTTTGCTAAAGGAATATTTATCATGGATTGATCTTCCGTTTCACATACGGCTACATTTTTTTCGATTCTGTCTATTACAATCATTTTATGCCTCCTCTTTTATATTTGGACATCCGCTATATGTATGCAATGTATTTTTTATTCTATCACATTTCATGATTATTTCAAACTTTATCCGTAATATGACACGTTTTTAAAGGTATTTCATAAGATAATATTGAAATTAAGATTAATGAATAAGGAGACTTTATGAATAATTGTACACCTTGTGATTATAAAACAACAAGACCTTGTACTTGCCTGGAAGATATGCCGGTAGCAATGGCTTACGTACCATGGCAGACATTTCAAGATAAGTTTGAACTGTGTAAAGCCCTTGAGGTAGGTACCATCTTCCCCGAACTTTGCAAACCATTTTGCGGAAAGAGAGGTTGCCGTTAATGAATAATTGTTCAAATTGGAGAAATGGAAACTTTAACAATATGAATCAGCGCCAGTCTTGCCAAAACATGTACAGACCGGACAACAGACCTCAGATGAGACCAGACTGCGGTTCACAGCGTCCCTGCCAGCCGCAAATGAAACCAGACTGCGGATGCCAGCGCCCATGCCAGCCTCCAGTAAAACCAGAGTGTAAGCCAGAACCTCCCTGCCCTAAAAAATCGCGGGAAGAATTAATGTGCTATATCAATGAAGTAAGTTTTGCTGTGAATGATATGATTCTGTATTTAGATACACACCCATGCGATGAAAAAGCATTGGCTTTTTGCAAAGAACATGTTAAAAAACGTGACAAAGCTTTAAGAGAATATGCTGCCCTTTACGGTCCGCTTACTATCGATACAACGGATGATGTGAAGAGCAAAACCTGGGAATAGGTAATGCAGCCATGGCCATGGGTAGATGGTCAGTAAGTATAATCAAATATTCCAGTGTATGATCAGCTTTTTATTAGTTAAATCAGGGCTTTCCGAGACTTCGATAAAGTCAACAAAACGATTCGTTATCTCTTCCGTAAGTATTTTTATTTCACAGCATTTCTTTGCTATTGAACAGTAATCTTTTGTGCATATTTCCTCTTGATCGAACTTTGATTTCTCTTCTTCCACGCTCCGGAGTTCTTTTGAGTACCGCTCGATATCTCTTTCAAAATCCGCACTCATTTCTAAATACATTTCTTCACTGATAATTCCTTTTACTTTATCCATGTAAAGTGACTTAAGCATACGTTTAGTTTCTTCGATTTTTGAGTTGAGAATCTTTAACTTTTTTAGTATTTCTTCCTTATAAAAAGCATCCAAATCGTTTAGCTGCAGGATCTCCGAAAGTTCTTGAATATTGTCTTTCTTTTCAATGACTTCCTTCACCAAATTTTGGATTCGCTGTAGAATAATTTCTTCTACCTCCTGTACGACTACTATATGAGGTGTACAAAAAGAGGATTTACTCCTTTTACTAAGCTGACATCTCATATACGTTCTTGTTTTTAGTTTGTTACGACCAGATGTGACGATAGTGTTACCGCACTGTGCACATTTCAGTTTTCCACTTAACGGACTTATTACCAATTGCTGCTTATCCCGGCGCACTCTGGATTTCAGACATTTTTGAATCAAATCAAAGTCAGTTTTACTTATTAACGGTTCGTGAGTGTTTTTTACAATGATCCAGTCACTTTTATTTACCGCCTGTATTTTTTTACTTTTGTAAGTAGCCTTTTTTGACTTACCTTGTACGGTATGACCTATGTATGTTTGATTCTCTAAAATCCTGCGTACCGTAGTGGGAGCCCATAACCCGTATTCTTCACAGTAATTATACTTTTGGCTCAGTCTATAAGTTAGACCTTGCTTTTTCTTATATATTGCAGGTGTGGGAATTTGGTCTTTAGATAATGTATCACATATGGATTCTACATTGTGACCATTAATAAAAAGCTTAAATATTCGTTTTACTACTTGTGCTGCTTCTGGGTCAACAACTAAATGATTCTTATCCTTAGGGTCTTTGGCATATCCATAGGGAGCAAAACTGCCTATAAACTGCCCCTCGTTAATTTTTGTCTGAAATACTGCACGTATATTTTTGGATAGATCTTCACAATACCATTCATTTGTTAATCCATAGATCTGCCTTGCTTTTTTGTTAGACTCAATGGATGTATCTACTCCATCTACTACACCAATGAATCTGATTCCCATTTCGACAAAATCTTGATGCAGATAATGTTCTACGTGCTCCATATTTCTCGTGAATCTTGATTGTGATTTCGCTATGATCACGTTTATATTGCCCTCTCTGGCATCCCTTAATAATGCCTCAAAGCCAGGGCGGTCATCGTATAATCCTGAATAATCATCATCACAATAAACTTTGTAAATAGAAAATCCTTTTTCTTTAGCATAATTTTCTAGAAGTTTCTTTTGGTTGATTATACTTTTACTTAGGTCATCCTTGCGTACTTTTCCTTCGTCTTCATCTGATAGTCTTACATATAATCCTGCTTTTTCCATGACAATTCCTCCAATTAAAAAAGCGGGCAAAATCTCATTGATAAGATACAAGATATTGTCCGCTTATTATATAGTTTTTTTCTGGATTATTGTCTGTTTTAGTATGTTCAGTATTTCACTATTTCTTTGTTTTTTACTTTCTGATTTGAAAATCTCTATTATTTTGAATTTTTCCATAATGTATTCCTCAATAACAAATCTTACTAATAAATATTCTTACACGCTTGTACATTATTACAAATAAAAAAGGGGCTGTAAAATAAGTCCTTAATTAAGAATCGCCAGTTCCGGCAAATGCCGGTTCTGGTGATTTTTTCCTTTTATATTTAAAACTTATATGACTGATTGACTTTTTTAGTAAAATAGAGTGCACTTAATAAAGCTATGAGTATAGCTCCGCGATTTTATGCAGCTAACTCCTTTCTCTGTCTTTTATTATGATATTTATAAAGATTAAAACCACAAGAAATCAGTGTGATTTCTAGAATTACGTTTTTCTTACCTCTGCGAAATAATCTTTTATAGGACTTATCCCATTTTAGAATTCCGAATGTTCCTTCTGCCTGAATACTACGGTTCATTCTCAACAGTGCGCCATGTATTGATTCAAGGTTTGTAATTACCTCTTGATGAATTGATGTTAATTCCTGATTCATTCGAATGGTTCTGTTTTTAGTCGCCTTAGGACAACATTCGTTTTTATACTGGCAGTCTTCGCATGATTCGCATTCATAGATTTCTTCGGTTCTGCCATATTTATTTTTATAGACATGTTGTTTGCTTTTAAAGTGAAAAGTCTTTCCGTTTGGGCATATCAAATTTCCAGTCCCGTCTCTTTTAAAGTTGACTGCACGATATGGATTTTCATGATACTTCTTATCTGATGTTTCCTTTTTGAACATGGTAAATTTCATATACTTTTCCATCCCATGTTCTTCACAATAAAGATAGTTATTGTAGGAACCATAGCCTGCATCTGCAACTGGATACTTTGGATAATGCCCATAGGTTTCATTAAATTTTTCCATCAAAGGAACAAAACATTCCATATCGGATGCATATGGTTTTACATCAACGACGGCAATGTATTCATCACAGACAGCGACCTGGAGGTTGTACGCTGGGAGCAGCTGATCATTTCCCATATAATCCCGTTTTATGCGCATAAAAGTGGCATCGTGATCTGTTTTGGAATAACTGTTTCTTTCATCGCCACAGATTTCTATATGATGTGCATATGTCTTTAATCGTTCAAGATATCCCTGTAATTCCTGATACTGTTTTTGCTGGATGCTTTTTCTATGACCACAACCAGATACAAACGTGGATTCGTCCAGATTTGTTCCTTTCTTGTACATTTCCAAGAGTTTGGATACATATTCAATAGCATACTCCTCTCGTTTCTCAAGTTTTACGCTTAAATAGCCCAACACATCCTGATTCATGGCATCAATTAGCAGCGATATTTTTTCAAAAACTTTTCCACGATTCTTTGTACAGGATTTTTTCCATATCCAAGTATAGCGGTTCGCATTCGCCTCTATTTTAGTACCATCGATGTAAGTATGTTCCAGATCGACATAGTCCTTTTCAAAAATATATGTATTTACATGCAGAAAAATCTGTTCTACAGAATCAGTAAGTTCATTTCGGATGATGTTGCCAAATGTGGCAAAGGAAGGAGCTTTCATTCCATCAAGAAGATACATATATCGAATATCATTTTTGCAAAGTTTCTCTATCGCACGAAGAGAACAGATTCCGTTTTCCATGAAAGCAAAGAGTATCACTTTGAGGAGTTTCTGTTCATCACATCTTGGACGACCTGTTTTGTATCCTTTCTCTACAAAATATCGTGATAGGTCGATGTGATCCATTACCTCACAGAAAGTGTATACCGGATCAGAAATATCAATTAATTTTTCGATTTCCAGTGGTAATTTCAGTTGTCGTACGGTATAATTATCATTGGTATTTTTATTTATTTGCATACTTAATTATACCAAAAAATCGCCTAGACCTCACGGCCTAAGCGATTTTTCTTTTAAGGGAGTTTATTTACAGCCCCTTTTTTAATCTCGCTTTTCTTACTCTTCTATTTTTGAAATCAAAATACAATTCGGCGTTTCCACTTTAACTGGTTTGCCTTTCATGATCAATAACCCTTTTTCATAATCAATGGTAAAGAAACGGATTTGATTGCTCTCATGATTGAGAACAACTAATGTTTTTTCATCCGGGAACACATCGATGTCTTTGGGGTAATCCCCGCTGATCGGTAAAATACATATTTCTTCCAGCGTGCCGTTATCCGGATTGATACGGAACACGCCGGCGCTGTTAGCTCCTGCTGAAGAACAGTACAGGTATTTTCCGCTTGGTGCAATCTTAAGTCCGGAAGCTGCACATCCCCCTTCTTTCTGGTCCATAGGCGTGCGTACTGTCTGAATTAAGTCAAATTGCGGGGATTTTCCTGTACCGTCATAGGTATATACATTAATTTCATTGCTGAGTTCACAGATTACATATGCATATTTTCCATCCTTGCTGAAGCGGATGATCCTGGGTCCCGATTCCAGTTCGCATCTTAAAATATCGTATAGTTTCAATTTTCCGGAGATCGGATTTACCGTATATAACTTTATATGGTCAATTCCATTGTCTACAACACAGAGATATTTTCCATCGGGTGTGGGCATTACACAGCTGATATGAGGTCTGAAGTTACGCTCAGCCACACTGCCGAGTCCTTTATGGAAAATGCCGTCCACCACGCTGCCGAGGCGGCCGTCCTGGTGAATTCGAACTACGCTGACTTTACCGTCATGGTATCCCCCTACAAATAAAAACTTTCCGTCCAGGTCGGTGGAAAGAAAACATCCTCTCATACCATCGATATCCACCTGGTTAATAGGCTCTAAATCACCATTTGGAAATATTTTTAATACCTCAACACCTTCATCTGCTATGGAATACAGATATTGTCCATTTGGAGATTTTGTAATATGGGATGCATTATTGACCGAAACTACATTTCGCTCTGCCATTGTCCCCTCTTCTATATTTAAATCATAAATATGGATACCAACACTGCTTCCATGTGTATATGTACCTACATAAGCAACATATTTACTCTTGCTCATTTTCTTATCCTCCTTAGCTGAAAAACTTATGTCTCATTAATTTCTTCTATCTTACCATAAACTAATCTATTTGTTAATAGAAATCAGAAGAAAAATTTAGCAAATAGTTAGTGACAATCAGCCCATTCTATGCTATATTGTTTCTGTTTACAATTGCTAAACTTTATGTTTATTTATACTATTAGTTAAGAGGTAGAAAAATGGTTATCGGACAAAAGCTAAAAGAACTGCGTATTGCCAAGGGGCTGACCCAGGAAGAACTGGCTGACAGGGCTGAACTTTCCAAAGGTTTTATTTCCCAGCTGGAACGGGATCTGACTTCGCCGTCTATTGCCACTCTGGTGGATATACTCCAGTGTCTGGGGACCAATCTGAATGAATTTTTCTGTGAAACCACAGAGGAACAGGTCGTTTTTCATGACACAGACTATTTTCAAAAGGTTGACTCTGAATTTTTCAATAAAATTGAATGGATCATTCCCAATGCCCAGAAGAACATTATGGAGCCGATCCGTCTGACTTTAGAGCCCGGCGGAAGCACTTATCCGGACAATCCCCATGAGGGGGAAGAATTTGGATATGTATTACAGGGGAATATTACCCTGTATATTGGTAAACGTATCTATAAGGTAAAAAAGGGAGAATCTTTTTATTTTAACCCAAGCCAAAGACATTATATTAAAAATACAGGGAAAAGCAGCGCTGTCCTGATCTGGGTCAGCTCTCCGCCCAGCTTTTAAATCAGGAGGTACGACATGAGTAATAAATTAATCGACTTAACACATATAACAAAATCCTATGATGGGCAAAAAGTATTGGATGACCTGAATCTCTATATACGGCAGAACGAATTTTTAACCCTGCTTGGTCCAAGCGGCTGCGGCAAGACTACCACACTGCGTATTTTGGGCGGGTTTGAAAATCCTGACAGCGGCAATGTAATCTTTGACGGCAAAGACATTACCAACCTGCCGGCAAATAAACGACAGTTAAATACAGTATTTCAAAAATATGCGCTTTTTACCCATATGACCATTTCTGAAAATATAGCATTCGGTCTGAAAATCAAAAATAAAAGCAAAAGTTATATCAATGATAAAATAAAATATGCTTTAAAACTGGTTAATCTGGAGGGATATGAGAACCGCTCTCCCGATTCCTTAAGCGGCGGCCAGCAGCAGCGTATTGCAATTGCAAGGGCCATTGTAAATGAACCGAAAGTGCTACTTCTGGACGAACCTCTGGGGGCGCTTGACTTAAAACTGCGCCAGGATATGCAGTATGAATTAATCCGCCTTAAAAATGAACTGGGCATTACCTTTATTTATGTGACACATGACCAGGAAGAAGCTTTGACCATGTCAGATACCATCGTGGTAATGAACCAGGGATACATTCAGCAGATTGGTTCTCCCGAAGATATCTACAATGAGCCGGAGAATGCATTTGTGGCTGATTTTATCGGTGACAGCAATATTATCGCGGCAACCTTTATGGAAGATAAACTCGTTAAAATCCTGGGTGTGCCCTTCCCCTGCGTAGATGTGGGCTTCGGGCATAACAAACCTGTGGATGTGGTCATCCGTCCCGAAGACATTGATCTTGTGAAACCGGAAGAAGGAACAATAACGGGTGTGGTAACTCATCTGATCTTCAAAGGCGTGCACTATGAAATGGAAGTACTTGCCAATAATCATGAATGGCTTGTACACAGCACAGACCTCTTCCCGGTGGGAACGGAAGTGGGCATCCATGTAGATCCTTTTGATATTCAGATTATGAACAAACCTATTTCAGAAGATGAGGAGGCGGTAAATATTGAAGAGTAAACGACTTTTAGCCGGACCATATCTGTTCTGGGCGGTTTCCTTTATCATTATCCCGCTTCTGATGATCGTATATTACGGTCTGACTGCGGAAGATAAAACTTTCACTCTTATGAATATCGCCAGGATTACCACAGCAGAAAACTTAAAAGCTCTGGGACTGGCGATCCTGCTGGCTGTGATCAGTACCGTGATCTGCCTGATTCTGGCATATCCGCTGGCAATGATTTTAAGTTCCTCCAATATGAATCAGTCCAGTTTCATTGTTTTGATTTTTATTTTACCTATGTGGATGAACTTTTTGTTAAGAACGATGGCATGGCAGAATCTTCTGGAAAAGAACGGAGTTCTGAATGATATTCTGACGTTTTTTCATTTGGCACCGTTAGAGATTATCAATACGCCCTATGCGATTGTACTGGGTATGGTGTATAATTTTCTCCCTTTTATGGTACTTCCCTTATATAATATTCTGAGTAAAATAGATAAGGATGTGATCAATGCAGCAAAGGATTTAGGTGCCAACGATTTTCAGACATTTGTAAAAATTACTTTTCCCCTGAGCCTTCCCGGCATCATCAGCGGAATTACCATGGTTTTCGTTCCGGCACTTACGACTTTTGTAATATCCGACCTGCTGGGCGGAGGCAAGATTTTATTGATCGGTAATGTAATTGAGCAGACCTTTAAACAGGGAAGCAACTGGAATCTGGGCAGCGGACTGTCCCTTGTACTGATGGTATTCGTAATCGCAAGTATGGCGCTGGTTTCCAAATACGATAAAGATGGAGAGGGGGCTACATTCTAATGAAAAAAGCGGCACAAAAAATTTACCTGATCTTCATTTTCATTTTACTGTATGCACCCATTGCAACATTGATTGTACTCTCCTTTAACGCATCCAAAACCCGTGCCAAATGGGGCGGATTTACTTTAAAGTGGTATAAGGCGCTCTTCCAGAATGAGCAGATTATGAATGCTTTTTACACAACGCTGATTATCGCACTGCTCTCCGCTCTGATTGCCACCTTAATCGGAACCATGGCAGCTATCGGCATACAGAGCATGAAACGCAAATACCGCACCCTGTTTAACGGCCTTGCCAACATACCAATGGTTAATGCCGAAATCGTAACCGGTGTCTCTCTCATGCTGCTTTTCATTGCCTTTCATGTGACTCTGGGATTTAGTACAATCCTGATGGCGCACATTACGTTCAATATTCCATATGTTATGTTGAGCGTAGCTCCAAAGCTGAAGCAGACCAAACGAAGTACTTATGAGGCAGCACTGGACCTGGGCGCTTCTCCGTTATATGCCTTTTTTAAAGTTGTATTCCCGGATATTATGCCTGGTGTATTGTCTGGATTCCTACTGGCATTTACCATGTCCCTGGATGATTTTGTAATAACCCACTTTACCAAGGGACCGGGTATTGACACTTTATCCACAAAAATTTATACGGAAGTACGTAAGGGAATCAAGCCGGAAATGTATGCACTTTCCACGCTTCTGTTTGTTTCTGTACTGGTTCTGCTGATTCTGGTGAATATGTCACCGAAAGAACAGGTTCCGGATAAGAAGACAGCGGCTAAAAAGAAAACAAAGCTCACCGGTGTATTTAAGAAAGCCGTTCCGGCACTTATGGCAGCTGTAATCGTAATCGGAGGCTTTTATTATGGCTCCCAGGGCTCTATAGCAGGGGATAACAAGGTGATTGTCTATAATTGGGGCGAATATATGGATCCGGAAGTCATCACCAAGTTTGAGGCGGAAACAGGCATCGACGTGATCTATGAGGAATACGAAACAAACGAAATTATGTATCCGAAAATAAAATCCGGTGCAATTGCATATGATGTAGTCTGCCCCTCTGATTATATGATCCAGCGTATGCAGGAAAATGACCT
>ENA-OQNO01001925-OQNO01001925.1-human-gut-metagenome-genome-assembly--contig:-NODE-1925-length-12795-cov-2.049100_pt1 | contig 12795 bp, 16 predicted proteins | sample MGYA00242629_ERZ504880 | MGnify/ENA primary metagenome ERZ504880 (study PRJEB26092, sample SAMD00036377) | human gut metagenome | host: Homo sapiens | study: EMG produced TPA metagenomics assembly of... | reverse complement strand
AGAACCTTGGATACAAGTCTGCTGGAAAAAAGAGGGTTGCGGTATATCGGAGAAATTTTAGAGCGGTATGAAGAACATTTCGGTGCCGGCAAAGAAAATATGCGTGCAATCGCACTGGCTTTGGGCTACGCAGCTCCATTTTTGACATCGGGCATGTTTATAGGCAACCAGAAAAGCGATTTTCTAAAAAAGATACAAAGAGAAAGTGCAGAGGATGTCTATCTTCAGGCGGCACTCTATTTACTGGAACCCAGTGAGGAAAAACATAATGAAATGCTTGCAAAACTGTCGCAGACCATTTATCAAAAGACCGAGGAAGCAATGTTCATTTTGTCTTTGTACGAGGATTTAGTGCAGGGGTTTGAGGTTATGCGTCCGCAGTTAGTTAGACTATGGGGAAAAGAGCGTTCCATTTCTTTGGTGGATAACATCAGAATTTTGGAGTGGTTGGTCGTCAAATGTGAACCTATCATAAAAGCGTGCCGAAAAAAAGACAATGCGATTTTACGCACTCTGATGAAACTTCCCTATATGTTTGTCAAAAAAGATTCTCCTGCATTTTTGACACTTACATCAGCAGGGTATAGTAACGAAGAAATTACATACGCAAACTCAGCAGTCCTTTGGGACAGCAGGATTTGTGAACGGTTGAATTACGATGGTATTCCTGCGGAAAAAATTGCTGCTGAGTGTTGTATTACCTGGCTGAACAGTGAGCAGGAGCCCAATCAGGTAGTATTGGAATATATTGGGTGGCTGTTGACAAAGTACAAAAATTTTTCTATCAAGTATCATGAAAACGAAGGGATATGGCCTGCAATTCGAGACTTCCTGAAGCCTGTCCAGCCAAAAGTTGTTGTCTGGATGGTTCAGAATTTGAAAAAGGAGGTTGGAGAACGATTTCCATACTGTTTTAATGTTTTAGACAGTAAGTGGGATGTGCTGGCACATGAACTGGAGTTCGAGCAGTACCGGACAATATTTTCCGGACAATTGCTCAGCCTGAAAGGAGAAAGACCTGAACAAATCAAACGATGGTTAGAAAAATTCAAGGAACTTACCGGACAGGAATATGTAAATACTTTTTCGAGCCATGAGAATTATTATAATTCGGAGTGCTTTGCTTTTTTAGTAGAGCACCAGTCAATTGATTTGGGGGAGTTTTTTCAAAGGGCGATGGTCTCGAAGCAAAAAAATGCAGAACATACGCCGGAGATTTACTATTTGAAGGGCTATATAAGCGGAGTGAAAACGCGGGAGGCTTTTGACTTCTTAAATCAATTTCTAAAAAAACATAACATTATGGAATTAAACGATATCTTTGGAAAGTACTTTAGCTTTCATAACGGATTTTGTGATCACCTGTATAACGGTTACAGGAGTTCTGAAGCAAAGGTGGATTTTCTAAGAGACTTTTTAACAAGAGAAGAGGAAAGAAAGCTTTTTCATTGGATAGACGAATCAGTATTTCGTACAGAACCCGATAAATATGTCCTGTTTATAACAGCAGCACTGCGCGGTAAGGACATTCAAAAAGTCTATGAGACTGAGGAACTCAGGGCAATTCTAAAAACATTGATTGAATTGAATCAAATTTCAGAATATGAATCCAGTCCCTTGAAAGAACGCTTTTTTACGGAAGAAGAATTGAAAAGGGAAAAAGAAGCTGCTGCGATTGCTGCGGCAGAGAAGGAGAAGCAAGAAGAGATTATACGGCTTGCGAAGAAAAAACAAGCTCTGGAAGAAATATTTGACGGGTCATTTGCTTCATTGCTCAAATATTCTCAAAAGTATTTTTTGGAAGAGGAGAAAAAAGAGGCATTAGGACTCAGTTATGAAAAGTTAAAGACTACAGTAGAAAAAATCGAGAAGCCGGTTGATTTGGACTCTATGTCATCCTTTCTGAAGCTTTGCAGTGTGATTATAAAAATCAATGCAATATCATGGGATAAGCTATACCCATTGATTTATACAATGATTGAAGGAGGCGTGCAATGAGCATTATTGAACAACTCAGGATATTATCTGAAATAGGTGAATGTGGAATCGGGTTAGAAAACACCAAGAGGTTCAATATATCGGAGCTATCGGAAGCATGTAAAAGGGTCAAAAAGTTAAGTATAACAGAATACCTGAAAAAGCAATTTAATTTGGAGGTTCAAAAGGAACTGATTCAAAATCCTGATTTTGCGGATTATTATATCAAACTGTGCGGGGAGGGTTTATCAAATCATCAAATTGGAGAATTGGTTTACGTGATGCATATCCAGAGCGAATTGTTAACTGATTATCCTGTTCAAGCAGTCATTGATACTGAAGCGTTGGAACTTCCGGATACAACTGCGGTATATGAATACCTGAAGTATTTCTATCCTATCATTAAAAGTGAAGAGGAAAGGCTGCTTGTTGCTGGTAACATCCGATATTTTTACCATCAAAATGAGCTGCAGATCAACCAGCTAAAGGATGCAGAGCGAAGCGTCCTTTTGTCTCCGTATTTCCAATCATTACACTTTGAAGGAGAAAATATTGAGACAGTTCTTCATCTAGTTTTTGAAAATAAAGCATTACAGACAATCTTGAAGCATTTATCAGACCGTGATATTCATTACTTTCTTGGAGCCATAGATTTGGCAAACCTTCAGTATTTGCAGCCGGAAGATATAGAACGAATTCAGAAATTGATGAATGTGTTTAACAACTCTGAAATGACGCGTTTTATAGAAAGATGGCTTAAAAATAAAGCTCTCAAATATGATTTAGAGAAGGTGGCAGAACGGTGTGAAAACTACTCGAAAGAAGAAAAAGACGAATTACTGGATACACAAATTGGTTATCTCAACACCATCTATTCCGGTGAATTAAGGATACCATTTGAGGAACTTGCTTACTATCAGAGAGATGTATTGATATACGCAATAGGGCATAAAGCAAACACCTTTTTGAGATTGGTTTCAGAGAATCAGGAATTGTTTTTGAAGCTGGATAGTCTGTCTATGATCTATGACGAGGAATTCTACAAACGTTGTAACCTCAACAGCTTAACGCTTAAGAACTTAAAGTCGTGTCAAGGGGATAGAACCCAGGATAGCTGTCTATATCTTTTGGATGAAAAAGAATACACATTCGAAGAATTGAAGTGCCTGCGGTATGTAAGACAAGACTATATAGAACTCTATAACAGGTTAAACATAAAGCGGGTAGACGACAAGTTAATTGTAATCAGACAGTTGCTAAAAAGGGATTTGTTGCCAAGTAATATGACAGAAGAACAACTCGCTGCATTAGCAGGAGCTTTATCAGTCAAGCCGCTCAGTCTTTGGATGGAAAAGGAGTTTGCAAACATCCTTGAATTAAAGGCGCGAGACGCCGTTCGTGTTTTGCTGGTCTATGATAAAATAAAACATTTTTTTCCAGATATGCATACTTGGGAGGAAGCAGTCTATGCCGCTCGTAATGCGGACCGTATTCAACATTACAACAGATGGACAGAAGTTCAACAAAAGATGCTCAATAACGATGACGATTGGAATTATCTTGTAGAAAAAATGGGCTTCTCCGATGAATTTGTAAAAGAAAACCTTAATCATATTATTCATTTTTTGGCTTGTGAAGGCGCTGAAATGACACGGACATATTATGATTATACGGAGAAAAAGGATGCTTTTCGACGAATTGTTCAAGCAGAATTGATGGGGCAGTTCCATATGCTGAAATATTTTAAAGACGATCTTCAAAAGGAAATTGACTTTCCTATCAAACAAATTCAACAGAAATGCTGGGAATCAAATGTCTCAAGAAAATCCGGTGACTTTCAAATAATAGAAACGGACGATTTCTACACAACGCTGCGGTTAGGGACATTGCCGCATCACACTTGTCTGGCTTATTATGACGGTGCCCATCGCGATTGCTTATTATCTGGTTATGATTCAAACAAAAAAATTTTACTAGCCATGCGAGGAGGAGAAGTTGTTGCCAGAGCTGTTGTACGGCTTACCAAAGGAGCGTTTCAAATGCCACGTCCTGAGAGGAACAAGTCCAGTTTGGAGTTTGTTGATTTAATGGCTAATGAAGATTCTTCCATAAATCCGAACAAGGATGTGGAACGCTTGACGCTTTTTCTGGAACGCCCATATTTTTCTGGGATCAACGAAACAGAAGCAGAAAAGATAAAAGCAGCCTTTGTTTCACTAGTACAAGAAAAGGCAAAAAGCATGAATGCTGTTTCAGTGCTGTCTTTGCTCTATGCATCAGAATTTATCGTCGAACAGTATGCCAGGGTGGGATTTTATCTGTATATTTCTAAGTCAAAAGGGGGCGCACAGTATTTGGACTCATTGTCAGGACCTGCTGTATCATCAAAAGAAGGAAGCTATGAAAAGAACCTGTTTCTTGTCATACAAGATGAAGTCATAAACTAAGGAAATTTGAATGGCTGCCGTATCTTTCACAGATACGGCAGTTTTTCTTTTTCATTACTTTCTTACATATTTAAGATGTCATTATCAAGACGGAAGGAGGTTTCAATGCAGGAATACAAGGTTTGATGAAGGAAGGGCAGGAAAAGATTATGGGATTTACCACATGGCATAACTACGGATACGGAGTGCGAACGGACAATTTGAAAATTAAGTCTGTGGAGAGCGTTGCAAAACTTGTCGCTCTGGCACCGAAACTGCAAAAAGAAATACAATCCTATTTCCATGAATGTGAGGTTTCAGAGCCGGAGATAGAAGACTATTTTGAGTTTGTAGAAGATGAAAATAACGGAATAGCGTCGCTTTAAAAATTGGTAATAGAAGAAACGGAACAACTTAACCTTACTGCTTGCGATGACTACGAAGGGCGGCGTTATCTGTTGTATCAGCCTTCATATCCATGGGAGTATTCAAAAACTGACTTGTATCTGACGGAAGAAAAACTCAATGAATTATATAAGAAATATCTTTCCGTCGTAACCACAGACGAATTTTCCACTGATTATATGGAAATTGAAAATGGAGATTTATAATCTCACACCGTCTTGTTGATAGTTTGGAAATAAGGGGGTGAATGGCAATCGGAAAAAAGAAAAAGAGAGGTTCGGTAAAAAAGGGAAAGGAAGTAAAAGCACTTGCAGATTATATCTGCAATGCTTTAGCCGGGAAAATGATTATACATCGGTATGATGCTTTCAGTACGAACAGCGTCTACCTTAAGTTTGATTATGGCGTTGCAAACTCCCTCCGAATTTCAGATCATGCCGGATATGGCTATCTGTCTTACCGATACAACATTACGCTTGGATTAAAAAAAGCATATAAAGAGACATCAAGGCAGTTTGTAAAGGAATTCTACCCGGAAGCGATGGTAGACGATGTGGTAGACCGAATCGTTGCAATGCGGGAAGAAAGAATCCAAAGATACCGTGACTATGACGCCATTGTTGAGCAGAGGAGATTACGTCCGGATACTACCAAAAGCTTTTGGCGAAACTGCCGTGAGATAAAATGATGGAAAATCTGGACATAAACGAGAAAGAGGGAATGTGTAGTGGCGGATTATATCTGCTGGGTTCGAACAAATTACTTCAAGGTAAAAGATGAAAATGCTCTTCGGGAGTTGCTGGATCAGTGTACCGCAAATGATAAAATAGAGTTACATTCCAGCGGAAAAGGGGTAGAAAAGAAATTCTGTTTTACCTGTGACGGGCGTATCTATGGACTTGAAAACAGAGAGGGAAACAAAGAAGATTTTGACGGCTTTATCCTGGAACTCCAGAAACTGCTTCCCAGCCACGAGGCGATTTTACTGCAGGAGGTCGGGCATGAAAAATTTTGCTATCTGGTAGGATCAGTCCTTATTATTACAGAGACAGAAATCCAGTACATTGATGTAAAAGAGAAAGCAGTGGAAGTGGCTCGTAAACTTCTAAAAAAGTCTGATTTCACAACGGATATGGATTACTGAAAACAAGAAGAATTGGAGGGAAGAAAAATGAACCGAATGACGATAGGGCAATTTTTGAATACTGTAAAGGGTAGTGCCGAAGTTTACATTCAGTCAGCCCATGATACGATTGGCGACCAATTAGTCGAAATCACAGATTATATCCGGGGAAGTTCATGCGTTATGGCATGGGAGGTATCAGAGATTTATACGCTTGAAGACCGGGAATCTTACGTGCTGCAGGTGGATTTATCACCGGTAGTTGTAGCAGCGTTGGAAGAAGAATAACTACATAGAGGAGGTAACACGAATGAAATTAGGTAGTGTAACAACATTGCAGGACTTGCAGAAAAAAGTGATGCAGGAGAGCGCATTGAAAAAAGATGTACTGGTGAATACACAGAGTTTGGAATACATGGCAGGCGGTCCTCAGCATAACATAAGAGTTGTTGACCGAGGCAGCGGACAAATGCTGTTGAGCACGCCGGTCAATGAAATTGCACATCAGCAGATTGGAAGTTACTTGGATATCCCTTGGAAATATTATAAAATGATGCGGGAACAGAATCCGGATTTGCTGGCGGAGAATATCAACAGCTGGTTCCGTAAGCGCCAACCAGAGCAGCGTATGGTACGTATGCTTGACGGACGGATGCGGGCATTTTTGAGCAACTCGTATCGAATGCTGGATAACGATTTAATTTTATACACAATTCTGCCTGTGTTAAAAAAATTGGGACTGGATGCCTTAGTCGAGTCCTGTGAAGTTACCGAGCAGCGGATGTATATTAAGATTGTCAATAAACGGATTCAGGCAGAGGTTGTTCCCGGCGATATTGTCCAGTCGGGTGTAATCATTACCAACAGCGAAGTAGGCAAAGGGTCCATCACTGTACAGCCGTTAATTTATCGTTTATGTTGTTCCAATGGAATGGTTGTAAACGATGCTGTTTCTCGAAAGTATCATAAAGGCGCCAAGCTTAAGACAGATCAGGATTTTACAGTGTATCGGCAGGATACAAAAAACGCACAGCTTGAAGCTCTGCGGCTGGAAATCCGGGACAGTGTAGAGAGCGCTGTCAGCCAGGTTGTTATAGATAAAGTAGCGCAGAAATACCGCTTAGCAAAGGGTATGGAAATTACAGGTCATATTCCGACGCTGATTTCTGTAGCGTCACAGGATTATCTTAAACTGACGGAGAACGAGCAGGAACTGGTTACGCAGCATCTATATGAAGAACACGATTACTCGCTCTACGGCCTGTCCAATGCGATTACCCGTACCAGCCAGGACGTAGAAGATTATGACCGTGCAACCGAATTGGAAACACTCGGATATAAAGCATTGCAAACATTGCCGGCTCAGTGGGATAGAATCAATACAGTCAAAAAAATGACACTGGCAGCATAAAAAAGAAACTGGCGTGATAAAATCATGCCAGTTTCTTTTTAGTTTGGGTGTCTACCATTGTGTGGTTTTAGATAAAGTTCTGCATGGAATGCGTTTCGTGTAAGGGACTTTGTGTTATTTAGGAGATTCAATTCCATTCATATTGGAGACAAGTGAATAAGAGACGATATGGAGATTATATTCAGTCCGTAATCGCCGCAGTTCACAGGTTCTAAAATCTTTTATAATTTTACAAGGAGGATTTCCTATGAAAACCGCAGAAAAATCCAGCAGAGAGTACAAGAATTACACAGTTTATACTTCCAATCTTGTAAGGGAAATGTATAATAACATCGCAGCTGGAAAACGTCTAATTATGTACGTAAACAATTATATGGAGGCGGCTCTCCAGCTTTCCATGTATGACCACGACGAACGCACTTTTGAGATGGTCGAAAATGGAAGAGAAGTGTATGTGAACAACACTCAGCTTTGGCTTTCAAAGGCAGTAAACACGCTGATGTATCTTCAGAGTACAGCGATGGGCAATGGGCGAAAGGTATTCAAGGAATATGTGGACCGTACATCCTATACGGATTGTGTGGATTTGATATCTTCAATCTACCAGTCCTTGATGGAGTTCTTTCACGACGATTATACGGAAGCACAGGCACAGGAATTGCCGGCAGATCTGCCGAAAGTCGCTTGACAAACGGACTGAAAAAGGGTGCTGCAAGGGAGACGCTTCGTAAGGAAGTTGTCTCCCTTCAGTTTTGTAATTAATCGGAAGATTGGATTGTAGGTGAAAATCAATACGTTTTTACTCTTTCACAATTTCTATATATCGATCAAGGCGTTCGTTTACGTACTCTGCAACAAGTAACACCATATCATCTGCTTTGCCGTCACGATAAAATGCATCAAAAGCATCATAATAGCGTTTACGGTCAGTAAACTTCACATTGATTGCGGGATAACCATTACGGATAAGCTCAAGATTTAAAATCAAACGCCCCGTTCTGCCGTTACCGTCTATAAAAGGATGTATTCCTTCAAATTCGAGATGAAAACGGGCAATGCGTTCAATCGGATGCATTGTCTTTTTACGCTCTTCATTTTCGGTAAGTAACTCCGTCAATTTCGGCTCAATGAGAAAAGGTTGTACCGGTTCGGTATATGCACCTGCGATGGTGACAGGAATGCGCCGGTAAACTCCTTTATCTTCAGGTCTATTTATTAGTACCAACGAATGAATCGCCTTGATTTCCGTATCTCTCAATCTTGTCTTATTTTGTGCAATATCTTCAATGTAAAGGAATGCGTCACGGTGTCCGACAGCTTCAAGATGATCTTTCAAAGGTTTTCGGTCTATCGTCATTCCTTCAAGTACCATAGCGGTCTCTTTTAAAGTAAGCGTGTTGCCTTCGATAGCATTTGAATTATAGGTGAAGTCAACCATAAATTCATCACGTAAACGCTGTGTTTCGCCTGCAGTAAGCGGACGCATATCGTCAAGTTTAATTTTTTTTATATCAATTTCAGTTAGTATATCTGCAAATCTGCCGCATTTTCTTTTATTAGGCAGTTTTCGTTTATCCAACGGTTTTTCTGTTTCTGCAGGTATCATATATAATTTTCCTTTGCGGATAACTCCGTCAATTTCACCATTGGCACAAAGCAAACGAACACGACGGGTAGAAGTCCCCCATTTTTCCGCTGCCTGTGTAACTGTTAAATATTCCATCTTTCATATCTCCTGACTTGAGGGTATTAAACTACAGATATAGTATATCACGCAATCGGAATAATTACAATGCGATTTAAAAAGATTTTAATTTATATTTGCCGATAATAGAGTGTTCGATAAGAGGTTATAACTAAATACAAGATGTTTCGATTAGGAATGCGGTGTAAGCGTCGCCTAACACTTGTGGTATGCTAAGAGAAAATACCGCCTTCTGCACTCTACGCTTTTTGGTACTGTCAGTGAGTGAGTGGATGATCCAACTCAAGGAATTCACGCCCGAACTGATACACGAGTTTATTGACAGAATTATCGTGTATGTGCCGAGATACCTTGACGGTAAGCGTGTTCAGTTGATGGACATCTATTACAACAGTGTTGGTGCCCCACGGAAACTCAATCCTGGAGAAATGGAAGAAGCGTTCCAAGAGCATTTAGCAGAACGGGAACGAAGCAAAACAAAAACGGCATAGCCCGCAAGCTACGCCGGTTCCTGAAAACATTTTTAATACTGTCTTATGAGTGCCGTCCTAAGGCAGCGTCCCTTTTCTCTTTATTTTCCGAGAGCCTGACCAATATTTCTTAACGCAGGATTGGTACGGAACGCTTTCATCAGGATATCCAGTTTTTTCGCATCTTCCTTATTTCCGCCGGGAAGATTAAACTGGTAGAGAAAAGCAGCGTCCATGTTCATGGTAGTTAGGTTATCATATAGTTCATGCAGTTCATTTAGAACAGGCTCGTTCATTTTTCTTTTTGCCTCATTGAAATCGATAATCTTAGCCAACAAATCACCCTCTATTCTTGTAATACTTATATTATATTTATCTGTAATGAGTTTGGCAAGAAAAAAACTCGCACGTAGGAAAAAGTGAAAAATATTTTCTGGCCGCATGAAAAATACATGCTTTAAAGATAAAAAACGAGACGGGGATATCCATCATCTCGTTTTTGTTTTATATCGGTGTCTTATCAGGGAAAACAAATTCACACATATTGAAACAGAAAAGTGATTGACGAAGGGAGGAAAAATATAAAAGAAGAAATTCGAGAGAAAGGCGGGAAAACTTTTGCAAAGAATATATGAAATCAATGAACTGGCCAGAAGATGTGGCTATTTTTATAACGCATTTCTCTTCGAGGAGGGCATGACGTACAACAACGGGTACAACTGCCGTCACCCGGAACAGAAAGAGAAACAAATTCTCAAAACGGTCATTCAGTTGGCGCCTGTTATGCATGGTCGTGTCCATTGGGATACGAAGCAGATGAAGAGGATTTTGTTTCACAGGAAATTGATAGTCGTGGGTATACCGAATGGGAAGAAAATACGTTTATTGTTGTGGAGGAAAAATAGATGATTACAGACGAAATTGTTGAATTTATCGAAGGTGAGATATCAAATTACAGGTTCCATGCAGATGATGTAGCCGGCACAGATCGGGAAAGACTGCTTGCCATAGCAGATGCTATCGAAGAACTATTGGAAAAACTCTGCGAACAGGAATTTTCAATATAGGAAGGAGGACAAATATGCGGACAAATTCAAAGATTCCCAATGTGGATTGTATTGGCAGGTCCTTTGTCGTATGCCCGGAAAATTACAATGAGGAAGAAAACGATGGGTATTATGATATATATGATTCAGATGGGCATATCCTGTATATGCTCGGCGAGATTGTCGAAGTAACAGGCGTTGATGAAAAAAGGCAGGTCGTTGCTATGTGCAATCAGGCGAATGACGAAGAATATGAAAATTTTGAGATCAGCTTTGAACAATTCCGACGAGACTTTGGCGGAGCGGAAAATTAGAAGGGGGAATTGTTACGAGAGAACAAAATAAGGTAAAAGAGCGATACTGCCAATATGGAATTCAACTCATTATTCCGGAAGACGACGGCAAATGGAAGGCAACAGCAGAAATACCTTTTCTCAATCGCCGGTATTATCCGATTTTCCGACTGTGCGACATTTACCAGGTAAGAAAAAACGTAGACTTCTTTTGGGAGAAATTCCCCGAAGAGGTGCTCCAGATTATTAAACAACATCAGAAAAAGTATCCTCAAGTACATGAGTATAAGAAAGCGGAGAAACAGTGGAATGACATTTTTGGCGTAACGGAAAAGCAAATTCGTGCGGCTGTAGATGAAATAGAAGCCAGCATTGCTTACACGATGGCACAAAATCATATGTGTGGAGTTGGAAATTACTGGTTGAATCAACAGTACAATCTTTTCTGTGAAACTTGCCGTGATCAACCGGAGGAACAACCATATTACCTTCTCAAACTGGAAAGATATGAAGGCGAAGAGTGTGTCAATACAGAGTTTGGGATAACGGATACAGATTCCATAGATAGAGAAGAATTAGAAAAGGCAATTCGCAGGCTTTTGTATCAGGCAATATCTAACGGAGCAATATTGCAGGTAGAAACAGATGAAAAAGTTCAGTGGACAATGACAGACCCTGATTGTCTTCAATGCCTTCGTGTCTTAAGTGAATCGTCCCGTGTTTACGAGTTGGTCCAGGTGAATGATTATACTGAGATCGATTATGGGTATCGAGTTGCACATGGCATCATTTACTTGGATCGGTACAGTAACACAGAAATAGAAATATTTTTTGTTATGAGTCTCTTCAGTGCTTTATAGATCAAATCGGTGGGCTGGATTGGAGCTTTGTAGCGGAAATGGCTTTCGAAACCGAAGCAGCAAGCTATGAGATTACTGATTGTGAAACGCCCTATCGTAGCTACACAAAAGCGGGAGAAGAAGTAGAAAAGATTACAGAACTGGAGTTGAGATAGTATTATCAGGAGGTGGATCAACATGAATGATATTCATTATTGCGATGAAGAGGGAAACGAGTATTTTATCCGGGCAGGAATCGGAAATGTATATAAGGGATTTATTCGTCGTTCGAACCCTCAAAAGGGTCAACGAAAAGAAACCGGAATTCGCGTCCTATCATATACTTTCAGCAGAGAACAAGCGCAGGAGGGTTTGAACAAATACGCTGTTGCTCATAAATTGAAGCCGATAAAAAATAAGGAGGGAAAAGATGATGGAGCTCCAGCAGGCAAAGGAACACCAGAATAAACTCATACTTCTAAATGCAAGAGATATTACGCACCCGGTTTGTGGGGTTATGGAGAGTTCAGATGATCTCCATGAAGCAAACCGACAGATTGTTTTAGCGATGCAGGAGGCTTATGGCAGCGTTTATTTGGGGAAAATTAATCCGAGCTATGGAATGACCTATGGAAAACTTGAACGCTATGATGGGCAACCTCTTTATAGTTGTGATTTCTGTATACCGGTTTATAATGAAGAATTGGAGGCGGCAATCCATATGTGGAATGATACCGGAGAAGTAAAGGTGATTAACAAAATCCATGAAATAGTGGAAAGATTACACGGTGTTATTCTTATATGGTCCTAAAGGAGGAATCCAATGTCAAGAAGATTGATGGAACTGCTGACCTATGCACAGGTAAATAAAGAATTCTTTAATGGAGATGCTAACCAATTCAGAACACGGTATATTATAGCGGAATCAGACCTGCGAAGTATTTATCAAGAGATTTTCGGTCGTGAACTTTCTAAAGCGTACGATGAAACACTGTCTCTGGAAGAGACACAGGCGATTTATCGAAAGTGCCGAGAGCGTGGAATGGTGATCTGCGAACAGATCGTTCCGGAAAACGGGGAAGCCAAAGATTCTATTCTGG
>ENA-OQNO01001917-OQNO01001917.1-human-gut-metagenome-genome-assembly--contig:-NODE-1917-length-12864-cov-3.005025_pt1 | contig 12864 bp, 6 predicted proteins | sample MGYA00242629_ERZ504880 | MGnify/ENA primary metagenome ERZ504880 (study PRJEB26092, sample SAMD00036377) | human gut metagenome | host: Homo sapiens | study: EMG produced TPA metagenomics assembly of... | reverse complement strand
TATCCCCGGTAAGTATGGTATTCATGTCCGTCATCTGCTGCAACTAATGCTTTTCTACGGGCTTACCACTTATATCGTATTGATCGTGACGTTCAACCTTCCGTTCTTGATGGAAGAACATCACTTTTCCAGCGGGAACTCGGGGATGATGATTTCCCTTTTCTTCCTTGCTATCATGGCACCCGGTTTCTTTCTGGGGCATGTTGTAAAGTATCTGAAGGAAAAGACGAAGTTTTACAGCCTGCTGTGTATTGCACTGGGGTTGGCACTGATATGGATTTCTCCCAAAGAATGGCTGATCATACCGGGCTGCATACTGGTAGGATTGGGCTATGGTGTTATTCAGCCGTTGATCTATGATAAAACGGTGGATACGGCTGTTCCCCAGAAAACCACGCTGGCACTGGCTTTTGTGATGGCAATGAACTACTTGGCTGTGCTGCTTTGTCCGTTTATTGTAGATTTCTTCCAATCATTGTTTCATGTACGTTCGCAGGAGTTTCCATTTATCTTTAACCTTTGCATTACGATACTTGCATTGATATGGGCGTATAGGAGGAAGAAAGATTTTCTGTTCGGAGATAAACTGTAAGTCGGTAGTTTCACTTCAACGACTGATATCGACGGTTGAATTGCTAAAATAGCCGGTTCAGCACACAGCCATTCTGTGTATAATTCGGATAGTTTACTTTTGTGCAAAAACCAAAAGTATAAAACATGTTCGACGCTATCCTACGATTTTCAGTAAAGAAGAAACTTTTTGTGGGGCTTACCACTTTGTTTCTTTTGATTGGTGGAATTTATTCCATGTTGACACTTCCTATAGATGCTGTTCCGGATATTACGAACAATCAGGTACAGATTGTAACCGTGTCACCAACCTTGGCCCCACAAGAGGTGGAGCAACTTATCACAATGCCCGTGGAAATTGCCATGAGCAATATCATGAATGTCACTGAAATCCGTTCTGTCTCCCGTTTCGGGCTGTCGGTGGTGACGGTAGTCTTTAAAGAGAGTGTACCTACTCTGGATGCCCGCCAGTTGGTGAACGAGCAGATACAGAGTGTGGCCGGTGAGATTCCTTCGGAGTTGGGTATGCCCGAAATGATGCCTATCACCACCGGACTGGGTGAGATATATCAATATGTATTGAAAGTGGAACCGGGATATGAGGATAAATATGATGCAATGGAGCTTCGTACTATTCAGGACTGGATTGTGAAGCGACAGTTGTCCGGTATCCCGGGTATTGTTGAGATAAACAGTTTTGGAGGTTATCTGAAACAATATGAAGTAGCGGTTGATCCGGATGTACTTTTCTCTCTCAATATCACTATCGGAGAAGTATTCGAAGCCTTGAATAAGAATAACCAGAATACAGGTGGCAGCTATATCGAGAAAGTAAATCGTGCTTATTATATTCGCTCTGAAGGGATGATAAGCCGTATTAAAGATGTGGAACAGATAGTAGTAGCCAACCGTAATGGTATTCCTATCCGTATCAGTGACATCGGTACAGTACGCTTCGGAGCACCCAAACGTTTCGGAGCCATGACAATGGACGGCAAGGGCGAATGTGTGGGTGGTATTGCCATGATGCTGAAAGGAGCCAATGCCAATGTCGTAACCGGAGAACTGGAGAAAAGAGTGGAAAAGATACAGAAAATATTGCCGGAGGGTGTTACCATCGAGCCTTATCTGAACCGTTCTGAATTGGTGAACCGTAACATTTCTACTGTTATCTATAATCTGATAGAAGGTGCGATCATCGTATTTCTGGTATTGATTGTTTTTTTGGGTAATGTACGTGCCGGACTGATTGTGGCTTCCGTCATTCCATTAGCCATGCTGTTTGCATTCATTCTGATGCGTATCTTTAATGTTTCTGCCAACCTTATGAGTTTGGGAGCGATAGATTTTGGTATTGTTGTCGATGGCTCCATTGTTATATTGGAAGGTATATTGGCACATATTTACAGTAAGAAGTTTAAGGGTCGCACTTTGTCGGCAGAAGAAATGGATGCGGAAGTAGAGAAAGGTGCTTCAAGTGTGGTACGGTCTGCGACATTTGCCGTATTCATCATTCTGATCGTATTTTTCCCTATATTGACTTTGACAGGAATAGAAGGGAAGTATTTCACGCCGATGGCTAAAACCCTGGTATTTTGCATAATCGGTGCCCTGTTCTTATCACTGACTTACGTTCCGATGATGGCTTCCCTGTTTCTGAAACATCATATTGTGACAAAGCCGACTTTTGCCGATAAATTCTTTGAAGCACTAAACAAACTCTATGCCCGTGCCTTGTCATTCTGTTTGCGTTTTAAGTGGCAAACTGTTGCAACGGCGTTTGTGGCTTTGGTTATTTCTCTCTTTCTTTTCACCCGTCTGGGAGCAGAATTTATTCCTACGTTGGATGAAGGAGATTTTGCCATGCAGATGACGCTTCCAGCCGGTAGTTCGTTAAGCGAAAGCATTGAAGTATCCAATGAAGCGGAGAAACTCTTGATGGATAAACTCCCGGAAATAAAACATGTGGTAGCAAAAATAGGTACGGCAGAAGTTCCAACAGACCCGATGGCAGTGGAAGATGCCGACGTAATGATTGTCATGAAGCCTTTCAAGGAGTGGACCAGTGCTGCCAGTCGCGCCGAGATGGTAGAGAAGATGAAAGAGGCTCTTGAACCGTTATCTGACCGTGCAGAGTTTAATTTCTCCCAACCTATCCAACTTCGTTTTAATGAGTTGATGACAGGAGCCAAAGCAGATATTGCCGTTAAACTTTATGGAGAAGACACACATGAACTCTATCAGAAGGCAAAAGAGGCTGCAGCTTTTGTAGAAAAGGTACCCGGGGCATCGGATGTGATTGTAGAACAGACAATGGGGTTGCCTCAATTGGTAGTAAAGTATAATCGTGGAAAGATTGCCCGCTATGGTATCAATATAGAAGAATTGAATACTATTATTCGTACAGCCTATGCCGGAGAGGCAAGTGGAGTAGTCTTTGAGAATGAGCGTCGTTTTGATTTGGTGGTTCGTCTGGATCAGGATAAAGTGGCTGATTTGAATCTGGATAAACTCTTTGTCCGTTCCAATGAAGGTATTCAGATACCGGTCAGTGAGGTGGCTACCATTGATTTGGTGAATGGTCCGTTACAGATTAACCGGGATGCAACCAAGCGTCGTATTGTAATCGGGGTCAATGTGCGTGGAGCGGATATTCAGCAAGTAGTGCAGGATATACAGAAGACGCTGGATAAAAATATTCAATTGAAGCCCGGATACTATTTCGAATATGGAGGACAATTTGAGAATTTACAGAATGCCATCAATACTTTGTTGGTGGTTGTACCGGTAGCTTTGATGCTGATTCTGTTACTATTGTTTTTCGCTTTCAAGAATGTTACTTACACATTGGTGGTGTTCTCTACCGTGCCTCTTTCATTGATTGGCGGTATTCTGGCACTATGGCTGCGCGGTCTTCCATTCAGTATTTCCGCAGGAGTAGGCTTCATAGCGCTCTTCGGTGTAGCGGTTCTCAATGGTATTTTAATGATTAATCACTTTAATGATATAAGAAAAGAAACTATGTATGCTCTTTCTACCAGACGGGTGATTGCCCGTGGAACCGCTCATCTGTTGCGGCCTGTCTTCTTGACAGGGCTGGTTGCTTCTTTGGGATTTGTTCCTATGGCCATTGCCACCTCGGCCGGCGCCGAAGTGCAGCGTCCGTTGGCTACCGTAGTCATTGGCGGGTTGATTGTATCTACTGTATTGACACTGCTTATTATTCCTGTTTTCTATCAGATTGTAAGCTATACAGTGGTATGGAAACGTCGTTTCTCAGCGAAAAAGTTCTTGTTCTTCTTTCTGTTGTTGGCTGTTGTGTCGCCCTTTACGGCGAAAGCTCAGGAGAAAGTGACAATGGATCAGGCCATAGAACTGGCAAAACAGAATCACCCCCGGCTGAAAATAGCTTCTGCGGCAATCCGTCAGGTAAAGGCGGGCAGGGGAGAAGTATTGGAATTGTCTTCTACCGAGATGAACTATTCATGGGGACAATTGAATGGTGAACTTAGAAAAGATAAGCAGTGGGAAGTAACCCAAGGATTAGGCTCTCTGTTGACTCCTTTTTATAAGAATGCCTTGGTGAACAGGCAGGTTGAAATGGGAGCTTTCTATCGGCAGGTTGTTGAAAAAGAAGTGGTTGCAGAAGTGAAGCGCGCATGGGCATATTATCTGTATGCTTGCAATCTTCGTGCTTTATACAATGACCAGAACAAATTGGCTGAGCAATTGCAGCGTATGGGGGAGTTGCGCTATCATCAGGGAGAAATAACCCTGCTGGAGAAAAACATGACAACCAGTATGGCAGCGGATATGAAGAATCGCCGTTTTCAGGCGCAAGAAGAAGAAAAACTGGCTTTGTCACGACTGAATTGGGTCTGTTATGCAGATCGACCATTGGTTCCGGTAGATACGGCATTGGTGCAATTTCCGGTAGATTATCAGGCACCGTCTTTTTCGGAAGTTCACATGAATTATTTCCAGAGTCAGGCTAATGAGGCCAAAGCACAACTGAATGTGGAACGAAGCCGTTTTTTTCCTGAGCTGTCCTTCGGTTACGTACGTCAGGATATACTTCCACTGAAAGGATTGAATTCGTGGATGGTTGGAGTTTCCTTTCCGGTTTACTTCTTGCCGCGGCGCAGCAAGATAAAGCAGGCGAAAGTGGCTGCCGTCATAGCAAGAACTGAAGCTGAGACTAATACACAGAATCTATATAACAAGGTTTCGGAAGCTGTTGCCAGTTTGCGCCGCCAGTCTGAAAGTTTGCGCTATTATACAACATCGGCATTGAAAGAAGCGGATGAACTGTTGAAAGTGGCTAACCTGCAGTTGCAACATAGCGAAACTAATATAACTGAATTTATACAAGCCGTTAATGTGGCGCGTGACATTCGTCGCGGATACCTCGAAACGGTATATCAATACAATATAGCAGCCCTTGAATACGAACTTTTTAAATAGAATGATGACGATGAAAAAGATAACTTTCCCCTTAATTCTGCTGGTGCTGACGGCATGCGGCGAGAACAAAGAAGTCCAACCGGCAGAAGAGGCTACCGCTATTGCCGTAGTAGAAAACGTGACAGATAGCATTCAGGTAGATGCTATTACCTCAGCTACTTCTAAACCCAATCAGGTGTCATTTAACGGTACAATGGTTATTCCTCCGCAACGGATGGCGACAGTTTCACTTACGATGGGCGGGGTCATTAAGAGTACTTCTTTGCTGCCCGGCGAACCAGTCCGACAAGGGAGTGTATTGGCTACTCTGGAAAATCCCGACTTTATAACTTTACAACAGACATATCTGGACAGTCATGCACAGGCTGAATTTCTGGAAGCAGAATATCTTCGCCAACAAGCTCTTTCTGTCGAACAAGCTGCCTCCCAAAAGAAACTTCAGCAAAGCAAGGCAGATTACCTTTCAATGAAGAGCCGTGTAGAAGCGGCAGCTGCACAGTTGAAATTACTGGAAGTTGAACCTGAAGTCCTGCTAAAGGAGGGTATTCAACCTTTTTTGCAGATTAAAGCTCCGATCAGTGGTTATGTGGCAGATGTGAAAATGAATGTCGGTAAATATATGAATGTAGGAGATGCTCTTTGTGAAATAGTAGATAAAAGCCGGACTTTACTCAGATTGACAACCTATGAAAAGGATTTGGCAGATATGAAAGTGGGAAATCCGGTACAATTTCGTGTAAACGGAATGGGCAAAACTGTATTTAAGGCTACTTTGATATCTATCGGGCAGAAAGTGGATGAAGATACACGTTCTGTTGAAGTCTACGCCAAGGTAGATACTGTGGACAGCCAATTCCGTCCCGGCATGTACGTCACGGCAAGGATTATGAAAGAGCAGGCTTCTGCTGAAAAGTAAGATTCCTTATCTTTGAAAAGATAAGGATGTGATAGAATAAAATGTATCTTTGTAGGTAAAATACTGCAAGCATGAAAAACCGGTATACCCTGTTCATACTCATCGTTTCCATTTCCGTGGCAACATTAATTCATTTTCCGGAATTGGTTTCTCTCTTTGATGTCTTCGAGAGCCAGACACTGTTTCCGGGCATGAGGCCTGCTGATGTGGTAAGCGAAGTGTTTTTCACTTTCATTTCTCTTGTGATTCTGTTTGAGGTGAATACCTTGCTATTCCACTTTAATCAGCCGGCTGTAAAAATCACCTGGCAGAAGATGATATTGTCATTGATACTGACTTGGATCTTAAGCAGCTTGTTAGGGAAATGTTTTGTATTCTTTCATCACACTTTCGATATTCCGGCCATTGATGCCATGGTACATCATTATCTGCATCCTCTACGTGATTTTATAATAACCTGTACCGTATCGGGAAGTTGTTATATATCCTACCTTATTCGGCGCCAGCAGGAAGTCGTTATAGAAAACCAGCAGTTGCAGGCCGAGAACATCCTGAACCAATATGAGGCTTTGAAGAATCAATTGAATCCACATATGCTTTTTAACTCTCTGAATACTCTCCGGTCACTGGTACGTGAAGATCAGGATAAAGCACAGGAATACATTCAGGAACTTTCCCGTGTTTTGCGATACACCTTGCAGGGAAATGATTCGAAAAGTGTGTTTTTGAAGGATGAAATAGAATTTGTGTCGGCCTATATCTTTTTGTTGAAGATGCGCTTTGAAGATAATCTCTCTTTTGATATTTGTATTGATAATAAATATGCCAATTATTATTTGCCTCCTATGGCAGTTCAGATGCTGATAGAGAATGCAGTGAAACATAATGAAATAAGCGACAGGCATCCATTGAATATCCGTATTTATACCGAAGAGGAAGAATTAATCGTTACCAATCCGGTGCAGCCTAAACTGACTGCTACTACCGGAACTGGCATAGGACTGGCAAATCTTGCAAAACGCTATCATTTGCTTTACAAGCGGGAGATACAAATCAGCGAGAACGAGCAGTTTACCATACGTATTCCTTTAATATCGAGTGCCTAATGAAAGTAATTATTATAGAAGATGAGAAAGCAGCGGTTCGCAACCTGAAAGCTTTGTTACAGGAAGTAAAGCCGGAAGTGGAAGTAGAAGCTACTTTGGACAGTATTGCAGCTGTATTGGATTGGTTTGCCATGCACTCTGTGCCGGACATGATCTTTATGGATATTCATTTAGCTGACGGATCAGCTTTTGAAATCTTCGGTCATGTAGATATTACCTGCCCTATTATTTTCACTACGGCCTATGATGAATATGCTCTTCGTGCATTCAAGGTGAACAGTGTGGATTATTTATTGAAGCCTATTGGCAAAAGTGATATTGAAAAGGCTTTCCATAAGTTGGAGCAGTTGCATGGTTCGGAACAAGGGAAATCTCCTGACAATGCTTTGCTGCAATTAATTCATTCGCTGAAAAAACAGGAAAGTTATAAAACGCATTTTCTCATTCCGGTGAAGGGTGACAAGTTGCTACCGATTTCGGTGGATATGATTCTACTGTTTTATATTCAGGATTGTAAAGTGAAGGTTGTTCTTGCCGATGGTAAGGAATATACATTTCCACAAACGTTGGATGAAATAACAGAGTGTATCGACCCATCCCTGTTCTTTCGTGTCAACCGGCAATTTCTTATTTCCCGTGAGGCTATCAAGGATATTGATTTATGGTTCAATAATCGTCTGTCTATTAATCTTCGTTGTAAGGTCTCGGATGAAAAAGTGCTGGTAAGCAAGGCACGTGTGCAGGAGTTTAAGGATTGGTTTTCCAAAACACATTGAGCGTGCCGTGAAGAATCACAGAGAGAAAAAAGGAACATAAAATAACGTGCCGATCAATTCAACCGACGTTGCATGAGCTACGAGCTACAAGTACTTTGCAGCATGATAGCGCAGCCACTCGTAGCTCGTAACTTGTAGCTCGTAGCTATTACCACTCTATCGGTTCATATTCCAGTCCAAATACATCCGCTACAGCTTTATAAGTAACTTTACCTTCCACTACGTTCAGTCCCAGTGCCAGAGCGGGATCGTCTTTACATGCTTTTTGCCAGCCTTTGTCTGCCAATGCCACGGTATAAGGTAGTGTGGAGTTCGTCAGTGCCATAGTTGAAGTGAATGGTACTGCTCCCGGAATATTGGCTACCGCATAGTGCACGATGTCATCTACTACATACGTCGGTTCGCTGTGGGTGGTAGGATGAGAGGTTTCAAAGCATCCGCCCTGATCTATGGCAACATCTACGAGAACGGTTCCCGGTTTCATCATCTTCAGCATATCTTTGGTAATCAGATGTGGCGCTTTATCTCCCGGAATCAGTACGGAACCAATCACGAGGTCTATGTTGGGCAATTCCATCTTGATGTTATGCATAGAAGAATATAGAGTTTTTACATTTTTTGGTAACACTTCACTGAGGTAGCGCAGGCGCGTCAGATTAATATCGGTGATTAATACTTCCGCACCCATTCCGGCGGCCATCTGTGCAGCATTGGTTCCTACTACACCACCACCCAGAATTAATACACGTGCAGGACGGACACCGGGTACGCCACCCAGTAATTTCCCTTTTCCGCCTTGCGGCTTTTCCAGGAAACGGGCACCTTCCTGTGTAGCCATGCGTCCGGCCACTTCACTCATGGGGGTGAGCAATGGGAGGGAGTGGTCTTCTTTCTCTACGGTTTCGTAAGCGATGCAGATACCACCGCTTTCTATCATGGCTTCGGTAAGTATTTTATCGGCGGCGAAGTGGAAATAGGTAAATACCACTTGACCCTTTTTAATCAGTTTGTACTCGGGGGCGATAGGTTCTTTCACCTTCACAATCATTTCAGCTGCGGCATACGTAGCTTCGATGGTTGGCAGCATTTTCGCACCCACTGCAATGTACTCTTCATCAGGAAAACCGCTGTTTGCACCGGCAGATGCCTGTACATACACTGTATGACCTCTTTTCACCAACTCGGCTACTCCGGCAGGGGTCATTCCTACACGGTTCTCGTTGTTTTTGATTTCCTTAGGTACTCCGATAATCATAACCTTGCAATTTTAATTGGGGGTTAAACATGTCGCAATGTAGCGATTTCCGTGTTTCGGTGTACTTCGGGAATAGGTGTTTTACAACAGTATTTTTATACAGGTTTTAATCTGGAATAATCGAATGCCCCCTGAGTTTCAATATTTTGCTCAGGAGGTAATTCTTGTATGAATATGAAATGATTAGTGCCCATACCAGTCGTATTTTTTCTCCTTGGTACTTGCTTTATCCTGTTTTTGCAACTGTTTTTGTGTACTGTGCAAACGGCGCATAGTAATAATCGTAAATACGACGCCTAAAATGATAAGCACTACTAAGACAATGCTTGCATAAATAAAAATAGTATGGCTCATAAACTTCTGTACGGTGTTTTTAATTAGTTTGTGCTGCAAAGATATGGCTTTTGGCGGATCCTGCAAGCATATTCCTAATCAAATTTCCATCCCTGCGTCTCCTTCGCTGTTCGTACCTTCCTGCCAGGGATTGATACTGACGGTAGCGTTGTACTAAGTCTACAGGTGCGCATGGTAGTAAGCGTTCGGATACGTACTCTTGGTTATCTCAAGGGAGAGTGTTCAAAGCTTCGCCTCCTTCTTCTCCTTCGTTTCCGTCTTCAGGTTGTTTATATGCGGTGCCTACGCTGAGGCGTGTGTTCATCTGATAGGTGCGGGGTACCTTCACGGTGGTGCGGTTGCTGCTGTATTGGGCGGTGACGCTTACGTTCCACAACCCGTCGGTTACTTTGGTGAGAAGGATAAATATGAGTCGCTAAGAGCTATTTGTCCCTGCAAAGATAAATATTTATCGGGTAATATTTGCTTGCATTTCTTTATAATCTACCCGGAATAATGTACATTTGCCCGACAAATTATTTATCGACCTATATGAAACATACTATATTATCCCTTATACTTCTGGCATGGGGAGCGCAGGCTTATCCGCAAACAACGGAGACTGTGCCTTCCGATGCTACTTTTACCCCTCCTTTTGATTTCCCCATCACCTTCTCCGGGAATTTCGGTGAGATACGTGCCAACCACTTTCATGGCGGATTGGATTTCAAAACAGGAGGAACCATCGGCAAACCGGTACATGCCCTGGCCGAAGGATATATTTCGCGTATTCGCGTCACGCATGGTTCGGGATATGTGCTCGATGTAGCTTATAATAACGGATATAAAACCATCAACCGGCATCTCAGTGCTTTTGTGGGTGATGTGGCCCGCCGTGTGGAAGACCTGCAATATGAAAAGGAATCATGGGAAGTGGAGATTACTCCCGAACCGGGTGAATATCCGGTGAAGGCAGGGCAGGTGATCGCTCTGAGTGGTAATACTGGTTATTCTTTCGGGCCACACCTGCATCTGGATATGTTTGAGGCGGATACGGACGATTATATCGACCCGTTGCCCTTCTTTAAGAAGAAAGTGAAAGATAATACGGCTCCCCGTGCCGAAGGCATTATACTTTTTCCTCAACCGGGCAGGGGAGTAGTAGACGGAAACCAGAAGCATCAGGCGTTTCCGCTTACCCCAAAACAGCCTATTACTGCTTGGGGATTGGTAGGTTCCGCTATCCGTGCCTATGATTATATGGACGGGGTGAGCAATCGTTACGGAGTACATACTGTCATTCTGGAAGTAGATAGTGTGGAAGTGTTTCGTAGTGTGGTAGACCGTTTCTCGGAATATGAAAACCGGATGATTAATTCGTGGACATATGGGCAATATATGAAGTCGTTCATCGAGCCGGGAAATACATTACGTATGCTGCATGCTCCCAATGGAAACCGGGGACTGGTTGATATTAATGAAGAGCGTCCCTACCGCTTCGTTTATACACTGAAAGATGCGCTGGGAAATACTTCCAAAGTACGTTTTACGATACATGGAAAGCGTGCGGAAATAAAACCTGTGGAGCACCGGGAGAAGTACATTTTTCACTGGAATAAAGTAAATATCCTGCAAGAGCCCGGTTTGAATCTGGTTATCCCCCGAGGAATGCTCTATGATGACGCATATCTGAATTATGCCGTGCGGGCTGACAGTGGAGACATTGCTTTTACCTATCAGTTGAACGATACCCGTATACCTTTGCATCGACGTTGCGAATTAACTATCGGATTGCGCCGCCGTCCATTGGAAGATATGACGAAATATTATGTAGCAAGTGTGAGTAATCGTGGAAAGAAATATAGTATAGGTGGGAAGTATGAAGACGGATTCATGAAGACGACGATCCGTGAACTGGGCACTTATACTGTTGCCATTGACACCGTACCGCCCCAAATCACTCCGCTCAATCCAAAACAATGGGGGAGCGCGGGACGCATCACTTTCAAGGCAAAAGATGGAGAAACCGGTATCAGTAGCTACCGGGGAACCATAGACGGAAAATATGCTTTGTTTGGCAAGCCCAATTCCATCAGTGGAAATCTGGTTTGCAAACTCGATCCGAAACATGTGAAGAAAGGGGGGCGGCATGTTGTGGAGATGACCGTAACGGATGGTTGCGGTAATCAGACGACGGAGCGATTTGAGTTTGTCTGGTAATGGAATATATTAATCGATAATTAAAATAACTGAAGTATGAAAAGTAAAAGACTGACTCTTTCCGTCTTATGTATGGTGGCAGCCGTAGCGCATGCGTTGGCTTGTACCAATCTTATTGTAGGTAAAAATGCCTCTACTGACGGTTCTACCATCGTTTCCTATTCTGCCGATTCCTACGGGTTGTTCGGTGAGTTATACCATTATCCTGCCGGCGTACATAAGAAAGGTACTCTGATGGATGTACACGAGTGGGATACCGGTAAATATCTGGGCCAGATAGAGCAGGCTCGTCAGACTTACAATGTTATTGGTAACATTAACGAATTCCAGCTCACCATTGCCGAGACCACTTTCGGTGGTCGTCCGGAATTGGTAGATACTACCGGTATCATCGATTATGGCAGTCTGATTTATTTGGGACTGCAACGTGCCCGTACGGCCCGCGAAGCTATCAAGGTGATGACTGATCTTGTGCAGGAATATGGTTATTACAGCAGTGGGGAATCTTTCACGATTGCCGATCCCAACGAAATCTGGATTATGGAAATGATAGGTAAAGGTCCTGGTGTACGTGGTGCCGTATGGGTGGCAGTACGCATTCCGGATGATTGCATCTCGGCTCATGCCAACCAGTCCCGTATCCACCAGTTCGATATGAATGATAAGAATAACTGCCTCTATTCTTCCGATGTGATTTCTTTCGCTCGTGAAAAAGGCTACTTCACTGGTGTGAATAAGGATTTCAGCTTTGCTGATGCGTATGCTCCTCTGGATTTCGGTGCGCGTCGCTATTGCGAAGCCCGCGTATGGAGCTATTTCAATATGTTTACCGATCGTGGTGAGGGGTTTCTGCCATACATAGAAGGTAAGACTAATCAACCCATGCCGCTCTATTTGAAGGCAAACCGCAAAATCTCCGTACAAGATGTGAAGAATGCCATGCGCGACCATTACGAAGGTACTCCGCTGGATATCAGCAAGGATTTTGGTGCAGGTCCTTATCACACTCCCTATCGTCTTTCTCCGCTTTCTTTTAAAGTGAATGGTCAGGAATATTTCAACGAACGTCCTATTTCTACCCAGCAGTCCGGTTTTGTTTTCGTATCTCAGATGCGCTCTACCATGCCCGATGCTATCGGTGGTGTGCTCTGGTTCGGTACGGATGATGCTAATATGACAGTGTTCACACCTGTATATTGCTGTACCGATAAAGTGCCTGTATGC
>ENA-OQNO01001909-OQNO01001909.1-human-gut-metagenome-genome-assembly--contig:-NODE-1909-length-12894-cov-3.623639_pt1 | contig 12894 bp, 6 predicted proteins | sample MGYA00242629_ERZ504880 | MGnify/ENA primary metagenome ERZ504880 (study PRJEB26092, sample SAMD00036377) | human gut metagenome | host: Homo sapiens | study: EMG produced TPA metagenomics assembly of... | reverse complement strand
CGAGCGCGATGCGGTCGCAGCCACGACCGCGCTGGCCGCAACCGAGCAGTCCCAACTTGAAGCCATGGACCCGATCGAGCTTGCCGCGCTCGCGCAAAAAGCCTCGACGGTGCAGGAAGGAGCCCACCCCGTCAACGTGAAGCCGAACGACCGCAGCGTCATCGAGCAGGCCGAGAAGTTCGCCGCAGGGCGCCTGGAAACCGCCCGCTTGGCACAGGGGAACGAAGAGGTCGTCGTGTACGGCATCGCGGAAGGATCCCGCTACTGGAACGACGCCGACGTCGGCGAGGGAAAGGTGGCCGTAGGACGCGGATTGGCGCAGAAATGCGGGCTGAAACCCGGAGAGCCGCAAACGTTCTCGAACAAGTTCGACGGCGCAGCCTACGAGCTGACCCCCAGCTCGCTTTGGGGCAGCTTCTCGTGCATGGCGGTGTTCTTGAGCATCGAGGACTTCAACGAGCTGTTCGGCAACGATGCCGGCTATTTCAACGGATACGTGTCGAACGAAAGCCTCAACCTGGACGAACGCTATCTGGCAAGCGATCTTGCCCCTGCCGACATGGACAAGATCAGCGCCCAGATGCAAGACTCGATGGGCCATGTGATGGGCATGATGACGGCAGCGGCCACGCTTGTCTACCTGGTGCTCATGTACCTGCTCACGAAAACGGTGCTGGATCGAAGCGCGTGCAGCATTTCGTACATGAAGGTGTTCGGCTACCGAAACCGCGAGATCAACAAGCTGTACCTGCATTCCATCACAACCGTGGTGATCGCCTCGCTCCTTGCATCCCTGCCCCTGGTTGTCCTGGGTATATCGACGCTGATCAGAGCTGCCCTCGCGGGATACGGGGGCAACATGGAGGCGTACGCGCCCGCCGACCGCCTGGCGCTTATCGCGGCAATCGGCGTTGCCACGTACGCCGTCGTGGCGTTTCTGCACACCAGGCGCATCAAGCGCGTCCCGCTTGCCCTGGCGCTCAAAGCGCAGGAGTAAGCCCCGACCGGCGGCGGGGCCTGGATCCCGCCGCCGGTCGCAGGGCTGCGGTCAGCCCGGGAAGCCGCGCGTTTCGCAGCCGCTCCTCACACGTAGTAGAGAAACGACCGCAAGCGCTCGTCGATGCCCTGGTCGAGCGCGCCGTCGAACGACACGTGCAGCACGGGAGCCGCAAGGTCGTCGGCATCGTCGAGCAGCTTGAGCACGATGCCGGTGTTCTCGTACATCGACGACACCGCTATCACGCCGTCCGCCTCACGCGCCGCCAAGCGCGCCTTAGCCGCTCGGTACCTTCCGTTCGCGCCTCGATAGCCCCCCAGCGCCTCGCCAGCCGCAATCCGCAGGTCGTCCAAGCTGGCGCAAAACGGCGAGGCGCAGCCCAACGAACGGTGCACTTCGGCCATCTGCGCGGCGAAGGCCGCCAGCAGCCCGTCGGGCTGACGCGCATCGCGCCATAGAAACCACAGGTACTCGGACAGCGGCATACGCACCAGGCGATACCCCGCGCGCTCAAGGCCCTCCCAGCGTCCGCCCGTCAGCTGATCGGCGTACACCAAAGGCCACTCGCCCACCAGCGCAAGCGTCTTGCGGGCGCGGCGCGAACCCCCTTCGGCCGCAGTCCCCGCTCGGCGGGCTGCGGCGCATACGCGCTCGAACGTCACGCCATCGCGCAGGAACCCGTCCAGCACCTCTTGACGATCGTCCTGGTCGGCCGCGTAGGCTACGTCGCCGGCCAAAAGATGCAGGAAGAAGCCCTCGGGATCGGGCATCGACCAAGGCAGCTGATCGAGGATCGGCGCAACCAGCTTCGCGTCGGCCGCCCCTTCCTCGTCCAAGACGGCGCGGATCACGCGGTCGTACTGCCCGTCGGCCTCGGCGCCTTCCGTCGAAGGCAGCAGCAGCTGCAAGCCGCTCGCACCGGCACGTTCCGCCGAGGCTTTCGCAGCCGCCCGCAACGACATTCCCAGCAGCGCCGTGAACGACAGGTACTCCTTCGAAGCGCTGCGCGCACGTCCGGCGGCCACAGCCGCGTCGTCGGGTTCCAGCAATTCCACGCGCAGGCCGCGCCCCTCCAACCAGCCGCCCACCAAGGGCCCCCACGCCCCGAACGACGGCAGCGCCACAACCCGCTGCGCGTCGAGCGTCGCGTGCGGCGCCTCGTACGGACGGCCCGCCAGGGGCAGCGCGCGCTCGTCGCGCGGCTCGTAATGGTCGATCGCGTTCAAAAACGCCTCGATGCGCGTCACGACCCCCACCTGCGAAGAATGCTCGTCGGTCTCGATATGCAGGTAGGGCTTGTCGCCCATCTCCTCGCGAAACAGGTGGCTCACCATGGTGTCCGGGCCGCACCCGTGATTGGTCAGGTACACCGCGAACAGGCGCGGATCGCGGCGCACCAGCTTCGCGCCCGACACGATATGCTGCCCGAACGGCCAGTACAGCCCCGGATGATCCTGCGACACGTCCACGTCATGCGCATGCAGGTGGCTCACCGTGATCACCTTCCGGCCACGGTCCAGAAGCGCACCGGGAATGCCCATGTTGAGCGCCGGGTCGACAATGCCGTAGTTGCGGGTGATCAGCACGAGCACGCGCTCGTCGGGGCCGAGCGAACCCAGCAGCTGCTCTCCCAGCTCTTCGGTCTTGCGCGTGAACTCCTGCACCGCGAAACCGCCCGCCAGCATGGCGCGGACGGTTTCGCGCGGCTCCTTTCCCAGCTGCGCGCCCACGCCCAGCAGCGCTTCGGCAACGGCCTGCTGCCCGAAATCCATGTCCAGTACCGGGTTCAAAAGGCGAATGCCGCGACCCTCGAAGTCAAGCTCCTTGGCCGCCAGCATCGGCGCCGACTGCATGTAGGGGCACGCGTAGTTGTGCGCAACCTTGGAAGAGACGTGGCGAATCGTGCGCACCGCCGGCATGAACACGTAGTCCACGCCGCGCCGCGCCAACTGCTCCAGATGGCCGTGGACGAGCTTCACGGGATAGCATGTCTCCCCTTGAGCCGTCTGCTGGGAGAGGCGCACCGTCTCCTCGTCGGTCGCATCGGACAGCAGCACGTTGTAGCCCAACTGCTTGAAGAACGCGTTTGCCAGGGGAAACAGCTTGTGCAGCATAAGGCAGCGCGGAATGCCCACCGTTTGCTTGGACGGATCGATGCGGGCGTCGTACCCCTCCAAGAACAACTCGTCGACCTTGCGAAAGAACCGACGATTCTCCTCGACGGACGCGCGGTCGACGGCCCTCGAAGCCTGCGACGCGCGCGTCAGGTCGAACCCGCGAAACGCCGTGGCCTCCGCCCCGGCCTCCTGCGCGAGCAAGGCCGCGCCCACCGCGCCCGACACGGCGAACCACGGCGACACCGAAAGGGCGTCGCCCAGGTGCGCCTTGAACGCGGCCACGATGCCGGGGTTGTAGGCCACGCCGCCCTGCAGCACCACATGGGCGCCCACCGGCTTGGTTCCCACTACGCGATGCAGGTAGTTGCGCACCACCGACAAGCACAGGCCCGCCGCCACATCGGCCGTCGACGCACCTTTCGCCAAAGCCGCGTTGATGGCTGTTTCCACGAACACCGTACAGCGTTCCCCCAGGTCAATAGGTGCCTTCGAGGACAGCGCCAGCGGCCCGTAGCCGGCAAGCTCGATGCCCAGGCGCGCAGCCTGCTCCTCGACGAACGACCCGGTGCCCGCCGCGCATATCTTGTTCATTTGGAAATCGGCCACCCGCCCGTCCTTCAAGCTGACGTACTTGGAGTCCTGGCCCCCTATCTCGAACACGGTGTCGACCCGCGCGTCGGCAGCCACGGCGGCGCGCGCTTGCGCAGTGATCTCGTCGCGTACCGCATCGGCGCCAACCATCTTCCCGATCATGCTGCGCCCCGAACCCGTCACGCCCACGGCCGTCACGCGAACGGCGGAGCCCAGGCGCTTCGCAAGCGAGTCCAAGCCCTCGCGCACCGCCCGTCGCGCGTCGCCGCGCGTGCGCAGGTATTGCGCGTCCAGCAACGCGCCCCGTGCGTCCAGCAGCACCAGGTTCGTCGACGTGGACCCCACGTCGATTCCCAGCGCGCAGTCCACCGGCTCGCCCGTCAAAGCCGACCAGGACCGCGGGCGCAGCCGAAACCCGGGCCTCGCCTCGACCGGCACGGACGGCAGCGCGCGCAGCCGGGGCAGGTCGTCGACGACCGTATGCTCAGCCAACCGCACGGCAAGGTCGCCTATCGCAAGGGGGCGGCAGCCGTCTTTGCCGGAAAGCGTGCGCCCGCCTTGCGCCCGGGCCTCGCGCGCCGCGCCCGCCGCTTGGAAAAACAGGTGGTCGGGCGCGTGCAAAAGCTCGCCTTCTCCAAGCTCGAACACCTCGCGCACCGCCCGAACCACCCCGCGGTTCGCCAAAACGCCGCCGGAAAGCGCCACCGGGCGCGCCACGGGCAGCCCGCGCACGATGGTGGCCTTGTAGCTTTTCACCATGGCGAAGCACAGACCCAGCAGAATGTCCTGCACCGACGCGCCCTCCTGCTGGTGATGAATGATGTCGGTTTTTGCGAACACCGCGCAGCGCCCGGAGATACGCGGCACCGAAACCGCGCCTTCCACCAGATCCGAGTACTCCTCCAGGGCAAGTCCCAAGCGCTCCATCTGGTCCTCGAAAAACGACCCCGTGCCCGCCGCGCAGCTTTCGTTCATGGCGAACTGCGGCACCCGCCCCGACCCGACGCCCGTAACGAACAGCGCCGACTGCCCGCCTATCTCGATGACCGAACGCGCCTCGGGCGCCAGAAGCTGCGCGCCTTGGCACACCGCCGGCACTTCTTCCAGCATAAGGCAAGCGGGATCGATGCCCCGCAGCGCCGCCGCCCCCGATCCGGCGGCGGCCCAGCCCGCGCACTCGCCCTCCGGCAGCTTGGACGCCAAAACGGCCAGCATATCGCGCAGGCACGCGAGCGCGGCCCCGCGATGCAGGCGGCTTTCGCGCCACGCAAGCTCCTCAGCGTCCGTAAGCGCCACGAGTTTCACCGACGATGCGCCGATGTCGATGCCAACGGTGTACATGCCCGCCCCCTATTCCCCCTTCGCGCGCACGCGATACCGCTCGTACTCGGCCAGAAACGCGCGCTCGTCCAGCTGGCGCACCTGCACCACGTCGGCGAACGTCACCAGGTCGGCTATAGGGTTGTCCAGCGAAAACGGAAACCCCTTCGACACCAGGAACTCCCCGAACAAAGGCTCGTCCAGCACCGTCTGCTTCATGGTCTTCGTCGCGTCTATCATCGCGCAGCCCCCTTCGTTATATCGGCTAACATGATTTTTCGGGCGCCCAGAAGCGCCACGTCCTCGTCGCTGTGCGTTGACGCCAAAAGCGTGCGTCCGCGTCGCTCGGCCAGCAAGAACTCGATGACCGCGCGCTTTGTTTGCCCATCGAGCCCGGTGAACGGCTCGTCCAGCACGATCGCGCTGCCGGGATAGGCAACCGCCCTTGCCAGCGAAACGCGTCGGCGCATGCCGCCCGAAAGCTGCATCACCGGGCGCTTCAGGCAATCCGCGGGAAGGATCTTCTCCAGCATGCAGCGGATCTGGCGTCGGCTGGCCCGCGCGGGCAGCACCAACGCCACGTTCTCCACGGCCGTCAGCGTCTCGCACAGGCGGTCCTCCTGAAACATCGCCGAAACCGCGCCGGAAGGCGCGCCCTCGATGCGCCCCGCGTCGGCGCGCTCAAGGCCCAGCAGCACGCGCAGCAAGGTGGTCTTGCCCGCGCCCGAAGGCCCCATCAGGCAGTACACGCCGCCTTCGGAAAGCGTGCACGTCACGCCCGCCAGCACGCGCGCGTCTCCGAACGACTTGCCCACGCGCTCCATCACGATGTCCATGCGGCATCGCCCTTTCCCGCGTCGCTCGCGCCGCCCTCGTCGCGCCGCCCGCGTCGGGCGCGCCCTTCGCGCTCGTCATCGCGCACGCCCAGAAAGCCGCCCAGCGGACGTCCGGCGCGTTTCAACAGCGCCATGAACGCCTTCTCGAACGCCAAGCTCAGCACCATGACCATCACCGTCCACGCGAACAGATCGGGCGTGTCCAGGTACGTGCGCGCCAGGCTCATCTCTTTGCCGATAGAGGGCTTGGGCACGGCCAGAACCTCGGCCATGATGCCGCTTTTCCAGCTCATTCCCAGCGATATGCGGGAACTTGCCACCAGAAACGGCATGAACGCAGGGCGGTACACGTACATGAACGTGCGCCATCTGGACAGCTTGAACACCCGCGCCATCTCCAGCAGGTGCCGGTCCACGCTCTCGAACCCGGCAAGCGTGGACGTGTAGACCAGCGGCAGCACGATCAAGAACGCCAGGTACACGGTCAACGCCTGGTTGCCCACCCAGATGAGCAGCATGATGATGAACGAGATAACGGGAATGGTGCGCAGAAGCGACATCACGGGATCGATGAAGTCGCGTACGATGGCCACACGGTACGCCAATAAAGCCAACAGCAGCCCTATGGAAAACGATAGGAGAAACCCCGCGGCGATACGCGCCGTGGAAGCGCCGCAGATCAGCCAGAAGTCGGGCTTCGCCACCTGCTCCGCCAACGCCTCCAACACCCGAACAGGACCGGCCAGAACCAAGCGGTTGTCCACCGCCCGATCGAGCACTTCCCATACGACCAGCCAGAACAGCACGATCAGCGCTTTTTTTGCCCCTGCGATGCGCTTCGACGCGCCGCGGGCGGCAACGACGCGCTCCCGCCCGGCGCGCTCCTCTTCCAAAACAAGCTGCGCTTCCTCGTCGTCCATGAGGCTTTGCGCCTGCATGACGCGCACCACCTGCCGGCAAGAAACGCCCATGGAGGTCATCATCTGCATGATCTGATCTCTGCCGACGCCGCGGGACACGGCCGCTCTCATCATGAAGCCCATCTGGGCGTCGTCCATGCCGTTTTCCCTGATCATCTGCACAACCTGCGCAACCTTGTCCTCGGGCATGCCCAGCTTCTGCGCTATCTGAGCCACCTGCATGCGCGGGGCCTCGCCCGTATCACGCGTTTCGCGCGCCCGCCCGATGCGCACGCCCAGCCGCCTCAGCAGCTCTTTCGCTCGCCGTTCGCCCATGGCCTACGCGCCCGCGCTGCCCGCATCGTCAAGCTGACCCACGGGAGGCAGGTAGTAGAACCCGTCGTCTGGAACCTTGCCGCCAATCGAGTCGGGGTTCGAGCGGTACAGCTCCTCGAGAAAGCCCGAAAGCGCCGTGCGCATGTCGGTTCCCGTCAAGCTCACCATGCTGATCTGGGGCATAGCGTCCAGCGCCACGGCGTTGTTCAGAAACGTCCCCAGCTCCTCTTGCAGGGCGGCCGCGGCCGACATGTTCTCGAGCGACCACGCCACCGATTGTCCCGCCATCCGCAGGTACTCGATCACGGCTTGCTCGTGCTCTTCGAGAAACTTCCGGTTCACGATCGTGGTCGTGGTAACGGCCTGGCTCCCCGTGTCGGCAAACGCCGCATCCCATTCCTTGGTGATGTCGATAGGCGCGTACAGGGGGTCCACCATGAGCTTCGAAAGCGACACGAACGGCTGCGGAAGGATGGCCGCGCAGTTCGGTTCGTCCTGCAAAAGGTTCAGCACTTCGAACGGCGACGACTTGAACTCAAGGTTGAACGACCCCGCCTTGCCCATCTTGCCCAGCAACGCCTCGATCGTGTACTCGGGCGTGCCGCCTTCGCCGTAGCTGTACACCGTGCGACCCGCAAGGTCTTCCACGGCAGCCACCGACGGATCGGTGGTGATGCCGTAGAGCACGCCCAGGTTGTTGACGCTTATGACCTGGTAGTCGTTCTTTAGCTCCTTGTTGTTGTACAGGATGGGGCCGATATTGGACGGCAGCGTGCACATATCGTAGCTGCCCTGGTTGAACGCGGCGGAAAGGCCCACGTAGTCCACGCCGCTCAGCTCGAACTGGAAGTCGTTGAACGTCTTGCCGGCTCGCGCCGCCACGATGAACTGCGAAAGGCCCATGGATGGCGGGCCCATGATCAAGCCGACGCGCGCAGTGCACGCATCGGGGCTGCCCATGAGCTCGCGGCTTTCGGGCTGCGCAACCAGGTCGACCGTGCCGAGCGCCGCATCGCCTTGATCGGGGCCGCCCGACGAACAGCCCGCCAAACCCACGGCCGCCGTTGCTACGGCCGTGCTCGCAAACGCGCAGAACGCGCGTCTTGTCAGATTCATGCCTACCTCGTTTCCGGGTCGTTCCTTCAAATAAAGAGCTGCGAGCCCGTCCGCACGACGCGACTGGCGGACGGGCTCGCATTCAGTCGTGCACGCTAGAAGCGGGCCTTAGCCTTCGAAGGCACGCGCTTCCTGCGGTAGGCGAACGTGCCCGCCGCCGCTCCGGCCACGGCCAACGTGGCCAGCGCGCCCAAACCGATCACAAGAGCCGGATCGCCGGTCGAAGCGCTGTCGGATTCGGCTTGCGCCGGGTTCGACTTCGTCGCAACGCCCTTGGCCTTGGCGCGCGCAGCCTTGTCCTCGGCCGCAGCCAGAGCTTCGGCGGTAGCCTTTTCGGCATTGGCCGCCGCATCGCCCGACGCCGAGCCGTTCATCACGGCCAGGGCCGCAGCGGGAATCGAGCCGCCGCCCGAAGCGGGCACGCCGGAGAGGTTCATTTGGAACGTAGCCGGATACGTATGGTTGCGCTCGCCGCCGAAGATGGATCCGCCGATAGCCATGGCCATATCCCCGATGGTAACGTCCACCGTGCACGATCGCGAGACCACCGAAGCGGCGTCTTCCAGCACGCCCAGGTCGACCGTGATCGAAGACAGGCCGCCGCCGTTCGAGCTGGAGTCCACGATACGCAAGCCGCTGATGGCGTTCACCGTCATGATCCTCGACTGAATGACGATGGGAACCTGCACCGCAGCGCGCCCGGCAACATCGACGGTCAGGACGGCGTTGCGCGCCACCGGGTTCATGGGCGGGAAATCCCCGCTGGTCAGATGCGGATTCAACGGAAGCCCCGTATCTTGCCTGCTCAGCCAGATATTGGCGGACACCGTGTAGGTGCCGGCAGCCAGCGTGCCGCGCCGAACGTCCCCGCTGCTGGCAGCGTTGCCCGAGCCGCTGCTCGCGCTGCCGGAGCCGCCCGCGCTTGCGGATCCGCCGCCATTGCCGGAGGATTCCCCAGCAGAGCCCGCCCCGCCGGAACCGCCTCCTGCAGAGCCTCCGTTGTCGCCCGGAACGGCCAGGTCAGTGCTGTCGGACAGCTTCACGGCGCTGGCGTAGTCCACGGCCAGCGACAGGCCCCACGTTTTATCCAGGCGCAAGGGAGCTGCATACACGTGGCTCCCGGGAAACGTCAAGACGGGATCGTTGCCGTCCAGCTTGACAACGGCTTTGACGATGCGGCCCTGTGCGTTGGCGCCGTACGGCTTGCCGTCGCGCTCGATGCCGAGCACCTGCGCGCCGCTCGCCGGCGTTCCGAAATCGATCAGGGTGAACGCCGGATTCGGCAGCTCCAGTTCGAGCAGCTTCGTACCGTCCTCCTTGACCACGAGTTTCGCGTTGTCGGACATCGGGTCGGTGGGAATCCCGAAGTTCGGGCTTCCCTCGGGCTCCATTGGATTCTTGGGATTGGTCATGTAGGCCGTCAGATGCAAAATGTCGTTTTCAGACGAGGGGACGAACAGGTTCGCCGTCACCGCGTACGTGCCGGGCGCAAGCGCCGGAGCCTGCGCTTCGGCAACCGTCAGCACGCCGCTGCGGTAGGAAAACGCGTAGTTCGCAGCCGCGCCGCCCACAGGCGTCAGGCTGTACGCTGCACCCGCTTCCAAAGACGTCGGGGCGGAAACCGTCGGCGCGGCGAAGCCCTTCGCTGAGGCCGCCGTCTCCCCGTTCACGAACCCGGACACGTCCACGGACAGTCGCGGAGCCTCGTTCGCAGCGACCGTTTCACTGCGGTACGCGGCGGTCAGCTGCGCTTTCCCGATGGTCCATGCAAGCGTCGCAGCGCCCTTCGACCCGTCCGCCCACGTATAGCCGTCCTCGAGCGTGACCAGCGCGGTATAGGAGCCGGCATCAACGGCCGAACCTGTCAGGGAAACGCGATAGCCTTCGCCCGGAGCGACGCCTGTTTGCTCCTGCCCGTTGTACACCAGGCCCTGGGCAGGGATCGGCTTCTCGATCTTCGCAGGAGCCTCGGCCACCGCCACGTAGTACGCCACGTTTTCCGAGTTCATCCAGTCCTTGTGCCCGTTTAGAAGGTACGCGCCGTTGAGCAACCTGCCGTCCAGCCCGTCAAGGTTCGCAACGGCGTTGCCGTCAACGGGAAGGATGTCGAAGAACGCCGTGCCGCCGCCGATAGCCACGTCGACCTTGGTCGCGCTGGTCAGCTTGTCCGCCGTTCCTTCCACCAGATAGATCGCCACGTTCTTGCCGCTTACCGGAAGCGTACCGCTCAAGCCGCAGTTGCCGTTGCCGACTGTCGACACGAACCCGGCCGCCAGGGGCACTCGATTGCCGTCCTTAGGAGTCATGTCGACATGAAGCCCCATCGCGTACAGGCCCTCGATGACGGGATCGCTGAAGCCGGACGACTCTTTCACCAGCTCCAACGCCTGATCGACCGCGGCTCCGTCATGCGCGCGAGCGCCCACGACGCCCACGAACCCCAAGAACCCGGTTTCGTACAAACCCGACAAGACTTCTTCTTTGTCCATGTCCGGCACGCCGTTGTTCACGGCTTCGTTGTAACCGTTGGTCACCCACGTTGCCGACGTGCCCGAAGCACCGTCGGCGTACGTGTACGACCGAAGCCACCGAACGGTCGCCTCTCCCGGAGCCGAAGTCACCACGAACGATCCCAGCCGCGCGCTGTCGAACGTCAGGGAGCCGTCCGCCTGCGCAGCCGGAAGAGCAGTCAGGGATGCGCCCTTGTGCAAGAACACCTCGGAACCGCTTTCGCCCGGCAGCGAAACGGAGAACTTCACCTTGTCGTCAACCGCAATGTCCGCGCCGCCCGAAATCAGGCGCACGTCCAGCAAGCTGAAGTCGGGAGCCTTCTGATACTGCCGACCGAGCGCGGGCTTCACCGCCGAGCGGCGTCCTTCGTCTTCGACGAGCTGCGCCGAAAGCTCGGCGGATTGGATCGATTCGAACGCCGACGAACCCTCCTCCACGTTTACCGTCACCGACACGCGCGCCTCGTCGTCAACGAACGTCTTCGAGAAATCTCCCTCGACAACGCGCACGGCATTGGCAAGATCAACCGTCAAGTCCAGGTCGATGTTGAACGACTTTCTCAACGTGGTGGCGTACTCCGTGCAGCCCTGGAGCGTGTACGTTCCGCTCCAGTCCTTCAACTCCACCGTAACCGTGGAAATGCGCGACGTGATGCCGGCGCTGGCCAGATCGTCGTTGTACTGGCTGTCGTCGCTTTTCAGCTCGATGGGAACCCGCGTGGCCTCCACCACGGAAGCACTGGGGGAAGACCCTGCGACTTGCACCGTGAACACGGGGTTGATCAGCGTAAACGTGAGCGTTCTGGTTCCGTCGGCCGCCACGACCAACGTGCTGCCGTTCGTCACGGCCGCAGCAGGAACGCCCATCTGGCCGCCGATTCCTTCAGGGTTCGCGGGATTGGTCGCATACCCGCGAATGCCCATCGGCGTCATCATGGACACGTTGGCGGAAACCGTATAGGTTCCCGCGGCAAGCTCGGCGCTGCTCGCGCCCTGAGGGGCAACGTAGCCTTCGCCTTGCGCGCTGCCGAGCGCGGCCCGCGACGGTTCGGAGCCTTCGCCCTGCGGCTCCGCCTGCTCGCCGGAAGCACTGCCTTCGACGACGGCAAGGTTCGCACCCCCTTCACGGGATTCGCCTTCCGCGCTTGTCGATGCCGGCTTTTCGACGGCGTCCGGCGCGCGCTCTGCAGAAGAAGACGCAGCCTCCTTCGCAGATGCGTTCCCGTCCGGCGACTCAACCCGGTCGAGCGACCTGCGCGCCGCATCGTCCGCTTCCCCGCTGCGCTCCGCAAGCGGCGCCGCAGCCGCGTCTTCGCCCTCGCCGCCAGGGACGCCGCCTTCGGCAGCGTCGGCAGCCTCTGCGCCTTGCGCATGCGCCGGCGCGTCAGCCAGTCCGAGCGCAGATGCGTACGCAAAACCGGCCGGCGTCTGCGACAAAACCAACACAGCGACCAAGAGCACGGCAAGAACGGCGCCCGCAAGCGAATCGCTTGCTCTGTTCACCTTGTTCTTCATGGTTTCATTCCTCGTTTCTGTTTCATGCAACGTGCGATCAACCGCGATGCAGGCCGTTCGCGCAGCGCCTCCAGCGCCAAGCGCACCTGCCACGGAACCTCGAAAAGCCGGCTGCCGCAGATGCAGCAGCCGGCTTCAGCGCATAGGGAACGTTACGCAGCGCCCAAATCGGCAACAAGATGCAGATCCCAAGTCTTGCGTCCCTTGTACAGGGGAAACGATGCGTACTCAGCCGAAGGGCTGAACGTCGCGACCGCCGAGCCGCCGGCGAAGTTCGTCACGTCGAACGTTAGCGAGACAACACGCTCGTCGTAAGGAGAAGACCACAGGAAGTTCGGCATGACCCACTTCCCCATCTTCTTCTCGGTGATGCGCACCAGGCCGTCTTGCGAGGCCGAAGCGATCTCCAATACGCCGAACGAGCTGTTCACAATGGGTACGGTCAAGAGTTTCGCACCGCCCTCGGCCACCACGAGCGTCGCATTGTTCGCAACGGGCGAAGTGGGCTTGTTGAAGGGCGGGTTTCCCGGATTCGTGACGTACGCGTTCTTGCCGATAGGCGAATCGCGCTTGTCCACGTACAAGTTCGCCGTCACCGTGTAAGTGCCCGGTGCCGCATAAGCGCCCGACAGCGGCGCCGCGCTTGCCGCCAACGCC
>ENA-OQNO01001907-OQNO01001907.1-human-gut-metagenome-genome-assembly--contig:-NODE-1907-length-12902-cov-2.401018_pt1 | contig 12902 bp, 7 predicted proteins | sample MGYA00242629_ERZ504880 | MGnify/ENA primary metagenome ERZ504880 (study PRJEB26092, sample SAMD00036377) | human gut metagenome | host: Homo sapiens | study: EMG produced TPA metagenomics assembly of... | reverse complement strand
ATCAGTTTACTCATAGACTTGTATTCCGGTAGTCATAAGGAGATACGCCGGTCAAGTCTTTAAAAAAACGGCTGAAATAGTGCTGATCCTCATAACCGACTAAGGTACTTATCTGCTTCACCGACAGATCAGGATGTTCCAGCAGTAGTTTTTTTGCTTCGTCTATACGCAGCCGCAGGAGATATTTCACGGGGGATTCTCCGGTTTGCTTTTTGAAAATCCGGGTGAGATAAGAGGCATTGAAATTAAACTTCCTTGCCATGTCCTCCACGGTGATGGGTGAAGCATAGTTTTTCTTCATAAAACGCTCCACTTCTAATATGACAGAGGATGTATCCGAGCATTTTCCCGATTGTGTCCGGAAGATCTCCTGAAATAGTACTAGAATTTCTGAAAATAATGAATCAATGCCGGCGGCATTCTGGATGCAGTGATATAACCTTTTTTCATGTGCATTATTTTCTTCATTTGTTGTTTCAAAGTCATTTTCTGTTAATCGGAGAATCTGCAGAAGCTGACTTTCAATCATATACTGTGGACATTTTAAATTCTGCCACTGTCTGAACAAAGTTTCCAAAAATTGTGAAAAAGATGCAAAATTCTCAGACTTTGCAGATGCAGATAATTTGTTTATATCGGAAATATCAAGCTTCGTATGTCCAGCGGCAGATTCCGAAGTAATGACTTGGGAGAAGCCGAGAATCAGGCCATGGTATAAACGGTTTCGCAGCATCCTGGATGAAGTTTCAATATCCTGATATGCAATATAGTGTTCACAGGCTGCGATTGATAGCGGAGCATATCTTTTTTCCAGGACAGCCTGCAGAGCTTTGGCATTCTGCAAGATTTCTTTTTCATCCTTTTGGTTGGAAGCAACAATTAAAAATTTCTGGTTCATTTCCCGTTCGTCGATCAGCCACCAGCTCTCCTCTTCAGAAAAACAGGTATTGAGGGCTGTCTGCATAGTCTGCTCTGAAAATAAAGAGGCAGCATCTGCCAGATCCGTCAGTTCGGGAATATGATATTTTAGATTACCAAAACAGATCAGGAACAGCATAAAGTGTCTGCCGGAAAAAGAAAAAGGCATCAGCGCATCTGAGGCCTGTCCCGCGAGGGCAGATGAGAGAATGCTGCGCTCAATGGACTTCTCCTTTTGCTTAATGGTGTCCTGCATTTTCCGCAGGATACTTTCCAGATTCGCTTCCTTCACCGGCTTTAACAGATAATCTGCAACGTCGTAGCGGATTGCACTTCTGGCATATTCAAAGTCATCATAACCGCTGATGATGGCAATTTGCAGGGAAGTATTATTTTCCCGGATGCGCCGGATTAATTCCAGCCCATCCATCATAGGCATTTTTATATCGGTAAATAAGATTTGGGCTTTTGTGGTTTCCAGAAGATGAAGGGCATCCAGTCCGTTGTAGGCACTTCCAACCACCTGGAAATCAGGGGAAATATTTTCAATTTTTTTAATGATATTTTTCAATATCAAAGATTCGTCTTCCGCAACAATAATGCGGACAGGTCTATTCGTCTCCATAATGTTTATCCTCGCTTATGATTCCACCAATTGTAACTTCCGTTCCGCCTCCAGGCAGGTTTTTTATTTTGAATACAGCATCTTCTCTGTATGCCAGTTTAAGCCGTATATAGAGGTTAATCAGTCCCATGCCGTCGATTTCCAGTTCCGGAAGGGATTTTTCAGGAACGATGGATGCCAGTGTATTTTCCAGTGTCTCTAATTTTTCCGGGTTGAACCCCGATCCGTTATCGGTTACTTTGATATACCAGGTATTTCCTTTTGTTGTTCCTTCAATATGTATCACCCAGGGGGGAATTACATGGATTGCGTATTTGATACAGTTTTCAAGAAGAGGCTGAATGATCAGTTTCGGGATTCTTATATGGTACATGGAATCATCAATGTCCATATGGAAGACAAGCCTATCCTCAAATTTGATTTTCATTAAGTTCATGTAGGCAATGCTTTGGTCTATTTCCTGCATTAAGATTACTTTTTGCATATTGTTGGACGAGATATAGCGGAGAATGGAGGATAAGTCGTCACAGACATCTATAATTTCAGTCGTACAGTCTTCTTCCGCCAGTATACTGATGGTAGATAAAGTGTTATAGAGAAAATGGGGATTCATCTGGGACTGAAGGGCAAGCATTTTTGCCTGAATCTCATGGGAACACAAAGAAACCACTTCATCCAGGGATGCTTCCAGTTTCTTGTTCATGGACTGGAAGGAATGGTACAGCTGGTTTAGCTCATCATACTGACTGCTGTAATCCGGAACGGTGTCCTTGGATATTGTCTTCAAATCCAGCCGGGTTGTGATTTCCTGCAACTTTCGCAGCGGTATTACCAGACTTCGGGATATCTGATAGGAGATCAGAAGTGTAGTGAGCAGGATTGCCACAAGTGTTAAAAAGATAATATTGCGGAACTGGATAATAGGTTTTAACAGTACATCCCTGGAGGTTTCCACTAGGAATGTCCATCCAAACTGGTCGGAGGTCCGGTAAGCACAGTAGGTATTGCCGGCTTCGGCAGTGTTTCCCTGGAGAAGACCGTTAGGCGATTCACTGTCTGCAATGGATTTCCAATATTCGCTGGAGCTTCCATTATGGTTATCGTGACCGGTATTCTCATATGCATAAACAATATGGCCCCTCTGGTCCAATATGTAAATGTTATAAGATTCTGTTTTATTGGACAGCGTCTTCTGAATAATCTTCTGAAGCACAGAGAAGGGCTGTTGTAATTCCAGAATCGTATCGTGAGGAAGGGTATTTTTTTCACTAAAAGAGCGGCAAAGAGAAATAACCGGTTCTTTCTCAAAACCCCAGTCATCTGTGTGAGGCTCAAGGAGGACTTTATTGCCTTTTGCATCCATAACATCGGAGGTCCATGTGAGGTTTTTAATCTTTTTCGGGGGAATCGTTTTAAACGTGCTGGATTTCGATAAATTGATGTAATGCCCGTCAAAATCAAATATATTGATGGAGATATTATCAATTCTATAATCCAAAGCGCTAAAAACCATATCGGAAAAGTCCAGCTTTTTCTGAGCACTGTCACGTGTAAAACTATACAGGTCCTGCTTTAAAAGAGATTTGATCGGTTTGGACACAGCGATACGTTTGGAATAGTTATTGAGCCGCTCTAACTGGGTATCTATCTGGGTAGTCAGGTTGTCGCATTTGTCTACCAGAGCATTAGAAGCATTTTCCTTAAGTGAATTGGATATATATGCATAGAAAAAAGCCACTAATATAAGTATCAGGATAACAATTAACTTGGAATAACTCAAAAAAAGATTGGATTGAATGGACTTTCTTTTCATATCTTCCCCCAAAAAGTGCTTATTTTCTTAATCATATCCGTTATTTTAAGGAATTACAAGCAATTATTTGATAAAAACAGGAAGGAAAAGAAGAAGTAGAAAAAGTCCACAATGGAAAGTCTAAAATGTATAAATACAAAGTTATTTCCGGGTGATATAGTATAAACATGTTAAACAATAAGGAGGAAGCAAAATGAAAAGCATGAAATTGAGAAAGGTATTGGGAGTTACACTGGCAGCAACGATAGCAGCAGCAGCCCTTGCAGGATGCGGCGGAAGCGGGGACAGCAAAACGGCAGCTACGGAAGCGAAAGGAACAGAGGCAAAAGGGACGGAAGAGGTTCAGGAAACCACAGCTGATACGGCAGCCAATGACACGGAAGCGGGCTCTTCGGAAGCAGCAAAGAGCGATGAGGCAAAAGAAGGGGTTACCATTACGGTAGCAGCATCATCCAACTGGATCAAAGATATTGATAAGGAACTTGCTGCTAAATATGAAGAAGAGTCCGGCAATACGATTCAATGGCAGGCAAGTCCTGACGACCAGTATACCAATGTACTGAATTCTAAATTTGCCGTGGGCGAAGGACCTGATATTTATCTCACCCAGTCAGGAGCAGGAATTGAGGAATATCAGCAGGCTGAACACGCTTTGGATCTATCGGGAGAAGAATGGGTATCACGTTACCGCGACTGGGCAAAAGAAGGAACCACTTCTGACGGAAAAATAGTACAGTGCCTCACCTGGAGTGCTGACGGATGGGCAATGCTTTACAATCCGGATATTTTTGAAAAAGCAGGTATCAAAGAAGCACCAAAGACTTTTGACAGCTTTATGGAAGCCTGTGAGGCAATTAAAAATATTGGTATTACACCAATTTACGAACCGGGAGCTGCCCAGTGGCACCAGGCAACCTGGCTGGATACCATCTCGGCTCAGGCAGAGGAAGCAAAACCGGGACTGCGGGATTCCCTGAATAAAAACACTGCAAAGTTTGCAGAACAGGAAGGTCTTTTAAAAGGTCTGGAACAGATGAAACAAATTGAAGAAGCAGGTTATTTTGGAGAAGAATTTATGTCCAACACCTGGGAGAGCAGTGTGGATAAGATGATAACCGGTGAATATGCAATGACGCTGGTATATACCACCTTCCAGAATGAAATTATGGCAAAAGATCCTTCTACCAATGCAGACAAGTGGGAAATGTTCTCGGTTCCTTTAAATGACAATACGGTATTTGCACAGTCTTCAGGCGGTGTTGGACGTAGTATTAACAAAGATTCTAAGGTGATCGATGCAGCAAAAGATTATTTTAATTTCCTCACCAGAAAAGAAAATCTGGAGGCTTATTATGCAGCCAGACAGGATCTGGGACAGTGTTCCTTTACGGATATTGAAGGTAACGTATCCAATGGTTATAAGACTGTAGTTGACAATGGAACAGGAGTTGGACAGAATTTTGAAACAGGCGTAACCAACTGGAACAGCACAGAGATTGGTATCCAGGTTCAGAATATGTATCTGGGCGGAACCGCTATGGAAGTGCTGGAAGGCATTGATGCCATGAGAGAACCGTTATTCGAAAAATAGAGTAAATTCAATGTAAAAGAGGTAATGGATAAGCAAAATCATTACCTCTTAAATATTAAGATGAAATAGAGAAAAGGTAAAATATTATGAACAAAAAAAAGATATACAGCCCACTATTTTCAGTTCCGGCAATTGTATTGTATACAGTGATGTTTATTATACCTGTGGTAGCCGGAATCGGCATTTCATTAACAGACTGGAATACTTCCTGGTCTAAGATTTCTTTTGTAGGGCTACAGAATTATAAAGATATTTTTATGTCCCACGGCGGTCCATATCTGAAAAGTGTGCAGCATACGCTTGTGTTTACCGTAGTAACGGTTATAGGCAAAACGCTGCTGGGGCTTGGTCTGGCGCTGCTCCTGAATACGGGGCTTAGAAGCAAAAATTTATTCAGGGGTCTGTATTTTCTGCCCTATACACTGGCGCCTTTGATTATCGGTATCGCATTTACTTCCATTCTGGGAATGGATGGGCCGTTTAATAATATTCTTCGCCTTCTGGGGCTTGACGGCATGGTAAAAGGCTGGCTGGCTAATCCGCACACTGCTTTGGGAAGTACCATGGTTGTTGAGATCTGGAGAATGGCTGGATGGAATATGATGATTTTACTGGCAGGTCTTCAAATGATCCCGAAAGAGTATTATGAGGCTGCCGGAATTGACGGAGCTGGTAAATGGAAACAGTTTATCTATGTAACGCTGCCGTTCTTAAGATCTTCGCTGACGATGGTAATGGTACTGAATACCATTCATGGTCTGAAAGTATTTGATATTATTTATTCATTGACAGGCGGCGGTCCCGGAACCTACTCAGAAGTTATCAATACCCAGGTGTTCAAGGAATTTGGCAGCGGGCGTTATGGCATGGCGAATGCACTGTCAGTCATTGTATTTCTGGTAACCTTTGTGATTTCAATGGTTATGAAAAAAGCTTTAGTTGGGGAGGAGGAATAAAATGAAGAAAAAACAGTTGACCGGAAGAATATTAAGACTTATAACAGCCGCCATTGGCAGCCTTACCGTACTTCTTCCATTATATTTCATTGTTATTAATTCCCTGAAAACCTCAAGTGAAGCTGGAGAATTGAACTTTGCATTCCCACAGGTAATCCAGTGGAGGAATTACATCGACGTAATTGAAGCAGGAAGCCTGGTCAGAGCATTTGGCAACAGCATGCTGATATCGGGAGCATCCGTAGTAATCTGTTTGATTGTATCGGCAATGGCTGCTTTTTCGATCAGCAGAGACAGAAATAAAATGAATAAGGGTCTTTACAATTATTTTTTCCTGGGACTTATTGCACCGGTAAACTATGTAGCAACCATATTTGTATTGAAGGCACTGCATATTCAAAATACATATTTAGGAATTATCCTGGTAAATGCAGCATTTGGTATACCGTTTCTGATTTTTCTTTTTGACAGTTTTATTGGCGGGATTCCAAGAGAGCTGGATGAGGCGGCAGTTATTGATGGAGCAGGACCTCTTGGACTGTTTTTTAAGATTATTCTGCCTCTTTTAAAACCGGTAACCATTACCGGGCTGGTACTTAACTTTTTAGGGGCATGGAATGATTTTATTACCCCGCTGTACCTTTTAAACGATACGAAAAAACTTGGAATGATTAATTCTATTTATAATTTCTTCGGACAGCATTTCAATGAATGGAATATGATTTTTGCGGATATTCTGCTTTCGGTTGCACCGATTATGATTCTCTACATATTTGGACAGAAATATATCGTAAGCGGAACTACAGCTGGAGCTGTTAAAGGATAATTATGATGGAGAAAAAAGAATATATTTTCGGTAAACATAAATTGCTTTATTTAATCGATGATGACAGGCACGTATCTTTGTGGCTGCTGCCCCGGCAGCTGAATGGAACGGTGAAGGAAGCCTGGCTTCGGGAAGCAGAACCCTTCAGCCAGCGTTCCAATTACAACCGGGAGTGGAAAACGGATTGGCGTTTTACCGGGAACTGGAAGGCGTCCTTATGGAAGGGATCACCCGCATTTATGGAAACAGAAGCAGAAACATGCATGATCCGTCGGGTACCCAGGTACTGGTCAGAGAAGGAAAAGAAGAGATTATGGTTGTCTGCCATAGTTTTCATACACCGGAAGAGAGGATAAAAATTCCTGCCCCAGAGGGATTTTATATAGCAAATGGTTTTCATAACCAAGTAATTAGCGTGAAAGGCGGTGAGATCATCGTAGAAAGAATGAGACCCTGGACGGCATGTGCAGTTCTGTTAAAAAGGAATGGTACCTTGTAGAAAAAATGTATGGGGTCTGATGAATGAATTTGCAGTATTTGACAAAAGGAGGAAATAAGAGAATGAAAAGAAAGCTTATGGCGAAAGGATTATCTGCTTTGCTGATTACATCGGTGTTTCTGAACATGATGCCGGTAAGTGTATCTGCTAATGAAGGAGGGTCTGTGAACAGTGACGCACAGTGGGAATCGCTGCTTGAGACATTGAAGAATTATACTCCCACATGGAATGATGCCACTTATAAAGGGGCTGTGGCACAGAGAATGGTCGAGACTGCATTGATGGGAAATGGAGATGTTGGTGTTAACTCTTCCGGGAATTCAAAAGAAAAGTCCTATTTAATATCAAAACAAGATTTTTGGAACTGCGGTAATATGAACACGGATAACATCGGTTCTGCGGATGCAGGGCGGGTATCCCCGCTGTCCGTAGGGGGAGTGACCATACGGGAGTTGCAGGAAGAAGAAGTGCCGGAGATAAAACCGACCGTTACGGGATGTGGGTTCATTGATGATGCGGATCCGGAATACGTTTATGATCTGGATGGCATTATTGACGGTAAGATGGAAGCTGATAAAGACAGCTGGGCATGTAAGGGAACCGATCATGAGCCGGACGCCCATTGGTTTGAGATTAATCTAAATCAGAAAAAATCCATACAGGGATACGAAATTTATCACCATACAGATCCATTAATGTATACATCAGATTTTGAGGTATCCGTTAGTTCCGATGGAATTAATTATGAAACGGTACAAACGGTTACAGACAATGACCAGCAAAAAACCAGCTTCCAGTTCGACCAGGCAAAAGAAATACAATATATCAAAGTGGATATAACAAAGCCTAACGCAGACAGAGACAACACAGTCCGGATTCTGGAAATGACATTAATGGAAAGTGTCGAAGCAGCAGCAAATGTAACCGGCTGCGGGTATATCAGCGATGCAGATCCAGAGTATATTTATGATTTGGATGGGATTATAGATGACAAGATGGAAAAGGACAAGGATACCTGGGCGTGCAACGGAATCGAACATGCGGATGATAAAAAAAGCCACTGGTTCCAGGTTGATTTTGGGGAAGTAAACCGATTAAAGAAATATGTTCTTTACCATCAGGGATCCTATAACAATTCCCAGACGGAAATGAATACTTCCGATTTTGAAATTCAGGTGAGTAAGGATGGGGAAAATTATGAAACCGTTCAGACCGTAACGGATAATGTGGATAATGCCACCGAGTTTATTCTGGACGAAGCAATAGAGGTACAATACGTAAAAGTCTTCATTACAAAGCCGAATCCGGAAAGAGACAGTACAGTCCGGATTGCAGAAATGCGGTTCTTTGATGAAGCCAATAAAAATCTGATCACTGGCGATACTGTGTATGATTTTAAAGAAACACTGGATATTACAGACGGCAGACTGGATACAAGTATGGAGATAGCAGGGGTTCCTGTTACCTGTTCGTCCTGGCTCTCTGCTACGGATAATGTAATGATAACGGAAATAACATCCGCCGGAGAGAAACCGCTTAATCTGGAAAGTGCAGTATGGACAAAATCAGATCTTGAGGATTTCCCACTGGATTCCGGAGTTGACGGTGACATGGCATGGGCATCAAAGAAGACCGTTAATCTGGTTGAAAACCAGAATGAAAAATCCTGGACTTCTGAAGTGGTATTAAAATCAAAAGTGCTGGGCACAGAAGCAGTTGCTGAGAAAAATAAAGATTCCGAAGCAGTCCTGAAGTTTACTTTAGAGCCGGGACAGACCGTACAGGTTGTAACATCTGTGGGAGGCGGCGGCCAGAATTACGATTATACAGGAAGTTTACAGGGGACAGAGCCGCAAATTGAGGCATCTGAAATCCTGGCACAGTATCAGAATGCCCAGGATCTGGTATCCCTAAAAGAAAGCAATGACCAGTGGTGGAAAGATTACTGGCTGAAATCTTATATTAACATCGGAGATGAACAACTGCACAGATATTATTATGGCTCTTTATACTATATGGCATGTACCAGCAGGGAGGACAGTCTTCCATCCGGTCTCTACGGGATCTGGACTACAACGGACGGCGCTATGTGGAACGGAGACTTCCACATGAATTATAACTTTATTGCACCGTTTTATGGGATGCATTCCAGCAACCGCGGGGAATTTTCCAAATCGCTGAAAGACCCGCTTTTAGATTTCATGGAAAGTGGCAGCCAGAGAGCAAAGACAGACCTGGCTAATGTATACCATGATTATATCTATGGAGGAAATCAGCCGGGCGAAAATGGAACAGCCTTTAATGATGGTAAATTTGACGGGCGTCCTGAACTCGTAAATGGAATTGATGATGGTATCCTTTACCCGGTTGCACTGGGACCATGGGGGTCTTATGCATGGGGCGGTGAAGCAGGCGGATATCTCATGCAGGTATACAATGCAGGATTTTCAGCAATGGGTCTGACACAATATTATAATTATACGAAAGACGGTGACTATTTAAAGGAAATTTATCCATATCTGCTGGCGAATGCTAATTTTTATGAGAAATGGTGTGAAAAAGAAGATTTGGGAGATGGTAAATACCGTTATAATATCTGGACAGGAGCACATGAGAATACCTTTGACATGAATTCCGGAACAGCTATCGGTACCGTAAAAAATATATTAGAATGTCTGATCGACGGAACAGAGGATGGAAATATATTCCCTCCGGCAGAGAAACTGGCTGTCTGGAAAGACATGTATGAAAACTTTGCAGATTACCCGATTCAGGAATTTGTGCCTCAAAGTGATGCGAATTTCACATATGACAAACTATATATCCCATTAAGCGAGGTAGGTGCGAAATTCAGGGCACATGAGGCAAATGTAGGGCTTGAGTTTATAGCACCGGGCCAGCAGCTGGGATATGATTCCGATCCGGAAGTCCGGGAAGCTGCAAGAAACAGTATTGAACTGAAAGAGATTGCAAACAGAAATATATGGTCTCAGATTAACGAATCCCCGAAGGTGTACCTCCATGCGGTAAGAAGCGGTGTTGACCCGCAGTACATTATGGACAAATTCAAGATTCTCCTGGATAGTTCCTTGTGTGAGAATTTCGTAATTCAGGACGGCTATCATGGAATAGAAAAGGCAGGCGCAATCGAATTTATTAACACCATGTTATTACAGAGTGACAATGATATTATTAAGGTATTTCCCAATTGGACCGGAGCGGATGCAAGCTTTACCAGACTGCGGGAAAGAGGCGCATTTTTACTGTCTTCCAGCATGACGGGCGGACAAGTGGATTATGTTGAAATCACCAGTGAAAAGGGAGAACCGGTCAAATTGGTAAATCCCTGGCAAAATTCTGTTGTAAGAGTAACCGATCAGTCTGGACAGGAAATCGATTATAAAAAAGGCTCTACGGTAAATACCGGTGAGAAGACAATTGAATTTGAAAGCACAGAAAATGCTGTCTATACCATCGCATATGCAGGAGAAGAACCGGCTGACTACACAAAAGTGGATGCGGCACTGGATCAGGTTCCCCAGGATCTCAGCATCTATACCCGTGAAAGTGCAGGGGCTGTAACTGATGCGGTTAACGCTGTTGTAAGAGATCTGACGATTGACCGGCAGGCAGAAGTGGATGCAATGGCTGCAGCAATCGAAAAGGCAGTCCAGGGGTTGATAACACAGGAATCTGTTGATCTGGAAACGGCAAAGACAGCTCTTGCAAAAGAGATATTAGTAGGAAAAGCCATGATGGAGAAAGGACAGGGCATCTATACAGACACCAGCTGGACAGCATATATCAACGCGGTGAACAATGCCATTCAGATGTCAGAAAAGCAAGATGCAGTCTCGTCTGAAGTAAACGGAGCAGTAAACCAGGCAAAAAATGCATTCCGAAACTTAACAGTTAAAGTAGATACTTCCTTTGTGGAAGCGAAAAAAGAATTTCAGTCCATCCTGTCCGTACTGAATACGGTTCTGACTAAAGGTCAGGGTAACTATACGGATACAAGCTGGAAAGCTTTTAAGGATACGATTGCACAAGGCTCAGCCCTTGCGGCAAAACCATCAGCAGATAAAGCAGAGATGCTGACAATGTCTCAAAAACTGAGACTGGCTGCAAATGGTTTACAGCTTAAGCCAGTTATGCCTCCGACACCGCCGGCTGTGCAACTTCCAAAGGCAGGTTCTGTACATAAGGTCGGAAGCCTCAAATATAAAGTGACAAAATCTGCAGCGAAAGACGGCACAGTTGCGGTAGTGTCAGGCGCGAAGAATACCATGACAAAAGTAAGTATCCCTTCCACTGTGAAAATTAGCGGCTATACATTCCGTGTAACGGAAATCTCTGCAAAAGCATTCAAAAATTACAAAAAGCTGTCCACGGCAACCATTGGAAAATATGTAACTACTATAGGAAATTATGCATTCCAGAATAATACAAGGCTTAAAAAAGTTACGATTGGTGAACTGGTTACGAAAATAGGCAAATACGCTTTCTATGGAGATAAGAATTTAACAGACATCAGAGTTAAGTCGAAAAAATTAACTTCCATAGGTACCAGCGCATTTAAGAAAATTAATAAGAAAGCAGTTATCCGTGTACCTAAAAATAAGGTTTCTTCTTATAAGAAATTATTCAGGGGAAAAGGTTTGCCTGGTAGAGTGGAAATAAAGAAATAATGTTAAACAGATAAAGGAGAAGAACATAATAGAGGGGCTATCGTACTAAGATTTTTCAATCGTTAAGGCGACAGCCCCTTTAAAAAATGAAATTAGTAAAATTATAATGCAGGAGGGAAAAATATGATACAAAAATGGATGAAAAAGAGTCTTGCACTGGCTGTATCAGCAAGTATGGTAATGGGGTCCGTACCGGTAAGCGCGGCTGAAATAATCACGGAAAATACGGTACAGAAAGAAACAGCAAAAACAGAAGAATTTACAGATACAAAAGAATCAGCAGAAACAGCTGCTGCCACTGAGGCTGAGGAATTTTCGATGGAAACGGAAGTTGAAGATCGATCTCAAGGCCTGGAAAATCAGAACCCAATTGTTCATTTTGATATGGATAAGCTGACAGATGGGAAGATTATGAATAAGGCGGACAACCGTGAGTATCCTGTAGCCGGGAATAACGTATCCCTGACAGACTCCGTTGGCAGCCATGGAGAAGCACTTGAATTCGACGGAATTTCAAACTACATTGATCTTGGAACGGATTATCAGGTCGGGTCCAGCTATACCATTGCAGCATGGGTAAAAACAGCAGAAGATGCCAACGGGCTTTCCAGAATTACCTGCAGAAGCAGGACAACAGTTCCCGGTGAAAAGGATTTGTCTTTATACATCAGAAACAATGGGAAGCTGGAACATCAGGGAAGTGAATGGCTTGCATCGGATGAGAATGCAGTTCGTTTTGGAACCTGGCAGCACGTGGCGGTGGTTAGCGACGGTATGGCAATGAAATTGTATGTAAATGGCAACGTTGTAAAGGAAGAAAACACTGCCTCAGGGGACATGAGCAATACAGATGTATCGCTATTGATTGGTGCCGGTTGGAATAAAGATGCCACGGCTCCCTTTGAAGACCATATGTTTAAGGGAGCTATGGATGAGCTGAGAATTTATGATACGGCTGTAAATGATGCGGAGATGAAAGATCTGGC
>ENA-OQNO01001905-OQNO01001905.1-human-gut-metagenome-genome-assembly--contig:-NODE-1905-length-12904-cov-2.860609_pt1 | contig 12904 bp, 24 predicted proteins | sample MGYA00242629_ERZ504880 | MGnify/ENA primary metagenome ERZ504880 (study PRJEB26092, sample SAMD00036377) | human gut metagenome | host: Homo sapiens | study: EMG produced TPA metagenomics assembly of... | reverse complement strand
GGTAAACTGCCCAGCATCCAGTGCGGCGTTTGATCGAACGCGCATGTCGTTCCATTTACCTGTCCAGTCGCGATATGACAGCAGACCGTAATCGTGCTTGCCTGCATCTACCCGGGAGCCCATCATCATCTGGGTCGTGATATTACCGCTGGTAAAATCGGTATGAATGGAGGGGGCTGAATAGGTCTGTCCATTTATGATCGGCGACGGGCCGGTCGTACGCGCCGAAATGCCTGCATTATGCGAAACTACTGCCCCACCAGAAATGTCCACGCCATTACGGAGAGAAACTCGACCAGTTTTGAGATTGAAAGATAATGGGCGAAGGGTGTTCCATTGTCCGTCTTGCGCCTGACCTTCTGGAGTTACAAGAGCATAAAAGTCATTACCGTCATTGCGCAGGATGACTCCCGTTTTACCACCCACCAGACGAAAAGCGTTCTGTGATTTAGAAACCACCTCACCATCGGTAACCACACGCTTGCGCAACGTGGTCAGTGATTTCATTTCTGAAATATCGTCGTTAACACCGTTTAAAACTTGTGCATTGCTTTTTTGGTCAACCATTTCCATTTTTCCTTGTCGATTACGAAAACCCATACTGTATAAATACACATGTGTATTTATACAGTATTTATAGTCCTGATTTTTACGTTAGTCAACTTCACTATCGATGAAAGAAATGGTGACACTCTTTAGGCTGACATATGCTTAACTCACTGAGATTAAAAGCAATAAATAGCCATAATGTTAACGTTGATTTGGTCACATCTACGATGTCTTTAGAGGTGCTCTGTCGACGCAGTTCAAGGATGTTTCAACGCACTGATCGCTAAGATTGCATCTTTTTTTACCAGGTCGACCCTGTGAATCTGAAGATGATGTACTCGATTCCAGCGCCTCTACCAGCGCATCAATATCTTCTAACTTTACAAACAGCACATCGTGACCAAACTCTTTTGCGTGGGCAGCGCGACGCTTGAGGCTGGCTAAAAGTCGGGTGATATCAGTCATGCTGCAAGCTCCTTGATCGGAATTCTATTCATGTGCATGGTGTAGCCAGTGCGTGTCTCAAGCTCCGCATACTGCTCCAGCAGTTCAGGGTGATACGTTGCGCCGTTCTTCAGATCGTTGCGGCTCGCCATGATGCAGAACACACAGCTGAGGCGCTCATTTCCCAGCTCATAGGCATAATGTGGCTTCTGGCCAGCCTCGCGAATGGTGGCGAATACTTCGTCGGCTTTCAGTTCGTGAACCGGAAGCCATTCGTACCAGGTCAGGACGGAGTTCGAGTCGGTGTCATTGCGTCTGAATACCCGACGTTTAGCACGTCCTGGCGATTCCTGCGCACGCAGACCGAGGCAGTTAACGATCAGTTTGAAGCCATTCGCTTTCGCATAGCGCCTGACTTCACGCTGTATAGGTCCGCGTTTAAGGTCGCTGGTGCACTGGCGTGTACTGGCAGAAGGCCAGCTCGGAACCTCCGGGCGATTCTCGAAACGACGCTCTACCATCTCCAGCAGGGTCTTGCGTGCCCGGGCGACGATGAACGGTAATTCCGCGGCCTCTGCCTGCTTCTTGGCTAACTCCAGTGCTCCTGGCCATTCCATCGCACCAAGCGACGCATGCACGACGACGATCTGTTTCGGCGGGATGACCTCAAGCAGATTGATGAGCATCGCCTGGCTGTCCTTCCCGCCTGAATGGTTGGAGACAAACAGCGCGCCAGAGGTGATTAACGAACTAATTTCGGGGATCATTTGTCGGCCCCCTCGCGCAGCTGCTGAATCTTGCCATCAAACAGGAAATCGAGATGGTCTACCGAGTCACTGGCCAATATGGATTTTGTGAAGTCTTTCGCCTCCATCCATACATCAGCCTTAATCCCGGCTACGATGCGATCGGTGGCGGGGGTATCTGGAATATTTTTCATAATTGCAGATATGGCCAGATTGAACCCAACCTCCTCAGCTAGAGATACGTCATCCCACGAATCGGTAACATCGTTAATCATTTTAAGGGGTGGTATCGAAGCCTTCAGCCCCACATTCTCAGCCGCCAGTTGCTTCACCCAGTCCTGCAGGTCTACGCCAGCCGGGCAGCCCGAAAGCTCGCGGCATTTCTCGATAGTTAACAGTGCTGCTGTGAGTTCGTTATTCATGCCTGCGCTCTCCCGTAGACCGCTAAAATTCGTTTCATCACCGGGCTCTGCCGGCACTCGTTGAAAATCTGGTTCGTGCTCTTCTGGCCGGAGATTTCTTCCTCGGTGGCCAGCCGGTAGTGAACCGTTCGCCAGACCTTCGCTACTGCTACCAGTACGCCCTGCTTTGCCAGAATGTTGGCCGCCTGGTTAATGCAGGTGTGAGACATGCCAGAAGCTTCAGCCACCTCCGGTGAGCTGCAGGTTTTATGTGTCTTGAGGTAATTCAGAATTGCGTCTTTGCCGGTCATTGCTTACGCCCTCTCAGTCCGTGCTTCTCGCGAATTTCAGCCAGCCTGGCCAGCCCCTGCATGCGTGATAACGGCTTACCACCAAGAACAGGAAGTTGCTTAACGGGCTCCGGAATCGTCTCTCCTGAGTTAATTCGGTTCGCCATGTGCGCCAGTTCCTCTGATGCCTTACGGCGTAATTCAGCGTCGCTGAGGCCATTTGCGCGCATGTTCTGGTACAGGGATGTAACCAGCCAGTAGTGCGCGTTGGACTTCCACGGGTAGGATTCGGCATCCGGATACTGTCCGCGGGTGCGGCAATACTGGTAAATCATGTCCACCAGCTTATCGGCGTTCGGTAACCCGGCCGCCACGGCTTCTTCTGCCTTGCACCAGGCGACAAACTGGCCGGGTGACGGAAGAAATGGGCGTTCCTGACGACGGGCTACCCGCATGCCAGCAGAAACCTGTTCCATGGTGGTGATGCCGTTTTCCCTGAATGCCAGAACCCACTGGCGCCGGATTTCGTTCATCTCGGTCTGGTCACGGTTTGCAGTGGTTGCCGGGAAAGCTGCCAGCAACTGGCTGAACACGCTGTTGATGACCTGGGCCACCTGTTCAAGCTGCGGTTTCTCGTCGTACTGCTCCGGCAGGTTGTGCGCAACGCGGCGCATCTGTTCGCGGTCAAAGTTATGCATCTGCTCTGCAAGGCTTTTCATAGCTGCACTCCGTAAATCCAGTCAGTGTTGGTCAGGTCAACCTTTGGCTTGTCGGCGTCAGTTCCGTTGGTCTGCTTGCCTCGCTTGATATCGAGTTGGGTCCACTTTTCGCGAAGGGTTGACGGGCACAGGACATTGCCCTTCCAGAACTTGTCTTCACAGGCCCACTTGAACAGCGAGGCGATTTCCTTGTGGGTGCGCTTGTCACGCTCTCGCATCAGGCGGATATCATTCGCCCAGGTGGCATAGTTCGGTTTTCTTGCTGAGGGGGCGATGCCCTGTACGACGGTGAACAGCCATTCAGCACAGCGGAGGTCTTCAGAGTTTCCCCATTTGGTTCCGCTCTGGATCGCTGCTTCTGGTCTCAAAGCAGGAGTTTTCTTTCCGGGCTTGTCAGAGGATTCGTCAGAATTCTCGGACGAAGAGTTATTTATATTCTTGTTATTACCTTCTTGTTCATGATGTGCGGGGAATTGTGCGGCCTTATGTGCGGCATACCCTTCCGAACCCGCGCCATTACTGGCTTCGTCATGTGCGCTTATATGTGCGGCTTTATGTGCGGGTAAATCGTCCATTTTTTGAGCATATTCGACATAGTTTTTAATGGTGATCACCCTGCCTTTTCGCTTCTCTCCCTCGATGGTAATCATCCCTTCTCGAACGAAAACAGACAGCATTCTCTCCACTGCGTCACGGCTTGTCGGATTACCCTGACGGTCACACAACTGAAGCCCAAGATCTGCAGCAGTGACGACCAGTTGACCGGGTTGCAGAGGCCATTGCTTGCCCTTGAAGAAGGCCGTATATGGCTGTCTGGCTGCGTCAATGAGAAGGTTTTCCCACAATGCGCGTAGGAACACGTCTTTAGCCCATGACTTCTTCTTGATGCTCCGGTACAACGGGACGTAACCAGACTTCTGGTTCTCCATCCTGTTGCTCCTAGCGGCTGAGTGTGCCGCGAAATTGGCGTAAGCTACGTTCGACACAGTTAAACCTCCTGCGCCTGGCGTTTTTGATTAGCGTTTGTCATAATGACCTCGCAATTGACTGACGTTATTTGCAATTGAAAGCCGTTGGTGTTGCAGCACCGCGGCTTTCACCATTTCTGAAGTCTTCACATAACCTCCAGCATCGATGTCACCATCGTCATCAGCGGACCTACCTGCTCCGGCATGAGGCGAAACAGCGAAGCAATACCCTCGCTTACCTCCTTCAGTTTCTGATGCTCAGGCGCGTTAAGAAGCACCGCCTGCTTTGCCTCGGCACACTCTTTCATTGCCGAAGCTATCAGCGACATGGTGTCGTTCTGCGGAGCCAGCTTGGTGCGGAATTCCAGTGGTAAAACGGCCATGATTGCCGGTGTCAGCTGGCGAACGTTCTCGCGGTACTGATCGGAATCAAAACGGTTATCCAGGAAGCGAAAGAGTTTCTGCCGGGCCCGGCTGATATCGTCAGGAAAGCTGATTGAATCGCCGCCCTGCTCCCGGTACTCGTTGATAATCAGAGCTGATACCACGTCCTGATTGTCGATAGCCGATGCCCAGGCCCTTACTGCATCGCGGATCAGGTCATGATCGTGATCCTGCTTTGGTTGAGCGCGATTTATCATCGCGGCCGGAACGAATCCGGTATTGTGTTGATACGTAAGTGATTGCATCGATTTCCCTTCGTGGTTAGGCCGCTGTATCACGCGGCGATGCGAATACCAGGCTTTCTTTGAGGACCGGAGCCTGGCGATGAAAATTCTTCGTGCCTTTTTCGATAGCAGATGCCATTTCTGGTGATGCCCGGCGATTTCCGTAGGCGATCTGGTCCAGGTACCCTGGCGTCGTGTTAGCCAACTTTGCGAGCTGTACCCATTCGTCAGTAGTGGCGGTCTTGCGCCAGCGGTGTAGTTCAGTGCTCATTGATGTCTCCGGGTGAGTCGTTTGATTTGGAGTTTAGCGTTATGCTAAATACTACGCAAGCAACATTTAGCAATTTGCACATTTATCGATTTGCTAAAAGCAGTAACAATGCAGGGATGGAAAATAAAGAAATCAGAAAAGCCAACCTGGAAGCGCTGTATGAGAAGCGCCAGCACGAGTCTGGAATGACCAAGGCGCAGTTCGCCGAACTCATCGAGACAAGTCCGGCTGCCCTTAGCCAGCTCCTGGGACCGACCCCTCATCGCAATATTGGCGATAAGATGGCTCGTAAAATTGAAACCGCTCTTGATCTGCCTTTTGGCTGGATGGATGTTTTACACTCTAATGAAGAACCTTCGAACGTTGCATTTCGAGGACTGAACGATACAAAAGGAAGTTATCCGGTAATAAGCTGGGTAAGCGCGGGGCAATGGATGGAAGCTGTAGAACCTTATCATCGAAGAGCGATTGATCGCTGGTATGACACGACCGTTATCTGTTCGGAAGATTCATTCTGGCTGGACGTCAAAGGAGACTCCATGACCTCCCCTGCAGGCCTGAGCATTCCTGAGGGAGCGGCTATCCTAGTGGATCCTGAAGTGGAGCCTCGCAACGGGAAGCTGGTTGTTGCAAAGCTGGAAGGCGATAACGAAGCAACCTTTAAGAAGCTTGTAATCGATGCAGGCAGGCGCTTCCTTAAGCCTCTTAACCCCGCTTACCCAATGATAGAGGTTAATGGCAACTGTAAAATTATCGGTGTAGTGGTTGATGCCAAGATACTGAACATTCCATAGCCTGACACAATACCTATCAAGCCCGCCATCGTGCGGGCTTTTTTACACCCTAAATTCCTGCCCAGTAAATTTTTAATCGCTTATTAATCAATACGCTAAACCCAACCAATGAATAATTTAGCATTTTGCTATTGATATTAATTTAGCATAACGCTAAATTCACTCCATCGAAACGAAACATCGATGCGGCCACCAGAGTTAAGCCGCGGCGGACAGCAAGTCGCCTGCTCATTAACAAATAAGATAAGCAACACAATCTCCCGGAGCGCTCCTGGCAAATTGAAATGGCGCCCAATGGGATTGAGGCAGGTGTGTAACGCGCGGCGGGTATAGCACACGAAGAGGATTACGGTCCGGTGATGGTTGGTTGCTCAGTCGCCCTGAATATCGGGGCATCAACTTAGAGGAGTGATTCCAATGAAGCATTAAAGCGGAAAGACCGCACTTTGTTGCTTTTTCAGGCAGCGTGACGACGGCGTTCATACGGTCGGGTTCCCACGGCGGCGTAGTGAGGGAAAGGAAGCGTAAAGCATCACTGAGTTACTGGTTAGCGCCCAGTTAACGCGTAAGCAGCTTCAAAAGATGACCGGGTGACCGGCGCTGGCCACTGCGAGAGTGTGGCGAAGTGCTTTGGGATTGGATGAATGCGCAGGCTGATGCGCTAACGGTAGCGCTTGATAGCGGTATGAAATGTCGGCGAGAAAACACGACGGGATATGGGTTGGTACAGCGGCCGCTCCCGGCAGCCAACCAAAATAACCGATACCACAAAGCCGGAGATCAGCACCGGCCATCCAATCACCAAAGCATTTCTCCCGCATCAGCGGGTAACTAAAGAGGTTAAGGCGATGGAAAAGGAGCAGTTGGCAAAAACTGTGAAAGCACTTAGGCGGCGACAGATGTGCGTAAGGGAAAGCATTTCTATTCTCCGCAGGCAATGGCAGGAAGATCAGAAAACGCTCGAAGAGCTAATGCCTGAAGTGATTGCAGCTGGCTTACTTGTCCAGTTTGAAATCAATGAACCATAGGACCCGCCGCGGCGGGTTTTTTCATACCCAAACGGGTTCAAAGAGCCTGTTTCGTTATGACAACCGGCGGCCATCCACCGCCAGAGATTAAGCGCAGAAGTCTTTCTTGTTCCGCTGGCCGGCGATAAGGCAACGAGGGTGATATGAATCACGATGAATTTGATGATGGTCGTTGCGGTATGTCGCGCCGGTGCTGGCGAAACCTGACCCGCATCTGCATTGGCTTGATAGCCATATACCTGCTGATTGCCTTGTTTGTTATGGAGGTCTTCCATGATTAGTCAGCACTACGGCACACAGACCGTTAACCGCGGCGCCGTTCAGCCAGGCATGCTGGTTAAGCATCGCGACGGAACCTGGACGGCATCAGCTCACAAGCGCGGCAAGTTGTACCTTCACCGCGGCTGCGAACGTACCTACACCAAAGCCCTGCTCATTGAGCTCTACCTCGATGGACGCGGAAACGGCTTAAGCAATTAAACATTATCCAATCTAAATCGTACGGGCGGCCTTTAAGGCGCCGGGATATCTACACCCTTTTCTAGGAGTTCATCATGCAAGCATTACCACGTTTAACCGCTGATCGCCTCGCTGTTCTTCCCGAAGGTACTCGGCTGAAAATGGGCGGCCATATCGTTAAATATGTTGGGCGAGGGTCATTTACCAACGCATCGGGTATCACTCAGAACATGGTTGATTACGTCGATTCTTGCGGCATCCCTGGTAGTTTCGAAGAAAAGATCTTCCTCTCAACAGCTACAGAGCACCTTAACGCAGTTCAATGCGAAAACTGCTTTGCGCTGCGTCTTCCGGAAGATTGTGTTGTTCGGACAATCACTAATTACATGACTACACGTCAGGCTCATTTCTGTGACGACAAAGGTTGCGCTCAGAAATATTTCATCAAGCACCCTGGGCGTCAGCCAAGCGGACGGAGAACCAAATGGTAATAAGCCAACAAGACGGAATGCTGGCGCTGGCCATGGTGATTATCGCCTATGGACTCCAGCCAGAAGATCTCGAAAACGCGGCCAGTCAACTGGCCGAGTATGACGCTGTAACCGACGCAAACACGGAGATGAATGATGTTGCGCGTAATTGATACCGAAACAACCAGTCTTGAAGGCAGCGTCCTAGAGATAGCCAGCGTAGATATTGTCGATGGTGTTATTTGCAACCCAATGAGCGACTTTGTAAAGCCTTCTGAAGAGATCAGCTTCGAGGCTATGGCTATCCACCACATCACAGAAGAAATGGTCGCTGACGCTCCACTGATTAGCGAAGTAATTGGCCGGTATCTTGGTGCAGATGCATATGTTGCCCACAACGCGAAATTCGACAAATCAAAACTTCCCCAAATTGACGCACCATGGATATGCACTTTAAAGCTTGCTCGTACCCAATATCCTGAATTTGAAAGCCACGGTAACCAGTACATGCGTTATCGACTTGGTTTGAAGCCATACCTCCCCGAGGGATTGTATGCGCACCGTGCACTTTATGACTGCTATGTCACCGCTGAGTTGCTCCTTTATATGGGACGGCTTGCCAAATGGACTATGGGAGAGATGCGAACCATCTCAAACAGCCCGTCACTGATGAAGGCGATCCGCTTTGGTAAGCACAAAGGTCTGACTTTCGAAGAAATAGCCAAATTGGACCCTGGCTATCTCCGCTGGCTATCCAGCAACAGCGATGACGAAGACATCCTGTTTACCATCAAGCACTGGTTGAAAGGAGCCTGATATGGGAACGCCTGTACTCATCCTGGGCGACAGCGGCGCCGGCAAGTCATACAGCCTGCGCAACTTCACGCCTGACGAAGTGATCCTGCTGCAATGCATCCCGAAGATGCTCCCGTACCGCGCTACCGGATGGAAGCTGAACGGGAAAGAGTTACCGGATGGCTCTGTTCAGCGCGGAAACATCATCCGTTTTGATGCCTGGGATGCGGTGCTGGACTCCATCAACCGCATGGTGCTTTCGAAGACCAGGCGCGTACTTGTTATCGACGATTTCCAGGTCGTCATGCAGCACGAAAACATGATGCGCGCATACCAGACCGGGTATCAGAAGTATACGGAAATGGCCGATCACGTGTGGCAAATCATCATGGCTGCCACCCGGCTTCCGGACGACTTTCGGGTTTACTTCTTGGCCCACACCGAAGAGTCGGACGGGAAAATCCGGATGAAAACCACCGGCAAAATGCTGAATGAAAAGCTTACGCCTGAGGGTTATTTCTCCATCGTTCTGAGGGCCATCAAGAAAGACGGGAAGCACGTTTTTTTGATTAAGGGTGACGACAACGACACCGCAAAAGCGCCGCCGGACCTATTCCCTGGACTAACTGAAATGGATAACGACCTGAAAGCCGTTGATGTCGCTATCACCGAATTTATGACCGAATTATAAGGAATCACCACCATGAACCAACCAATGTCTTTTGTATGGAACACCGAAGCAGCTTCTATGGCTAAGAAAGCAGGCGCTACTGGCGGAATTAGCGAAACTGGCGCTTATGAGGGATTTATCACCTCAGCCATTTATACCTTCGGTAAGGATGGCAGTCAGTCACAGGCGCTTGAGTTGAGCCTCGACAGTGACGGCGCCAAAGCCAACTATCTGCGCATCAACTACATCGGGAAAGATGGTCAGCAAACTTTCGGCATGGGGTTGATCTCTGCCCTTCTCTGGGCCGCCCAGGTAAAAAGCGCTCAGCCAGAACAGGTGCAAAACGAAAATGGTGTTGAGTGGCATTGCCCGGCGCTGGTTGGAAAGAAAGTTGGCCTATTCCTGCAGAAAGTCCTGTACACCAAAGGCGATGGAACTGACGGCTATAAATTCGAAGTCCGCCACGTTTTCCAGCCTGGTTCCCGTCGCACTTATGCCGAATACAGCGAAAACGAAGCGGCAACCGCTATCGCTGCCCTGGAGAAGTCGATGAAAGATAAAGACGATCGCGTCCAGGGTAATCCTCAGTTTTCCGGTGGCGGTCGCCAGCAGGCTGGCGCTAACCCTTATGCGCAAAACCCTAACGCAGTACCTCATTCTCGGTTGCAGCAAGCTGCCAGTCAGCATGCTCAGAACATCCAGAATCCGCCGGACTTCGACGACGACATTCCCTTTTGACGGCGGTCGAGCATGAAGCACGCTCAGGGTGATATCAGGGTTGGCGCGGTGCGCCTCCCCCCTACTGAAACGCAGGGAATGAGAAGAGGCATGCAATGAACAAGCCATACTCCCTAATTTATGCAGACCCGCCCTGGTCATATGGCAACACCATTAGCAACGGTGCTGCTGTTGACCACTACTCCACAATGAAACTCATCGATATGAAACGGCTCCCTGTATGGGAGCTCGCAGCGGAAAACGCCGTGCTGGCGATGTGGTACACCGGCACCCATAACCAGGAGGCGATCGAGCTGGCCGAGGCCTGGGGCTTTACGGTACGCACGATGAAAGGCTTCACCTGGGTGAAGTTGAATCAGCTGGCCGAGCTGCGCACTACCAAGGCTCTGGCAGAGGGAGACGTCGCCAATTTTTACGACTTCCTCGACCTGCTGAATGCCGAGACGCGCATGAACGGTGGCAACCACACCCGCGCCAACACGGAAGACTTGCTGATTGCCACCCGCGGCGCCGGGCTGGAACGCAAGCATGCAGGCATTAAGCAGGTAGTCTACAGCCCGCTCGGCGCACACAGTGAAAAGCCGTGGGAAGTGCGCCACCGGCTGGAACTACTTTACGGCGACGTACCACGCATTGAGCTATTTAGCCGCAGCGCGGCGCCAGGCTGGAGCCACTGGGGAAACCAGTGCGCCACCGCTTCCGTTGAGCTGATCCCCGGCTGCGCCATCAACGTTGTGAAGACGGAGGCCGCATGACACCAGCCGACGAAAACGCCATCCGCGCTGCCTGCCGTCGTTGTACCGAGGAAATCAAACAGGCTATGCGCAAAAAGCCAAAGCCTAACTGGGACGCAACAGTTAAGCCCATCATCAAGAAACACCACCAGCAAATTGCACCTCTGGGAGTTAGCCTCCTGGAGTTCGTCGTCAAAACTGGCCGCCTTAACGGGCGGTTTGGAGCCGAACAATGACAACAGAGTTTCAAGCCCTTCCCGTAGAGCGAGATCAATATGGTTACTGGACTCACCCACTCTACGATGAATTTTGCAATGGGCGTGAATTTATCTCTCCTGATGAATTCAACACCTGGCTGGAGAAGAACGGCCTCGAATGGAAAGTAATTTACCGCGATGAGGATGACGTTGACCCCGATGTCGACGGCTATGACATTGCAGCGTGGCAACCAGAAACTCCCGCGGGTGATGGTTGGTTTGTCGGCTCAATTCACGAAACGGAAGATGGCGCAGTCTGCATCTGGCTGCGCAACGCAGGCGGTACAGCATGAACAGAGCCTCTCCCGTTGATTTGAGGAAATGCCTTGAGGCTTCACATGGGCTCGCTCATATCGGCATCCGTTTTGTGCCGATCCCGGTAGCAACAGATGAAGAGTTTCAGGCACTGTCTGCCGAGCTATCACGAAAGCTTGAGCAGATGGCGGTCGAAACGGAAAAATGCGAAGAAGGTGCAGCATGAGCAAGTACGCAAAGTTAGATCAGTTGATTCTAAACAAAATCGGCGGAAGCCCTACTCCATTCCACAAGATTTTTGTAAGGGATGTTGAAGAAGAGTCTAAGAGAATTGCTGAAGAAGACGGTAGCGGGTACCCGTTCAGATTTGTTGATCGCCGGCTGCAATATCTGCGTAAACGGTCATTGATCCGACATGTTAATGGCAAGGGATGGATAAGAGCATGACAGCAGAAATCATCGATCAGGCCAACGAACTAGCGCAGCAGCGAATCGACATGGCAATCGCAGCGCACCGCATCAACCGCAACGCCGTATCAGCTGAGTATTGCATTGAATGTGGCGATCCGATACCTGAAGCACGGCGGCAAGCTTACCCTGGCTGCACCATGTGCGTTAGTTGCCTTGAAGAGTGAAACAAGGGCGCAAGTGACGCAACTTATAGCCAGTTATGAGCTGGCTATTGGGTGCAAAAACACCGCCTCCATTATCCCTTTTACCCGGCCACGCGCCGGGTTCTTTTTGCCTGGAGAACACCATGAGCGAAGTTATTCAGCTGACTCCTAATAAGTGGGTTTCGGAAGAAGTGCTGATGACAATCACCGGACTCACCAAAAACGCTATCAAATCGGCCCGCGAAAAATCCTGGATGGAAGGTCGCGAGTATCGGCACTATTCCGGAGACTGCCAGCCTAAGGACAACTCCCCTATCCTCTACAATCGCTTAGAGATAGACAACTGGGTTGAACGTCAGCGCCCGGCGATCCCGCGCCAGAAATCTGTTTAAATACCCCAGTGATTCAGAACAAGGAGAACACATGAAATATCCTACCGGGGTAGAAAATCACGGGGGTAGTTTGCGCCTGTGGTTTATATATAAGGGTGTAAGGGTTCGGGAAAATCTCGGTATACCTGACACCCCAAAAAACAGGAGAATGGCAGGAGAACTGAGAACGACCATTTGCTATGCCATCAAGATCGGCACGTTCAATTATGTCGAACAATTTCCGCAGTCTTCAAACCTTGGGCGATTTGGCCTGACGCGCCCAGGGATTACTGTTGGCGAACTCGCCAAAAGATGGTTAGAGCTTAAGAGGATGGAAATTACGCTTAACGCCTTCAACCGTTACCGGTCTTACATCAAAATTTGCTGCGAATTACTGGGCCCAGACAAAATGCTTACCAGCATTAACACGGAACAGATTCTGTTAGTGAGAAAGGAGTTACTTACAGGGTTCCAGATTTGCGGGATACACCAGCAGAATCGCTCCGCCAAAAAAGGCCGGACAGTGAGAACAGTAAATGTTTACCTTAACTGCCTTGGAGGTATGTTTTCTTTCGCTAAGCAAAATGGGTATATCGAAAGAAACCCATTCGAAGGCATTGATCCCCTAAGGAAGAGTAGATCGGAACCAGATCCACTTAACCA
>ENA-OQNO01001903-OQNO01001903.1-human-gut-metagenome-genome-assembly--contig:-NODE-1903-length-12906-cov-2.827608_pt1 | contig 12906 bp, 7 predicted proteins | sample MGYA00242629_ERZ504880 | MGnify/ENA primary metagenome ERZ504880 (study PRJEB26092, sample SAMD00036377) | human gut metagenome | host: Homo sapiens | study: EMG produced TPA metagenomics assembly of... | reverse complement strand
AAAAGCGGCACACGGAAAATAACACCCAAACGTGGCAAACTTCCTGAAGAATTCAACTTATTGAAGCAACAACTCTCCGGCTTTTTCAACACCAAGGTACAACTCACCTGCTCTGAAAAGGGAAAAGGCAAGATCAGTATTCCTTTCGGGAACGAGGAGGAACTGGAACGTATCATGGAAATCTTCGATACGCTAAAGAAGTAAATGACAAGAAAAAGTAAGAAATATCAGTTACTAGTCAGCGCCCTGCTTCTCTGTTTTTTACAGGTGGCAGGGATTGATGTGTATGCACAATCCACAGTTACTCCGGCACGGAAAGATACAACAATCATACAGCGAGAAGCGCCGAAAGCCCGTGCACGAAGGCATCGTGATCCGATTATACAGGACTCGGTGAAGAAGGATTCTATCCAAATCATACCATCCAAAGAACTTCCGGCCATCGACAGTTTGTCAGCTGCTAAAATACAGATAGCGGACAGCTTGGATGCAGCCAATAAGAAAGAGCTGAAAAAGATAGAGCAACCTGCCTCCATTGTTGTAAAGACCGACACTGTGCCGCCACCTGCTCAAGATATTAACAAGAAAATATTTATCCCGAATCCGACCAAAGCAACGTGGCTGGCAGTCGTATTCCCCGGTGGAGGACAGATTTACAACCGTAAATACTGGAAATTACCTATTATATATGGAGGATTTGCTGGTTGTGCTTACGCCTTAAGTTGGAACGGTAAGATGTACAAAGACTATTCGCAAGCCTATCTGGACATTATGGACAGCAACCCGAATACGAAAAGTTACGAAGACTTGTTGCCCCCGAACTCCACTTATAATGAGGAGCAGCTAAAAAACACACTAAAACGAAGAAAAGATATGTTCCGTCGTTATCGGGACCTTAGTATATTTGCTTTTATCGGAGTTTACCTGATCTCTATCATCGACGCTTATGTAGATGCAGAGTTGTCTAACTTCGATATAACCCCCGACTTGAGCATGAAAGTAGAACCGGCTGTTATCGACAATAACAACCAGTTCCGCTCCAGCAGTTTAAAAAACAAGTCGGTTGGTCTGCAATGCGTATTACGATTTTAAAAACACAATTTAGATTGATCTTATTATTGAAGCATGAAGAAATTAGTTAACTATTGTTCGATTATTTTTCTTTTACTGGTGGCAACGTCGCAGGTAAAAGCGCAAAGTGTAGATGTAGTGATTCGTGAAAATGGAACTGAACGCAAAGAAAGCATCGACCTGCCTAAAAGTATGACATATCCACTTGACAGTCTGTTGAACGACTGGAAAGCCAAAAATTATATTGACTTAGGCAAAGATTGCAGTACAGCTGAAATCAACCCTTTATTCAGCGACTCTGTCTATATCGACCGCTTGTCACGCATTCCGGCTATCATGGAAATGCCTTATAATGATATTATCCGCAAATTCATCGATATGTATGCAGGACGCTTGCGCAATCAGGTTTCTTTCATGTTAAGTGCCTGCAACTTCTATATGCCGATTTTTGAAGAAGCATTGGATGCATACGGACTTCCACTGGAACTTAGATATCTCCCGATTATCGAATCTGCACTGAACCCCTCTGCCGTGTCACGCGCAGGCGCTTCCGGTCTGTGGCAATTTATGATTGGTACAGGTAAGATCTATGGCTTGGAATCAAACAGCCTGGTAGATGAACGACGCGACCCGATTAAAGCAACTTGGGCTGCCGCACGTTATCTCAAAGAAATGTACGATATCTATGGAGACTGGAATCTTGTGATTGCTGCTTATAACTGTGGCCCCGGTACTATCAACAAGGCAATCCGCCGTGCCAATGGCGAAACGGATTACTGGAAAATTTATAATTACCTGCCTAAAGAGACACGTGGTTACGTACCTGCCTTTATCGCCGCTAATTATGTGATGACTTACTATTGTGACCATAATATTTGTCCGATGGAAACAAATATCCCGGCAAGTACCGACACAGTACAAGTGAACAAGAACCTGCACTTCGAACAGATTGCTGATCTTTGCAATGTACCTTTGGATCAAATAAAGAGCTTGAATCCGCAATATAAGAAGCAAATGATTCCGGGTGACAGCAAGCCTTATACTTTAAGACTTCCTATCGATGCTATCAGTACCTTTATAGATAAGCAAGACACAATCTATGCACATCGCGCCGACGAATTGTTCCGCAACCGGAAAACCGTTGCAGTAAAGGAAATTACCCCCTCAACCCGCAAAACGACAGCAGCTGTTGCCGGTAAAGGCAAACTGACCTACTACACAATAAAAAGTGGAGACACTTTGTCAACTATCGCCGGAAAGTATGGCGTCACAATTAAGGATATACAAAGGTGGAATGGAATGTCCAACACCAAAATTGCTGCAGGAAAACGATTGAAAATATACAAATAAACAGCTTCCTGCTTGCATCGTTCGGAAATTTGCTTATTTTTGCAGAACTAAGCAAGTGAAAGGATAACAATTATGGATAATCTGCCCCCTAAAGAAATAAGTGATGAAGAGATGATCAATCAGGCGTTCCACGAACTACTGAATGATTATCTCAACACTAAACATCGCAAAAAGGTTGAAATCATTACGAAGGCTTTCAACTTCGCCAATCAGGCGCATAAAGGTATCAAACGTCGTTCGGGCGAACCTTATATCATGCACCCGATTGCCGTTGCAAGTATTGTATGTAATGAGATCGGCCTGGGTTCAACTTCTATATGTGCGGCCTTGTTGCATGATGTAGTAGAAGACACTGATTACACGGTAGAAGACATCGAAAATATCTTTGGACCGAAGATTGCCCAAATTGTGGACGGACTGACCAAGATATCCGGCGGAATTTTCGGTGACCGTGCTTCAGCACAAGCAGAGAACTTCAAGAAGTTACTGCTCACCATGTCGAACGATATCCGGGTAATTCTTATCAAGATAGCCGACCGTTTGCACAACATGCGTACCCTCGGTTCCATGTTGCCCAACAAGCAATATAAGATTGCAGGCGAAACGCTTTACATCTATGCGCCACTCGCCAACCGCCTGGGTCTCTATAAAATAAAAACAGAGCTTGAGAATCTAAGCTTCAAATATGAACATCCCGAAGAATATGCGGAAATAGAAGAGAAGTTGAATGCCACAGCTGCCGAACGCGACAAAGTTTTCAACGACTTCACTGCTCCTATCCGTACACAGTCGGATAAGATGGGATTAAAATACCGGATACTTGCCCGCGTAAAATCAATCTATTCTATCTGGAACAAAATGCAGACCAAGCATGTTCCTTTTGAAGAAATATTTGATCTACTAGCTGTCCGTATCATCTTCGAGCCACGTAACATAGAAGAAGAACTCAACGACTGTTTCGACATTTACGTTTCCATCTCCAAGATATACAAGCCTCATCCGGACCGTCTGCGCGACTGGGTGAGCCATCCTAAAGCAAATGGTTATCAGGCATTGCATGTCACCCTGATGGGTAATAACGGACAATGGATTGAAGTCCAGATTCGTAGTGAACGAATGAATGACGTTGCCGAACAAGGTTTCGCCGCTCACTGGAAATACAAAGAAGGAGGAGGCAGCGAAGATGAAGGAGAGTTGGAAAAATGGTTGAAAACCATTAAGGAGATATTGGATGATCCGCAACCGGATGCCATTGATTTTCTGGATACCATCAAACTTAATTTATTTGCTTCTGAAATATTCGTATTCACCCCCAAAGGTGAGCTGAAGACTATGCCGCAGAATTCTACGGCTCTCGACTTCGCGTTTTCCCTGCATACGGATATTGGCAGCCATTGTATTGGTGCCAAAGTCAACCACAAATTAGTTCCGTTAAGCCATAAATTGCAAAGTGGTGACCAAGTTGAGATCCTGACTTCAAAATCGCAACGTGTGCAACCGCAATGGGAAGTTTTTGCAACCACTGCCCGTGCCCGTGCCAAGATAGCAGCCATCCTCCGCAAAGAGCGTAAAGCAAACCAGAAGATAGGTGAAGAAATCCTTAACGAGTTTTTGAAAAAAGAGGAAATCCGCCCTGAAGAAACCGTTATTGAGAAGCTGCGCAAACTGCATAATGCCAAGAATGAAGAAGAACTGCTGGCCGCCATTGGCAGCAAAGCAATCGTCTTGGGAGAAGCGGATAAGAATGAACTGAAAGAAAAGCAAACCAGTAACTGGAAGAAATATCTGACTTTCTCTTTCGGCAACAATAAAGAGAAGCAGGAAGAAAAAGAGCCGCAAGAAAAAGAAAAGATCAATCCGAAGCAAGTGCTCAAGCTGACAGAAGAAAGTTTGCAGAAGAAATATATCATGGCCGAATGTTGCCATCCTATTCCCGGTGATGACGTATTGGGATATGTGGATGAAAACGACCGGATCATTATCCACAAACGCCAATGTCCTGTTGCCGCCAAACTGAAGAGCAGTTATGGCAACCGTATATTAGCAACAGAATGGGATACACACAAAGAACTATCTTTCCTGGTATATATATATATAAAAGGTATAGACAGCATGGGACTTTTGAATGAAGTCACCCAGGTTATCTCCAGACAGCTCAATGTAAATATCCGTAAGCTGACCATCGAAACCGAAGATGGTATCTTTGAAGGAAAAATTCAGTTATGGGTACATGACGTGGATGATGTGAAAACCATCTGTAACAATCTGAAGAAAATACAGAATATCAAACAGGTGAGCCGCGTAGAAGAATAGCTTTCAAACGGTAAATAAGAAAACGATGAACGGTGAATAAGTTGCAGTATCATGCAAATTGTTCACCGTTCATTTTGTTATGAGGTTTCTTGGCTATCGAATCCATTATCGATTAGCATTTATTCCCGTCCATCCAATTCGCGTTTAATAGCCAAAAGCTCTTCTTTTATCGCTTTCAGCTTATTTACAATCTCATAATTACGAACCGTAGCTTCTTTATTATCCTTCAAACGTTGTCGGGCACCGGGAAGTGTCATGCCTTTTTCTTTTACCAAATGGTAGATAAGTCCGATCGTTTCTACATCTTCTTTGCGGTACTGACGTATTCCTCTTCCCGCTGTCTTAGGAGAGATTTGCGGAAATTCCTTTTCCCAAAAACGGAGCAATGACGGATTGACTCCGAACATATCGGCAACCTCTCCTATTGAATAATATAGCTTCAATTCTTTGTCTGTATTAAGCATAACACTCCTGTTTTAAGATTTTAATCAAATACTTTACCATGATTGGCTGCCAATTGAATCATCTTTTCATAATCTTCGGCACTCAAATCCATGAAATAATAATTGACCGGATTTACTACCTGCCCTTTCACGTACACTTCATAATGCAAATGCGGGCCAGTACTTTTTCCTGTACTACCCACTTTTCCGATAATCTCACCACGTACCACTTTCTTTCCGACTTTCGTATTAAATCCCTGCAAGTGAGCATACCGAGTAAGATACCCGAAACCATGATCTATCTCAATAGTATTACCGTATCCGGTTTCCCATCCCACTTTCACCACTGTTCCGTTTCCGGTAGCATATACATCCGTTCCCGGATGAGCAGAGAAGTCCATGCCCGCATGGAACTTTGTCGTACCATAAATAGGGTCAATACGTGTACCATAACCGGATGCTGTCTGACGAAGATCCTTATTAGAAATAGGCTGTATGGCCGGAATACATTTCAGCATCTCATCGTGGTTCTTACACATATCAATCACATCATCGAAAGATTTCGACTGAATATAAAGCCTTTTGGAAAGCACGTCCAACTTTTGAGTCGTATTCACCACCAGCTTGGCATTCGCCAAATCCATCAGTTCTTCGTAACGGTTCGTCCCGCCATAACCTGCCTGACGAATAGCCGGAGAAACAGGATCTGCCTGTAAAATCACCCGATACAGATTATCGTCACGTTGCTGAATATCCTGAAGCACCCCCATAGCGTCGTCCAAACGCCGGGAAAGCACATTGTACTGCGCCAAAAGACGGCTGTTTTCAATTCTTAATTCCTTCTCTGACGGAGAACCAAAAATCAAAAGCAATACAATAAAGCAACCTGCTCCCAACCCCATTCCATAGAAAAGCCGACGCAGGATACTAAGCGCACGCTGCCGTACGGTAGGGTAAATTCGATCATAAGTCTGGGTCTGTGGATTATAGATGTAGTATACTTTGCGCATCTTTTTGGAAATATTTCGCTTGTTAATACGGCAAAAGTAATAAAAACAAGCTATCTTTGCACAGTTTTTACGAATTTATGAGTTGTGATTTATGATTTATTGGGGATTCCTCCCCTCTCTCATATCCCACAGCCCATAATTCATAATTCATAAATCATAATTCTTCATTATATGTTGACTGCAAAAGAGATCAGAGATTCATTCAAGAATTTCTTTGAGTCGAAAGGACACCACATCGTTCCCTCGGCTCCGATGGTGATTAAAGATGACCCTACCCTGATGTTTACGAACGCGGGTATGAACCAGTTTAAAGATATTATTTTGGGTAACCATCCGGCGAAATACCAAAGAGTCGCGGACTCGCAAAAATGTTTGCGTGTAAGCGGAAAGCATAATGACCTGGAAGAAGTAGGACACGATACGTACCACCACACCATGTTTGAAATGCTTGGTAACTGGTCGTTCGGCGATTACTTCAAGAAAGAAGCGATCAGCTGGGCATGGGAATATCTGGTAGAAGTATTGAAACTGAATCCGGAACATCTCTATGCAACCGTATTTGAAGGAAGTCCTGAAGAAGGATTGAGCCGTGACGACGAAGCTGCTTCCTATTGGGAACAGTTCTTGCCGAAAGATCACATCATCAACGGTAACAAACACGACAACTTCTGGGAAATGGGTGATACAGGACCTTGCGGACCTTGTTCCGAAATCCATATCGACCTCCGTCCTGCTGAAGAACGTGCCAAGATCTCCGGTCGCGACCTCGTGAACCACGATCACCCGCAGGTAATTGAAATCTGGAACCTCGTGTTCATGCAATACAACCGAAAAGCAGACGGCAGTCTTGAGCCGCTTCCTGCCAAGGTTATTGATACCGGTATGGGATTCGAACGTCTTTGTATGGCTCTGCAAGGCAAAACATCCAACTACGACACAGACGTATTCCAGCCAATGTTGAAAGCTATTGCAGCAATGTCGGGTACAGAATATGGAAAAGACAAGCAACAAGATATTGCTATGCGTGTGATTGCCGACCATATCCGTACCATTGCATTCTCAATCACAGATGGCCAGTTGCCGTCTAATGCAAAGGCAGGTTATGTGATCCGCCGTATCCTTCGCCGTGCTGTTCGTTACGGATATACTTTCCTCGGACAGAAACAGGCATTTATGTATAAGTTGCTTCCTGTATTGATTGATAACATGGGAGAGGCTTATCCTGAACTAGTTGCACAAAAGACACTGATTGAAAAAGTAATCAAGGAAGAAGAAGAATCATTCCTCCGCACTTTGGAAACTGGTATCCGTCTATTGGACAAGACAATGGAAGATACCAAAGCCAATGGAAAAACTGAAATCAGCGGTAAAGATGCCTTTACCTTATATGATACTTTCGGTTTCCCGCTCGACTTGACAGAGCTGATTCTCCGTGAAAACGGAATGACTGTCAACATTGAAGAGTTCAATGAAGAAATGCAGCAACAGAAACAGCGTGCACGTAATGCTGCTGCCATCGAAACTGGTGACTGGATTGTACTGAAAGAAGGAACTACTGAATTCGTTGGTTACGATTACACTGAATACGAGGCTTCTATCCTTCGTTACCGTCAGATCAAACAAAAGAACCAGACATTGTATCAGATTGTACTCGACTATACTCCGTTCTATGCAGAAAGTGGTGGTCAGGTAGGTGATACAGGTGTATTGGTGAGCGAGTTCGAGACGATTGAAGTGGTCGACACAAAGAAAGAGAATAATCTTCCGATACATATTACCAAAAAGCTACCCGAACATCCGGAAGCTCCGATGATGGCTTGTGTAGATACCGACAAACGTGCTGCCTGCGCAGCCAATCACTCGGCGACCCACTTGCTGGATGCTGCTTTACGTGAAGTATTGGGTGAACACATCGAACAGAAAGGTTCATTGGTTACACCGGATTCATTGCGTTTCGACTTCTCTCACTTCCAGAAAGTGACCGATGAAGAAATCCGTAAAGTTGAACATATCGTCAATGCAAGAATCCGCTCTAATATCCCATTGAAAGAATATCGCAATATTCCTATCGAGGAAGCTAAGGAATTGGGAGCTATCGCCCTCTTTGGTGAAAAGTATGGCGACAGAGTTCGTGTGATCCAATTCGGTACTTCTATCGAGTTCTGTGGTGGTACACATGTAGCTGCAACCGGAAATATCGGTATGGTAAAAATCATCTCCGAAAGTTCTGTTGCTGCCGGCGTTCGCCGTATTGAAGCTTATACCGGAGCACGCGTGGAAGAAATGCTGGATACAATACAAGATACACTTAGCGACTTGAAGGCTCTCTTCAACAATGCTCCTGACTTGAGCATTGCAATCCGCAAATATCTGGATGAAAATGCAGGATTGAAGAAGCAGGTAGAGGACTTCATGAAAGAGAAAGAAGCAGCTTTGAAGGAAAGACTACTGAAAAATGTACAAGAGATCCACGGTATCAAAGTAATCAAGTTCTGTGCCCCACTACCGGCAGAAGTAGTGAAGAATATCGCTTTCCAGCTTCGGGGTGAAATCACAGAAAACTTGTTCTTCGTAGCCGGAAGTACAGACAATGGCAAACCGATGCTGACAGTAATGCTTAGCGATAATTTGGTTGCTGGTGGTCTGAAAGCTGGTAATCTGGTAAAAGAAGCTGCAAAACTGATTCAAGGTGGCGGCGGTGGCCAACCTCACTTCGCTACTGCAGGAGGTAAAAATGCTGATGGACTACCGGCAGCAGTTGAAAAAGTACTGGAGCTGGCAGGAATCTAAGAATAAATAAAAGAGGCTGTCTAACAAGCCCCGAAAAAAAAGAAATCACCCCTGTCAGAGTTTGTTCTGATAGGGGTGAAATCGTTAAAAAGAGACTTATAGACAACCTCTTTTACGTAAAGATTTAAATTAGACGCGTCTGAATAAATACATAAGAAACTCCCTATTAATATAGAAAAAAATAGTGACGGTATATGCACAGGATAGTGACGGTATCGCAGGCATATAGCGTCACTATTTGCATCGGATAGCGTCACTATTTTACAGAAGTGAATTCACCAACAACAATTTCAGCTTGAATCCCCTTTTGAATCCCCTATAAAAGCATCGGGGAAGGATATTTCCTACCCTCCCCCAAAAACCAACAAACCCGGTAAAAAATAGAAGTCTATTTGTCTCTTTCTAAAAATATTAGCTTATAATTTAGGCTTGTCACAGTTTTTTTCTACCTTTGTGACCAGATTAATTATTTTTCTTATCCTTCAAATAAATAAAATAAGTAATCACTAATACCTAAAGAATGATGAGAACACCTGCTTATCTATGCCTGCTGTTAACCTGCATGCTCATTTCTTGTACCCCTACGCAAGAGAAACACGAAATAGATTACACATCTTATGTAAATCCATTTATCGGAACAGACTTCACTGGAAACACTTATCCTGGTGCCCAAGCTCCTTTCGGCATGGTGCAACTTAGCCCGGACAACGGACTCCCCGGATGGGACCGTATCTCCGGTTATTTCTATCCGGACAGTACGATTGCCGGTTTCAGCCACACACATCTTTCCGGCACTGGAGCGGGAGATTTGTATGACATCTCTTTCATGCCTGTCACTCTTCCCTACAAAGAAGCGGAAGCTCCACTTGGCATCCACTCTAAATTCTCCCACAAGGATGAAAGTGCTCATGCCGGTTATTATCAAGTACGCCTGACTGATTATAACATCAACGTCGAACTGACTGCCACCGAGCGTTGTGGTATCCAACGTTATACGTTTCCGGAAGCCCAATCTGCTATCTTCTTAAATCTGAAGAAAGCCATGAACTGGGATTTTACCAACGATTCTCATATCGAAGTCGTAGACTCCGTTACCATTCAAGGTTACCGTTTTTCCGACGGCTGGGCACGCGATCAACACATCTATTTCCGCACCCGATTCTCCAAGCCTTTTGAGAAAATGGAACTGGACACAACTGCCATCATCAAAGACAATAAACGTATCGGCACCGCTGTTATCGCCCGCTTCGATTTCAATACCCAAAAGGATGAACAGATATTAGTAAAAACTGCCGTTTCCGGTGTCAGCATGGAAGGAGCAGCCAAAAACCTGCAAGCTGAAGTCCCCGAAAATAACTTCGACAAATACTTGGCGGAAACAAAAGCAAACTGGAACCGCCAGCTCGGAAAGATTGAAATAAAAGGTGATAATGAGAACGATAAAGTGAACTTCTACACTGCTCTCTATCACTCAATGATTGCTCCAACTATTTACAGTGATGTAGACGGAGCTTACTACGGTCCCGATAAGAAAGTACACCAAGCCGACGGCTGGGTTAATTATAGCACTTTCTCCCTATGGGATACATACCGTGCCGCCCACCCGCTCTTTACTTATACCGAACCCGAGCGTGTCAACGACATGGTGAAATCCTTCATCGCCTTCTACGAACAGAATGGCCGTCTGCCAGTGTGGAACTTCTACGGAGGTGAAACAGACATGATGATCGGTTATCATGCTGTTCCTGTTATTGTAGACGCCTATCTGAAAGGAATCGGCGACTTCGACGCAAAGAAAGCCTTGGATGCTTGCATAGCAACGGCTAATCTGGATAATTACCGCGGCATCGGACTCTACAAAGAATTAGGATACATACCTTACAACGTAACAGACCACTACAACGCAGAAAACTGGTCGTTATCCAAAACACTGGAATACGCTTTCGATGACTATTGCATTGCCGAAATGGCGGAGAAGATGGGCAAACAAGACATTGCGGACGAATTTTACAAACGTTCTCAAAACTACAAGAATGTATATAACCCCGCCACTTCTTTCATGCAGCCACGTGACGACAAAGGCACCTTTATCAAGGATTTCAAAGCCGATGACTATACGCCACACATTTGCGAAAGCAACGGATGGCAATACTTTTGGTCTGTACAGCATGACATTAACGGACTGATCGACCTTGTAGGAGGTAAAAACCGATTTGCCGAAAAACTGGACAGTATGTTCACCTATCATCCGGCAGCAGATGACGAACTACCTATCTTCAGCACGGGCATGATAGGACAATATGCGCATGGCAATGAGCCAAGCCATCACGTTATTTATCTGTTCAATGCTATAGGACACGAAAATCGCACACAAAAATATGTGGCCAAAGTGATGAACGAGCTCTACAAGAACGAACCAGCCGGTCTTTGTGGCAACGAAGATTGCGGACAGATGTCAGCATGGTATGTATTCAGTGCGATGGGATTCTACCCCGTCAATCCCGTCAGTGGAAAATACGAGATAGGTACTCCCCTATTCCCGGAGATGCAATTACATCTGGCGAATGGAAAGACTTTCACCGTACTGGCCCCCAAAGTGAACAAAGAAAATATCTATATCCAATCCATCAAAATAGATGGAAAACCGTATGACAAAACATATCTTACTCACGAGCAAATCATGAGTGGAGCAACTGTCGAATTCGAAATGAGTAACACCCCTAAAGCAATTGGAGTCATATTCGAAGAAAATAACCCATAAGCCAAACCTGAACAACCAATTGAGAGAATGAACGAAAACTTCGATATAACCTATAAAGCACTATTTCGCCGGTACTATCCCAGCCTGATTTTCTATGCAACCCGTCTGGTGGGAGAAGAAGAAGCAGAGGATGTAGTGCAGGACGTATTTGTAGAATTATGGAAGCGGAAAGACCACATAGAGATAGGCGACCAAATCCAGGCCTTTCTCTATCGTGCCGTTTACACCCGTGCCCTTAACGTCTTGAAACACCGCAGTGTGGAAGACGGTTATTGTGTTGCCATGGAAGAAATCAACCAAAGACGCGCAGAATTCTATCAACCGGACAACAACGAAGTAATTCGGAGGATCGAAGATAAGGAACTCCGCAAGGAAATTCATGATGCAATTAATGAACTCCCTGACAAATGCAAAGAGGTTTTCAAACTTAGCTATCTGCATGATATGAAAAACAAGGAAATAGCCGATATTCTCGGAGTTTCACTCCGCACGGTGGAAGCCCATATGTATAAGGCTTTAAAATACTTGCGTGGCCGACTTGATCCTCTTTGGACGATTCTTTTCTTATTTTTATGGCGATTATAATAAGTGTTTTTGCGTTTTGAATTGTATTACTAATATGAAGGAAAAGAAAATGAGTAATCTGAGTGAAGAAATAATAAACAGATATCTGACAGGACAGTGTTCTGAAGAAGAGCTTATCGAGGTCAATGCCTGGATGAAGGAATCGGAAGAAAATGCCCGCCAGCTCTTTCGTATGGAAGAAATTTATCATTTGGGTAAATTCGACCAGTACACTGATGAACAACGGATACTTCGTGCGGAAAAACAACTCTATAAAAAGCTGGACGAAGAGAAAGGTAAACAGAGCAAAATACTAAGCATGCATCGCTGGATGAAATATGCCGCAGTGATTGCTGTGATGTTGGTCATGGGTGGTGGAGTCGGATATTGGTTCTATCAAAACGGAAACAATCAACAAATGATGGTTGCAGTAGCCAGCGAAGGCATTGTTAAGGAAGTAGTCTTGCCGGATGGCAGCAAGGTTTGGCTGAACAATGCAGCAACCTTGAAATATCCACGTGAGTTCTCCGAAAAGGAACGCAATGTCTACCTAGACGGAGAAGCTTATTTTGAGGTCACCAAACACCGCCATAAGCCATTCACC
>ENA-OQNO01001899-OQNO01001899.1-human-gut-metagenome-genome-assembly--contig:-NODE-1899-length-12936-cov-2.435709_pt1 | contig 12936 bp, 14 predicted proteins | sample MGYA00242629_ERZ504880 | MGnify/ENA primary metagenome ERZ504880 (study PRJEB26092, sample SAMD00036377) | human gut metagenome | host: Homo sapiens | study: EMG produced TPA metagenomics assembly of... | reverse complement strand
CTTTGCTAATGTATCTAAGCTGCCCACAGTACCACCCCTTCTTCCTTCACATTCTTATAGAATGGTAACGTATCCTCCCACTCCAAAACGTTTTTATAGTCAATATACAGAATGGAAAAGACCTGATCATATTCCAAATCCATATCCACCGCCAGGTCCACCATACGGTCATGCATCTCTTTTGTTTCTTTTCCGTTCAATAAAACTGCTATATCAATATCCGATTCCTTTGTATTGGTTTTACGGGCAAATGAACCATATAGTAAAATACTTACCAATTTATCACCGTAAATATCACGCAGGCCCTTTACCAGCCTGTCAAACATTTCCTTATTCTTATCCACGCCGATTCCCTCCTGTCTTATCTTTTATATGGATATTGTACCGTATTTTTTGCTTTTATTCAATGCATATATGAAAGCCTGTTATCTGGCCTGCTTTCGTTCCTTTGGATTTTGTACCCCGTACTGTACCGGTTCAAGAATCTTCACTTCTGGCATCAGTCGTTTGATATCCTCAATTGCTTTCTGTACCAATGGGCTGTCACGATAATATGGGATAGAGTTGATAATATCCACATCCAGCCGGTTTGCTGACACCAGATCAAAATCACCGGTATAGACAGAATCATCGTCCTTGATTGTGAATCCAATCCCATTCCCCATGCACGCCAATTCTTCCGGCAGATTCCTGTATCGCTTCACAGCTTGTTCCAGGCTCCTGCACTGATACACTTTCCCTAACGAGGGAAACTCCATACATTCCGCCACGTAAAATGATATTGTGGAAATCGGCTTCTTTCCATACTCGGCTCTGTTTTCTGCAGCTATTTCATTATATATTTTCTTCCCATCGGGCATCATATTCGCCTCCTTCATACTTAAATAGGTTCCCCTTCCTAATATAATGTGATCCAACACAGTGATACCAATCAGTTCTCCACAAGCCACAAGCCTTTCAGTCACTAAAACATCCTGTTTGGAAGGTGTACTGTCCCCTGATGGATGATTATGCATTAATACAACACTGGCTGCATTGGAAAGGATACTAGCTTTAAAGATTTCCCTCGGGGAGAGTATGCAGTTATTTAAAGTCCCCATACTGGCAATATTTACGTTAATCACCTGCCCATTGGTCTGCAGGTTAAGGACGAAAAACAATTCCCTGTCAACAGAATCAAATTCCTTTAATAAAAGTTGGACTGCATCTTTCGGATTTTGAACCTTTTCCTCACTATAGATGGGCGGATCATCAACCAACCGGATACTTACCATTTTCAGCCCATTTGTCTTCATCCGCTCCCCTCCAATCTATCACCAGTAACTCACCATCCTCGATACAGTTTACACGCACAGCGAGTTCACCCCGTGTCAGTATTTCCACTTCATTGTTGCCCTGACTATCCATCTATCTTTTTACCTCCTTATGTGTTTGTATCTGTGTGCTTCCGTATATACTGTCCAGATAATTTTCTGCCGCATCATCTATGGCAGACGAAATATAGTGAGACACAATATCATACAAACTTAAACCACCCTCAAAGGAAGGTCTCCAATCGCGTCCCTCACGGACGGCTGCCAATATCAGGTCTGCGTTGCTGGGGGATACATCCGGATCAGAGTAAAGCTTATCCTCCAAATAGCCTATTAGGTTATCACTCACAAATTTCTCCATAGCATCAAACTTTTGTTCCCACGCCCGTAAAGTTTCTATATTGAGAAGCTGCTTAGAGAAAAGTGGAATACTGCCACGCTGTCTTACTGCCATGTACAGCCAGTCCATCTTTTCATTTTCTATGCGTATCACTTCAAATTCATCCCTTCCAGCCTCATTCTTCAGTATTTTTCGTTTCCTGCCATAAACCTGGCTTACGAAGGGATAGTCGTGCGAATTAAGGCCGCGGTAACACAATCTGTCAAAATCCCGATCTGTAAGTTCAACCGTTGCAACAACACTCGCTTTGACTTCCTCAAAACGATCATGTTTCATATCATCCAGATTAACAGATATCCATCTGCTTCTGTTTTCTGTCTTCAAAACTCTACACTCTATTTGGAGGGAATAACTTTTGTACCCCGTTTACTTTCATTTCAGGCATGATGATTATCTTCCTTTCCCATGTCCAGCCAATTTCATCTTTTCTTCCACACTATCAGGGACTTTACTATCCCGTCCGGCTCTGTTATCCAAAGCTCTCTGTGTAAAACCGTCCAATGATTTCTGCATATTTTTCGTGTGTCCCGCCATACTTTTTACAATTTTTCCACAAAATTCTATGGCATTCCTGATTTTTGCTAAAATTCCCTTATTATTGTCATACGCAAATACATCCGCTTTTTCTTTCCCCATGAGAAGATTCTTTACATTTTTCCGATGTCCCTTCGCCGCGCTAAGTTCGATTCCGATATCCTCCATGGTCCGTGCCCCATCTTCCAGGCTTTTGGCAGAATGTTCCAGATGCTCATGAATTACCGACAGTGCTCTGCTCGCTTTTGATTTATCAATAAACGTGTATAACGCCTGTTCTCCATAATACTTAGCACGCCCCACTGCCTGTTTAATACCTTCCGATACCTCATTTCTTAAAGCTCCCAGCCATACTTTAGCTGCATTTGCTCTATCTCCAACCGCCTTCACATAATTGTCTATTTTAGCTTTCAGGGTTTTATCATTTAATTGGTCTAACTGCCCGCGCAGATATAGCAGTTCATCCTGCATATCCTCAAAATACTTTTCCATCTGATTAAAATACTGTAAAAAATCCTCCAGATTCTGCGCCTGTGCGTCCATGTGGTTTTCCTCCATCATGGCAAACATTTCTTTTAAATGAGGTTGTTCCCCCAGCGGAACCTTCAGTGAAACTTCCATCATAGCTGCCTCCTATCATCTCTTTTTTTCTGATTTTTCTGAAATACAGCTTACCTTTTCCTCTTTATCACTGTTCTCTGCTTCAATCATACGTTCATTTATTTTTGCATCGTTAAAACACTCAAAGATTGCATCCAGATCAATATCTTCCGAATCAAGAACCTGGTAAGAGTTTACGAGAAAAAAAGCATGTTCGGAAATCAAATCATAATCGGATTTGGTAATTGATGTTATCCCAAATTCATACTGCAACAGCTCCATGCAGGCATTGAAAAGCTGTTCTGCCAGGGAATTCCCACACTTATGCACAAGAGGGATTTCTGGATTCTCCTGCCAGGCCCGCACACTCCGCATGATAAAATCCAATGTTTCAGTATTGCAGGCCCAGTTATCTGCTTCTTCTATCTTTCCCTTCTCACAATGCTCTGGCACATCAGGTTCTGGATCTTCCAGTGTTCCATTGACAATCATCTGTAAAATATCCTTTCCTGTCCCGCCAACATTGAGGACCCGCGCCGCCGCCAGCATCTCATATGGATACAAACACAATCTTTCTTGTGATAAATTCAGAACCTTAACCGCCGCTTCCTTGCCAAACTCAGACTGAATAGCAGAAAAAGCATAATAATAGGAATCCAGCCACTTCTCTACCGCTTTATTATCTGGCAGTTCCTTGAAATCGGCATACTGGCCCACGGCAACACAGTCCTCTGCCCATTTCACCCATGACCTAATATCTCCGTCTGTTTGCGGTGTCAGCATATGTTTCACTACTAACACAAAAATATCTCTATTCAACGATGTTCCTCCAATCTTCCTACCTTGCCTTTGTTGATTTTTTATTTCCCTTCGTCTGTTCCGGTTTTGGCATCCCATTGATAGAGCAGTATTTCTCAACTCCTGCCCTGTCAAATTCCTCCAGACGTTTAAGGTCAAATGCTACCTTATAATAACTTTCCATCCCGGAATGTCCCATTTCCGGAAGCCCCTTTCCAAGCTTGTGCTTTTTAATAAAATCAAGTTTGCTTTTACTGGAAAAGGCATCAATATATGCCTCATTTCTTTCAACGGGCATATGGACCAGATTGATGGTCAGATCAGCAAAAGACTCCTCATATCCCTCCTCCATATGGGTAAGACCGATATACAGTCTATTGTCATAACGATAGGCATCGACTTCAAGCATCAGCTCCTCATGCCCAAATTCCCAATCATAACCCAATGTTTTTTTCTCTTCTTCCATTTCCTTACCTCTCTTAATTATGAATATTGGTCATCCGTCTTTTTCTCCTGTTTGTTTTTTTCATGAAGATTCGTATTGAACAAATTGTATATGATATTGTTCTTCTTTACCCTGGCATCAAAAGGAATAATGACTTCACCGTGTTTCAGGATTCCCATTCCGGAATTACATCCGTTCACGTACTTCAGTTGTGCTTCTGGAATCCCCGCTACTCTTGAAAGCTCCTGGCTGTCCACGTTTGCCTGTTTCAACAAAGCGATAAATTCAGAGTTCGCCAGCATGGTTACGGCTGTGTAATTCTGAAGCATATCAGAAATATTCTGCGTGAGGGCCGTACATAAACCACCTTGTTTCCTGACTTTTTTCCACAAGGAGTAAAGAAATTTTCCTGAATATTCACTACGTCCAGAGTGTTCCCCAGTTCCCAATAACACATGGCACTCATCTATATATAGCCATGTAGCCCTTCCTTTTTCTGCGTTTCTGGCAATCCGTGCCCGGACATTTTCCAGCATAACCAGCATTGCAATCGCACTTAACTCTTTTCCAAGGTCACGGATTCCGTAAACGATAAACCGATTGTCTACATCTAAATTGGTTTGATGGTTGAAAATATTCAAGGAACCGCTTACAAACAGTTCTAGCCCCAAGGCAATATCCCTAGCCTCCTCCTCTGGCTGCTTCATCAGCAAGTCGTAAAAATCCGACATGACTGGCACATATTTCTCTTTACTCATGGCAATATCCAGATACAGCTTACGGATACAGCGGTCAATGATAGATTTATGCCGGCTGTTTAGCATTTCTGACATCGCCTGCTCACACAGACCAAGCATAAATTCCCCCTTATCCCGGATTAGTCCTTTGCTGTCGGCAAGGTCCAACTCGTCCACGTCAAGCCATAGCGGATTTATATAGTTCTGGGTATAATTTGACAGATTGATGCATACGCCCCCTAAGTTCTGGGCGATGTCAAAATACTCCAGTGTCGGGTCAATGACGATGATATCATCACTCGTCTGCAAATATACCCCTGACATCTCGTACTTACAGAAAAAGGATTTTCCACTGCCTGGTACGCCAAACACCATAGCATTTCCATTGGTTAGTCTTTTTCGATCCGCAACACACAGGTTTTTAGAAATCCGATTCGTCCCGTAGCATAAACCAGTCGGCTCATAAATTTCCTGCACGTTAAAAGGCATTAAAGCTGCGATATCCCGTGTAAGCATGGTACGCATGGTTTCAACCTGGCGCACCCCTATGGGCAGTGCAGTATTTAATGCCTCACGCTGTTGGAGATGATGTACCTCCATATTACAGAGATATTTATTTCCTATTGTCTGGATAGTCTCTGTGATACTGTTAAGTTCTTCTCTGGTATCTGCAATCAGGACCATATTGACACCTGCGAAGAACAGGTTCTGGTCATTCTCCCGTACATCATCCATCAGCGCTTCCAGGGTTTTCTTCTCCACCTTCTTTCCATAACTGATTTCACTTGCAAAGTCATTGTTTTTATTACGAACACGCTGCTGGCGTAAAATATCCGACTCCACACCCAGATATTTTTTCTGCAGTGTCCTTGTTGTCAAATCTTTTGGCACAGGCACAATATCTATAGAAGTGATACTGTGAACGGGAACATTGGTGATTTCATTGATAAAGGTGTCCGGCAGGCTAGTCGGATACCTTCTAATGAATACAGCCCTACAAATTTTCCGGTCCGTTTCAAAATCATTCGGGGAATATTTAATCATAGAACCGCAGATATCATTTTTGTAATCTGTTTTACTTTTCACATACGCATCAAAATCAAAAGAAAATGTCTCTTCGTCACCAATACGGTAAAAATTATACAGAACCCGGAGCCGTTCCGCCGCGTCAAGTGGCTCCAGCTTAGAGCCTATTGCATGGAATTCCTGCTGCATCCCCCCTTCAAAAGTATTGAAAAATGCTTTTGCCTGTTCATAATCTTTCCGTTCCACAGTAACCGTAAGAAAGCGTTCCTGTTCAATCCCTTGTTTTCCCGCTACTATCCGTTCCTCTACGATGTCATTGTAAACGTCCCGAAGATGGTCATAGCCATCATCTTTATCTGGTATCAGGACATTCTGCCTGAACTGGCTCATGTTCCTGTTTTTGTTGTATATTGTGATCTTAAAAGCAACATCAATCGCATTGACCAACTTACAATATTGCTTTAAGATCTCATACTGGTCTCCCTCCGACACCGTAACATAATTAATATCAGCAAAACGGTATACTCTGCTGTACCGGTTCTTTGTGTTCTCAAAAATACCGTCCTTTGCTATCCTCAGAAGCTCTATCTGCTGCTGAACACTCTTCGGGGTGGCAAATAACGGTTTGTCCGCTTTTTTTAACTGTATGAAACGATCTGTAAAAATTCCCACTTCTGTAAACCTCCTTTAATCCAAGGCAGGCTACGGGAAGTAGTTTAGCGAATCCCGTAACCTGCTGGTCGCTAAACTACTTCCCACATATGTGGGGTTACTTCATATTTTTTATTTTATGAGCCTAAAGGCAAGTATCCCTGCCACAGCCACAACTAAACCTCCCACCGTCAGAAGGATCATGCGCTTTGCTTTTTTCTTTACCATGTTAAAATCCTCCTGTCCATCAGACAGTCCCTTTTTTTCTTTTTTCTGCTGCTGTGCGGCAATTTTCTGTTCCTCTCCATAGGCATCCTTTATCAAATCCACATTTTCCGTGGACTGGTATAAACAGGGCTTATTGAAAAAAGACATCTGGACCATTTTCCTTACTGTCTGCCAGAAACTAAGCCCATTGTGATTATAAAATCCCGTGAGTGCAATCGGCACTACAACAGGCGTAGCCAGATAGCAGGCTAGTGTCATGCCGATTTTATCATACAGACCGAGTACAATCCCCGCCCCTGCCCCCAGGGACAAGATGCTGAATGTAAATTGCTTCACGGTCAGCCCCATCAGGAAACTTTCTTTATAGTGCTGTAAATCTCTGCTGATTTCTATATCCATTTATCTCACCTTACCTTTCTTTACACTTTCAATCCTCTTTTTTCCCTCTTCAAAATATTCCTGGCTAATCTCAATCGAGATGGAATCCCGTTCTGATTCCAGTGCAGCTTCCGCAAGGGCAAACGAACCGGCATATTGGTCCAATACCAGTTCTTTTTCATCTGTAATAAACATCAGTATCTGTTTTAACAGCTCCACTGGTTTTTCCGATTGATGAATTCTCTCAGCCTTTGAGATTGGCTGAATGTCAAAAACCGTAGGAAGCATCCCCTTTGCCCCGGACATATAATGCTTCATCTCTGGTTCTGCCTTATCCCTCTTTGCGTCCGGCCGCATATCACGCGCACGCCCTTTTGAAAAAAATAGGATATCTTCTGTATTTTTTGCTTTCCGCCCCGTATTGGCAACGAATGTCCCTTTCCGCCATGCCACCTTCGCGTAATATTCAAAACCGCTTTCCTTCGCCATGGACTTTATCTGGTAAAGATATTCGTAATTATCACCGTTTTCCTCCGGCATAAACTCCACGAGAAAGTGCCCCTTCTTCAAAACACGGAATTTTTCATCCAAATCCTGCTGCGTGTCCTGGAACAAGTCATAGGAAGCAAAGTCCCGGTTTCCCCCTTTTAAACTTTTTTTCAGCAAGTATGGATGGTCAGTGCTAATTGCGTCAATACTGTTATCCTCCAGGAAACTCAAATCACGTCCATTTCCCTGTATGAGCATACAGGTAATATCCTCATTCTCTGTATTTTTTTTCGTAACAGTATAGACGCCTTTGGCAACCCGTTTAAAAAGACCTTTATTAATACCTTCATAAATACGCGCTCGGATACTAGGCTCCTTAACCTCTTTTTCCGCATACTGGTAAACACATTCCTTTGCATCTTTCAGGGAAAATTGCTCAACATCTGCGAAATACTCAAATAGTGTCATTTGTATGCTTTTATCCTGCACCGCTGTTTCCACAACCATAGCCTCCTTTGCCTACAGCCCCAGGGCCTTGCTCGTCAGGTTCTGGGCACCCTTTACACTTCCCACGGTCAGAGCAACCGTGAATGTCATTTCTCCCAGATATATCAAAGTCTTCGTCCAATCTGCATAGTCTCCTGTAAATTGCGGTAATCCTGAACTAATAAACGTATTGCAAAGAATAATCGCCAAAGCCATAGTCACCGCCTCAAAGACTACGCTTATGAAATACTTTGTAAACTGTACGCTTGTGGCACTCACTCCCCGATTTCCTGCAACCGTTGCATACGCGATACTGCCAAACGGTACGATTACAAGGATTTTTAAAAATCGGAAATAAACATTATAAATAAGGAAAAATCCGCAGATTAAAATAATCAGGCTTAAAAATACGGCCAGGATTAAAAATACAAGGCTTTCCACAAATCCCAGATTCTTGATTATATCTGCCTGTGCCGGGTCTATCATCACCTGTGTGGCTTCACTTCCTCCAATCAGGCCAACAAGATTTCCAACACTTGTAAATATGGCTTTCATAATATCGACATTGTATACTACCAGCCACTGCGCGATTCCAATCCTAATCAACATGCGGAGAATCACTTCAAACCGCATCTCTTCCCGCACATCTACACTTTCCGAGCAAAAACCAATCACAAAAAATAAAACAACCAGGCTTGAACCAACAGCAACAAAAATCGGTTCAATCCCGGTTATAACTCCCCATGGGCCGCCTCCTTTGAAAGAGGCCGGCGACTGTCCCAGCAGTTCAAACACCATGTTCACCTGCCCGTTCCAAAAGCCAAACACGACCTCAAGAAGCGAAAGGATTGCCTCGCCCAAATTAAAAATATCCATTTACCATCACCTCATTTCCGTATTTGGATATTGTCGTTGTCAATTCCGTGAAAATCAATTTGTACCGCAATTAACTTATACCCAGGAATGTAAGCACTGTACTGATACCCGCCATGATCAATCCGGCAACGATGCCCTTTATCGCGGAATTCATGGAACTCGAATCCTGCTGCTGGTAAGACTGGGCAAACTCCATTACGTTTTTTGCAAGGATAATCACGCCAACGGCACCTATGATGGCAATTACGAGATTCTTCAGATTATTCAAAGGTGCAGTCACCACTTCCGCGCCAGACGCATATACATTTGTTGTATATAACATGGTTGCCATGGCTGCCCCAGCGGTTACACTGCTGATTCTGCTAATCATTTTTTTCGCTTTTTTCTTTTTTTCAGTCAAATTCTTCACTTAAAATCTCCTTTTCTTTAAAAAAGGGCGCAAAAATAGCAGGTATAAAAGAACCTGCTGCGTGCGCCCTCTATTTTTTGCAACAGATTCCCATATATCTGCCATCTTAGGCATAAGAAATATAGGGAAAAATTAAGATTCTTGATGGCCGGTCAGTTGTTCGCGTATTTCACGCATTTGTCCGGCACTTTTATCTGATTTAAAGTAAGTCAATATATCCTGGTAGGAAAGACCTCCTACCAATCCAAGACGTATTTCTTCTAACTGCTCCAATGAATAATTCTCATTTAGAAGCGCTTCGTTGAATTGTTCTTCTGTAATCTGCCCGGAATCCTGTCCAGAATCTGGTTTTTCCAGATTATCTATTTCAGAGATTTTCCGGTTTTTCTTTAATTCATCCTCAGAAAATACCTTTGCTGGCATATCCGGTTCCTGCAATGCCAGTAATTCATCCAATGTTATTTCATCAATATGGACATTAAGCCCCTGGTCCCGCTGCCGTTCATAATATTCAAATGACTTGCGATTCAGCAATTCACATGTAGGTATCACGTTATCCTTACGGTTAGGAGTATGATGATAAGGCGGCGCGCCCCCATCGAATGTCTCTCCGTAAAGTTTATGTCCCGGCGTATTGTATTTTGAGTCTATAATGGGGTCAAACCCTCTGATAAAGATCAGGCACTTTTTATTATCCAGCTTTCTGGCCTCATCCGGTGTCAAAAGTTCCCTTCCCAGCACATCAAAGTTTCGGCTGCTGCTGCCATTTTTCCCTCTTGTTTCACCAGAACTACGCTTATCTATCGTAGCCTTTCCCAGCATCTTTGAAATGTATTCGTGCGTACTCTGTTCATTTCCGCCAAGGTAGACCAAAGTGTCACAGTTCCCCGGGATGACCTCCCAGGTCTTTTCAAACAACGCTTTGATCTGCGCGAGATTCTGTATAATGATGATAGATGATATTTCCCGTGACCTCATGGTACTAAGTAAACTGCAATAATCATCCGGTAATGCAAATGGCAATAGGTAAACCTCTGGCACTGCCGCCTCGGGTTTTTCCCCTGCCCCGCACCGTGCGTGATAGTTTCCCATCACACGGCGCTCCCCCGACTAAGAACAAAATCTCTTAGTATCGGCTTGAGGCTATCCCTCCACCGCTTATTATCACGGTTTCCCTGGTACTGTGCCTCTACTCTCACAACCACTAATGCACTTATTATAGAAGTTTTTCTCCCCCTTCCTTTTCGCTGCAACTACGGTACTTTGTCACTGATACAGTCAGCTCCCGTATTGGTTGCTTTCCACGTTCCACATAACTTAGGATTGCTACCACTTAGACCGCTCCTTTAGCCCTGCAAGCATTATCTTCAAGGAAAGCTCCTCAAGATACCTATGCCCTGTAAGCACAGAAGGCATTTCATACTAACAAATTTTACTTTGCCCCGCCTGCGTACCCCTGGTACACCTGCATTTCTACAAGCCATTTATTTAGAGCCGTACATTCGGAACTTTGTCAGACCTCCTTTGAGTCATTCTAGCCATATGGCAGCCCCACCCGCACTGTCACACACAACTCATACCTCTATGAATCTTTCCTCGCCTTTCAGCGTTAGGGTGTGCTTCGCACGACTTCCCCGCGCTTATAACCCCAACCATCTGTATCTGGCTGACGCTACTCGGAGTATCAGTGAATCCCCTTCCGGGCGTTACCCCATCATTTGAGATTTCAGTTATGCAGTTCTCCAAAGCCATTGATGGCTTTAGGCTGCGGTTTTGTCGGTTATTTCCACCGTTTTAGACGCAGAACGTGTCACACCATTAGCAAACTCATCAAGCATAAAGGTCACATGGATTGGTAATCTTCCTTCGTAAATAAAATCAGCCTGGAAGTACAGTTCCTGGAATATCTGGCTGTAAAGAAGCCCTACAATGCTGTTGTTCGATTTATCGGAATCCGGAATCACACAAAAAAGAGCTGTTTTTGTCTTTCCGTCACCATTTCTGCCCACCCCTATCTCCGGGATATTGATATCATCATGGTCCAGGATACGAAGGATCTGTGGATTTTCCAAAAAAGCCAGTCTGGAATTTGCACTGATTACAATACTCCGGACCGTATCAGCCGCTCCTCTGATTACTTTATAATACTGTTTGACTGCTGGATGATTGCTGCCCTTTTTACGCTCCAGACGCTTAATCCTGCGGTCTAAGTCCGATGGCGAGCCATCATCACGCACCTCTGCTTCTCCCAGTAATTTCAGTACCGTGGAAAAGTTCTGTTCACTTTTGGGACATTCCAGCCAGACATAGTAGAACAGCGCCTGCAGGTATAGTGACTCCGCTTTCTCCCAGAAGGGATCGTTGCTCTGGGAGTTTTTCGGGGTTGTATTGGCAATCAGGTTTGTAATTAATTTTACGACATCTGATTCCTTCCGGATATACATAAAAGGATTATAGCAGTCAGACTCTTCCATGTTCAACAGATTCAGGACTTTGACAACATAACCGTGTTTCTGTAAGAATCCCCCGCAGGCTTTTAAAATTTCCCCTTTCGGATCAGTGATTATATAAGAAGAACGGTTAAGCTGTAATAAATTAGGTTTACAAAAGAAGAAACTCTTTCCCGCTCCACTTCCCCCGATGACCAAAGTATTCAAGTTCAACTTCGTCTTACGCGAATCCATCCTCATACGGACATTTTGGCTTAGTATGCGGTTCTCTGTCTCTTCCTTCTCGGCTAACACCTGATTCACCTGTTTGATATCTGCAAATGTGGCTGTACCATATTCTTTTCCCGGCATATAGTTTTTTCTGCTGGTCAGATACATGGCAATCGCAATCATATATACTAATTCTGCCAGTAATATCCCCTTAAAAGTTGTATCATTGAAGTAATTTCCAAATGGGCGGGCCATAACCATGTTAAGACGCTCCATAAAGGTATTGATATCAATTCCCTGTTCCCAGATGCCATTAAGAAGATACCCGCCATATGCCGCCAGCACACCACCAAGTACAATCAGCCAGACAGAAGTTTTTTTCTTATTTTCCATTACCTTCCTCCCCGCTTTTTCAGTTGGCCTGCCATCTGCAGTTTCCGGTTTTCTTCTTTTTTCTTGTGCAGCATGTCTCTGGTTTCTTTCAAGACCGGATCATAGCTCTGGTTGTATAACTCTTCCCCGGTACGTCTTCCAATTACCTGCCCCTCGTTATTCACCACGCTGTATTCCTTATCCTTTTGAAGATTAGTAAATATTGTTCTCTTCTCCTCACTGATATGGGATATGGAATTTTTATCTATCCACAGGTACTCATTCTTTTTGAACGGAATCCGTGTGAGAATTCTCTTTTCAGTCTCTTCCACCGCAAGGCTCCTGGCAATAAAAATCTGATGGATATTAGGATCGTCTCTGACAGCTTCCTTTGCATGCTGCAGTACCTTCCTCTGGCGGCTATTCATCTCAGACATCTGCTTCTGTGTAGCCTCTGCCTTATGCGTCTGCCCCATCCCCCGCACAATAGGCTCCATGTCCTCCGCATGCTGCCATTTCCCCTGTTTCTCATAC
>ENA-OQNO01001897-OQNO01001897.1-human-gut-metagenome-genome-assembly--contig:-NODE-1897-length-12942-cov-3.278034_pt1 | contig 12942 bp, 11 predicted proteins | sample MGYA00242629_ERZ504880 | MGnify/ENA primary metagenome ERZ504880 (study PRJEB26092, sample SAMD00036377) | human gut metagenome | host: Homo sapiens | study: EMG produced TPA metagenomics assembly of... | reverse complement strand
GGATCCGACCGATGCCGTGCTGGTATACAACAACGTGAATCCGCGCGCAGCGCTCGGACTTGCCGTTGGGTTTCTGGTTGCGGCGTTCGGACTGGGCATTTACGTTATCTGGCAAGCCGGATGGATTCCGCTGGCTTTGGGCGTCGTCGGCGCGATCATCGTGGTTTTGTACTCGGCGGGGAAAACGCCCATCTCCTACCTGCCCATTGGCGAGCTTGTCAGCGGGCTCGTCATGGGCGGGCTCATTCCCCTTGCTTGCTACCAAGCACTGACCGGAGCGTTCGACCTGCGCGCGCTGCTGTGGGCGGTGCCCACCGTGCTGGGCGTCGGGCTGATCATGTTCACGAACAACACGTGCGATATCGAGAAAGACGTCGAATCAGGACGCCGCACTCTGTCGGTGCTGCTGGGACGCGACCGCGCGCGCAAGCTGTACCACGGCGTGGTGGCGGCCTGGATGATCTCGATCGTAGCGCTGGTGGCCCTGTTCTTCACGAGCGGCGTCATCGTGGTTCCGTTCATGCTGCTTGCGTCGTATCCATTGGTGAAGGCGCTCATGGCGAATCCGCTTGCGCCGCCTTCGCGCATAGGCGCCATGGCGCAGGTATGCAGCCTGAACATTGCGTTGGGCGCGTTCTATGCGGCGGCGCTGTTCGCAAGCGGTTTCACCTTGTTCGCATAGGAGGCCGCCATGACGTACGATTTCGATCGGATAATCGAGCGACGTGGAACCAATAGCGAGAAATGGGACTGCGGGCCGCAACTCAAAGGGCGCGACGATCTGTTGCCGCTCTGGGTCGCCGATATGGATTTCGCGCTGCCCGATGAAGTGCTTGACGATATGCGCACAGCCGTGAACCATGGCGTGTTCGGCTACGGTTTCGCAGGAGCTGCGTACTACGAATCGGTTTTAGCCTGGTACTCGGATCGTTTCGACTGGACCGTGGAGCGCTCGTGGCTCACGCAAACTCCCGGCGTGGTGTTCGCGCTGGGAATCGCTCTGCAGGCGTTCACCAATCCAGGCGATGCCGTGCTGATCCAGCAGCCCGTTTACTACCCGTTCGCACAGCTCATCGAATCGAACGGATGCAAGCTTGTTGACAGCCCGCTCGTTTACGAACAGGGACGATACCGGATAGACTTCGATGATTTCGAGAAGAAAATCACGTCCTCTCGGGTGAAGGCGTTCATTTTATGCAGTCCCCACAACCCGGTCGGCCGGGTATGGACGCACGACGAGCTGGATCGGATCGGGCGCATCTGCCGCGCGCACGACGTGCTGGTCATCTCGGACGAGATCCATGCCGACTTCACCTACCCAGGGCATCGCCACCACGTGTTTCCCACGGTAGATCCTTCGTTCGCCGAACGTTGCGTAGTATGCACGGCGCCGAGCAAGACGTTCAACATCGCCGGGCTGCAGATAGCCAACATCGTCATCCCGAACGAGGAGCTGCGTACGCGCTATCGCAAGGCTTTGGAGCGGATCGGCTACTTCGGAGCAAGTCCGCTCTCCCTGGAAACGTGCCGTTCGTGCTACACTCACGGCGGCCCTTGGCTGGACGAGCTGAAGGACTACCTGGCAGAGAACCTGAGGTTTTTAAGAAATTTCCTGAGCGAACGGATGCCCGAGATCGCGTTGGTCGAGCCGCAAGGCACGTATCTTGCATGGCTCGATTGCTCGGGCTTGGGTCTAGACGATGCGCGGCTTGAAGAGCTCATGGTGGACGACGCGCACGTGTGGCTTGATTCTGGCAGCATGTTCGGACCGCGCTCGGGGCAGTTCGAACGCGTGAACATAGCCTGTCCGCGCGCCACCCTCGAACGCGCCCTCGAGCAGATAGAATCAGCTGTCGGAAAGGTGCGCGCGCAGCGCGCGGCCAACCGGAAAAGATAAAGGAGCACGCTATGGAAATCGTTCGTTTCGGCGTAGGGTTGGTGCTGTTGATTGCATCAGGTGCGTTGACGGTGCAATTATGGAACGGCAACTGGCTATCGCTGATCGCAAAGCCCACGACCACGAAAAAAGGTACGTTCTACCCTGAGGGCACACGCAAGTCAGGGCAGCGCGCAGCCTGGGTCATGGTCGCATGCTTCGCGGTGGTCGCGACGCTCATGGCGTTCGAAATGGCGAAGATGACCGGACTCGTCCTGTTCGCGCAGATCGCTTCGGTGCTGTGCAACGTGATGCTGGTTGGATTCTGCGCATTGGCGGTATGGACCCTGTTTTCCCGCTCGAAAGGCGCAGACGGCAAGCTGAACTTCGGCGGCGACAACGTGCGCCTGACGCTTTTACTGCTAGGAAGCTGCGTGGTCCTTACGCTCGTGTCGCTCCTGTTCGCGTAGAGATCCGTCGTCGTTCAGCGAAACCTAGCGGGAGGCTGCGGTCGAACCGTCTCTAACAACTGAACCCCGAATTCCAGCAAGCATTCAATCTCACTCGTTATTCTAGGGCAGGCTTCACGAAAGCCTGCCCTGACTTTTCTCCAGCTGAAAAGCCGCCCCTTGCCACCCTGCCGACTTGTTACCAAAGTTTCGCGATACAAGAGCGGTTAATCAGCAAGGCTCCTACCAGCGGAAACTTTCTCACTCACGCATTATGCGTTAACGAAAAACCCTCGAATTCCCGACATTTCATGCATATTGCGGTTAGCGTTTCCTCCTATCCGTTTTTACAGTTCTCGCAATGGGATCTCCATTCGAACCAAGGGGAAGACCGACAAGTTCGCTTTAGAAGCACTTACCGGTCGAGGAGGACGGGGAGGACGAACGCATGATGCAAGCATGGGCTGCAGACGATTCGGGTGCCGGGCAGCAAGGAAACGGCTTAACGGACCCGGCGAAAACCGATATCGAACCAAAGCAGGAGCACGGACCGGATCTCAGTTTCGACGAAAAGCTGTCGACGTTGGAAGAATCGGTTACGAGGCATCCGCTCAATCGAGAAATCCTTTACAAAATACTGGCGCATTGCACGGAAGAACGGTTGCTATCCGATTTGGAGCGATACGTTGCTTCGTGCCCCGAATTCAGAGGCGCTACGCAAAACCCTCACCACATGGCGCTGACGCTGAAGGACGCTTACGGGCTTGAACTGATCGAGCGGGATCAAGAGGGTTGCGAGATCACGCCCGAAAGAAAGCTCGGGCTGAACGAAGACGAGCTTGACGATCTTGTCGACACCCAGTCGTTTCGAAGCACGGAGGTTGGATCGCGCTTCGTCGAGCTGCATCACCCGCAGGCACGCCTCATTGAGCTTCTCGACCTTGCGCCCGAACGTGCGTCGACCTATCGAGAATTGCTCGAATTCATTTTGGAAACTCCTCGAAGCTATCCGCAAATCGAGACCTTGCTTCAAGGAAAGCCGGTGCTCGAGGCTTTTATCGACGGCGAGCGCATCGTCATGCAGCCAAGCGTGTTCGTGGATAAATTGGAGCGCTCCGGCGCTCTGGTTTGGGATGGAACGTGGAACCTGACCAAGGAGGGAACGGAGTTTTTGAGGGACTTGCAGGAAAAGCAAAGCGTATAAAGCTCAGGAGGAAGGAAACTACTATGGCGGAAACCACATTGACGCGGCGCAGCTTCGTCAAAGCGTCTGCTCTTGCCGGAGCAGCCACGGCCATCGGCGCCTCGATGGCCGGCTGCATGCAGGAAAAGCCGAAGGAGGAAGCTGGTAAAGACAGCACGAGCGATCTTGTAAAAATGAAGACCTCCTGCCATGGCTGCATTCAAATGTGCCCGGCAATCGCGTATTTGCAGGACGGCGTCGTTGTCAAGTTGGAAGGAGACCCGGACGCTCCGGTCAGCCGCGGCTCGCTCTGCATCAAGGGACTGAACCAGCTGCATACCATGTACAGCCCGCGCCGCGTCCTGCATCCGCTCAAGCGGGCGGGAGAACGCGGCGAGAACAAATGGGAAGTCATCTCTTGGGACGAGGCGATCGAAGAGGCTGCTTCCCATATCGTCGACTCTATCGAAAAGTACGGACCGTATTCGTTCTTCGCAAGCGTGGGCGGCGGCGGATCCTATTCGTTCATGGAAGCAATGACGCTTCCTATGGCGTTCGGATCCCCGACGGTGTTCGAGCCTGGCTGCGCGCAATGCTACCTGCCGCGCTGGAGCATGTCGAAGCTGTTCTACGGCGGCGTGGACCAGTCCATCGCCGACAACGCCGTGCAGGAGATCTTCCGCACAGGGGAAGACAACAAGGCAGAGGTCGTGGTCCTATGGGGCGCTCAGCCGTCCGTGAGCCAAACGGCGGAGTCCGGCCGCGGCATGGCGGAGCTGCGCGCCAAGGGAGTCAAGACCATCGTGGTCGACCCCAACTTCTCGCCCGACGCCGTCAAGGCGGACGTGTGGCTACCGATCCGACCGGCAACCGACACCGGTCTTCTGCTGTGCTGGTTCCGCTACATCTTCGAGAACAAGCTTTACGACGAGAAATTCACGAAATACTGGACGAACCTCCCCTTCCTGATCGATCCTGACACGAAGCTACCTGTAAAAGCACAGGAGCTGTTCCCTGATTTCGAGCAGAGCACGCCTGAGAACACGCCTGCTTATGTATGCTACGACCTGAAGACGAACGCCGTGGCACCCTTCGAGTACTCGGCGCCCGACAAGGCGACGGTCGATCCTGAAATATTCTGGTCCGGCGACTTCAACGGCAAGACGTACAAGACCGCCGGTCAAATCTACCGCGAGGAGGCCGACCCCTGGACGCTTGAGCATACGGCCGAAAACTGCTGGCTGCAAGCGGACAAGATCGAAGAAGCTATCAAGATCTACGCTGAAGCTGCCGTAGCAGGCATCGCCAACGGCGTAGCGTCCGACATGACCGAATCGGCCAGCCAGGTGCCGCTCGGCTGCATGGGCCTCGATTCCATCATGGGTTACATCAACAAGCCGGGTTGCACGATGACGCAGTACGGCGCAGCGGGCGCACAGCCCACCAAGCGCCCGGTCACATACAACAACGGGTTCGACGGCATGTTCTCCGACATGTACGGCGTCGGCGCGGTTATCGGCATGTCGGAAGCGGAAAACGAAGCACGCATCAAGAAGCTGGGCGAAGAGAACCCGCAGCAGAAGCTTGCAAACAAGCTGCTGGTCGATCGCTTGGGCATGAAGGATCACAAGGGTCTGTACGCTTGGTGCCATTCGCACATCCCCACAGTGCGTCAAGCCATCGCAACGGGCGAACCGTACAAGCCGCGCGTGTGGTTCGACATGTCAGGCAACAAGCTGGCGATGCTCGGCAACGCGAAGTCCTGGTACGAGGTGTTCCCCGAAATAGACTACATCATCTGCCAGTATCCGCATCTCACGTCCTTCCAAATCGAAGCAGCCGACCTTGTCTTCCCCGTACGCGAGTGGCTTGAAGAGCCTATGGTGAACATGTGCCAGCTGAACACGCAATGGCTCCAAAACGAGTGCGTTCACATTGGCGAGACCGTGTCTCATAGCATTCCCGCTGCTCAGGTCCTCGCGAAATGCGCTGAGAAGATGGGCGGCGAGCTTCCAGGCTTGAAGCCGGGTTATTTGGGAGCCCCGACCGAAGAAGCCGTGAAGGCCGATGTTGCTCAAAAACTGCAGGCTCCCAGCTGGGAAGAGCTTGTCAATAATACGGACAAGTACGTGCCTTGCGTGACGCCTGCCGAAGAGTACTTCCAATACAACCAGCATGAAGCCATCGTCGACGACGGCTTGCCTGCCGGTTTCGGCACGGAATCCCGCAAGGTCGAAACCTATTGCCAGATCTTGCTCAAGCTCTCCCGCACGGGATATCCCTTCTGCTATCCGGAGCCGCAAGAACCGTGCGCGGATTACAGCCCCATTTGCTCTTACATCGAGCCTGCGGAAAGCCCGCTCACCGACACCGAGTTCCCTTACGTTTTGACTTCGGGTCGCGTGCCCTACTTCCATCACGGCACGATGCGCCATGCGGCGTTCTCGCGCGAGCTGTTCCCCACGGCCGAAATCCGCATCAACCCTGCAACCGCAGCCGAGCACGGCATCAAGCACATGGATTGGGTGAAGGTGTCCAGCCGCCGCGGCGAGGTGCACGCTCGCGCGTACCTGACCGAAGGCGTGAATCCGAAGACGGTCTGGATGGAGCGCTTCTGGAACCCCGAATGCTTCGACGAGTCGCAGGCGAACCCCACTGCCGGATGGCGGGAATGCAACGTAAACGTGCTGACGAAAAACGACGCTCCGTTCAACGAGGTTTACGGCTCGTACACCAATCGTGGCTTTACGGTGAGCATCGAGAAATCGGAGAAGCCCGCGAACGTCTGGGTCTCCCCCGAAGAGTTCGCGCCGTTCCTGCCGTCCGCGGAAATGAAAGCTGAAGCTCAGACTAAGGATGTGTTCTAATGAAAAACTGCCTTGTTATCGATCTGGATCGCTGCAGCGGATGCGATAGCTGCGTAGCGGCCTGCAAGCATGAGAACAATGTCGACCTGGGCATATACTACAGCAGGGTGAACGCGGTGGGTCCTGCGGGCACGTTCCCCGACATCGAGATGTACTGGCTTCCCTCACAGTGCCAGCAATGCGAGAACCCGGGCTGCATCGAGGTGTGCCCGACCGGCGCATCGTATCGCGACGAGGAAACAGGCGTGGTATTAGTGAACGCGGAGGAATGCATCGGATGCGAGTCGTGCCTGTCCGGCTGCCCGTACGACGCCCGCATGCTCAACCCCGCCACGAACGTCGTCGAGAAGTGCACTCTGTGCTTCCAACGCCACGCCGACGAGAACTGGACGCCCGCCTGCGTCCACAACTGCTGCTGCGGCGCTCGCTACTTCGGCGATCTGGACGATCCCAACAGCCCAGCCTCGAAAGCCATTGCCGAAGCAGGGGCCGACAACTGTCACCATCTGGCCGACCCTGACGGCCTGAAGCCCTCCACGGTCTACATCCTTTCGAAGAAAACCGCGGCTTGGCACGACGCTCCCGATGTTGTCACGCGCTCCGTACAGGAGTAGACGCAGCTCAAACAATCTACCGACCCCCGGCAGGCTCCCCTCCCTTTTTCGCCTGCCGGGCGGTCCTCTCCACCCGATGCATTCGAAAGGCGGTTCTCATGACGGATATGGAAGACGCACTGGTAGGACGCGCTTCGTTTTACGATCTGCTTGCAGCGCTGTACTTCAAACCCTTGCGCGAAGACCAGCTTGACGGCATCGCTTCGCTCGACTTATCTGCGTACGCCGATGTGAATCAGGATTTTGCGGATGGACTGAACGACATCGCAAGATCCTTGGCCAAGCGGACCTCTGCAACGCGCCAGGATTTTGCCGTAGATTTTACGGGGGCCTTCGCGGGAACGTCCACCTGGGAGGGAAAGTGCGCCGTTCCCTACGAATCGGTGTTCACGAGCGACGACGGCCTTATGTTTCAGGATTCTTTCCACGAGGTGTACCGCATATTCCGCGAAAACAGCGTCGAACGGGCTCCGGGATACGATTTCCCCGACGACCACCTCTCGTTCATGTGCGAGTTTTTGTCCATGCTCTCTACGAAAGCGGCGAACGCTTTGCGTGCCGGGGATCTTCAGGCAGCGCGCGAGGATATCGAACTGTCCCGAGACTTCCTGCAGGAGCATATCCTGTCTTGGTTCGATGACTTCGAAGACTTGGCCATGAAGCTTCTCAAGACGCGCTTTTACCGCGGCGTGCTCAAGGTGAGCAAAGGGTTCTTCCAGTTCGACCTGGACGTTACTGAAGACTTGCTCGAAGAGTTGAGCCGCTGATCCTGTTCAGAAAGCATGCCTGAAACGAACTGCGGGCATGCGACAACCGGAAAGAAGGCATTATGACGTTCGCCATTGTTCTTGCTTGCACCGTTGCGGCGTGCTTCGCCTTGCGCAATCCCCTCAAGAAGCACCCTCTGCTTTTCTACGCAGCCGCCGTGGCGATCGACGTCATGTTCATAGCGGGATCATTCGTGGATCTGCCGCGATCGGTGTGGCTTGCGCTGTTTCTGCTCGTGCAGAAATGCACGCTCTCGCTTGCCCTTTTCGTTGTGGTCATGTATATAGGCGTGTTCGCAAGCGATTCGAAGATCGGGTTGTGGCTCAAACCGGTGCGCGCCGAGCTTTCGATCGTCGCGTGGATCCTCTCGCTCGGACATATGGCCGTCTACCTGGAATCGTACCTGCCGCGCGTAATGACCGGAGGCCCGTTCGATACGAACATCGTCTGCTCCTTCCTTGTTGCGCTCGTGCTGTTCGCTTTGCTGCTCATCCTGGGAATCACGTCGTTCAATATCGTCAAGAAACGCATGCATACGGAAACATGGAAGAAGGTCCAGACGCTTGCCTATCCGTTTTTCCTGCTCGTGTACGTCCACTTGCTGTTGATGCTGCTGCCCTCGGCCCTGCGCGGCGGCGTTGCGTCGTGCGTTGCCGTTGCGGTATACTCGGTTATCTTCGTAGGTTACGCAGTATTGCGTTTGGCTCGTGCCGTGAAAAACAAGCGCATGGCCGCTCGCTCCTGAGCAGCAGGGAGCCATGCATCTTTCGCGGAAAAGCTGCTGGATAAGGCGGGGGAGGATTTCGGCGGCTGTGAACGCGTTCTTACATAAGCTTGTCAGAGCATGCCCGGCCTTGCCTTACATGGCCTTGGGAATATGGCTCGCTTGGGTCTACATCGCGTACAGCGGCACGGCTTGGCTCTCGGATACGGAAACCGACGGAACGAACATCTCGGCACTCTACATCGTTTCCACCATGGTTTTCGCTATCGCTTTCATAGCGATGACGTTTTCCGTTGACTGCGTGCGCAGGCTTCTTGAAAAGCCTGCGGTTGTCGCCGCCTGCGGAGTGCTCGCGTCGTTTGGCTGCCTGATTATCATAGCCATTGGACCGTACTATCTTTCTCGAGTTCTCCCCCAAGATTTTGTGCGTATCCTGTTCTATTGCGGGAGCGCGCTATCGGGGTTGGGAACGTCTGCGATCGGGTTGGCCTGTGGTCGCCTGTACGGCGAGCTTCCTCCCCGCAAGGCTATTCTGTATGCGGCGCTTTCTCATATCACGATTGCCGTCATCTACTTCACCGTTATCGGATCGCCCACTTGGCAGCCCGTTCCCGGCGGGCCTTCGCTTGTTGGCATATTGGCTTTCGTCTGCATGCCGATCCTTGCAGCCTTGACGGCAAATCTTTCTTTCGTCATGCCCGAAGAAAACCCTGAGGTGAAACCGGTTCAATATGCGCAGAAGCGCAGCAGACTCCCCCGCTCGTATTGGAAGCTCGTCTCGGTAACGTTCGTGCTCTCGATCGTGGTCGTAGCGCTGAGGTCGGCTTTGATCGAAGTATCCCCCGTAAACGAGACGTTGGACAACACAAGGCTCGTGATGCTTTTGCGCATGGCTATGGCGATCGCGTTCGCCTGCGCCGCTATCGGCGTCGAAGGAGAGCGCTTCAACTTCGGAAAAATCTATTCGGTCATCATGGCCGCCACGGTTGCTTTGATTGCGTTTTGCCCGCTTGTAGGGGTTTTGCACCCCATCTGGAGCCAGGTAACCACGTTCATGTCATGTGTCTTCGAGTTCGTTCTTTGGTGCATCCTGGCATTTATCGTGTATCAAAAGAAGATTTCGCCGGTACTCGTATTCGGATTCGGGTACGGGGCGTTCATGCTTGGCAGCGCGCTTGGGTGGATGTTCGGCGTGTACGGCATATCGGAGCTGTCTTCCGTAACGGATAATTTCGCTCTCTATTTGGTTTTGGCTGCAGCGGTTCTTGCGTGTGCTTTCCTGCTGTTCTCGGAAAAGGAATTCGACAACCTGTTCGAGCCTGAAGGAAAGGGAGAATCTCCGCTTGAAGTTCTTTTGGGCAACGAATTGCCTGCCAGCCTGTCGGATGCAGGAGATGAAACCCCTTTGAAGAAGGGAAAGTTCCAGACGACCATCGACGCAGTAACGTCTCAATACGGACTTTCAGAGCGCGAGAAGGATGTGCTGCGTCTTTTGGCAATGGGATATAGCAGCGCTGCTGCGGCAAAGGATCTGAGCATATCGTGGAACACGGTCCGTACGCACACGCGCAACGTCTACGCGAAACTGAACGTGCATTCCAGACAAGACCTCATAGATCTTGTCGACGAGGCATCGGGAGGCTCGCATTAAACCCGCAGCTTTAAACGCTTCCGCAGGATAAGACGTTGCGCACATTGCTCAGGAGACACGTAGTGCACCCGTCCGCCACAGATTCGTACTCGAGACCCCTCCTGCTCCCGCGACGGTTTCGGCAACGAAATCCTTAACGATCCTCAACGTTGCGGTATCCGCCCCTTCAAACGTCGAAGCAAGCTGCTAGGATACGGTGTTTGAGGGATGAATCTGGGCGAAAGGTACGGACACGATGGTCGAAAGCGCGCTGCTGGCCGCGTACGAGCTGGCGACGGTGCTCGCGCCGTTTCTTGTAGCCTACGCGATACGGCATGCCCACTCACGACGAACGCGTTCCATTCCCGTTGAGTTCGCGCCCGCTTTCGCGTTCGTGCTCTACGTGTTTGCCGTGCTGTACGTCACAGGATCGGGCACGCTGTACGACCTGCTGCGGCAAACGGCCAGCTGGGGGCCGAATGACCTGTACTTGATTCCGTTTCTTGCCGCCGACCCGATCGGATGCGCTCTCAACGTCGTGCTGTTCCTCCCCTTGGGCTTTTCGATCCCGCTCATCTGGAAGCGGGTCGACCGGGCGTTCACCATAGGAGCGATGGGCTTCTCCTTTTCGCTTGCCATCGAGCTGAGCCAGCTTCTCAACCATCGCGCAACCGACATCGACGACTTGATACTGAACACGCTGGGCGCGCTTTTAGGCTTCGTACTGTATCGACTTTGGTCGAATCGCGCGAATGCGGCGCGCAGCAAGCATGTTTTCGTCTCGGAGCGTCTTCCGAGCGCACGCGAGCCCGCCCTGTACCTGGCCGTCACCTTTGCAGGGCACTTCCTTTTGTTCAACGAAATGGGCTTTGCAAAACTGCTTTACGGGTTCTAAGCACCTGCGCCCTCCGTGCCAAGCCGATACGCTCTATCGCCAGCGTATCTGGGTAAGATCCTTCAGGTCGGTCGAAAGCTTGCCGGGATCGAACAAGCCTAGCAACTCTTCGGGCGATGCCGGATCGCACGTGGGGGCAAGCCCCGTGATTCCCGCAATATGGCCGATAACTCCCTCGGGCGTTTCGAACCGATCCAGAAGAGCATCGAGCGCCGCGTCGTGATCGCGCTTCGAAAGGCGCCGCTCCTCTTCCGCAACGATAAGCGGCACATGGGCATACGCAGGATGCCCCAGACCGAGCAGTTCCTGCAGGTACAGCTGCTGCGGCGTGGAGCAGAGCAGGTCAACGCCGCGCACGACCGAGTTCACACCCTGTTCCGCATCGTCTACGACCACGGCCAGCTGGTACGCGAACGCCCCGTCCGAGCGCTGTATCAGGAAATCGCCGCAGTCGCGAGCAAGGTTTTGACGATACGGTCCTTGCACCTGATCATCAAGCGAAACGGCCCTGTCGACAACCAGCAGACGTTGCGCCGGGACGCGCTGAGCGCGCCGTGCGGCGCGCTCTTCGACCGTCAACGCACGGCAGGTTCCCGGATACACGGGCTTTTCGCCACGATGAGGCGCAGATGCCGCATGCAGGTCGGCGCGCGTGCAGAAGCAGGGGTACACGAGCCCGCGCTCAGCCAGCGAATCGAAGGCGGCCCGATACGCCTCCGTGCGGTCGTGCTGAAAGTACGGCCCTTCGTCCCAAGTGAGCCCCAATGTCTCGAAATCGCGCTGTACGGCATCGATGAACTGCGGTTTCGATCGTTCGGCATCAAGATCCTCTATGCGCAGGACAATCCGTCCGCCCTGCGATTTCGCCACAAGCCACGCCACGAGCGCCGCGAACACGTTTCCCGCGTGCATGCGCCCGGTCGGAGAAGGGGCGAACCTCCCGACGATTTCGTTATGCGAAGGGGCTGCCTGCATGGGCCGATCTCCCGTTGGTCCTTTCCGCGTGCGGACGGCCGCACCGCAATGCCGACAGGAGGCCTCCGCACGGAGGCCTCCTGCATTCGATCTACTTGCGTCGATCTTCGACGTGCTTCGTCTTGCCCAGAGACCTCTCGATGCCGCCGGGCTCGACCAGCTTCACGCGCACGCCCACCAGAAGAACGCCCTTGAGCTTCTCCTCGATAGCGCGGCGGAAGCGGTCCATCTCCTCGAAGGAGTCGCTGAACGCCTCGGGCTTGAGCTCCACGTGCACCGCCATGCGGTCGAGCCCGCCCTCGTTGTCCACCACGATGCGGTAGTGCGGCGTGACCCCCTCGATGCCGGTGAGGACATCCTCCACCTGGCTGGGAAACACGTTCGTGCCGCGGATGATGAGCATGTCGTCCGAACGGGCGCGCACCTTCTGCATGCGCGCCGTCGTGCGCCCGCACGCGCACGGCTCCGTGACCACGCGCGTCAGATCGTGCGTGCGGTATCGCAGCACGGGAATAGCCTGCTTGCCAAGGGGCGTGAGCACCAGCTCGCCCATCTGCCCATCGGCGACGGGCTCGCCCGTTTCGGGATCGATGACCTCCCACAGGAAGTGGTCCTCCGCAATATGCTGCATGTCGCGCGCCGCCAGGCATTCGCCCGACACGCCCGGGCCCATGACTTCGGTCAGACCGTAGTTGTCGGTGCAGACGATGTGCATACGGCTTTCGATCTCGGCCTTCAGGCCCGGCGGGCAGGGTTCGCCGCCGAACAGGCCCACGCGCAGGGTGGACCGCTCCCAATCGAAGACCATGCGTCATCCCAACTTGCACATGTGAAGGGCGTCGGAAGGCGTGGCCACGCGCACGGTGGTGCCGTAGTCGTGGATCATGGTGATGTGGCGCTAGGTGTTGACCGACCAGGCGGGAGTCATCATGCAGACAACATTCTGCCACCAGTAGAGAAA
>ENA-OQNO01001885-OQNO01001885.1-human-gut-metagenome-genome-assembly--contig:-NODE-1885-length-13007-cov-3.086180_pt1 | contig 13007 bp, 10 predicted proteins | sample MGYA00242629_ERZ504880 | MGnify/ENA primary metagenome ERZ504880 (study PRJEB26092, sample SAMD00036377) | human gut metagenome | host: Homo sapiens | study: EMG produced TPA metagenomics assembly of... | reverse complement strand
AGGGTTCTGCCCGTAATTATTTGGCGGGGTACCGTAATTATTAGGGGGAGTCCCCTGATTATTGTAATTTTCGTAATCCATAATAAACGCTCCTTCGCATTTGATATTCTGTATCATAATAACATATCAAAAATTGAAACACAAGAAATTCCTTGCCCGCTTCCGGGTTTTGAAGTATAATAGCCAAAGAATAAAAAACAATTGGGAATTATACCAATACAGATAGCTAAGGAGACAAATATGGATATTAACAAAAGTTTGGCCAGAGAGCTGACCGTAGATTTATGGCAGGTGGAAGCTGCCGTAAAATTAATAGATGAAGGAAACACCATTCCTTTTATTTCAAGGTATCGTAAGGAAGTAACCGGATCTTTAAATGATGAAGTACTTCGTAAGCTGTTTGAACGGCTGACATACCTGCGGAATCTGGAAGAGAAAAAACAGCAGGTATTATCCAGCATCCAGGAACAGGGAAAGCTGACGGAAGAATTAAAGAAGCAGATACTTGCTGCAGAGACTCTGGTAGTGGTAGATGACCTGTACCGCCCGTATCGTCCCAAGAGAAGGACAAGAGCTACCATTGCCAAGGAAAAAGGGCTGGAACCGCTGGCTAATATTATCACCCTGCAGATGACCACAAAGCCTCTGGAAGAAGAAGCCAAGGCATTTATATCTGAGGAGAAGGAAGTACTGACCGCGGCAGATGCCATTGCTGGGGCAAAGGATATTATCGCAGAAAATATTTCCGATGAAGCAGACTATCGAATTTACATAAGAAACATCACAGAAAAAGAAGGCAGAATTATATCGGTAGCGAAAGACGAAAAGGCAGAATCTGTTTATGAGATGTACTATAACTATGAAGAAGCCATCTGTAAAGTAGCAGGGCACAGAACCCTTGCATTAAACCGCGGGGAAAAGGAAAAGTTCCTGAATGTGAAAATAGAAGCTCCCGAGGAACGCATTTTGCAGTTTCTGGAGAAAAAAGTAATTATAAAAGACAATCCCGTGACAGTACCGGTATTAAAAGATGTGGCGGAAGACAGCTACAAACGTCTGATTGGACCGGCTATCGAACGTGAGATCAGAAATGCCATGACCGAAAAAGCGGAGGACGGAGCCATCAGCGTATTTGGCAAGAATCTGGAACAGCTGCTTATGCAGCCGCCAATCGCCGGACAGACGGTCCTTGGATGGGATCCCGCATTTCGTACCGGCTGCAAGCTGGCAGTCGTAGATCCTACCGGAAAAGTGCTGGATACCACAGTTATCTATCCTACGGCACCGACTTCTGATGCAAAAATAAAAGCTGCAAAAGATACTCTGAAAAAAATGATTAAGAAATATGGAATCACCTTATTTTCAGTGGGAAATGGAACTGCTTCCCGTGAATCAGAGATGATCATCGTAGAATTATTCAAAGAAATCGACGAACAGGTGCAGTATGTAATCGTAAATGAGGCAGGCGCTTCCGTTTATTCTGCAAGCAAGCTGGCTACCGAAGAATTCCCGAACTTTGACGTGGGACAGCGAAGTGCGGCTTCCATCGCCAGAAGAATTCAGGATCCCCTTGCGGAGCTGGTTAAAATTGATCCAAAATCAATCGGTGTGGGACAGTACCAGCATGATATGAACCAGAAAAAATTAAGCGAAGCGCTGGGCGGTGTAGTGGAAGACAGCGTTAATAAAGTTGGAGTGGATCTGAACACCGCTTCAGCATCCCTCTTAGAATATGTTTCCGGCGTATCCAAAGTAATCGCAAAAAATATCGTTGCTTACCGGGAGGAAAACGGCAGATTCGCAAACCGCAGACAGCTGTTAAAGGTTGGAAAGTTAGGACCGAAAGCATTTGAGCAGTGCGCCGGTTTTATGAGAATACCAGGGGGTGAGAATCCACTGGATGCCACCAGCGTTCATCCGGAGAGTTACGATGCGGCGAAAAAGCTTCTTGAGACCTTGGGATATAGTGTGGAAGATATTACGGCAGGCAGACTGGAAGGTTTATCAAAGAAGGTCAGGGATTACAAAAAGCTTGCGTCAGAACTGGAAGTAGGCGAGATTACCTTACGGGATATTGTAAAAGAACTGGAAAAACCGGGACGTGATCCCCGTGATGAAATGCCAAAACCAATCCTGAGAAGTGACGTACTGGATATGAAAGACCTCACCCCCGGAATGGCACTGAAAGGTACCGTTAGAAATGTGATTGACTTCGGGGCTTTTGTGGATATCGGCGTACATCAGGACGGACTTGTGCATATCTCCCAGATGAGCGACAAGAAATTTGTAAAACATCCGCTGGATGTGGTAAGTGTTGGGGACATCGTTGAGGTAAAAGTGTTAAGCGTGGATCTGCCGAAAAAACGAATTTCCCTGACAATGAAAATTTAAATGTGATCCAGACAATGGAATCAGCAGGTATGTATTGGAATCGCTATTAAAAATTATAAAGCAAAAATGCAATAAGAAAAAACAGACAAGTACTGTCCGTATGTATGGGTATCCATATATATGGACAGTATTGTCTGCTTTTTTATTGAATATCCGGGAAAGGGCAAAGAACATAGCACATCTAATCAGCAGCTTCTGGCTGAAACAGATTTTTGCAGAGTTCAATAAAATGCTTTGCGGAACTTGTTAAGAATTTATTTTTATGATAAATAATATGGAAATTGCGCAGAAAAGACAACCCGTCTACTTTTATCTTACAAATGGCATCCCGATACTGAGGGGCGTCATCTACGAATTGTGCCGGTACAATGGTAATGCCCAGATCATTGGCTGCCGCGTGAATCAGTGCAAGGGTGCTGGTACTTTCCCAAACCGGATGGATAACCAGGTTTTTAAGAAGCAGGCTGCTGTCTACGATTTCCCTGGTACCGCTGTTCTTTTCCCGCAAGAGAAGCGGCTGACTGGCAAACTCCTCCAGGGTGGCAAGCGGTTTCTGTGCAAGTGGATTGTGTTTACTGCAGATAATGCATAATTCATCTTCGCAAAGGCATTCCCCGCAGATACTGTCCGAATGGATTGGACCTTCCACAAGGCTGAAATCCAGTTCGTTTTGCAGGATCTTTTCTTCCAGGATATCGGAGCTGTTGATCAGGATCTCTGTTTTCATGTGAGGGTATTCTGCCCGGAAATCATTTACCAGCCCCGGCATGTAATGGGTGCCAAGGGTCATGCTTGCGCCGATGCGCAGAGTTCCGATATTATCACAGTCCCGCATCTCCGTTTCCAGTGAGTCGAAGAGAGATACGATATGTGTGGCATAGCTGTAAGCTTTTCTGCCCGCATCTGTGATATACATTTTTCTGGAAATACGTTCAAATAAGGGGACTCCATAATAATCTTCCAGTTCCCGGACAGCCAGGCTGACGGCGGGCTGGGAAAGAAAAAGCTTTTGTGCCGCTGCCGTTACGCCTTCGCAGTCGCAGACCGCAACCAGGATACGCATGTGTTTCAGTGTCATTGGAAATCTCCTTTCTTACTTACATTGTCTTCGCAATCTCATACAGCTTGGGATAAACTTCATACAAAAAGTCCTGATAAGGGCAGTAATCTTTTATTTCGTTATAAAACGGACGATAGCGCTTACAGCTGCAGCCGCAGATAGATTTTACCTTACAGGTTTCGCATAAGGGAGAAGCCTCCGTTTCACAGGCTAAAAATTTCCGGGTGGCGGGACTGTTTTTAATCTGTTCAAAGTCGTCCGATCGAATATTGCCGCTTTTGTATTCATCCAGTACATAAAAATCACAGGGATAGACACTGCCATCAGCTTCCAGAACAAACTGAGGTGTGCAATAGCCCATTAATCCGCATTGCTCTGCGGGGCGTCCACGAAGCATCCATACCAGATTGTCAAACTGACGGACACTGATATAGCGTCCATTTTTCAACTGCTCGTACCACAGCCCAAAGAAGCGTTTCATAAATTCCGCATAACTCCGGGGATCCAGATCATGAGGTGCGGTGAGGTCCGAATCAAGTGGGCGCAGGCAGGGAATCAGCTGGACAAATTTAAAATCCTGTTTCAAATAGAACTGGAACAAAGTCTGGGGCTTTTTCGCAGTCTGTTTTGTAATAACGGATAGAATATTAAAATCCACACCGAACCTGCGAAAAAGCTTTAAGGTGTGGTGGACCCGATCGTAGGTGCCCTTGCGGTCACTTCCAAGGCGCTGATAATCGTGAAGTTCACGGGGGCCGTCCAGGGACAATCCCACCAGAAAATGATATTTCACAAATAACCGGCACCAGTCTTCATCAATTACCATGCCGTTCGTCTGAATCGAGTAAGAAAGCTTTATGCCCGCAGGAACCAGTTTTTCTGCCTGCTCTGTAAAATATGTAAAATAAGAAAGCCCCGCCATGGTAGGTTCTCCCCCTTGAAAAGTAAAGCTGACAGATGCCGGGGACTTGACACTGGCAAAGGTTTTGGAAAGCAGGCAGTCCACGGTATCTTCCGCCATAATACCGTAGGAAGCCGTTTCCCGGTGGCTGGCGACATCGTAATAAAAACAATAGCGGCAGCGCATATTGCAAAGTGACGAAGCTGGTTTTATTAGCATGGAAAAGTAATTCATGGGTATCTCCTTAAACGTTCTAAGATGCGGACAAAACCGGATCTTGTGCATTTATTATAAAGCGTCAAAGAAAAAAAAGCAATCGGACAGTATGGACAAATCATCAGTGGATGCTTTACAATAGGTCACATAGAAGTTACGGAGGAGAGGTGTAAATGAAAAAAAATTGGAAAGAGCAAATCCTGGGCAAGACGATTAAAGCCCGCCTTATCCGCTATAACTTATGCGTTGTCAGTACCATTGCCCTGTTTTCCTGTATCTGCAGTTATATCATATCCAGCAGAAACGCAAGAGGGATAGCTGTGACTGCACTGGAACATGAAGTAGAAGGACTTTCAGGACTTTTTGACATGGGCTATGAAGAAATGATGAATATTGTTCTGAATTGTGCGGAGCGCAGCACCGTGAATCTTGGAAAGCTGGATCTTGATGCATCTGCCGGGAACCGGAAGGAAGCAATGAATTACACCAGGACAATCAGCGATTACTGCGCCATATCCGGCTATGGGGAATATATCGCAAAACTGATGGTGTTAAACGAACAGGATGGTTTTATACAGGCAGGATATGAGCCGGGGAGCAGCAACGATCCCCAGGCACTGAGACAGGCAGAATGGTTTGACGGGGAGCTGGCAAAGTCTACACAGCTGTATGCTCTGGATGTGGTCGAATCCCCTTTTTGGGGTGGTAAAATTGAAAAACTACTGCCCCTTTTAAGAAAGGTGAACAGTATGTCATCCTATAGCGGTGAAGGCTGGGTGTTCCTGGGCATCTCGGCAAAGTTATTCCAGGATGCGTTAAAAGAAACCCAGCATGAGAACCGAATAGCCGTAGTCACCTGGACAGGAAATCCGGTGGCCGGGGTAAATGAGAAGCGTGACGGGGAGGACGAGACGTTTATCCGGATGCTTCTGGAGCGGGAAGCCAGGAAAGATACTTTGCGTATGAAGATAGATGGGTCAAAATGCATGGTTTCCTATGTGCGAAATCCCAAAAGCGGCATTCTGGTCTATGAGATACTTCCAATGAGCAGGATTGTAAACAACCGGTTTATGATTATACTCATTGTCCTGCTGATCTTTACCTCCTGCATCAGTATTGGTATGGTGCTTTCGGCTTTCTTTACCAAACGGATTAACGAACCGATACATAAGCTGGTATCCCATATCGGGCTGCTGTCCAGGGGAGAGTTCACAGTGAATCCCCAGATTGAAAGTGAGGACGAGATCGGTACCATTGGGAAAGGTGTCAACCATATGGCAGCCAAAATAGATGAACTGGTGGATATGAGGGTAGCAAGTGAAAAAGAGAAGAAAAATCTGGAGATCAAAATGCTGCAGGCACAGATTAATCCACATTTTCTATACAATACGCTGGATTCCATCAGATGGATTGCAATCATCCAGAAGAACAGCGGCATTGTGAAAGTAGTTACCTCCCTGTCATCGCTGCTTAAAAATATGGCAAAAGGATTTAATGAAAAGGTGACGTTAAAGCAGGAGCTGGATTTTCTTGCTGACTATATCGTAATTGAGAAAATACGCTATGTAGAACTGTTCGATGTGGAAATCCATGTGGAACCCGAAGAACTGTATCAGGCGAAAATTATAAAACTGACACTGCAGCCCCTGGTGGAAAATGCCATATTCTCAGGAATAGAGCCCAGCGGAAGAAATGGTGTGGTAGAGATTCATGCAAGAAAGACAGACGGCGACCTGTGCATTACGGTAAGGGAGAATGGAATCGGCATGGACGAAGAGAAGGCAAAGCAGCTGTTACAAGACACCGAGAAGGTGAAGAGCAGTTCCATGAGCGGGATCGGTCTGCCAAATGTAGACAGGAGAATAAAACTGGTATATGGAGAAGCCTATGGGCTTTCTATACAAAGTGAGCCGGGGCAATATACCCAGATTACGGTGAGACTGCCATTAGAAATGTAAGAGGGAGATAAATATATGTACCGTGTGATGATAGTAGATGATGAGCCGCTGATCCTGGCAGGAGTTACATCCTTAATTGAATGGGAAGATTACAACTGTACCATTGCGGCAAAAGCCACAAATGGACAGAATGCCTTAGAGCTGATTGCAGACATTAATCCGGATATCATAATTACCGATATCAAAATGCCGGCAATGGATGGAATCGAATTGATGAAAAGATGCCGGGAATCAAAAAGCCAGGCTGCATTTATAATATTAACAAACCTGGAGGAGTTCAGTCTGGCGAAGCAGGCAGTGAAATTTGGAGCAACGGATTATCTGGTTAAAATAGAGCTGACGGAAGAGACGCTGGCGGAAAGTTTAAAACGTGCCATCCGGGAATGTGAAAAAAACAGATCAGCAGGATCCCGGCAGGAAAATACGGGAGAAGATGCCAGACATCCCCAGCAGAGCAGTGAGAGCCTGTTTCGGAAATTGTTGCTGGAAGAGCCTGTCGGGGAAAAGAATGAGGAGTACCAATTGCTCCAGGCGGATTATAAGACTCCTGTGATGGTGTTGCTGCGCATGAATAATACCAGTTCTTATTTCCAGGCGTCATTATCGGAAAAGGACCGTAAAAAAGCAATGTCCTATACAGAGAATATTCTAAAGGAGATGGTGAAGCGGTTTTTTCCGGTCTGGGGAATTCTGGAATGGGAAGAAACCGGGTTTTTAATCATTGTACCAGGCGGGACTGATACCCAGACGAATCATAAGATTGCTCAGATGTGCCAGAAGATGATTTCTGTAGTGGAGGATTACTTTGGGATGCAGACGGTGGCAGCGGTTACGGCAGCGGCAGAAGATATCTACAGGCTTTCGGAATTTCTGCCCCAGCTGGAAAGCTGCATGGATGCATACTACTACCAAATGGAATCCTCCGTCGTGTTTTACAGTGAAGAATTTCAGAAGTACCAGGAACAGAACCGGGACTTTGACATCAGCTTCCTGAAAAAGGATATGACCCTTGCACTGGGACAGAATGACAGCACCAGGGTCAGGGAGATTATCAGCCAGCTGACCAGTCTGTTCCGGGAATATACCCCTGCCAGAAAACAGGCGGTCAATGCCTGCATCAACCTGTATACCTTTGTCGTGCCCTTTTACGAGGGAGCAGGAGACATTCCGGGCGGAAAGTTTCCCGATACCATGCAGATGGTAGAAAAGCTGAAACGTATCGGGTGCCTCCATGACATTCTCATGTGGCTGCAAACCTTTGGAGATAAAATCTGCCAGGTTATGGAGGGGCGGTCCACTGGCAAGTCAGAACGTGTCATCGAAGGGGTCCGCCAGTATGTGATGGAGCATTATCAGGAGAAACTCACACTAGCCATGGCAGCAGAAGCCACAGGAATCAGCCAGGGTTATCTAAGCAGTATCTTTAAGAAGCAGACCGGGAGAAATTTTACGGACTACGTAGCATGGATCAAAGCCGAGAAGGCAAAAGACCTGATTCAGGAACACCAATATATGATGTATGAAATTTCAGATATGCTGGGATTTGAAAATCCATATTATTTCAGTAAGGTTTTTAAAAAAGTGACCGGCATGACACCAAAGGAATATGAAAATAGTGCAAGGATATGAAGAAAGTAATATTTTTTTACGGAAACAGTGTAAGATAGTAATAGAAATATAGGGATCCTCCATTTCATCCGGGACATGTATTTGGTATATTAGTTTCAAGGATAAAGCAGTGATCCGGAACGCACAGTTAACAGAATGAAATTTTCAAAAACGTTCTAAGAAAGGGAGGTTTCTATTATGAGATTCAAAAAGGCGGCAGCAGTACTTCTGGCATCAGCAATGGCGGTAACTTCATTTACCGGATGCGGCAATCAGGCAGCGGATACATCCGATAAAAAAGCAGCAAATGAAAAAACAGCAACCGAAAATGCAAAAGAGGGAAAAAAGAAAAAGTTAACGGTTACGACCTGGGATAACGATATATCCCCCCAATTCCGCGTTGCAGTGGAAACTTTTCAGGAGAAATACCCGGATGTGGAAGTGGAGATCATCGATACTGCAGCAAATGAATATAACAACAAGCTGACCGTAATGCTGGCGAGCGGGGATGCAGACCCGGATGTAATCTTTGTAAAAGATATGGGCTCCCAGTTATCCATGCAGGCTAAGGGACAAATTTTAAATCTGGATGAATACATAAAAAAAGACAATCTGGATATGTCCATCTATAATAACACAGCGGAAAAACTCCAGATTGATGGCAGTTATTACACACTTCCGTACCGTTCAGACTGGTATGTATTGTTTTATAATAAAGATCTCTTTGACAAGGCAGGAGTTCCCTATCCATCCAATGATATGACCTGGGAGGAATACGAAGAACTGGCGCGCAAGATGACAAAGGGAGAAGGCAGTGAGAAAGTATTCGGAACCCATAACCATATCTGGATGGGGCTGGTATGTAACTGGGCAATTCAGGATGGGAAACATACTCTGGTTGCAGATGACTATTCATTCTTAAAACCATATTACGAGCAGGCTATCCGCATGCAGGATGAGGGAATCATTCAGAACTATGCCACATTAAAGACCGGCAACCTGCACTATACCAGTGTCTTCCAGCAGCAGCAGTGTGCTATGATGCCGATGGGCACCTGGTTTATTGCCAATATGATTCAGGCACAGAAATCCGGAGAGACCAATTTTAACTGGGGATTTGCCACGATACCGCATCCAAAAGACGTAGAAGCTGGAAATTCTGTTGGCGCCGTTACCCCCATTGCAATCAATGCAAAAACCGATGAACCGGATCTGGCATGGGAATTTGTAAAATGTGCCACAAGTGAAGAGACAGCGGAAAAACTGGCGGAAAATGGTATGCTTACGGCTGTGCAAAATGATACAATCATGGATAAGCTGGTTACCACGGAAGGATTCCCAAAAGAATGCAAAGATGCACTCCTGTTAAAAGGCATGGTATTTGACCGTCCCCTGGATAAAAATATCGAAGCAATCCGAAAGGCGATCGAAGAAGAGCATGACCTGATCATGATCGGAGAGCAGGATGTGGATACCGGGCTGGCACATATGGCGGAGCGTGTAAAAGAAGTAAAAGAAAATAATAAATAGGCTAATAACAACCAAATATGGAAAGGGCATCTGAAAGAGGGAAAATCACCCATTTTCAGAGAGCCCTTATATTTTGAAACTTTTTTGGGAAAAAGGGGGAAAACAGATGCATTTATCCATGAAACAAAAGCGAAAAATCAAGAATAATCTGGTAGGATATTCTTTTATTTTACCAAATTTTATAGGCTATTTTATATTCATTTTCATACCGGTATGCTTCTCCTTTATACTGAGTGTAATGGAATGGGACGGTTCGGCTTCTCCGATGAAATTTGTGGGATTAGAAAACTTCTCCAAACTTTTATCGGACAGCACCTTCATGATATCGCTGAAAAACACGCTGCTTTATGCCATAGGAACGGTACCGTTAACCGTGGCTGCTGCCCTTTTAATCGCAGTGCTTTTAAACAGTAAAATAAAAGGAATTGTAGTTTTCAGAACCGCATTTTTCTTTCCATATATCGCATCTTTAGTTGCGGTTGGAGCGGTATGGAATATGCTTTTTCAACCGGATTTCGGTCCGATCAATGAAGTGTTAAAAGTAATCGGAATCAGCAATCCTCCAAGATGGGTGGCATCTACCGTATGGGCATTGCCGGCAATTATAATTGTAAGTATCTGGAAATACATGGGCTATTACATGATCGTTTATCTGGCGGCACTCCAGGGAATATCAAAAGAGATGTACGAGGCAGCCAGCCTGGACGGAGCGACGGGATGGAAAAAGCTTCGTTACATAACCATACCAATGCTGAAGCCTACCACATTTTTTGTAGTAATGATGCTGACAATCCAGTGCTTTAAAGTATTTGATTTAATCTACGTCATGACGCAGGGAGGGCCGGGAAGGTCCACGAATGTGCTGGTAAACCACATCTACAATGCGGCATTTGTAGAGTTTAAGTTCGGCTATGCCAGTTCCAGCGCAATTGTCCTGTTCGCCATCGTCTTGATTGTAACGCTGGTTCAGTTCAGAGGTGAAAAGAAATTCACCAGCTATATGTAGGGAGGAAAGTAGGATGGAGAAACAGAGTAATAAGAAAAAAATAGCAGTATATGCAGGCCTGATCCTGCTGGCAGTGATTATGATTATTCCTTTTTACTGGATGCTGATCTCTTCCGTAAAGCTAAATAAAGACGTATTCAGCATTCCCATGAAGTGGATTCCTGATAGCTTCCAATGGGAAAACTACCGGCAGATCTGGGACAAAATCCCGCTGCTGACCTTCTTTAAAAATTCCATCAAGCTAACGGTAATTACTACGGTGATTCAGCTGGCAACCAGTTGCTTTGCGGCATATGGATTTGCAAAGATGGATTTTAAGGGAAGAGATGTATTATTCCTGATTTATGTGACCACAATAGCCGTTCCCTGGCAGGTATATATGGTTCCACAGTTCACCTTGATGTCAAAAATGGGACTGAATAACACACATACGGGCTTAATTATGCTCCAGGCATTTTCGGCATTCGGCGTATTTCTCATGCGCCAGTTTTATATGAGTATTCCAAGGGAATTATCGGAGGCAGCCAGAATTGATGGGCTGGGAGAGTACCGGATATTTGCCAGAATCTGTCTTCCCCTGGCAAAGCCGGGTATCGCAACACTGGTTATCTTTACCTTTGTAAACGTATGGAACGACTTTATGGGACCGCTGATTTATCTGAACAGTACCGAACTTAAAACCATCCAGCTGGGTATCCGCATGTTCATTTCCCAGTATGCGGCAGATTATGCCTTGATTATGGCGGCATCCGTCTGCGCACTGATTCCGGTAGTGATTATCTTTATATTCTGCCAGAAATTCTTTGTGGAAGGCGTGGCGGCAAGCGGCATCAAGGGTTAGATATTAGGATAACAAAGCAGACAAAGTAAGGCAGACGAAGCGGAGGAGGGGCAATAATGGCACAGACAATAGATTCTTTACAGAAGTATAATAGCGTAACAAAGGAGCAGCTTAGTACTGCAGTAGAACATGCAGTATCTGTTATAAAAGGGAACCTGAAAGATTTTACCCATCATTTTCAGTCTCCCAATACATTCCACGGGTTTTACGAACAGACCGAAAATGTAGAGTGGACCACTGGTTTCTGGACCGGAGAAATCTGGCTGGCTTACGAATTCACCAGAGATCCGGCGTTTAAAGAAGCAGCAGAAATACAGGTCAAAAGCTTTCGAAACAGAATCGAAAAGAAGATCGATGTAAATTATCATGACATGGGATTCTTATACAGTCTGTCCTGTGTGGCGGCGGATAAAATATGCGGAAATGAAGAAGGAAAGAGGGCGGCGCTCTTAGCCGCAGACCATCTGGCTGCACGCTACCGTGAAAAAGGAGAATTTCTCCAGGCGTGGGGAAATATAGGCGACGAGGATAATTACAGACTGATCATAGACTGCCTGCTAAATCTGCCGCTGCTATACTGGGCAACCGAAGTTTCCGGAGAGGAACATTATGCCCAAAAGGCAGAAAAGCATATGCAGACAGCTATGAAATGTATATTGCGGGAGGATCATTCTACCTACCATACTTACTTTATTAATCCGGAAACAGGGGAGCCGGCATATGGGGTAACCCATCAGGGAAACCGGCATAATTCCGCGTGGGCAAGAGGGCAGGCGTGGGGAATCTATGGTGTGGCGCTAAGCTGCCGTTACCGCAAAAAAGATTCCTATATAGAGATATTTAGAAATGTCACAGACTATTTCCTGGAGCATCTCCCGAAGGACCTGATCCCTTACTGGGATTTTGATTTTGATACGGGAAGCCTGGAGCCCAGAGACTCATCTGCGGCGGCAATTGCTGTCTGCGGCATTTATGAAATGGCTGAATATCTGGAAAAGGAAGAAGCAGAAAAATACTGCATGGCGGCAGATAAAATATTGTGTGCACTGATCGAAAGATGCAGCGTAACCAGTATCCGCCAGTCCAATGGCCTGCTGCTTCACGGAACCTACGCCCGAAGCTCTCAGGAAAATACCTGTAAAAACAGAGGGGTAGATGAATGCAATACCTGGGGGGACTATTTTTATCTGGAAGCACTCAGAAGAAAGAGCGGAAACTGGAATCCCTACTGGTAAGAATGCAGAGGTTAAAGACAACTATACATGAAAGGGAAGAACCATGAATCTAATTTATATATTTGCGGACCAGTGGCGGTCCCAAGCAGCGGGATTCCAAAATGAAGACGCTGTATATACGCCTCATATCGATGAATTTGCAAAAGAGAGTCTGGTATTCTCCAATGCGGTCAGCACCTTTCCCCTATGTTCGCCCCACAGGGCATCCCTGATGACCGGGAAATATCCATTCTGTACCGGAATGTGGACGAACTGCAAAAC
>ENA-OQNO01001882-OQNO01001882.1-human-gut-metagenome-genome-assembly--contig:-NODE-1882-length-13026-cov-2.594155_pt1 | contig 13026 bp, 15 predicted proteins | sample MGYA00242629_ERZ504880 | MGnify/ENA primary metagenome ERZ504880 (study PRJEB26092, sample SAMD00036377) | human gut metagenome | host: Homo sapiens | study: EMG produced TPA metagenomics assembly of... | reverse complement strand
AGTTTCTTGTCCTGTTGCTGCCAGTAGAGATAATCTGCCCACGCCTCATCCTGCCACAGCTTATTCATCCTCCACCTCGATCAGCTCGTGGGCTTTGCCATTGCCAGCGTCCAGATCGGCGATGGCCCGGCGTAGGTGGGCCTGGTTGGTGGCGGAGTAGAAGGGATCCATCCGTACCTCGAAGGGCAGGCCGTGGCAGTACAGACACTGCTTGAGGAACATGGTGGTGGCGGTGGTCATGTTCAGGCCAAGGTCATTAAACAGGTTCTCGGCATCCTTCTTCAGGTTGTCATCAATGCGGATGTTGATGTTTGCCATACTATCATCTCCTTTGTGTATAGTATAGCATATGTGCGCACAATGTCAACACGAGTTGAAAGGTAAGATGTATCCAAATTGGACACGCTTATACGGACCCTTTGCCGTTATAGATATCGTTGCAGTACTTCGGTCAGAGTGTCCTTATAATTTCTGAGTTCATAAATATCAGATAGTTAAATTTACGTTCTTTTTTGTTTTCGTCCGGGACAATCAAGGTTTTTTGATTGTCTGTCAGGCGAAGACGGCAAATCCATTTTCTGATGTTGCCCTTATACAGGATATTGATGTAAGACTCGGTATCCTTATATGTAATCTCATGGATGTCCACAAGGTCTGCAAACAAATTTTTTATAATGAAAAATGCCTCAAGTTCCTCCTCCGTTGTAACAATATTGGGGATTCGCTTCTCTTGCTCGACGGAATCTTCAGAAGGAGAAGGAATATCGTCAACGGGCTTTTGCTCGATAACGGAAACACTTCCACCGGAGCCGCCCAGGGCAGTTTTGATCTTATCGTTCATCATCTCACTGATGAGGTCATTGAGGGCTTTCCGAAGGACAGGACGGAATTTTTCAATAACATTTTGTGTTTTTGGGCCAGAGTAGCAGCCTTGGAGGAAAAAGCGAATAAAGTCATCCGCAGGGGTATCCAGTTGTTCCGTAAAGACGCGCTTAAATTCATGGACGTACTTTAACTCAGATGCTGTACTAAAAATAGAATCAATATCAAAGACCGACTTTGAAAATTTCTTGAGTTCAGGAACCTGGTTCTCACGAACGTCCAAAATATTGATTGTCAGGAAGGGATCATCATCCATTTTGTTTGGGCTGTCCAGATCCGTATAGAAGCGATAGATAATACCGTTGGTGAGAATTGCAAACTTTGCTGTGGTGGTACCAAAATAGCGGAAGAGCTGAGAGTCATGCCGATCCAGATTTTCAGAAATGGACTTGCACTCAATGAGGATGACAGGCTGACCATCTCTGATGATTGCATAGTCAACTTTTTCACCCTTCTTTATCCCAACATCTGCGGTAAACTCAGGGACGAACTCTTGAGGATTGAACACGTCATAGCCGAGCATGGAGAAAAAAGGCATAATGATCGCAGTCTTCGTAGCCTCTTCGGTCTGAATGGAGTCCTTCATGCTCTCGACACGCTTTGAAAATTGCTTTAACTGATCGATAAAGTCCATAATCTGCGCTCCTCTTCTCCAATGTAAATGTGTCCAAGTTGGACACATTCATAAGTATTGATCCACCGCAAGGTTACCATGCTTATACCAGCAGATGGCCTTGCGGACAAGATCCTCAGTAACACCGAAACGCTCGGCTAGATCCCAGACCTCTGTGCAGCCTTCGTGCGCGGCGGCCTCCAGAGCGTCCAGGGGAAGGAACTGCTCGATTTCCCACTTGTCGGCCCGGTTCTCATGCTTTTTCTTTACATCGCAGGCCGCCCAGCGGTTATAGAAGCTGTAGGTCATACAATGACCGACCTCGTGGCCCAGGGTGGTGAACTCGTCTGCTACAGTCTCGAATTTCCACGGGTCCAGCGCGATCGCACGCCGGTCAAGCGATGGAATGAAAATCGAGAAGGACTTGGCGAAGGGCATGGTGTACCAATCTACATCAATCCCCTGATCCACGGCAAAATCATAGAGCTCATAAAGATTCATTCCTGGTCTTTCTTTTTCCTCCACTGCTCGGCCTTGAATCTGGCGTATTCGTACACGCCATCCCACAGGGCGTCTCTCTCCTCGGGGCTCATATCCATGTCCCCACCCATGAATGCCGCCATGATGGTGTCACGGTCCAGCTCGTCCCCATTCTTCGGAGTGGGGGCGGGCTCTTTTTTTTCGCCTGTGAGCAGATATTCAACGGTTGTATTTAGGATTTCTGCAATTTGTGGGAGGCGCTTCATATACGATTCAGATTTTTTGTTGCGCCATGCGCTGACTACACTTGGAGCAACGCCTATTTCTGCCGCAAAATCCCGTTGTTCAGGGTATTTTTTATCGGCTAACTCAAAAATGCGGTTAGACGTTTCCACGCCAGCCCCTCCTTACAGGACAAATTAGCTAAATTCTTTTTTAAGAGGTAGCATTAAGCAAAGTGACAAAAATACCGTTTTGCGATTGACAATTCGCAAAACGCGATTTATGATTTAACTACAAGTAAACCAGAGGGCGCGGCAACGCCCGGGGAACGAGATCTAAGATTGAGACTCCTGCCCACGTTTGAACTCTATGAACGCAATAACCTCTTTCTGGCCTTCCGGGGTGAGGCTATTAAACTTAACCCATAAATCAGGAGGTGGAGTGGGGGCGGGCCTTTCTTTTTTGCCCGGGGGTGGCGAAGGTGCATCAGAATGGGCATATGTTCCGTCGAATTTGACGAATCTGGACTCGTGAGCGATTTCTAAAAGTCGGTCAAGAGCTTCATCGGATCTCTTGGGAGTTGGATCTCCTACTCCATCGACAAGCCAGTTCAAGTCGCAGTGAAGTATAGAAGCGATTAGAGGGAGTTTCTGAGTAAACGAACGAGATTTTCCTTTTTTCCAGTCGGTGATTGTTTGAGGGGAAACTCCGAGATTTTCTGAAAACTCTTTTTGCGAAATACATTCTGATTCCAACAAGGAAAAGAGACGATCTCGCATATCATCAAGTATTTTGTTGGAATCGTCCAATTTTAGCACCACCCAACATATAAAAATAAAAATTAGTAATAACGCCAATAAATCAGAAATTCTCTTACAATGTATTGACAATCAGAGAATATCTGATTATGCTTTAACCACAGGTAAACCAGAGGGCGCGGCAACGCCCCAGCAGACGGGGAAGGGGGTGCTCATATGCTCACAGAGGAAGCGAATATAGGAATTACACAGGAGGCTGTCACCTGTGCAGCCAGACATTTCGTTGCCGCTCATGAAAGTGCCGCAACTGAGATACCTGTCAAATTTGGTGATATCTGTGTGGGTTGTAGGTATGCGAAAACCTGCCTAGGCGACTGGTTAAGGGCGGCGGCCCCAATTTTTGAGGCCGCCCAAGTGTTTCCAACTTTGCTCCGAAATGATCAGTGACCAGCACCATGGAGCAGCGGGCATGCCCGGCCATCTGCGCCATTTCTACTACACCCATATTCCTGTGCATGGGAACAGGCATAGGCGATTACCTTGTCGCTGGGCGGCAGTCCGCCGCCGAGCTGGATACGCTCTACGGTCACGGTAATCATTTGCTGGCTGTTTGTTTCCGGACAAAGTCCAGACACTGTCTTTCGCATGTGAAACACCTCCTTTCTCCGCCCCAATATTACCATAGGGGTGGAGAGAGGACAAGGGCGCGGCAACGCCCGGGGCAATTCGGAAAGGGGGGATAACCAATGAAATGCTACAAGTGCTGGATGTTGGATGTCAAAGACAGAGAGATCAAGCAGAAAGATGCGCTTATAGAGAGCACGCGGATGGTGGAATCGCGGCAGAAATGCAGTTTTGTAAATGGACTCTGGAGGGCAAGGTGAACGGCGCAGCTCAGTATCCAAGACGTATGCCTACGTTACAGGGCTAGAAATGTGTCGGCATTTTGATGAGAGGATGGTTTCCAATAGATGGAACGATCAAATCAGGTGGTACCGCAGATGAACCTAACAGCATCTGTCCTGAAGTCAACAGACTTTTGGACGGGTGCTTTTTTATATAAGGGAGGTGGTCATTGTGTTACAGAGCACAGAGGAATGGCGATGGCATAAGGGTAAACAGACGTCATATAAACGAAGGAAACAAAACAACACAATGAAAGAGAGGACAACAGGTCATGAAAAAATTATGTAAGGCAGCAGCTGCATTTCTACTATGTGCAGGCGTATTAACAGGATGTGGAAGCAAGGAGGATACGAAAACTGAGAAAAAAATACCGGTGGTATCGGTAGCGCAGATTGTAGAGCATAAGTCACTGAATACGATTCGTGACAGCTTCAAGGCAGAGATGGAGGCACTGGGCTATAAGGATGGAGAAAATATCAAGCTGGACTTCAAGGATGCCGGCGGGCAGCAGAACACGCTGAATTCCATCATGTCGACATTTGCCGGGAACAAGAGTGATGTCATCGTGGCAATTGCAACACCGACAGCTATGGCGGCAGCGAAGTACAGCAAGGATATTCCGATCGTATTCTCCGCAGTCAGTGATCCGGTAGGGGCAGGTCTGATGGATGATCTGAAAAAACCGAACAACAACATCACAGGGACAAGCGATGAAATTCAGGTGGATCAGATACTCGATCTTGCATTGAAGGTAGACCCTAATCTGAAGACACTGGGCTTTATTTACAACAGCTCCGAAGCGAATTCCGTAAGCAATCTGGCAAAGGCAAAGGAATTCTGTAAAAAACACGATATCAAGCTGGTGGAGGGAAGCGGCGCAAACATCACGGAGATTCAGAGCGCAGTCAGTGTGCTTACCGATAAATGTGATGCGATCTTTGCACCAAACGATAACACGGTGGCAAGCTCTATGAGTGCTCTTGTGGAAACTGCAAACAAGAAAAAGGTTCCGGTATATACCGGTGCTGATTCCATGGTAAGTGACGGCGGCTTTGCGACGGTTGGTATTGATTACACAGAGCTTGGCAAGGAAACGGCAAGAATGACGGATAAAATTCTGAAGGGCGAGGATGTGGAGAATCTGCCGGTTAAGGTCTTCAAGGATAATCTGAATATCTATGTAAATGAGAAAACGATGGAGACACTGGGCATTCAGCTTCCAAAGGATGTAGAAAACAGCAAAAATCTGGTCATGATGTAAGCCTGTGCACAATAGGAACAGGCCTGTCATATATAAGGATATAAAAGATATATAAAAGGAAGATAATCGTGCTGGTTACAGATTTCGTATTGAAAAAACAGGACGGAATCTAAACAGATTAAGAAAGTAATACACGGTTCGTAATGGAATCTGTATCATACAGCCGTATGAAAAAATCTGTAAGGAGCATAGGGCTGATGTAAGAAGTAAGCGGTACAGGTAACAGTATAGTAGAAGAGAGGATGAGGGTTATGGCATTATCAACCATACAGGATGCGGTGATACTCGGCATGATATTTTCCATCATGTCGCTGGGGGTGTTTATTTCCTTCCGCGTTTTGAATATTCCCGATCTGACGATTGACGGGAGCTTTACAACCGGATGTGCGGTATCTGCCGTATTCGCAATGAATGCTCACCCGTTTATCGGTACACTCATGGCGTTCCTTGCCGGAGGTCTTGCGGGGCTGGTAACCGGTCTGCTGCAGACCAAATGCAAGGTGCAGTCCCTGCTTGCCGGTATACTGACAATGACAGCCCTGTATTCCGTCAATCTGAAAATACTGAACGGCATGCCGAATGTATCCCTGTTCGGAAAGAAAACCATTTTTACACCGCTGGAGGCAGTGCTTGGTGATCATGCCTATGGTGTAATGATTGCCGGGCTTCTCATCCTTCTGATCCTTCTGCTGTATCTGTTTTTGAAAACACAGCTGGGAATGAGTCTTCGGGCAACCGGTGACAATGAAGCGATGGTGCGTGCCAGCAGCATCAACTCGGATTTGATGAAAATCATGGGTATCGCACTTGCCAATGCCCTGGTGGCGCTGGGAGGTGCAGTCTTCGCACAGAATCAGGGCTTTGCGGATGTGAGCGGAGGAATCGGTATGATGGTTGTCGGTCTGGCGAGCATCATTGTCGGTGAGGCATTTATCCGCAGAAAAACACTGGGCTTTCAATTTGCGGCTGTCGTTGTGGGCGCAATCGTCTACCGGTTTATCCTGACCGTTGCCCTGCAGCTGGGAATCGGTGCAAGCGATTTGAACCTGTTCTCCGCAGCTCTTGTGGCACTGGCAATATCACTGCCGCATCTGAAAAAGAGAAGGAGGGGGACGCATGCTTGATTTAAAGGATATCAGTGTAACCTTTCATGCCAATACCGTCAATGAACGAAAGGCTCTGGATCATCTGTCCTTCCATGTGGAGGATGGTGACTTTATCAGTGTGCTGGGGACCAACGGTGCCGGAAAAAGCACGCTGCTAAACGTAATCAGTGGAACGATACCGTGTGACTCCGGGACAATTTTGCTGGATGGAAAGGATATCACAGCTTATCCCGAATACAAACGGGCAAGAGAAATCGGCCGCCTGTTTCAGGATCCCCTGAAAGGGACGGCCCCGCATATGACCATTGAGGAGAATCTGTGGCTGGCATACAGTCGTGGTAAACGGACAACGCTGAGCCGGGCAATAAAAAAAGGGGATCGAAGCTTCTTTATCGAAAAGCTGAAGGAGCTGGGACTTGGACTGGAGGATCGCATTTCCACAACCGTGGGATTGCTGAGTGGAGGACAGCGGCAGGCTCTGACACTGCTGATGTCTACCATCGTCACACCGAAGCTTCTTCTGCTGGATGAACATACGGCGGCGCTCGATCCGAAAACGGCCGCCTCTGTCATGGATATCACAGAGAGAATTGTAAAGGAGAACCATATCACTACGCTCATGATTACGCACAACATGAAGCAGGCACTGGAATACGGCAACAAGACGATTATTCTGAATGAAGGGAAAATCGTCAAGGTGCTGGAAGGGGAAGAAAGAAAGAACACAACGGTCGATGACCTTCTCAACATGTACGACTTTGTCTGAAAAAGGAAGTATTTGGCAGATTGTTTTTCTTGGAATAATCTGCCGCATACGATAATATAATGAACATGCGAGTATAAGATTGAGCATAAATTTCATGAAAACCAGAAAAAAATCAATGAAATTTTGACTTGACTTTTCCGCGTGTTTTTGCTTTTGGCGTCATTTATGCCCGAAAAGCTGAAAACGCATACATAAAGTTCATTTTTCTTACAAAAAGGGTGGAAATTTATGTTGAAAATCATTATACTTAATATATAGAAAAAATTCCTAAGGGGGGATTTACATGAGACAAAACAACATGCTGGCTATGATACTAGCCGGAGGCCGAGGAACACGACTGTATGCCTTGACCAAGAAGATTGCAAAACCTGCAGTGTATTACGGAGGGAAATATCGAATTATCGACTTCCCGCTGAGCAACTGTGCCAACTCCAACATCAACGTTGTCGGGGTACTGACACAGTATGAGAGTGTATTGCTGAATTCCTATGCAGCAGCTGGACAGCGCTGGGGACTGGATGCAAAAGACAGTGGTGTATACGTACTGCCGCCTCGTGAGAAAGACGGAGCAGCGTTTGACGTATACCGCGGAACTGCAGATGCAATCTCACAAAATATCGATTTCATCGACAGCCACAATCCGGAGTATGTTCTGATTCTGTCGGGAGATCATATTTACAAGATGGATTATTCCAAGATGCTTTCCCACCACAAGGCATGCGATGCCGATGCAACGATCGCCGTACTGCCGGTACCGATGAAGGAAGCAAGCCGCTTCGGTATTATGAACACGGATGAAACAGACCGTATCGTGGAATTCGAGGAAAAGCCGGAGCATCCGAAGAGCAATCTGGCTTCCATGGGTATCTATATCTTTAACTGGAAGCAGCTGCGAAAAATGCTGGTCGCAGATATGGATGATCCTAACAGCAACCATGACTTCGGAAAGGATATCATTCCTGCTATGCTTGCGGAGAACAAGCGTCTGTATGCATGGAAATTCAAGGGTTACTGGAAGGATGTAGGAACCGTGGATTCCCTGTGGGAAGCAAACATGGACCTGCTGAGCAAAAACAACGAGCTGGATCTGAATGATCCAAACTGGAAAATCTATACAGAGGATGTAGCAACTGTTCCGCATTATATCGGACCGAATGGTAAGGTGGATAATGCATACATCAACCAGGGATGTGTCATCGATGGTGAAATCAACAACTCAGTCCTGTTCACGAACGTGGAGGTTTCAAAGAATGCGAAGGTCAACGATTCGGTACTGTTACCGGATGTGGAGGTCGGCGAGGGTGCCGTCATTCACCGTGCCATCGTCATGCAGGGTGTCAAGATTGATGCCGGTGCTGTCGTAGGTGATCCGAACAGTGAAGAAATCGAACTGATCAGCAAGAGAGTGAGGGGTGAGTAATATGTGCAATGCAATCGGTATTGTTAATTATGAAGGACCTAATGTACAGGTCAAAGGTATGCAGGATTATCGCCCGGTATCCGCCTTCTCATTCCTGGGAAGATATCGTCTGGTCGACTTTCCAATTTCTAATCTGAGTAATTCCGGTGTAAATCATATCAAGGTGTTTGTAAAAACAAATCCGAGATCTCTGTTGGAGCATCTGGGAACCGGACGTCATTACAACATTAACTCCAAGCGTGGAAAGCTGCACATCCTGCCGGCAAAAAGCATGGATGAAAATGATTTCTACAGCAATGATATCAATTCTTATATGTACAACATGCAGGCAATCGAGGATGCCAATTATCCTTACGTTGTTCTGACACCGAGTCACTTTGTTTTCCGTCAGGACTTCAGTGCGCTGCTGGATACGCATATCGAAAGCGGTGCGGATATCACCATGCTGTATCAGAATGTGGATAATGCAAAGGAATCCTTCGTAAACTGTGATGTTGTGAATCTGAACAAGCAGAAGGGTGTTCTGTCTCTGGAGAAGAATCGCGGAAACTCCAAATCCAGAACGATTTCTCTGGAAACCTATATCCTGAGCAAGGAGCTGTTTATGGATCTGGTTAAGAAAGCGGCGAATATCTCTTCTCTGTACTGGTTCCGCGATATCGTAAACGATGAGTGTGCGGAGCTGGATATCCGTGGTGTTGCACACCGTGGCTTTGTGGCATGTATCAATGACTTCAAGAGCTACTACAATGCCAATATGGATCTGCTGGACTATGATAAGGCGATGGATCTGTTCCATACAGACTGGCCGGTTTATACAAGAACCAACGATTCCTGTCCTACACAGTACTACGCAGGTGTCAGTGTGAAAAACAGTATGGTTTCCAACGGATGTCTGGTAGAGGGTGATATTGAAAACAGCGTCATCGGACGTGGGGCGATTATCAAGAAGGGGGCAGTTGTGAAAAACTGTGTGATCCTTCCGGGTGCCATGATCGGTGAAGATGTGCATATTGAAAATGTAGTAGTGGATAAGAAAGCAAGAATCGTCCGTAAAAAAGAACTGCTGGGCCTTGCCGACACTCCGCTGTACGTGAAAAGGAATGATAAAATTTAATGGCAAGAATATTGATGGTTGCTGCCGAGGGTCTTCCCTTTATTAAAAGCGGAGGACTGGCAGATGTAATCGGCTCCCTGCCGAATGAGCTGGCTAAAAAGGGTCATGAGGTGCGTGTTATCATGCCGCTGTACCTGAAAATTGCTCAGAAATTTCACCATGAATTTACGCTGGAGGCTCAGTTTTCCGTGAGTATTGCGTATCATGAGGTACCGGTAAATATCTGGTCAACCATGCGCAAGGATGTAAAATTCTATTTTGTTGAGCACAAGGGATACTTTGAGCGTGAAGAAATGTATGGACATATTGATGACGGGGAACGCTTTGCTTATTTCCAGAAGGCTGTCATTGAAATGTGCAATCAGCTGAACTACTTCCCGGAAATCATGCACTGTCATGACTGGCATACCGGTATGATTCCTGCTATGTGCAAGGAAGGTCACAGCTTTGATGAACGCTATCGCAATATCCGCTTTGTTTATACGATTCACAATCTGGCTTATCAGGGGAACTTCGGTGTGGAAATGCTGGACAGCTGTCTGGGACTGGATTATCGAATTTATGACAACGGAAATGTACGCTACGACGGTGGAATCAGTTTCATGAAGTCCGGTATTCTGTATGCGGACAAGGTGACAACAGTTTCCCCTACATATTCTCAGGAGATTCTGACGCCGCAGTACGGCGAGCATCTGGAAATGGTGCTGAATATCCGTAAATATGACCTGTGGGGAATCACAAACGGTATTGATATTGAATACTGGGATCCGAAGAATGATCCGGAAATTCCATATCACTACAACAAGGTAAATGTAAAGAAAGCCAAGGGCTTGAATAAGGAAGCACTGCAGAAGGAGCTCGGTCTGAATGTGGATCAGAATGTACTGCTGATCGGTGTTGTTTCCCGTCTTACCTGGCAGAAGGGCTTCTATCTGATGATGGAAAAGCTCTCTGAAATCTGTGCTATGCCGATTCAGCTTGCTGTGTTAGGAAGCGGAGAGGCAAGCATTGAGGAAAAGATGGCGCAGCTGGAAGCAGGAAACAAAGGGAAAATTGCATTCTACAAGGGATACAATGATTCTCTGGCACACCGCATTTATGGTGCATGTGATCTGTTCCTGATGCCATCCCTGTTTGAACCGTGTGGAATCTCACAGCTGATATCCATGCGCTACGGTACACTGCCGCTGGTACGTGAAACCGGAGGTCTGAAGGATACGGTAACACCGTATAACGAATTTGAAAAGACTGGTAACGGCTTCAGCTTCGCAAATTACAACTCTGATGAAATGCTTCAGGTGATGTACAATGCCATTGATGTCTATTACAATCGTAAGGAGGACTGGAAGATTCTTGTCCGTAATGCGATGAATACAGATGTCAGCTGGGCAAAGAGTGCGGAAACCTATTGTCAGCTGTACGGTCAGCTGCATTCATAAGGAAACAGAAAGGCATATTGTGTAAAACAGTATGTCTTTTTTTAGCTTGCGAGTGGTAGCGAACCTGTACAGCTTTTCGATATCAGGATAGAAAAATTTACATACTGTACAGTTCATGATTCAGATCACAGGGCATTCCGATATAGATATTATCATTCTGGAAGGTGAATTCCTCTTTCTGATATGGTAAAACGGTTATACTATGCGCATATTCGATTTTGTAAGCAGGAGGCATATTCCGAATCTGATGAAAAGGCAGTCTTTCGTAGCTGTTATGGATTTACAGCATGTACCTGTGCTTGTATTATAATTTTTTTTAGGATATCATTTCTTTGGAAAATGGGTTAAAATGAAAGAAATGAGGTGGTTCATATGAAAGCAAGAATTGAATTGACTAGAATTGACAACCGGCTTGTCCATGGACAGGTTGGTCTTACATGGGGAAGTACCTTAAATATTGACACGATTGTTGTTGTGGATAACCTGACTGCCGCCAGCAGCTTTGCACAGAAGCTGATGCAGAGTGTTGCCTCTGCCGCAAGCCGTCAGATCCGCTTTTATACAGTACATGACTTTATCCGTGCATACAATGACAACACAAGTCATCAAAAGCTGTTCGTTGTCGTACAGTCACCGCATGAGGCGCGTCTGCTGGTGGAAGCAGGAATTGAATTGAAGCGTGTCAATGTCGGCAATATGCATTATGAAAAGGGGAGAGTCGCATTTAAACGAACGGTATATCTTACACAGCTGGATATTGAGGACATAAACTATATGATTTCACAGGGGACAGAGGTATTCTATCAGGATGTTCCCGGATCGGCTGTTGAGAAATTCAGTGAGCTTGATTACGAGACAATGAAGCGGAGAAGGTAAATGGTCTTCGCTTTTGTATACATGTATGTTGAGAATGGAAAGGCAGGCGCAACGCAATGAAGGAAATCGTATTTGAAGAATTGAAAAAACGCTGTGAGGAATATGCCATAGAGGAGCACACGCGATTTACAGCAGCCAGTATTGCAGATGCACTGCATATCAGTCGCAATACGGTATCCCAGTATTTGAATGAAAGGGTAAAGACAGGGGATGTAATCAAAATCAATTCCCGCCCGGTATACTTTTTTGTACGTGAGGCTGTGGAAAACAAACGGAGCGGTGTTGTGACCAAATGCACCTTTGATTCATTTGAACAGCTTGCGCAGGAGCTGGTGGGAGATGCACAGGATTTTGAACAGCTGATCGGCTGCAACAATTCTCTATCCAGTGTGGTGGAGCACTGCAAGGCGGCAGTATCCTATCCCGGAGGCCTGCCGATTCTGATCAACGGCCCGACCGGTACGGGGAAAAGCATGATTGCCTCCATGATGTATGAATATGCGGTGAATCAGAATATTATCGGAAAGAACAAGAAATTTGTGGCGGTAAACTGCTCGGAGTATGCAAATAATCCGGAGCTGCTGACAACCAATCTGTTCGGAAATGTAAAGGGAGCCTATACCGGAGCGGATGAGGATAACCCCGGGCTGATTTCACTGGCAGACGGCGGATTGCTGTTTTTGGATGAGGTGCACTGTTTGAAGGCGGAATGTCAGGAAAAGCTGTTTTTCTTTATGGACAAGGGCATGTATCACAAGGTCGGGGATAATGAAAACTGGTATTATTCCAAATGCCGACTGGTTTTCGCAACAACGGAGGACCCGCAGAATGTTCTGTTAAAGACCCTGCTGCGAAGAATTCCAATAACGATTACTGTTCCGGCATTGAAGGATCGTCCGCTGATTGAAAAGCGGGAGCTGATCTATACGATTTTCACAAAGGAGAGCAAACGCCTTGGAAAAGAAATCCTCATCAGCAATCTCGCCTATCAGAGTCTGATGGATTTTGAGTTTATCGGCAATGTCGGGGCATTGAAAAATGCCATCAAGGCAGCCTGTGCAAATTCCTTCCTCGTCCATCAGGGAGAGCCGAAGCTGAAAATACAGGTGGCTGATTTGCCGGATTATATCTTTCCATCCCTGACCTCCGTGCAGCTGAAATCCTCCACCCATGGCATGCA
>ENA-OQNO01001881-OQNO01001881.1-human-gut-metagenome-genome-assembly--contig:-NODE-1881-length-13032-cov-3.043162_pt1 | contig 13032 bp, 10 predicted proteins | sample MGYA00242629_ERZ504880 | MGnify/ENA primary metagenome ERZ504880 (study PRJEB26092, sample SAMD00036377) | human gut metagenome | host: Homo sapiens | study: EMG produced TPA metagenomics assembly of... | reverse complement strand
TTTGAATTCGAAATACAGCGCATGGACACCATCCGGAATCGTAATCTCAGCAGAATTTTCCACCCATACATTGGAATAGCCTGCCGGAATCGTACCCAGGCACTCACCATCCCATCTGGTTTTCACTTCAAAATAACCGCTGCCATAGCCTCTTGTTTTCAGCGAAATCCTCGTAATACCGCTGCAGTCAAAATACTTGAATCCTGCGATTGTGGAATCCTGCATATTGGCGATGTATCCGGTCTCTTCATCGCCATCCCGTCCATCCTGTGTGATTCTGGCATATTTTCCGTCGATCCAGCCTGCATGGTGGAGTAAGTGATTGTTATCCATTGTTTTAGAAAATAGATTACAGGCAATATATGCCGGATACTCTCCCTTCCCGGCCAGTGGGCCTCCATTTAAACCGCATGAGGTCATCTCGACCTGCTGTATGGAACCATCTTCCCCGATCTGAATCGGCTCAGCGCAGCCCTGGCGGCTGAAATTAGTTCCGTTTGTATGCCTGTGGTAAAAGATATACCACTGTCCTCTTATTTCTGTCATCCCGCCGTGATTGTTGCCTGGAACATACGCAGGAAGGTCGGCCGGCTTCTGGTACGTGATGTTACCATCGCAATTGCTGACAATGACTCCGCCATACACATATTCTTTCGTTGGATACCGGCTGACCGCATAACACAATTCATGCATTTTACTCGAAGAATAGACAAAATAATACGTATCTCCATTCTTTCTGATTGAAGGACCCTCAAAGAACTCATGTCCCTCAAAATCAGTTCCGGCACTGTAACAGTTTCCGGGAACTATGATGACCGGTTCCTCCGTTATGGTCACCATATCCGGCCCAAGCACGGTCGCCATGGCGCCTTTCCTCGACAGATCGCCGGGGCCGCAAAATCCCGTATAGAGATAGACGCTGCCGTCCTCCATCAGGACTGCCGGATCAAATTGGGGCTGATCGCTGTCCCGTTCCCCCAGACGTCTCCCGTCTGCATCGTGTACATATCCATAGAAGCTGTATTTTCCTGCGGGTGTATCACTGACAGCCACCGATACAAACGGAACTTTATCGAGAACATAATACAGATAGTATCTTCCATCTGCGCCCCTGACAACGTCCGGAGCATACAGGCACATGCTGCCCTCCCGGTTTACCGGATCGCTGGTCTTTTCATAGATAACGCCTTCATATCTCCAATTGCCTAAATCGTCCGTCGGCGCGGAATAGCATACATAATCATTTAAACAATAGGCAAATCCATTAAAACGGTCGTGGGATCCGAACACATAAACGCGGTCCCCGAACACATGGGGTTCACCGTCCGGAATATATTCCCAGGAAGGCAGATAGGGATTAAACGCCTGTTTTTTCATACTCACCCCTTCACACCTCCCAATACAATTCCTTTCACAAAGTATTTCTGAAGGAACGGATACACCATGACGATTGGCAGTGATCCTAAAAATATCTGTGCAGAACGAAGAGTCCTGTCTGATATTGTAGCCATCTGCTGGATCTCTTCTCTCGTCATCATACTGAACGAACGCTGAACCGCAATGGTTTGTATGTAAGTCTGCAGCGGATAATTGTCAGGATTGTTCATAAGAATCAGTCCGTCAAACCAGCTGTTCCAGTTTGCCACCAGAGAAAACAGCAGGAGTGTGGCCAGAGCCGGTTTGGACAGCGGTACATAGATCGTCCAAAGGGTGCGCCAATGCCCTGCTCCGTCTATAAATGCCGCCTCCGCCAGTTCTCTCGGAACTTCACGGAAAAAGTTGAGCAGGAGAATCACACTGAAGACAGGTACGGCGCTAGGAAGAATCAAAGCCCAAATACTGTCCAGAAGGCCAAACTGTCTGATTACCATGTACCACGGAATTAAACCGGCATTAAATATCATTGTGACAAAGAAAAACCAGGCGTAAATGGTTCTGAACCGAAAGCTTCCCTTCGGCTGGGATAATGGATAGGCAGCCGTAATTGTCAGTAACAGGCTTAAGCCCCCGCCCATTATAATTCGTATAACGGAAACTCTCATGGAGCGCCAGAAGGCGGGACGCTTTGCAACGAAGGAATACGAATTTAAGGTAAACTCCTTAGGCCACAGCGATACGGTTCCGGCCGAAGCCGCCGCGCTGGAGCTGAAGGAAACTGCCGCCACATGGATCAGGGGAATCACGCAGATCAGAGCCAGTACGAGCAGAAATGCCGTATTTAATATTGGAAACCACTTAAACTTCTTCTTGCTTTTCATAGACTGCTCCTTTCCTAAAACAGCTGATAGTCTGCAAACTTATAGGCAAACCAGTAGGAAACTGAGATTAAAGTCAGAGATATCACCGATTTAAACAGTCCCACCGCCGTTGCAACGCCAAACTGTGCCTCCAGCATGCCGATCCGGTAAACGAAGGTGTCAATAATATCACCGCTGGCATATACAGGCGGGCTGTACATATTAAACACCTGGTCGAATCCGGCATTCAGCACGTTGCCAAGGCTCAGAACCATTAACAGTACAATCACCATGCGCATGCCGGGAAGCGTAATGTGCCAGATCTGCTTCCACCGGTTAGCACCGTCAACCTGGGCTGCTTCATATAAGCTTAAATCAATGCCGGTGATTGCCGCCAGATATACAATGGTTCCATATCCGAAGGACTTCCAGGTCTCCGTTACGATCAGCGTAAACGGGAACCATTTATTATCGCCTAAAAAGAAGATCGGCTGGCCGCCCAGAGCTTTGATAACCTGATTGACGAGTCCGTCTCCCGGCGCGAGTATATCGATAAAGATGCCGCCTAATACCACCCATGATAAAAAGTGAGGCAGATAGATAGCCGTCTGAATGCCTTTTTTCAAGGAATTATGTCTCACCTCATTGATAAGAATAGCGACTACAATCGGAATTAAAAGTCCGAAAATTATCTTCATGACTGCGATAAACAGAGTATTCCACAGCACGCTGGTGAAATTGGGCAGTTTGAACAAATAGATAAAGTTATCGAAGCCAATCCATTTCTGATCTCCAAACAGTCCCTTCGCCGGTATAAATTTCTGGAAAGCAATGATTATGCCTCCCATCGGCAAATAGCTGAAACAAATGAGCATAATTACACTTGGTAAAATCATCAGATGCAGCGGCAGTTCCCGCTTTCTTCTGCTTTTCATAGAACCCCTCTCTTTCCTGTTTAAAAAACGAGAGGAAAAGTTTTTATGAAACCTCTCCTCTCGTAATCTCTTTTCTAGTTTTTAACGGACTGGTACCATTCGTTGACTTCCGCTGTCATATCAGCTCCGCCAAGAGCATTCCAGTTTTCAACGAATTTATCAAATTCATCTATGGAAACATCTCCCATAATAATGCGGACAAACATTTCCAGTTCCATCGTCTTTAAAGAGGATTGTTTATCTACCATCGTCGGTGTAGGCGCGCCTACAAACTCTTCTCTCATCACCTGACCGTTCTCAATATAACCATTCAGAGCATGAAAGACTCCATTCTCTCCGTATATCTTATCCCAGCCCCACTGAGTCGTATCGCCATTGTAATAAGCTTCCAGATTGGTCTGAATAACTGCAGGCTCACCCTCTAAAATGCTCATATCTCCCAGCTTACGCGCCTTTTCGATTTCATTAAACGCCTCGAGGTTTTTATTCGTCGGAGCCGGTGCAACCGGAGAGAACTTCCATACGCCTACCGCTCCATTTTCTACCGGCATGTAATAGTGATTAAAGTCATTGTCCTCGCCCCAGTTTTTCTCCAGATGCATATTGATTAACTTAACAACCGCTTCCGGATTCTCATAATCTTTGCGGACTGCATAATACCACTGGGTACGGAATTTCTGCGGAACCTTCGGAAGCGTATCATCGGCCGATACGATCGGATATCCAACCCAGTCGGCCTCCGGATCATTTTGGTAATTGCTGATCAGCGGATACATCGGGTTCCACTGCTCACCAAAATCAATTCCCACTTTTCCGGCCGCTATCGTCTCTGCGACCTTTGCCCCATCCTTAATACCGAATTCCGGGTCAAGCTCTCCAGCCGCATACATATCTGCCAGAGCCTTTAATGCGTCCTTGGTTTCCGGAAGCGCACTGCCCCACGCCAATGTCCCATCGTCTGTCTTCACCCACATATTGGGATAAGAATGGTAACCTGCGAAAAAGCCTTCTGTGCCCATGGCGCCGCTGTATAAATCCTTTGTAACTGCCATTGCATACGTGTCATCTTTTCCATTTCCATCAGGATCGCGTGTGGTAAACGCCTCAGCAATGTTCTGTAAATCCTGCATCGTCTTAGGTGGTTCTAATTGTAACTTATCCAGCCAATCCTGGCGGATCCAGAGATAATGTGTACTCTCCACCGATGCATCTGCATAGGGGACTGCCATCAAATGGCCGTCAAAGGTAGCCGACTGCAGGATACCAGGTCCTTCCGAATTATAAACCTCTCTCGTCAGTTCACTGGCATACTGGTCATAAAACTCTGTCATATCTGCTATCATGTCCGATTCTGCCAGCTGCTTCAGCTGTGTACGGTTTACAATCAGAACATCCGGCAAATCACCAGAGGCAATGGTAACATTCAATTTCTGTGTATAGGCATCATCGTTAAGACCGCCTCTGACCGTCCAGGCATAACTGATGTCAATCCCCAGATCATCGGAATACAAGTCCAGCCACCTGTTGCTGTCGATGGTCTCCCCCGGAGTCTTAGGCAGAATATTGTCATTCAAATCATTATCCACCGTACGTGCAAATGTCATACTGATCGGTGGATCATACTTTCCAAACGGATCCGCGCTCTCCGCAGCAGCGGAGCTGTCCCCTGCCGCTGCAGTACTCGTTTCACCTGCTGCACTTGCAGAAGATGACGAACCGCCCGAATTATTTCCCCCGCAGGCAGTCAGCAGCATACTGCCGATCAATACAGCAGATATACCAGTACTAAAAATACGTTTTCTCATATAGCCCTCCTTGTTTTATGATTTATCACCAATTTGCACCCTTATTATACCCGTATTTTTAGTCGTTTTCTACAAGCAACTTTTGATTTTCTTAACACATCTTTACTATATTTTTTCTCGTCTTCACATATTTTTACATCTGCGTTTTAACTCTCATGTCTTTTCGCAGAGTGAAACGTATCCCGGTATTCCTGGGGCGACATACCTTCCGCTTTTTTAAACAGGCGTGTAAAGGAGGCGGCGGTATCATAGCCAACCTTTCTTGCAATTTCGTAAATTTTTTCATACGGATTTTCAAGTAATTCCTTCGCCCTTTTTATCCGCGCATTCTCTATAAAGCTGGAAAGCTTATGGCCGGTCGTCTGATGATAGAGCCGGGAGAGATAGGAGGAATTTAAATATGTTTTTTCAGACAGGCTCGTCAGGGATAAATCTTCCGACAAATGGCCTTCAATATACTGCTGCACAAATGCTATGATCTCATGTGTACGCTTGCACTGCTCTTCTTTCTGTAAATCAAAAAGCTTATGAAATAATTCCAGAAGATGATCGGCCGCCTCCTTCCAGGTGCCATAGCTTTCACTGTCCTGCAGTTTATTTATATTGTAAAATTCGGAAAACTGAGATGCCAGCTGGGAACGGTTCATACAGGAAAGGAAGAAGGTGATAATCGTCTGGTATGCCTCCAATGCAATACCATCATTTTTATCCTGTATTTCGCCAAGGGGCACCAGCCATTTTTTTAAGGACTCAAAATAGTCCTGCTCTTCCCCGGTTTCTATGGAGTGATATAAATCGCTTAAGTCTTTGCGGAATAATAAACCCTGCAACTCAGCCGCCGCATGGTCAGCTTTTGCGTCCTGAACCGGAACGAAGTTCTGCCTCTGCTTCCGAAAATCCCTTTCGTCAAGAATGGTTTCCACATCATGACTGATATGGTGGCTAAGTAAGTCCATCAGAGATACATACTTCTCTGCAATTTCCTTCCACCCGCATGGCCTTTCTGCCAACGCAAAATTCACTGGGGCATCCAGCTTCTCCCGACAGGCCGACTGAACGATCTCAAGCGTTCCCTTCAGGAAAACGCTCATACTGCCGTCATCACGATCCGAAAATGGCTGTGTCTTTCGCGGCTGGACAAAAACAGCAATTTTATCATCCTTCAGCGGGACAGCAAGACTGTCAACGTGCATGGAAAAATATCTGACAAGCAGTTGTTTGATCGAATACATGATCTGATTTTTCTCCCAGAAATCAATCGACTTGGGCAGCGTCAGTATTTCTCCCAAAACCAGCATCACCGGTTCGTCTGCTTTCAAATGGATAAAGAGCCGTTCGAATTCTTCCGTATTGATTTTTAAAGAACGATCACTGTTAAGCAATGCATAAAAATACTTCTGGCAAAACAAATCCTGAGCAAGATTAATCTGATCTTTGGCGTTTTGAATCATCTCATTCGTTTGATTCTCATCTTTCAGCTCCTGAACAACGCTTTCCACGGTCTTTATAATCTTGTCATATCCCTCCGTCTTTAATAAGTATCTTACGTTACTGTATTGAATCGCCTTATACGCATAGTTAAATTCACTGTGTCCCGTCAGGAAAATCACGCGGCACCAGGACCAGCGTTTCTTGATCTCATCCAGAAGCTGCAGGCCATCGATCTCCGGCATATTGATGTCGGTCAGAGCAATATCGATCCTGGTCCGCCCCAGCCACTGGATTGCCTCCTCACCCGAATACGCCTTATACACATCCAGTTCTAAATTCTCCAGATTGGAGAAAATGTCATATAGCCCATTTACAATAATTTCCTCATCATCTGCAATTAATAGCCGGTACATACTACCCCCTCCTCACTCCCAATACAAGCTCTGCCCGCAGTCCTCCCAATGAGCTGCGTTTAAGCAGCACACCGCTGGCTTCATCGTACTGTAACTGTAAACGTCTGTTAATATTCAGCAGTGCAGTGACCTCCACATCATCCGATTGGACTGCCAGTCGTTTTTGCAGTTCTGCCAGCGTTTCATCTGTCAGGCTTTTGCCGTTGTCTTCGACAATAATATGCAGCCTGTCCTGACATATCTCAAAGGAGATGGAGATGATCCGGTCCTTCATCCTCTTATCGACCGCATGTTCAAAGGCATTTTCGATCAGCGGCTGTATGATAAGCCGCGGGACCGGATATTGTTCGAATTCTTCCGGGCATGGACTGAAATCCACTTCGAGATTCTTTGAAAAACGCATGGTTTGAATGCTGGTATAAGTGCGCGCATGCTCCACCTCCTCACAAAGAGGAATAATGTCCGTGGAATTTCTGGTAAGGTAGCGGTAATACTCCCCCAGATGATTTGTGAACTCTACCAGATTTTCATCCCCCATTTGTGCCATTGTATTGATGATAAAGAAACTGTTATACAGAAAATGGGGTTTGATCTGCGCCTGAAGCTGCTTCAGTTCCGCGCGCTGAGTCAGAATTTTCTGCTTATATGCCTGATCGATCAGCATATTTAAGCTCTCAACCATTTTATTGAATCTGGTGTATAAATAAGCAAATTCCGTGGATCTGACGTCCTCCGGATTCAGACTGATCTGCAGATTCCCCTTTTCCACCTGGCGAAAGACTGCTACCAGATTTTTGATCGGTTTATTGATGAAGCGATGCATAAACAGCGTGAAAACAATGATTACCGATATCGAGGCAAGGATGAAGATCCATATCCAGCTGGTAAAATTCTGCATTGGCGTGAACACCAGATTCTCCGGCAGATATCGAAGCAGCAGCAGGCTTAAATAGTCCGACCTCGCATACACCGAGTAGTAGCGGTAATCATCAATTTTACCCAGATCGGTACCGCTTTTACCGGATATGGCAAAATCGCTCAATATATCGTGGGGCTGCAGGGATCTTCCGGTGCTTGCCATGGCAATCTCATTCGAATTCGTCAGATCAATTAAAAAGGAGCCGCTGTCCGGATAGATATTGAACTGCTTTAAATCCTCTTTAAATACCTCCGGATTCAGTTTCACTTCTATCACATAGTTACTGTTCTGGCCCGAATTGTCCAAAGGATAGGCAGTCGTAAGATATAATCCGTCCTCATACCGGATAATCTGTGCTCCCTTAAGTCCGGCTGCGGCCTTGATCCGTTCATAAACCTTCGGGTCTATTTCATCCACCCCCCGGTCTGACGATACGGTCTTATCAATGGAAAAGATGTGTGCACTGACATTTTCCACATAGCTGCTGCTGTACACGATCGTCATAAGACGCGCCTGAAGCTGCCTCATATTGCTGACAATATCGTACGGACTCATAATGCTGTACTGCACTGCAAGGCGATTAAGATGCTCGTCGTTCAGGCACGAATACTGCAGTATCTTGAGCCGTTCGATTTCATCCTCAAGCTGGTTTAAATAGAATTCTATTTGGGCCGTTGATGACTTTGACAATTCTTCCCGCACAGTATTGGCCCCCCAGTTGCGGATATAGATGCCCAGAATAAAAATAGGCGCCAGAACGATTAAAAAGAGCGTGATTATTTTCTTAAACAGGCTGATATTGAATCTGCGAACGAATGACAGCATACTTCCCCCTCCAAAATATGATGTAATATACTGAATTTATCATATCAGGTCTGATTGTTTTTAACAATCCTCTATTTATCAGCCGATAATGATTGATTGTAAAATGCAGTCTGCGATTTTCTCTCCCATCTGTCTCTGTTTCAACTTATTATTTAGTTATTTTGTAATTATCTTACTCTCTTATTTGCTCATCTGAATCAATACACATCAAAAAAATGGAAATGCCCCCTATAAAGGAAACACCTCCATTCTTTAACTGTCCCTATTCAAAATACCATGCTCCGCATTCAATTTTTTTCGGGTTCATATATTCTCTGAATATTTTTTCAATAAAAAAAGTAGAGTAATATGTATAAAATGAAAATAATACCGGCAATAAAAATGGGAAAATCGCAGTTACTGCTACGCTTAAAACAAAGGTAATCAAAAGGCACCCCGTTTGTACTGGATACCTTACCATCAGGAAAACAGATACCTGAAAACATTGTATCGTTGACAAGGTAAATCTGGATAAGACGGGAAAATAATAGATTGCAGTACCTGCTGCTAATATCGGAATAATGACAAGCCAATTTTCTCCCGATACCATAGCCACCGATATCGCAGCTCCTGCTGTCAGTAAATAGATCAACGTTGACATACAGCCCTGCACAGCATTGGCTTTCCATGCATGAAAATACTCTTTAACCGGTTTTCCTTCCCCGAAACGCACCGATTTTGATACGGCATAATACAATGCGGTACTGGAAGTTCCAATTGTAATGATTGGAAGTGAAGTTATTAACCACAGAACGCCTAACACCACCAGATCAGTTCCCCGATCTGCAATTTGAAAAAGTCCCCCTTTATTTTCCAACTTATTTTCCCCCTCCCATTATTACACTATTATCTATTCCCTCTACACAGCTCTACTGCATAGGGAGATGCCAGATCTCCTTTCGCTCCAAAGGTACAGCATTCCATACCGTGGGCCTGGATTCCGAAGAAAGAACCCACATCATGCAGTAATGTAAGATTAATCAGGAAAAATCCCTGCACTCCCGCCTGACGTTCTTCTCTGAACACAAAAACATACATATGATCATTAATCCTTATATAGTCGGCGGGATTTGATGCGACCCAGCATTTATTCTCCTCTGATGTCATCACATAAGTGTAGTATAAAGGAGCCGTATAAATGTGCTTAACCTTCGCTTTCTCTTTTTCATGATAAGTCCACAAAATTGAAGTTCCCACCAAATCCTCGGTGTAACCGTGCCTCTCTCCAGTATCCTCGTATCCGTCAAGAATTCCAAACAGGAACTCGCTCTGTACCTCTCTTGCAGATGCTGCATTTCCTACTCTTGCAATACAGATTGTGCATAACCCTTTATCCAGATCCACCACCAGAGTATGAGCACGGGGAGGTACAGACCCTCTGCAATAATGTTGAACCAGATAAATCTCATCATTTCCAGGTGCTTTTAATACATCACAGTATTCTTCTCTCCATTCCTCTCCATCTCTTTTCCACTGCAGGGTATGAGTGTCCAGAAAACGATAGGTATAACTTCGGCCATGTTCCAGGCAAAGTTTTATATTTTTACCAGTCATTTTTTCAGCAAATGGAGGCATATATTCCCCTCCTGAGAGCCATGTAGAAGTATATTTTTCCACCGGAGTTGCATCAGCGATGGTCTGTATATCCGCGCTGGTAAAACAAGACCACCTTCTTTCCATCCGTTCCATTTTTTCCTCCTTATCCTTTGATTGCCCCTGCCATCATCCCCTTAATAATCTGTTTCGAAAACAGGGAATAGATTACAAGAGCAGGTATGATAGATACAAAAAGTGACGTCATTACTCTGGGATAATCAGTAAAATATTCGCCTTTAAACCGCATCAGCATTAGAGGTAATGTATAATCCTTCTCATTACTAAATAAAATCAATGAAAAAGGAAATTCATTCCACACATGAAAAAAACTGATAATACCGCAGGTTACTACTACTGGTTTAATAAGCGGCAGTATAATTAATAGTAGTGTTCTCGTAAAACTGCTTCCATCGATGCTTGCAGCTTCCTCCAGCTCCCTGGGTATTGTATCCACATAACTGCGTACCAGAAAAATGGAGGTTGTGAGTTCCATACAAATACAGGGCAAAATTGTAGAATACCAGTGATTAGACAATCCTAATTTTACAAAAATAATATAAACTGGTACAAGAATTGCATGAATCGGTACCAACAGGTTACTCATGTACAATATAGAAAGCCCTCTGCTCCCTTTAAATTTAAACCTGGCCAGAAAATAGCCGTTAATAAAAGAGAACATCAATACACAGAATATAACTATTGCAGTTATTCTTAATGTATTAAACATCGCCCGCAGGACTGGCATCTGAGTAAGAACATAAGAATAGTTAGACAGATTAGTCCAGGATTCTGGCAGAGCCAACACATCAATGGAAAACTCCTGTTGAGTCTTAAATGTTGTATAAAAAAGCCACACTACCGGAAAAATGCATGTAAATGCATATAGGGCAGGCACTGCATTGAGAAAAAAGTTAAACAGGCCATGTATCTTCTTTTTACTTACACGCTCAGTTCTTTCCATGTTGTTCCCTCCTTCTGCTGACCATGGCCGGCACCCGTGATATCACAAATAAAACAGCTGTTACCACCAGGATGAACACAGAAACCGCGCTTCCATACCCCATATTAAACTGTTGGAATGATACATTATACGCATATAATGCCAGAACATTTGATGCGTAGCCTGGTCCGCCATTGGTCAACGTCATAATGTGGTCGAATGCCTTCATATTTGCTGAAATACATAGAAATACACAAATAATTAACGTAGGTTTTATCAATGGCATAATTATATATCTTGCTTTCTGTATGCTGTTGCATCCATCAATCTCCGAAACCTCAAGAATCTCCTTGTCAATGGCCGTCATCGCACTTAACATAATCACCAGATGGAATCCTACATACTGCCAAATCATAGGAATACACACATACCACATTACATAATCCACTTGTGCAAGCAAAGGTGTTACCGCATCACCATATCCTACCGCATTCATAAAATAGGTAATCAATCCATAGTTATAATCGTAAATAAACTGCCATACATAGCCAATTACTACAGCAGAAAGAGTCACTGGAAAATAAATGATTGTACGGTAAACTCCCCCTCCTTTTACTCGCTTAGAGTTAAGCATACAAGCCAATAAGAAAGCAATTCCCAATTGTCCTACCAGGCAGACAAGAACAAGAAAAATGTTATTTTTTAATGCAAGGAAAACATTTGGATCAGACAGCAGGTTTTTATAATTAGCAAGCCCTACAAAAGTAAAGCTTTTAATGCTGGAGAATTAAAAAAAACTCATAATAATAATCAAGACTACCGGTAAAATAAAAACCAACAGATAAACCAGCAGGCTTGGAAGCAAATAGATTGCAGTCACACCTCTTCCCGGCTGCAGACAATCTCCTTTTGATTTGCTCATATCCCATCCCCCCTTTTTATGAGGGCAGAGATGCTATTTACAGCCTCCCTGCCCCTCTTATCTACCTGTTACTGTGAAAATACCTGCTCCTGAATGGCCTGAATATTCGCCGCAGCCGCTTCAGGTGTTGTAGCTCCAGCCAAAACACTCTGTGTTTCATTTTGAATCGCCATCTTCACGGTATCATTAATATAATCATTAAAATTTAACCCTGTTTTGGGTGTATTATTGATTATTTCCGACATATCTACAAATGGCTGTCCTAAATCCGTCCAGTCGTATTCCGTTTTGACAGGTGTTGTAGTTCCGTGCTCAGAACAATAGGCTGCATAATCCTGACTGCTGATATATTGGCAAAACTCAATTGCCGCCTGTAATTCAGCCTCTTTCCCTGGTGCCTCCAGACGTGAGCTGACCCCGACAGCCGCTCCGCAGGCATTAATCAGTGTTCCCTCCGCTCCATTGGCTGGAGGAAGCAGAATCACTCTGGTATTATCCCAGACGTCGGGATATTCTTCACTTAATCCCTGTAAAGTAGTAATTCCCCAGCCTCCCACTACATGAGAAGCTGCCTTTCCCTGCATATACATAGTTGCTGCAGAAATATCATCTGTCATATTAAAATCCGCATTAAATAGTTCTTTCATCCTGTGTTGCCTTCATGGCCTTGATAAAAGGCTCATCCGTCCACTTTACGCTGCTGTCACCAGCAATAATCTTATTTACCCAATCTTCTCCACAATAGTTATAAGCCAATGCATCTGTGAAATACGATACAGCAAACCATTTTGCTGTATTCCCAAGAGAAATAGTATCAATCCCCATCTGATTAAAGGCTTCATCGGCTTTCAACAATTCTTCAAAGCTTGATGGCCCCTCCTCATAACCGGCGTCTTCCCAAAGCTTAGTATTATAACAGAGCAGATTGTAAACAGAAAACTTATTAGGCATTCCATAAACTTTATCGTTA
>ENA-OQNO01001878-OQNO01001878.1-human-gut-metagenome-genome-assembly--contig:-NODE-1878-length-13049-cov-3.849249_pt1 | contig 13049 bp, 8 predicted proteins | sample MGYA00242629_ERZ504880 | MGnify/ENA primary metagenome ERZ504880 (study PRJEB26092, sample SAMD00036377) | human gut metagenome | host: Homo sapiens | study: EMG produced TPA metagenomics assembly of... | reverse complement strand
AGTGGAACAATCCGACTATTTGATAAAGAGATACAAACTTTGAATGACAAAGAAAAACAGCAATTAGGTGTAGTTTTGTCCGATTCCGGTTTCAGCGGTTACTTAACCATTCATGATATCATTCCTATGATTCAGGGCCTCGGCCCTAAATTCCCGGATGCCACGGTTATGGCTTTCCAGCCGCCTGCATTGCCTGGCGCTTCCAGCACCGGTTCGTTAAGCATGTACATTATGAACCTTGGCGGTGAAGATGTAAGCCTGATGAATGACCGTGCGCAGGAATTTTTGGCGAAAGCACGCCAGCGCCCGGAAATAGGCATGATTTACACTACACTGAACACCACCACGCCTATGTATAAATTCAATGTAGACCGTGATAAGGCACAGAGCCTGAACGTACCTGTTTCCAGCGTATTCAGCGCATTGCAGACCTTCCTCGGCGGTTACGAAATCAATGACCTGAACAACTTCGGCCGTACATGGAAAGTTGTTATGCAGGCTGATGACAAATACCGCTCCAACGTTGACGATATGCGTTATTTCTTTGTACGCAGCAACGATGGCACGATGGTTCCGCTGAACACTCTTGTAACTTATGACAATGAGAACAGCTCCGTTGTTATGACGCGCTTTAACGGCGCACGCGCTATTAAAATTGCAGGTGACCATGCCGAAGGTTATTCCACCGGCCAGGCCATGACTGCTCTGGAAGAAGTTGCGGCAGAAACTTTGCCGGTAACTTACAGCTATGAATGGACTGACCAGAGCCGTGACCAGATTGAAGCAGGCAACCGCTCCATGCAGATTTTTGTAATTTCCCTTATCTTCGTATTCCTCTGCCTGGCAGCTTTGTATGAAAGCTGGACCATTCCTCTGGCAGTTCTCCTTTCCGTGCCTACTGCCGTACTGGGCTGCATTCTCGGCCAGTACCTGCGCGGGCAGCAAAATGACGTTTATATGCAGATTGGCTTGATTATGCTTATCGGCCTTGCTGCCAAGAACGCAATTTTGATTGTAGAATATGCCAAGATGAATATGGAAAAAGGCATGGGCGTTGTTGATGCGGCTGTTGAAGCATCCCGCCTCCGTCTCCGTCCGATTTTGATGACTTCGTTTGCATTCATCCTCGGCTGCCTGCCGCTGGCTGTTGCAACCGGCCCGGGCGCAGGCGCGCGTGTATCCATGGGTAACGCCGTAGTTGCCGGCATGACCTTTAACACGCTGTTCGGCATCTTCCTGATTCCGGTATGCTTTGTAGTTGTAGAAAAATTCTTCAGCAAAAAGAAGAAAGAAGAAGCCTGATAAAAGTAAATAATTAGTGAAAAATGCCCTGCTTGACGGCGGGGCATTTTTTATAGCAGGAATTTTTAAATTTGTGTTGTATAATAGTTAGAGTAAACAAACTATTTTGAAATAGAGGGGAATTTGCTTGAACAGATTAAAAGAACAAAGCCGCTTTCTGCGCAATGTGTGGTTTTTAACCAAAAGCTACTGGCAGTCGGAAGAACGTTTGAAGGCGTTTGCCCTGCTGGCGGTAATAATTGCGCTTACGCTGGTGGTTGTATATGTAATTGTTTTAATTAACGACTGGTTTAACGTATTTTATGAAGCGCTGCAAAATTATGACACCGAGAAAATTTTTGATGAACTGATACATTTTTCGTGGCTGGCCGCGCTGTACATTATTTTAATGGTATATTCGTTTTATCTGCAGCAGGTGCTTATAATTAACTGGCGCCGCTGGCTTACAGACCGCTACATTGACGAATGGCTGCGCAATAAAACTTATTACCGCCTGCAGGTTTTCGGCGCCGATACCGATAACCCTGACCAGCGTATCAGTGAAGATGTGCGCCTGTTTGTGGAAATGACGCTGACTTTCAGTATCGGCGTTTTAAAGGCGGTATGCACATTTGTATCGTTCGTATTTGTTTTGTATAATATTTCCGGGCCGCTCGATTTTACGCTTTGGGGGCACAGCTTCCATGTCGAAGGCTATATGGTGTGGGTTGCGCTTATTTATTCGGCGCTTGGCACCTGGGTAACGCATGTTGCCGGCAAAAAGCTGGTTGGGCTTAATTTTGTGCAGCAGCGTTACGAGGCAGATTTTCGTTTCAGCATGATGCGCATGCGCGAAAATGCCGAGAGCATTGCCTTTTACAGCGGCGAAGGGCGCGAGGGCAGCATTTTTAAAAAGCGTTTTGCACTGCTTTTGGACAACTTCTGGAAAATTATTCAAAAACGCAAACAGCTTATCTGGATTAATTCCGGTTATTCGCAGATTGCCATTATTTTTCCGATGGTTGTGGCGATGCCGCGTTACTTGGCACACCAGATTACGCTGGGCGGTCTGATGCAGGTAAGCAACGCCTTCGGTAAAGTACAGGAATCGCTTTCGTATTTTGTTGATATGTACGCTTCCATTGCCGAATGGCAGTCTGTTGTTAACCGTCTTACAGGCTTCGGGCTGCACATGCACGAAGTTAAGCAGGAAAAATTGCAGCCGGATTTGCAGCGTGAGTTATCTGCTGGCGGCATTGCAGCCAAGCAGCTTGATATAACGCTGCCGGACGGGCATGTTTTGATTGACGGTGCGGAATTTAACCTGCGCCGCGGCGAAAATATTTTAATCAAAGGGCCAAGCGGCAGCGGCAAAAGCACTTTGCTGCGCGTTCTGGCAGGTATCTGGCCGTATGTAAAAGGCAGGCTTGCCATGCCGGAAGCGGAAAACACTATGTTTATTCCGCAGAAACCTTATCTGCCGCTAGGCACTCTGCGCGAGGCGCTGCTGTACCCCGGCGGGCATGAATGCAGTGATGAAGAACTGAAAAACGTGCTTGCAAAATGCAGCATAGGCTATTTAGCAGAAAATTTATATGTTGAAGCGGACTGGGCGCATGTTTTAAGCGGCGGCGAACAGCAGCGCGTGGCTTTTGCGCGTGCGCTTATTTATAAGCCGGACTGGCTGTTTCTGGATGAAGCAACATCCGCTCTTGACGAGGCTACGGAAAAAGCCATGTACACTTTAATATCTGCCGAAATGCCGCAGACTACGGTTATCAGCATCGGGCACAGAAGCACTTTAAACAGCTTCCATCAGGCTGGGCTGTTTTTAGATAAAAACTTGAAAAAATTATCTTTCGGCTATCTTTAATTTGTTTTATGATGAGTACAAAAGGAGGTACAACCAATGATGCCAATGGAAATAGCGTCCGGTATTTATGATGTGGGTGCAACGGACTGGATTGTGAGGGATTTTCACGGATATAAAACCGAGCGCGGCGCTTCATACAACAGTTATTTAATTGTTGATGAAAAAATCTGCCTTATTGATACAGTTAAGGCCTGCTATGCAGATGAACTTTTGGAGAAAATACGCCGTGTTGCTGACCCTGCCAAAATAGATTATGTAGTGGTAAACCATGTTGAACCTGACCATGCAGGTGCGCTGCCGGAGGTTTTAAAAGCAGCGCCCAATGCTAAATTTGTTATTACCATGCAGGGCAAAAACGAGGCTTTGCGCCATTACGGCGACGGCTTTGACTTTATGGTTGTTAAGGAAGGCGACAAAATAAGCCTTGGCAGCCGTGAACTGACTTTTGTGCCCATGCCGATGCTGCACTGGCCCGACAATATGGTAACCTACTGCCTGCAGGACGGTATTCTGTTCAGCAACGATGCATTTGGCCAGCATTATGCTTCTTCCAAACGCTTTGATGATGAAGTTGACGAATATGTTTTGTTCTATGAAGCGAAAAAATATTTTGCCAATATTTTGTGGCCGTATGCGCGTTTAATCGGCGGTGCGCTTAAAAAAGCCTCTGCGCTTGATATTAAAATGATTGCTCCGGCGCACGGCGTTATCTGGCGCAGCAAAATTGCGCAGATTCTTGAAAAATATGCAGCATGGGGAACGGGCGTTAACGGCAAAAGTGTTGTTATTGCCTACGATACCATGTGGGGCGGTACGGAAGCACTGGCACGCGCTATGGTTGAAGGCGCTGCCGCTGCCGGTGTAAAAGTACAGCTGATGCGTATGGACAGAACCCCGTGCAGCACTGTGGCGGCAGAATTGTTTGAAGCGGGCAGACTGCTTGTAGGTTCACCTACTTTAAACAGCGGCATGATGCCGACAATCGGCGGTATGCTGGTTTATTTAAAAGGCTTGCAGCCTAAAGGAAAAAAAGCGGCAGCTTTTGGCACCTGCGGCTGGGCAGGCGGTGCGCAGAAAGATATGGAAGCCATGCTTACGGCAGGAGGGTTCGATTTACAGCCAGGCTTTAACTGCAAATGGCGTGCCTGCGTTGATGAAACCGAAGCAGCGCGGCAGTTTGCTTATGAGTTTGCAAAAAATCTGTAATTTTTAAATAATGGCAGCGGTGGAATTTACAAAAATTTCATCGCTGTTTTTTATTTATGCCTTGCCAAAAGTCGAAAAGTCAAATATAATAAGTGTAAAACAATACATCTAAATTTATGGGGTAATCAGATATGAGAAATCTTGCTGATGCAATAGAAAATTTTATTATCCGCCAGTTGCTGGAGGACAGTGAGGACACTGTGCTGGTGCAGCGTAATGAACTGGCCGATAAATTATCGTGCGCTCCGTCACAGATAAGCTATGTTATAAGCACGCGCTTTACGCCGGAAAAGGGCTATCTGGTGGAATCGCGCCGTGGCAGCGGCGGCTTTGTACGCATTGTGCGGGTTACGCCGCCCAACAAGGAAGCCAAACGCAGGGAAACTGCGCAGGCTCTTTTGGAGCACTGGGCGCACCGCGGCATGGTTACGGCCCGCGAATATGCTCTTTTAAAATATATGCTTGAAATTATAAATGCGGATGAAAAGAAAAAAATAACTGTATTACAGAATGCCATAAGTAAGATGATGCAGGTGAGGTGACAGATATGTTATGCCAGAAATGCGGCAAAAAAGAGGCCGTTGTGCACGTAGTGTGCATGGTAAACAATAAACAGATTGACAAGTGGCTGTGCGCGGACTGCGCTGAAAAGCTGATGCCGTACGCCGTTAGCGGCGGGCGCGCTGTTGACCCGCGCAATTTGCTTGAAACATTATTTTTTGGCGGTGAGCAGGCAAAACCGCAGGAACGCCGTTTTACCAAACGGATGGCTTCCATTTTGGAAAATGCCATGCGCAGTGCGCTGGACCGCGGGCATGACCACCTCGGTACTGAGCATTTGTTGCTGGCGCTTTTAAACGAAAAGGACTGTTACGGAGTAAGGGTGCTTGAAAAGCTGGGCATTAACCCTGTTGCCGTGGCGGAAGAAGTAGAAAAAGCCATGGACCCGGCAGGCAATTTGCAGATTATCATCGGCTATACGCCGCGAGCCAAACGCGCGCTTGAAATTGCTGCCGAAACCGCACTGGCCTTAAAATCGCCGCAGGTAGGCTCCGAGCATTTGCTGATGGGCATTTTGCGCGAGGACAAAGGCATGGGCGGCACGGTGCTGCGCAAGTTTAACATTACTGCGGAACAGGTATGGCAGATTATCCGTTCCATCCGTGAACATCAGCCGTCCGTTCCTGGCTTTGAAGAACCGGAAATGCCTTCATATTACGACGAAATGCCGGAAGACGCATCGCTTGAGGTTTTAAACGAATTTGGGCGTAATTTGAACGAACTGGCGGCCGCAGGGAAAATTGACCCTGTAATCGGCAGGGAAAACGAAATTGAAAGAGTTATACAGATTCTGTGCCGCCGTACCAAGAATAATCCCGTTTTAATCGGCGAGGCCGGTGTTGGCAAAACAAGCGTGGCAGAAGGCCTGGCACAGCGCATTGTTGACGGCAAGGTGCCGGAGCTTTTGCGCAGCAAAACCGTTTTTTCGCTGGAAATCGGGTATCTTGTGGCCGGTGCCAAATACCGGGGCGATTTTGAAGAACGCCTGAAGGATATTCTGGAAACCATTAAAGAAAATAAGGATATAATTCTTTTTATAGACGAACTGCATACCATTATCGGCGCGGGCGCAGGGGAAGGCGGCACCGATGCGGCCAATATTATAAAACCCGCCCTTGCAAGGGGCGAATTGCGGGTTGTAGGTGCTACAACGCTCAGCGAGTACCGCAAGCATATTGAAAAAGACGCGGCGCTGGAACGCAGATTCCAGCCGGTTGTGGTTGCTGCGCCGGATGCCGATGCGGCATTGTCGATTTTAAAAGGCCTGCGCGAAAAATATGAAGAATTCCATAAACTGCATGTTACCGATGCGGCGCTGGAAGCGGCGGTAAAACTTTCCAACCGTTATATTACCGACCGCAACCTGCCGGATAAAGCCATTGACCTGATGGACGAGGCCTGCGCAAAAGTAAAACTGCAAAACTATAAACTTTCCATACCCGTGCAGGAAAAAGAACGCGAGCTTGCACAGGTACGCAAGGAAAAGGCTTCGGCAATTTCGCGCCAGCAGTATGAACTGGCGGCGCAGCTGCGCGATAAGGAAGCCATACTTGAAATGGGGCTTACCTACGAAAAAAGCAATTATGACCGCGCGATAGGCAAACAGCCGGAGGTTACAGAGGAGGACATTGCCGCGGTTATTTCTCAGTGGCTTAACATTCCTCTGCAAAAACTTACGCAGACGGAATCGGAACGCCTGCTGCATATGGAGGACGATTTGCACAAGCGTGTTATCGGGCAGAGCGAAGCTGTAGAAGCGGTGTCCAAAGCCATTCGCCGCGCGCGTGCAGGGTTTAAGGATAAAAACAGGCCGGTGGGGTCGTTCCTCTTTCTTGGACCGACCGGCGTAGGCAAAACAGAACTTGCCAAAGCGCTGGCAGAAAATATGTTCGGCGACGAGCGTGCGCTTATCCGTTTTGATATGTCCGAATACATGGAAAAACATACGGCATCCCGCCTTGTAGGCGCGCCTCCGGGTTATGTTGGCTATGAAGAAGGCGGCCAGCTTACGGACGCCGTGCGCAGAAGGCCGTATTCCATTATTTTGCTTGACGAAATTGAAAAGGCGCACCCGGACGTGTTTAACCTGCTTTTGCAGATTATGGAGGACGGGCGCCTTACCGACGGGCAGGGGCGTACAACAGATTTCCGCAACTGCGTGATTATTATGACGAGCAACGCCGGTGCGCGGATGCTTGCCGATACCAAACCGCTGGGCTTTACGCTTGGCGAAGCACATGAAGATAAAGACCGCAAAAATAAAGTGCTGGCGGAAATTAAAAATGTGTTCCGCCCGGAATTTTTAAACAGAATTGACGAGATTACGGTTTTTGATTCCCTGCATTATGACGAACTTGTTGAAATAATTAAAAATATGCTGCGCGATTTGCGCGCCAAACTTGCCGAAAACGGGCTGACATTGGAAGTTTCGCAGGAAGCAAGGGAGCTTTTGGTAAAAGAAGGCAGCGATACGCGTTATGGCGCAAGGCCTTTGCGCCGTGCCGTACGCAAGATGCTGGAAGACCCTGTAAGCGATTTGTACCTGGCGGGCATGTTTAAAGCGGGCGATACCATTTGCGCAAGCGTCGGCGAAAGCGGAAACATTGTTTTTACGCCTAAAAAAGTTGAAGTAGTGTTAACGCACGAAGAAATACATCCGGCGGAGGTAAATAATGGCCAAAACCAAAACTAAATTTGTGTGCCAGAACTGCGGTTATACCACGGCCAAATGGATGGGGCGCTGCCCCGAATGCGGCACGTGGGATAGCCTGGCAGAAGAACTGGAAACGCCTGCTTCCGGCCCGCAGCAAAGCTTTTTGATGCCGAAGGAAGCACCCAAGCCCAAAACGCTTGACAAAGTAATGCTTACGGAAGTTGAGCGGCTTAAAACGGGCATTAACGAATTTGACAGAGTGCTCGGCGGCGGGCTTGTGCCCGGCAGCCTGGTGCTTTTGGGCGGCGACCCGGGAATCGGTAAATCAACCATGCTTTTGGATGCCGGTATCCGTTTCAGTGCCGGGGACATTAAAGTTTTATATGTGTCGGGTGAAGAATCGGAAGCACAGACTGCTATGCGTGCACGCAGGCTGGGCAAACCGGGCACGGCGCTGCTGGTGATGACCGCGACAGACCTTGACGCCGTGCTTTTGCAGGCCAAAGAAGTAAAGCCGCAGATACTTGTTATAGACTCCATTCAGACTATGTATAACCCTGAACTGCAAACGGCGGCAGGCAGCGTGGGGCAGGTGCGCGAATGTACTGCCAAGCTGCTGCGTTTTGCCAAAGCAACGGGCATTGCCGTTATTATCATCGGGCACGTTACCAAGGACGGAAATATTGCCGGGCCGCGCCTTTTGGAGCATATGGTTGACGTAGTGCTGCAGTTTGAAGGAGACAGGTCATATTCCTTCCGCGTTTTGCGCGCGCTGAAAAACCGTTTTGGTTCTACCAGCGAAAGCGGAATATTTTCGATGGAAACAGGCGGCTTAAAAGAAGTTGCCAACCCTGCCGGGCTGTTTTTGGAAAACCGTGCCGAAAACGCGCCGGGCAGCGTGGTTTGCGCCTGTATGGAAGGCAACCGCCCGATTATGGTTGAAGTGCAGGCTTTGGTTGCCAAAACGCCTTACGGCATGCCTCGGCGCACGGCCGTAGGGTTTGATTACAACCGCGTAAATATGCTGCTGGCTATTTTGGAGCGGCGGCTGGGCATGGATTTTGGTAATTTTGATGCTTATTTAAACGTTGTTGGCGGCATGAAAATTACCGAGCCTTCGGCAGACCTCGCCGCGGCAGCAGCGCTGGTATCGAGCTACCGCAACAAGCCCGTGCCGCACGGTGTGCTGGCGGTGGGCGAAGTGGGGCTTACCGGCGAAATACGCCGCGTTGCCGGTACGGAGCGGCGCATACGCGATGCCGCAAATCTTGGTTTTACAAAATTTGTAGTGCCAAAGGGAAAACTTAATATGGAGCAGAAAACGTCGGGCATTGTTCAGGCGGCTACGCTTGAAGAAGCGCTGAACGCAATTTTTAATTAAAAAGCGGGCTTAACGGCCCGTTTTTTTGTATGTTTTATGCGGCAAAAACGTTGACACAAATTAACTACTATGATAAAATAAATAAATTTTGACATTTTTACTCCTTGGTGTTACAATAAAAGAGTATTAGGGCTAAAGCTGGCATTTTGTACAAGGAGGGGCGCCGATGTTTTCCGTAGGAGATAAAGTTGTATATCCGATGCATGGTGCAGGTATTGTGCAGGCTATAGAGCAGCATGAGCTTGCCGGTGAAGCGGTGGATTATCTGGTTATGGTAATGCTTCTTACCGATATGCGTGTTATGGTGCCGCTTAAAAATGTGGAACGTGTCGGTTTGCGCCATATTATCACCAAAGATGAAATTCCGGGCATTGAAAAAGTGCTCGGCACACCGGTTGAATTTAACGCCAAAGGCATTACCTGGAACCGGCGCTTTAATATGTATCTTGACAAAATGAAAAGCGGCAATGTGCTTGATGTTGCCGAAGTTATACATATCCTGCAGACGCAGGAAAACGAGAAAAAGCTGTCCACCGGAGAACGAAGGCTTTTGGGAAACGCGCGCCAGATACTGGTGAGCGAGATGATGCTGGTTTGCGACGAAAGCCAGAAAGACGCCGAAAAGTGGCTTGATAAATTTTTTGAATGAAAAACACCGGTAAAAACGGTGTTTTTTATTTTTTATACTGTTTTTGCCAGCTGATTTGTAGTACAATAAACATAATCCCTAATTATACCCTGAAGGAGGTGAGAAAATGTTAAACAGAGTGCTGCGGATTACAATAGTCGTTGTTTTTGCTGTTACCGGACTTATACTTACAGAATATTTACTGCCTTATATTTCGGATTACTTTGATTACAAATTTTATGACAACGGCTTTTTCGGCATTGCTTTTACAACAATCGTATCAGGCAGTGTCGGAATTTTTGTTTTTGGCAGTATGGGCATGGCACTAGCTCCTGTTATTATCCGTAAAATGACGAGCTGGACGGAGAAAATTGCCATTTTGCTGGCGCGCGTTCCTACCAGCGACATCATGGTAATAACCTTCGGCATTGCCATCGGCCTTGTGCTGGCCAACCTTTTGGGCGGGCCTTTTTCGCATCTGCCTATTATCGGGCCGTATATCCCGCTTATTTTCAGCGTAGTGCTTTCCATGGTCGGCGCCAAGGTAGCTTTGCGCAAGCATCAGGATATTGTGGGCTTTTTTGACAGGAGCCTGCCGTCGCTGAAAGGCGCGGTTAAACCTGCCGCCGTTAAAGACGCTTATGACAGTGACCGCGTTTACTGCGACAACAAGCTGCTTGATACAAGCGTAATTATTGACGGCCGTATTGGCGATATTTTAAAAACAGGCTTTTTGGAAGGCTTTATGATAGTGCCTAAATTCGTTATCCGCGAATTGCAGACACTGGCCGATTCTTCTGACGGCTTAAAACGCGGCAAGGGCAGGCGCGGGCTCGATTTGCTCCATGAAATACAAATGGAGAACCCGGAGCGTGTTTTTGTTGACGATACCGATTATCCGGAATTGGAAGGCGTTGATGCCAAGCTGGTGAAGCTGGCTCAGCAAAAACAGTGGATTATTGTAACCAACGATTTTAATTTGAACAAAGTGGCAGAAATTCAGGGCATTGATGTTTTAAACATTAACGACCTGGCCAATGCCGTTAAGCAGATGGTTGTGCCCGGCGAAAACATTAACGTGTTTTTGCTGCGCGAAGGCAAGGAAGCAGGGCAGGCTATTGCTTATTTTGAAGACGGCACAATGATAGTAGTCGATAACGGCAGACGCTTTATCGGTTCTTCCGTAATGGCGGAAGTTACTTCCGTATTGCAGACTTCTGCCGGGCGCATGGTTTTTGCCAAAGTTGCTAACAGGTGATTTGTATGGATAAACTTACGGTTATTGTGCCTGCCGCCGGTGCGGGAAAAAGGCTTGGCCTCGGCAAAAACAAAGTGTTTGCCATGCTGGGCGGGCTGCCGCTTTTAGTGCAGTGCCTGCGCATGATAAACGATACCGGCATGGCGGATAAAACCATTATCGCCGTAGGCGCAGCTGAAATTGACGATATAAATGAAATGCTTACCAGATACCGGGAGTTTTTTCCGCTGCTTGATACAGCAGTTGTGGCAGGCGGCGCAGAACGCACCGACAGCGTGAAAAATGCGCTTGCCTTAACCGGCAGCGGCGGTTTTATTGCCGTGCATGACGGTGCACGCCCGTTTGCAGGCAAAGAAGTGTTTGAACGCACTTTGAAAGCTGCCGTGAAATATGGGGCGGCCATAGCGGCGGTGCCGGTAAAAAATACTATTAAGCTTATTGATGAAAACGGCTTTGTGGGCGGTACACCGCAGCGCAGCCTGCTGCGTGCCGTGCAGACGCCGCAGATTTTTAAGGCGGAACTTTTGCACCGCGCTTACGGCAGCGAAAACCTGCGCGGCGCGGCAGTAACTGATGACGCTTCGCTGGTGGAGCGGTTGGGAGTAAAAGTTGCCGTTGCCGAAGGAAGTTACGAAAACATTAAAATTACCACGCCGGAAGATTTGCTTTTGGCTGAAAAAATTTGTGCAGACAGGGGAATGGCTATGCAGCAGGAAATAAAAGTTCCGCAGTTTAGGGTGGGCACAGGCTTTGATGTGCACCGCCTTACGGAAAAGCGCAAACTTATTTTGTGCGGGGTTGAAGTGCCTTATGAACTTGGCCTTGACGGGCACAGCGATGCTGACGTTGCCGTACATGCTTTAATGGATGCTCTTTTGGGGGCGGCTGCCCTTGGCGATATCGGCAGGCATTTTCCAGATACCGACGAGCGCTTTAAAGGTGCGGACAGCATGAAACTGCTGGCGCATGTAATTGCGCTTTTAAAGGAGCGATGTTGGCACGTAAACAATGCCGATGTAACAATTATTGCGCAAAGGCCAAAACTTGCCGGATTTATTCCGCAGATGCGGGATAACCTTGCGGCGGCGCTTGAACTTGGCGAAGACGCGGTAAACGTAAAAGCTACAACAACCGAAAAGCTGGGCTTTACCGGGCGCGGTGAAGGCATTGCCGCAGAAGCCTGCGTAAGCCTGATTAAAATATGACGCATTTAACAGATTATGCTATAATATAAAAGATTAATTTTTTGGAGGAATGAGTTTGATGGCTAATGAAGTTAGAGTAAGATTTGCGCCCAGTCCTACCGGGCCTTTCCATATCGGCGGCGCACGCAGCGCACTGTTTAACTGGCTGTTTGCCCGCAAAATGGGCGGCAAAATGATTTTGCGCATTGAAGATACCGATCTTGAGCGTTCCAGCCGTGAAAGCGAAGAAAATATTAAGGCAGCTTTAAAATGGCTTGGCATGGATTGGGACGAAGGCATTGACGTAGGCGGCGAAAACGGCCCTTACCGCCAGACCGAACGCTTGGAAATTTATAAAAAATATACCGATAAACTGCTGGCAGAAGGCAAGGCATATTACTGCTACTGCACCGACGAAGAACTGGAAGCGGAACGCCAGGCTTTGCTTGCCGAAGGCAAAATGCCGCGCTACATGGGCAAATGCCGCCATTTAACGCCGGAACAGATTGAAAAATATAAAGCCGAAGGCAGAAAACCTACCGTGCGTTTTAAAGTGCCTGCCGACAAACAAATTTTGGTGCGCGACATGGTACGTGGGGACGTTGTGTTCGATTCCAACGGTATCGGCGATTTTGTTATCGTTAAATCCGACGGCATCCCGACTTATAACTATGCCGTTGTTATCGACGATTCTTTAATGCATATTACCCATGTTATCCGCGCTGAGGAACATCTTTCCAATACTCCGCGCCAGTGCCTTATTTATGACGCACTTGGCTTTGAACAGCCTACCTTCGGGCATATTTCCCTTATTCTCGGCAAGGACCACACCAAAATGTCCAAACGCCACGGTGCAACTTCCGTAGACCAGTACCGCCAGCTCGGCTATCTGCCGGAAGCCATTGACAACTTCCTGGCGCTTCTTGGCTGGGCGCCTAACAGCGAACAGGAAATTTTCAGCATGGACGAGCTTGTTAAAGCGTTCAGCATGGACAATGTTGCCAAGAAACCGGCTGTATTTGAT
>ENA-OQNO01001871-OQNO01001871.1-human-gut-metagenome-genome-assembly--contig:-NODE-1871-length-13083-cov-2.636385_pt1 | contig 13083 bp, 10 predicted proteins | sample MGYA00242629_ERZ504880 | MGnify/ENA primary metagenome ERZ504880 (study PRJEB26092, sample SAMD00036377) | human gut metagenome | host: Homo sapiens | study: EMG produced TPA metagenomics assembly of... | reverse complement strand
ATTTCTGTTCAGCTCTAAGTCTTTCCATAAATTCGATTTTTATAGTTTCACCATAAATATCTTGACTAAATTCTAATATATGAGTTTCAATTGATAATTTTTCTACTCTCACAGTCGGATTGAATCCTATATTTGTAGCACCCATATAAACTTTATCCTTAATATAAACTTTTGTAGCGTATATTCCCGGTCTAGGCAGTATCAAATTTTCTTTGAATTTTAGGTTTGCTGTTGGAAATCCTATAGTTCTACCTAATTGTTTTCCTCCAATAACTTTACCTTCTACGATATAATTATGTCCTAAATATTCCTTTACATTTTCAACTTTACCCTGAGCCAGTAAATTTCTTATATATGTACTACTAACTCTTATATTATTTATTTTTATTGGTTTTACTATTTCTACATCGAAATCATATTCTCCGCCTAATGCCTTCAATAAAATCGCATCTCCTTCTTTATTTCTTGCAAAGGTAAAATCATGACCCACATATATTTTTTTTGCATTTAATTTTTTTACTAAAATATTTTCTACAAAATCTATAGCCGATATCTTTGTCATATATTCATCAAATGGAAGATTTATGACAATATCAACCCCTAAGTTTTTCATAGTAGTTATTTTATCTTTATTAGTAATAATTTTTCTTACCTTTTCACGTTCAAAAAAATTGGCTGGATGATTTGAAAAGGTAAATACTACACTTTTCATGTTATTTTTTTTAGCATACTGAACAGTCTTTTCTATAAGAACTTTATGTCCCTTGTGAAGACCGTCAAACTTGCCAATCGTGACAACACTTTTATTTATTTGTTCCAATTCTTCTAAAGATGTTATAATTCTCATTATCTTTTCCCCACCGAAATATTATTTACTATATAAAGAGTTTATCACTTTTTAACATCATAGTGTTATTATCTTTTATGATTTTTCCTACACCTACAAAAATATCTTCACAATAAACTCTGACAAGATTGTCGTCATTATTGTTGTCTTTTGATTTTTTTATAGCAAATCTTCTTGAATCAATAGCTCCACCATTGATGTAATATTTTTTTGCACTAGGATTTAATTCTGCTCTTTGAAGGTTATTTAAAACATAATCTATATCGTATAGATGTTCTTCTAGACATCCATTTTCTTTTAGTTGTTCTAATTCTTCTAGAGTTATCGAATTTTCTAGATTGAATCTTCCTGATGAAGTTCTAAGTAAGAAAGACATATGTCCTCCACAATTTAAATACTCTCCTATATCATGACATATACTTCTTACATAAGTTCCCTTTGAACATTCTACATAAAAAGTTATTTTATTTTGAGATATATTTAAAATGTCTATTTTTTTAATATTTACTTTTCTTGGTTTTATGTCTATTGAATCTGCCTTCCCTTTTCTAGCTAAATCACACATTTTTTGTCCATTTATCTTTAATGCTGAATATACAGGGGGAAGTTGTTCTATCTCACCTTCTTGTGATTTAAAGGCTTCTCTTATTTTTGACTCTTCTATGTTTAAATCGTCATTTCTATATAAAATAGTCCCTGATGAATCGTATGTGTCAGTTTCTATTCCTAATGTCAATTCACAAATATAAGACTTATCTTTATTTAAGATAAGCTCACTTACTTTAGTCGCCCTTCCTAAACATATAGGAAGTACTCCTGCTGCATCTGGATCTAATGTTCCTGTATGGCCAACTTTTTTCATATTTAATGTTCTTCTAACGCAACTTACTACGTCATGAGATGTCATTCCTGTTGGCTTTAAAATATTAATAATTTTATTCATTATATCATCCTTAAATATATTTTAAAGTCTCAGCTACTACCATCTTAGTTGCATTTTCTATAGTTTCATTAAATACAGTTAATCCAGCAGCTCTTACGTGACCTCCGCCATTAAATACTTTTGCAATATGGCTTACGTCAACATAATTTTTAGATCTAAGACTTATTTTTATTTCATTTGAAGATTTTTCTTTTACTAAAATTCCTACTTCGACATTTTCGATATCTCTACAATAAGGCGTAATACCATCAGTATCTTTAAAGCTTATATTGTTTCTAGTTAACATATCTTGAGTCAATGTTATAACAGCAATCTTAGTATCTATTATATCTAATGTATTTAGTGCTTCTCCCAATAATTTATAATAATTATAAGGATTATTGCCATAAACTTCACAGATAACTTTATTTGTCTCAGCTCCTAATATTAAAAGATCTTTTGCCATATCAAAAGTACTAGGGTGAGTATTTGAATAAGTAAATTTACCTGTATCTGTTACTACACCTGTATATAGTGCAGTTGCAATTTTTTTATCTATAACTTGTGTATTTTGAGTTTCATTTATTCTCTTAAATAAATTATATACAAGTTCACAAGTCGAAGATGCTTCAGGTACTACATAATTTATATCACCATAATTATCATTGCTTGCATGGTGGTCTATACAAATTAACTTTTTAGAGTTTTCTATTAAAGTTTTATCTATACATATTCTATCTAAATCACCACAGTCTAAAGAAATTAAATTAAATTCGTTTAAATTTAATTTAATGAACTCCTCAGAACTTAAAATTTCTATGTCTTTTAATAAAAATTTTAAGTTAATAGGAGTATCATCATCTAAAACATAGTACACTTCTTTATTTATAGATTTTAAATAATAATACATAGATAAAGTAGAACCTATATTATCTCCATCTGGATTTACATGAGAGGTAACTATAAAATAGTTACCCTCATCAATACAATTAATTATTTTGTCCATGTTTTCATACATGTTATTCACCATCTTTTTCGTTTTCTTCTGATGAATCTTTATATCCATTGTTTACTTTCTTTATTAATTCGTCCATGTACATTCCTTTTAATAAAGAATCATCTATTTTGAATATAATCTCTGGAGTATGTCTTATTTTTATGCTTTTTCCAACTTCTCTTCTTATATATCCACATGCACTTTTTAAGCCTTCAAGTGTAGATTCTTCATCTCCACCTAATATACTTACATAAACATATGCATAACTTAAGTCACTTGTAACTTCAACATCAGTTACACTAACTAAAGAATTTATTCTTGGATCTTTTATTCCATTAATAAGCATTGTGCTTACTATTTTTCTAATTTCTTCTGCTATTCTGCGTGTTCTATTATTTGATGCCATTATATCAACCTCTTTTGTTAATTATAGTTCTCTTTTTACTTCCTTTTGAACGTAAGCTTCTACTATATCGCCTACTTTTATGTCATTGTAATTAACAAAGCTCATACCACATTCATAACCACTATTTACTTCTTTTACGTCGTCTTTGAATCTCTTAAGAGCTAATAATTCACATTCTTGAATTATAATACCATCTCTAACTATTCTAACTTTGCAGTTTCTATATATTTTACCACTTGTTACGTAGCATCCTGCAACAGCTCCAACACCTGAAATTTTGTATACTTCTCTTATTTCAGCTTTTCCTGTATCTTCATCTCTTAATTCTGGGTCTAGTAAACCGCTCATAGCAGCTTGTATATCTTCTATAGCTTTGTAAATTATTGTGTATGTTCTTATGTCAACACCTTCTTTATCAGCTAAAGATTCAGCACCAGATACTGGTCTTACGTTAAATCCTATTATTATAGCGTTTGATGCAGCAGCTAATAATACGTCTGATTCATTTATTGCACCAACACCACCGTGGATTACTCTTACGTTAACTTCTTCAGTTGATAATTTTTCAAGTGATTGTTTTACAGCTTGAACAGAACCTTGAACGTCTGCTTTTATTACTACATTTAAGTCTTTTACTTGACCTTCATTCATTTGGTTGAATAAATCGTCAAGGGACATTCTTTGAGAAGATTTAAGCATTTCTTCTCTTTGTATTAATTGTCTCTTTTCAGAAACACTTCTTGCTATTTTATCAGTTGGAACAGCAACAAATTGATCTCCACCTTGTGGTACTTCAGATAGACCTAATATTTCTACTGCAGTCGATGGACCAGCTTGTTTAACTCTTTTTCCTTTAGCGTTTATCATAGCTCTTACTTTACCAGCAGCTACACCAGCAACTATAGGATCTCCAACTTTTAATGTTCCACCTTGAACTAATACTGTAGCAACAGGACCTCTTGCTTTATCAAGTTGAGCTTCTATTACTGTACCTACAGCTCTTTTATTAGGATTAGCTCTTAATTCTTCCATTTCTGCAACTAATAGAACCATTTCTAATAATGTGTCTATATTTTCGTTTTTCTTAGCAGAAACTTCTACAGATATTACTGATCCACCCCAGTCTTCTACTAATAATCCTTCGTCAGCTAATTCTTTTTTAACTTTGTCTGGATTTGCACCTGGTTTATCTATTTTATTTATTGCTACTATTAGTGGTACACCTGCTGCATTAGCATGGTTTATAGCTTCTATTGTTTGAGGCATTATACCATCATCTGCTGCAACTACTAATATTGCTATATCTGTAACTTGAGCACCTCTAGCTCTCATAGATGTGAAAGCTTCGTGTCCTGGAGTATCTAAGAATACTATTTTTTGTCCGTTTATAGATACTTCAGATGCACCTATATGTTGAGTTATTCCACCTGCTTCGCTTGATGTTACACGAGTATTTCTTATAGCATCAAGTAATGATGTTTTACCGTGGTCAACGTGTCCCATTACTGTTACTACTGGTGGTCTAGGTTGTAAATCTTCTTCTTTATCTTCTTGGATTTGCATTAATTTTTCTATTTCTTCTTCTGCATCTTCATCATTTCCTGCAACAACTAAATTAAATCCATTTTTTTGTGCTAATAATGATGCTACTTCAAAAGTAACTTCTTGGTTTATTGTAGCCATAGTTCCCATTTTCATAAGTTCCATTATTACTTCTGAAACTGATTTTCCTACAGCATCAGCTAAATTTTGAACTGTTAAAGGTCCATCTATGCTGATTGTTTCTCCATTTTCTTCTCTTAATAAATCTAATACTAATTGAGCATCATCTTCATCTATTTCTGTATTTTCGTCTTCTATTTCTATTCCTAATTCAGCTAACTTAGCTATAACTTCTTTATTTGAGACTTTTGCCTCTTTTGCGATTTGGTTTATTCTTGTATTTGCCACAAGATCACCCCCTATTAAATTTTTTATTGCATAAGTTCAGTTATCTTTGAAGCTAAAGATTTATCTTTTATTCCAATAACTGCTCTTGGTGATTTTCCTATAGCTAAACCAAGCTCTACTTTTGTTGAAAAGTAGATTTGGTTTATTTTTCTATAAGATGATTTATCTTTAAATAATTTTTTAGTATTATCAGAGGCATCATCTGCCACTATTACTAAACTTAATTTTCCTTTTTTTAATTCTTTTAGGGTAGTATCATCACCTGATACTACTTTTCCAGCTCTCATAGCTAGCCCTATATAAGAATATATCTTTTGTTCATTATTTATCATAAGATTCTAACTCCGCTAATAATTTTTCATATACTTCATCAGAAACTTCTACTTTAAAAGCTCTATTTAAAGCCTTTGTTTTTATTGCTTTTTTAAGACATTCAGTGTCTTTACATATATAGGCACCTCTACCGTTTGCCCTACCAGATGGATCTAAAAATATTTCGCCTTCTTTGTTTTTAACAATTCTCATAAGCTCTTTTTTAGAGTCTCTATCTTGACATACTATGCACTTTCTTTGAGGTATTTTTTTTACTTTTTTCAAAGCCATCCCTCCTTTAACTATATTAGACTTATTATTCTTGGTCTAAGTCTATATTTTCAGAATCTAACTCTATATCTTGAACTGGTAATTCTATATCTTCTTCAACAAAATCTGTGCTTTCTAAAGCTTCTTGAGCTTCCATTTCTTCTTTCATTTGAGATACGCTTTTTATATCTATTTTCCAGTTAGTAAGTTTTGCTGCAAGTCTTGCATTTTGACCAGATTTACCAATTGCTAAAGATAATTGATAATCAGGAACTACTACTAAAGCTGTTTTTTCTTCTTCGTTTATTTCAACTTTTTCAACTTTTGATGGACTAAGTGATGCTGATATGAATTCAGCTGGATCATCACTGTAGTTTATTATGTCTATTTTTTCTCCGCCTAATTCATCTACTACAGCTTTAACTCTAGTACCTTTAGGTCCAACACATGCTCCGATTGGATCTATTTTTTCGTCTATTGATTGAACTGCTATTTTAGTTCTTGAACCAGCTTCTCTTGATACTGATTTTATTTGAACTAAACCTTCGAATATTTCTACTACTTGCATTTCAAATAATCTCTTAACAAGACCTGGATGACTTCTTGATACTACTATTTGAGGTCCTTTATTAGTCTTTTTAACTTCTAATATATATACTTTTATTTTTTGTCCAGCTTTATACTCTTCACCAGGTATTTGTTCGTTTTCTGGCATAGAAGCTTCTATTTTTCCTACGTTAACGTAAACAGTTTTTGAAGTAGCTCTAGCTATTTCTCCAGTAACTATTTCGCTTTCCTTTTCTATAAATTCGTTGTATACTATTTCTCTTTCAGCTTCTCTAATTCTTTGAACAACTACTTGTTTAGCTGTTTGAGCTGCTATTCTTCCGAATTCTTTAGGAGTTACTTCATTTTCTATTATATCTCCTAATTCATAACTTGGGTCGATTTTTATAGCATCTGCTAATTCTATTTCTAGGAAAGTATCATATAAGTCAGATTCATCAACTACTCTTCTTTGAGAGTAAACTCTAACTTCTCCGCCTTCTCTATCTACAGATACTCTGACATTTTGAGCTGAACCGAAGTTCTTTTTATAAGCAGTTAAAAGTGCTTGCTCGATTGTATCTATTATAATCTCTTTGTCAATCCCTCTGTCTTTTTCTAATTCGTCTAACGCTTCCATAAATTCGTGATTCATTGTTTATTCCTCCCTAATTAATGTTATCACTAAAATTTGATAGCTAGTTTGATTACTGCAACGTCTTTTTTATCAAACTCAACTTCATTGTCATCTATTATTACTTTGATTTTTTTGTCTTCAGTTAAACCTACAAGTTCTCCTTCAAGTTGTTTTGTACCATTTAAAGGTTTGTATAATTTAACTTCTACATCTCTTCCTGCATATCTTTCAAAGTCTTTATCTTTTTTAAGTGGTCTATCAAGACCTGGTGAACATACTTCTAAGAAGTAGTTGTCTTTTATTGGGTCTTTTTCATCTAATATTGGATTTAATTCTCTTGATACATCTGCACAGTCATCTAAGCTTATTCCACCTTCTTTTTCAAGGTAAATTCTTAGATAAAATTGTCCAGCTTCTTTTACGTACTCAATATCTACTATTTCTATGTTTTTAGCATCGACAATTGGTTGTACTAATGCTTCTATTGTAGATTCTATGTTCTTTTTCATTTGTGCCTTGCCTCCTATTCAGTTGTATTATAACATATTTAAAATAAAAGAGTGAGAACAATTGCCTCACTCTTATCTTTTGCATATACTATTTTTCTATTACTATAACATAAATTTTTTTTATTTACAAGACTTTATAAATAAATGTGTTTTCAACTCTATTATTTTACAATATTTTTTAAATCTTGTACACATATTTTATCTTTTTTCACAAAATTATGTCAAGCCCCTAAAATTCATATTTTTATTTAAAATAATGATAATTGATTTTTTTCACTCATATTGTTTAATGAACCATGATTAGAAAGAGTCTCAACTACTGTTTTAGATATCTTTGTTCTCTTTCTCAAATCTTCTTTTGAAATAAATTCTCCGTTCTCTCTTTCATTTTGAATATTAATAGCTGCATTTTCACCAACCCCTTGTAGAGCTATCATAGGTGGCAGTATTGTAGTATCATCCACTACTATAAATTTAGTGGCATCTGATTTATAAATATCAACTGGTATTATTTTTATTTTTCTAGCATACATCTCTAGTGCAACTTCAAGTACAGTAAGCATTGTTTTGTCTTTTGCTGTTGCATCATTTCCAAGCTCGTGTATTTCTTGTATCTTTTGTTTTATGCTATCTAACCCTTTTACGATTAAATCTGCATCAAAATCCTGTGCTTTAGTTGTGAAATATGTTGCATAAAAAGCTGCAGGATAGTGAACTTTATAATATGCAAGTCTAAACGACATCATTACATATGCAACTGCATGGGCTTTAGGGAACATGTATTTTATCTTTTGACATGAATCAATATACCACTGTGGCACATCATGTTTATTCATCTCTTCTATAAACTCAGGCTTTAGTCCTTTACCTTTTCTTACATTTTCCATTATTGTAAACGCCATCTTAGGTGGAAGTCCTTTAAATAGTAAGTAGTTCATTATATCGTCACGCGTAGATATAACGTCTTTAAATTCAACGACTTTATCCACAACTAAATCCTGTGCATTATTTAGCCAAACATCAGTACCATGTGAAAGCCCAGATATACGTACAAGTTCTGCAAATGTAGTTGGCTTCGTGTCAAGAAGCATCTGTCTAACGAAAGATGTCCCGAATTCTGGTATAGCTAAAGAACCTATTGGACAGTTTATTTCCTCTGGTGTTACACCTAATGCCTCTGTTGATGTAAATATAGACATAGTCTCCTTATCATCAAGAGGTATAGTCGTTGCATCAAGACCTGTAATATCTTCTATCATTCTTATTATGGTCGGAACGTCGTGCCCTAGTATATCTAGTTTTAATATCCTACCACTTATAGAGTGATAATCGAAGTGCGTTGTTATAACGCCACAATTCACGTCATTTGCTGGGTATTGTATAGGTGTAATATCGTATACTTCTTTATAATTTGGTATAACCATAACTCCGCCTGGATGTTGTCCTGATGTTCTCTTGACTCCTGTGCATCCTTTTGCAAGTCTTAAAACTTCTGCTCCAGTTACATCTAAGTCGTTTTCTTCTACGTATTTTTTAGCATATCCATATGCAGTCTTATCTGCTACTGTACCTATAGTTCCCGCTCTATATACATGACCTTCACCGAATAGCTCTTCTGTATATTTGTGTATTACAGGTTGGTAACTACCAGAGAAGTTAAGGTCTATATCTGGCTCTTTATCTCCTTCAAATCCTAAGAAAACTTCAAAAGGTATATCGTGTCCGTCTTTTTTTAATTTTCGTCCACATTTAGGACAATCTTTATCTGGTAAGTCTACTCCTGAGCCCCATTCCCCAACTGCATAGAAATATGAATATTTACAATCTTCATTTTCACAAATATAATGAGCCGGAAGTGGATTAACTTCTGTTATATCACTCATTGTCGCAGCGAGAGATGAACCAACAGATCCCCTCGAACCAACTAGATATCCATCAGCTAGTGACTTTGTAACTAACTTTTGGGCGATAATATACATTACGGCATATCCATTGCTTATTATAGAGTTTAGCTCTCTATCCAATCTTTTCTTTACAACTTCAGGCATAGGGTCTCCATAAATCCTCTTAGCCTTGTTATAACACATTTCCCTAAGCTCTGTATCAGAACCTTCTATTACTGGAGGGAATGTTTCATTTGGTATTGGTAAAAAGTCCTCAACCATATCTGCAACTTTATTTGAATTTTCAACTACAACTTCATATGCCAGTTCTTCACCTAAATACTTAAATTCTTCTAACATTTCATCTGTAGTTCTAAAATGTAGATAAGTTTCTTCATCATCTACTCCAAACCCTTGAGCATATTTAAGAACTCGTCTAAATACAGCTTCGTGTTTTTCTATAAAGTGAACATCACCTGTAGCTACTGGAATTTTATTAAATTTCTTAGCCACTTCAATCATTCTTCTATTTAAATCTCTAAGTTCATCTTCGTCTTTTACTTCGCCATTTCTAATCATAAATCGATTATTGTCAATCGGCATTACTTCTATATAATCGTATAAGTCTATTATTTCTTTTATTTCATCGTCATTTTTATTTTGTTTAACAGCTTGGAACACTTCTCCAGCTTCACAAGCCGAACCTACTATAATACCTTCTTTATGTTCTAAAAGTACACTTTTTAATATTCTAGGTGCTCTATAAAAATGATTTACATGGGCATCAGATACGATTTTATATAAGTTTTTTACTCCTACTAAATTTTGAGCTATTAATGTAATATGTTTTGTTTTTAATTTAGTATAATCTATGCCGCCTAATACTTCATTTACATCACTTAACTTTTTAGCTCCTTTTTTCTTTAGCATATCTAAAAACTTTATAAATATTTGTGCAGTCGCAGCCGCATCATCTACAGCTCTATGGTGGTTATGAAGTGGTACTCCAAGTTCTTTTGTAAGGTTATTTAATTTAAAACGCTTTAAATGTGGAAGTAATATTCTAGCTAACATAAGAGTATCGACACTCTTATTTTTAAATTCAATATTCATTTCCTTACATTTTTGATTTATAAATCCAATATCGAACTCTGCATTATGAGCAACTAACACACTATCTCCTACAAACTCCATAAATTTAGGTAAAATTTCTTCAATTGTAGGTTTATCTTTTATTAAATCATTAGTTATACCTGTTAATTCTTGAACTTTATAAGATATATCTTTTTCTGGATTTATAAGTTCATTAAATCTATCTACTATTTCAAAGTTTTTAACTTTTACTGCACCAATTTCAGTTATTTTATCGTTTTTATTTGAAAAACCAGTTGTCTCTAAGTCAAATACTACAAATGTTTGAGATAAGTCTTTGTCATTTGCCTCTCTTATAATCGGGGCATTATCTTCAACTAAATACCCTTCAACACCGTATAGTATTTTTATACCGTTAGCTTTTCCTGCATCCATCGCTTCAGGAAAAGCCTGAACTACACCATGATCTGTTATAGCTATTGCCTTATGCCCCCATTGTGCTGCTTGTTTTACAAGCTTTTTAGTTTGGCATAATGCATCCATAGATGACATTTGTGTATGTGCGTGAAGTTCCACACGTTTTTTATCTGCTTTATCGACTCTAGGTTTCTTATCTTCTAGTCTTATACCACTTATAGTCATTGTAAGCTCTCTTTTAAAAGTATCGTATATTACGTCTCCTTTTATTCTTACATTAGTTCCTTCACTTATTTTGCTAAGAACTTTGTCTTGGTTTAAGTCATTTAAGAATAATTTACAGCTTATTGAGCTTGTATTGTCAGTTACATCTGCAATAAGAAGTATTTTCCCATTTTTAAGCTCTTTTGTCTCTATATTAAATATCTCTCCTACTATACAAACAGTCTTTGCATTTTTATCTATATCACATATATGTTCAAATAGAGCATTTACATTTTCACCATAGATTAGATTTTCATCCTCATGTTCTTCTTTAATAATGTATTTTTCTTCTTCCTCATAGGCAGGAGTTGGACTAGAGATTTGCATTTCTCTAACTTTTTCTTCCATCTCCCTCTCCATTTTCTCCATTAACTTTTTGCGGTCTACTTTTTCATCTACTGCTTTTTCTAAAATAACATTTAAATCTATCGAAAACTCTTCTAAAAATGCATGTCTTATGATTTCTTCACAATGTTTTGATTTTAAGCTGTCATATAACATTGTTTTTGGTATTTTTATTTTTAAAGTATCGTCTATACACATATATTCTACGTCTTTTTTCCAACCTTCAATTGCAGGTGAAATACTTTTTAATATATGAAGTACATTATCCCAATTTTTCTTTACTATATCTTTATTAGATTTACGAGATAGACCATTGTATCTTATTTTTATCTTTATATCTGAAAAATAATCTAACTCTTCTAATAAGGCTTCTCTAAGTGATGATAAAATGTCATAAGAAATAATTTCCTTAGATGATAGATATATATAAAAAGTCTTATTTTCTTTGTAATACACGACTTTTGTTACAAATACATCGCTTAATTTTTTATATAAAAAATCATTTTTAATTTCTAATTTACTTAGATAATCTTTTATACTATCCATTTATGACACCCCTTTCACCTCAGTATTTATAGAAGAAAATTATATCATATTTTTTATTATCTTTTAAGGTCTTGAATTTTAAAATAATTTAATAAAATTTTTTTTATGGATTAGCTCTCTTTTGATTTTTTTTAATATTATATATATAAGGACTTATATTTGGAGGTATGCTATGACTTGCTCAAATATATACGATTTAAAGAAAATACCTATTTATTATGAAGAGTTAAGGGGCAAAAAGTTATTTACAAAAGCATTGTCAGAAATTGATGTAAATAAAAAATCTGTTCATTTATTTTATTATAAAAACGCTAATATCCCAATTTGTGCCCTTCCTAAACTAGGTGTTGTGATTATATCTAAAAGAGGATTTTTGTCATTTTGTTATAATTTTTATTTCTTTATAAATTCATTTAATACTAAAGATATCGTAATTTCAAAACAAAATATATTTTCAATAGCTAAAAGCGCTTTATCTCATGAAGTAGGCCATTTACTAGATCCCAATTTAAGCAATATAAAATCCGCTTCTAATGAAATTATTTTATCAATCGCAAATGGAATAATAAAATACAATATCGATTTAAAAGATGATTATTATTATAAAAAAAATCTTCCCCTAGAGATTGAAGATTCTATTATACAATTTAAGAAAAATAATGTTACAAGAGAAATAAATGCATGGAATATCGGAAAAACTATCGCAAATTTTCAAAGTGATACTGAAAGATATACTTTTGAAAAAATAAAAGAATATGCTCTAGCAACTTATAATTACGGTAATTTAAAAGATATAGTTGCTGAAAATAATGTTGAAAAATATATAAAATCACTATTATAATCAAAAAGGGAAACCTATATTTAAATTATAGATTTCCCTGTCTTTAATTATTTATAATTTGGTATTAAAAATTCTAAACTAACAGAGTTGTCATAATAAGGTATTATGTTATTCATTACTTTTGCTATAATATGTGCCCAACTTACATCAGTTGCATATTGATGTCCTGTATTATAACTCCATCTCATTTTATATAAAGTATTTTGTTTGTATTTAGTGCTATGTATATAATTAGTTGATAACCATTTTGCAGAACCTTCTATAGTTTTATCAACTGTAGTCCACCCTTTTTTATAAGC
>ENA-OQNO01001855-OQNO01001855.1-human-gut-metagenome-genome-assembly--contig:-NODE-1855-length-13140-cov-2.655959_pt1 | contig 13140 bp, 9 predicted proteins | sample MGYA00242629_ERZ504880 | MGnify/ENA primary metagenome ERZ504880 (study PRJEB26092, sample SAMD00036377) | human gut metagenome | host: Homo sapiens | study: EMG produced TPA metagenomics assembly of... | reverse complement strand
TGCAAGTGCTCTGTAATACCTGTACGCTCTGCCACATTTTTCACCTTCGTCTGTATTACTTTTTTATTCACCTTATGAGCTTTCAGACCAAAAGCAATGTTTTCATATACATTCATACTTGGAAAGAGTGCATAGCTTTGAAACACAAAACCGAGATTTCTCTCTTCCGGCAACATTCCCGAAATGTCACGTCCGGACACAACAATCTGGCCCCTGGATGCTTTTTCAAATCCCGAAATACAACGCAGAGTAGTGGTCTTTCCACAACCGGATGGTCCTAAAAAGGTAAAAAATTCCCCTTCCTTAATTTCAATATTCAGTTCTTTTACTGCTATAAAATCTCCATATTTTATTTCTAAATCTTTAATTTCAATCATATGCGGTCTCCATTTTGCAACAGACGGCTCTTTTGCCGCCTGTTGTTTCTCCATCCTATTACGGCATAATCTCTAATTCTATTTTTTCCAACCATTTGTCTAAATTCTGTGCGGCTACTTCCCAGTCAATATTCTGTGCCGTAAACATCGTAGCATTCTCTTTTACTTCCTCCGGACATAGCGCAATGGCTTCCGGTGATGCAGGTGCCTGTCCAAATTCCTTAGCATAAGCGGCCATTACTTCTGCCGAACCAAACCAGTCAATAAATTTCTTTCCCCCATCTTGGCTTTTTCCTCCCTTAACAAGTCCAATCGCTTCTGCCACCACAGGAGTACCGCTCTCTGGTTTTACATATTCCACAGGAATCTGATTTTTCTCACAGTTTGAAACCACACCTCCATACCACCATAGCAGTATGGGAAGCTCTCCATCCTTAAATGACTTCCATATATCAGCATCTGAGCTTGGCAGTGTACCTGCATTCTCATATACCTGACTTAAGAAATCCCAGCCCTCCTGAGAAATATCTCCGGTTTCTGCATCATAATATTGCCATAGCATTCCAACCAAATATGTTCTCGTTGTCTGTGCTGATGTAGCTCCGATACCATACAATCCATTATATTCAGGTTTATTCAAATCCTCCCACCCTTTCGGTGCCTTATCAGATGAAAGGAATTCAGGATTATAGGCAATTACAATGGGCGTCTGCCAAAAGCTGTTAAAATACCCGTCTTTGTCCCGATATACCTCTGGCAGACCTTTTACCCATGCCGGTTCATATACGTCTAATATATCCTCGGTTTTCAACTTATACATAGCGGTCTGAGCCAATCCCATTACCACATCTGCCTGGGGATTATTCTTCTCTGCAACCAATCTGTCGGAAAGTTCTCCTCCTCCCGCACACAGAAACTGAATGTCCAGACCCAGTTCCGCTTTTGCCTTATCCTTAATCCAGGTTCCTCGCAGTTCATCTCCCTGAGGTGAATACACTACAATTGTTTCTTCTCCGCCATTTTGTTTTTCTTCTGAACCTGCATTTTCTTTGGTTGTATCCTCAACTGTTGCTTCTTCCTGCTTACCATCTTTTTCTTTCTCTGCATTACTGCCACAACCAGAAATGGTAAATGAAACTGCTAAAAATATTGCTGCCATTTTCTTAAATTTAATCATAGTCTTTATCCTTTCCAAATCCCTTCCATTTTTCTGATTCATTGTACTATGTAACCTGCTAATTCTGCACATCCGTAAATCATTCCCCAAAAATCTCTCTATTCGCTATGTCCTCTTGTTATTTCGCCCTCCTTTTTTTCTTTTGTTATTCATACGATACTATATTTTTACTAAATTGTCAATTAGTTTTACTGAAATATATGTAAATTTTAGTAAAACTATTGTAAGAACTGCGTAAACTCTGTTACATGCCCATTATAAGGCAACTGTCCTGTGAAAATATCTGTAATTATTTTCCTTATTCTTTAATTAGATCATCGATCTATGTGTTTCTTCCTTGTTAAAATAAACTGTTGACCCAACAGGAAGAGAATACCGAACGTAAATTTAGTAAATACCAGTTGTATTTACTAAATATTTATTATATAATGAAAGTAACATTAAGAAAGGAGTGCATAGCTTATGGCTATGTTATTAACCTATGGCAACCATTAAAGAAATCGCGGAAACTCTTAGCCTCTCATCCGCAACTGTATCCAGAGCCTTGCGAAATGATGAGACTTTGTCCATAACTGCCGAGACAAAAGCCCGTATATTCATGACCGCTGACAAACTGGGGTATGTGGCAAAGGGGAAAAAAATATTGACTCAGAATTCTGAGTCCAACATTACGGTTCTTCATAAGAAACAGACTTTTCGGAATCCAATAGATTCCTCTTACTATTTTTCCGTCAGAACAGGTATTGAGGATGCATGTACCAAACATCAAATCTTATGCAATTTTATAACAATCGACGCTTTAAGCAGCTATCGCAATACTACTGATGGGATTCTGATTGTAGGAAATTATTCGCTGAAAGATTTTCAGCTATTTACATCTCACTTTCCATCCGTACCCATGGCCACCACCGGAATCATTTCTTATTATCCGGAACGGATCGATCACATTACACATAGCAATTATGATTCTCTGTCTATGGCCCTGGAGCATTTATTCGAAAACGGACATACCCAAATTGGCTATCTGGGGGTAGAAGAAGCTCCGGGAACCATCCAGTTCGGCTCCAGAAAAGAAATTTTCAAACAAATTCTGGAATCCCATAACTGCTTCCACCCTGAGTGGGTATACGAAAGCAAGCACGGAAAAGACCGTGTAGAACGGGGATATGCTACCATGAAAGGGTGGCTTTCCAAAAAACAGGCAATGCCTACCGCTCTTTTTTGTGCTAATGACCCTATTGCCCTCGGCGCTCTAAAGGCCCTCAACGAGTCAGGACTTTGTGTTCCGGATGACATATCCATCGTAGCTCATGATGGTTCCTATCCCACCCAATATTCTCAGCCTCCCCTTTCCACCATTGATGTCCACCCTTATCAGATTGGGTACGAAGCTGTTAATATACTGTGTGAGCGAATGTCCGGGGATCGAAAAATTGCAAAGAAAGTAACTTTCTATCCGGAACTTTTAAATCGACAGAGCGTAAAAAAATTAAGCGGCAGACTTTGAATCTATTGGCCTCCAGGCAATTCAAGCCAACTGTATAAAAATTTATTATATAAAATCATAAAGAGCAGGTGGCAGACAAGAACAGGGGTTGAGCAGGCGTTGCCAGTTCTGCGGCACGCCTACTCAACCCCTGTCCTTGTCTGCCATCTGCTCTTCCGTATACAAAGAAAATGCACAGGATCACCTCCGGCAATTAGAGAATCTCCAAAACTGGAGCTAAACATACAATTGAAATCAATCTTACAATATTCCCCCATTGCTTTCAATCACTTTCTGATACCAATAAAAACTTTTTTTCTTATATCTGTCCAATGTCCCGCTTCCATCATCATTCCGGTCCACATAGATAAAGCCATATCGTTTTTTCAATTCTGCGGTGGATGCGCTGACAAGGTCAATACATCCCCAGGTTGTATATCCCAGAACCTCTACACCATCTTCCACTGCTTCACGCAGCTGCACCAGATGGTCATGCAGGTATTGGATGCGGTAATCATCTTCCACGGTCTTATTTCCATGGACGTCTTCTGTGAGCACATCCACTGCACCCAGACCGTTTTCAACCACAAAAAGAGGCTTTTGATACCGGTCATAGAACATATTCAATACATAGCGCAGTCCCTTTGGGTCAATCTGCCATCCCCACTGGGATGCCGTTAATGTGGGATTCGGTACACCTCCTAACAGATTGCCATTGCCTTTTTTCTGCTTCTCTTTATCGGCAGTGGCACAGACACTCATATAGTAGCTGAAGGAAACAAAATCTACGGTATGTTTCAGGATTTCTTCATCTTCCGGTTCAAAATGAATCTGAATATGATGATCCCGGAAATAGCGTTTCATATATCCCGGATAGGTGCCTCTCACATGAACATCTCCAAAGAAATAGTTTTTGTGTTCCTCTTCCATAACCTGAATCATGTCATCCGGTGACGGAGTTAACGGATACATGGGCATGCTTAAAATCATACACCCGATCTTAGCATCCGGCATCATTTCATGTGCTGTCTTCGTTGCCAGGGCACTTGCAACCAGCTCATGATGAACTGCCTGGTAAAGTTCCTGTTCCGTCAGCTTTTCTGCTGGTGTATGGATGCCGCCGCTCATAAACGGGGCATGAAGCACAGAATTGATCTCATTGAATGTAAGCCAGTATTTTACCTTACCTCCAAAACGTTCAAACAGCGTTCTGACATAACGTTCATAAAACCCGATCATTTTCCTGTTTGCCCAGCCGTTATAATGTTCAGCCAGATATAATGGCGTCTCATAATGGGAAATAGTAACAAGGGGTTCTATTCCGTATTTGTGGCATTCATCAAAGACCCGGTCATAAAATTCCAGTCCCTTTTCATTTGGTTCTGTTTCATCACCATTTGGAAAGATCCGGCTCCATGCAATGGAGGTCCGAAATACCTTGAACCCCATCTCTGCAAACAGTCTGATATCCTCCCGGTAGCGGTGATAAAAATCAATGCCTGCAAGTTTTTTATTATCCTCAGTAGGAACCGACGTTCTTTCTCCCCGGATTCCCCGGGGCAGGACATCCTGAATAGACAGTCCTTTTCCATCTTCCTTATAAGCTCCTTCACACTGGTTTGCGGCAACTGCCCCTCCCCATAGAAAACCTTCCGGAAATTCACGCATTTTTCTTACCTCCATTTTATTTCTTTTCCAAAATCAACAGTACATCTTTGTGAAACGGATGCATGGAAATGACTGTTCTGCCGCCTTTCTGTTCCATATCAACACATGCCAGATATCTCGTCTCCAGATCTAAAGCCTTTGCGGTAAATCCCTTTAATTCCAGACCAATGATCACTTTCGTATTATAGGGCAGATAAATCAGATACCGGTCTTCTGTCGCTGCCATGCGGATATCAGAAGAGGGATTTTCCAGGCAGTCATTTACCGGAGTCAACTCCTGTATCCCATACTCCTCCAATTTAAACCGGATAAATCCATAATCCCACGCACCCGGAAACTTAATCGCTTCCTGCCAGGGCAGCGGCTCATCAAATCCTTCTCCCAGAACCGGATTTTTCGGACAGTTTACCTTCTGCCAGTTCCAGATGCCATGTGCTCCATAGGTGACTCCTGCACAGGCACCGGATAAGATTCTGCTCCATGCTACCTTGCGGATGTCCACTGCTTCAGACCGTCCATATTCCTGTCTGCTAAATCCCAGCTGTTCATAACAGGGCTCTGCATTGATCATGGGTTTCCTGGGGTATTTTTCCCGAAAACGTTCCGGAAGTACATAAGCCATCTGCTGTTCTCTGGCATTGTGCCCCGACTGGAACATATAGAAGTCCAGCCTGTCCAGAAATTCTTCCGGTATTACATCATATCCCCTTTTAATATGCATGGTCTTTAAGGAATCAGGACTGTTCTCACAGAGCACCCTGAGTGACGTTCCATAGTAAGCTTTCGCCTCCGGGGTATCAAAATCCGTATCTCCGCTGACCACATAGACAGGTTCAAATTCATCGAATTCCGCTATCACTTTCCTGGTGTATGCCTCCACAAATTCTTCCGGCATAACATTCATGTTCAGCATTCTGCTGCCCCAGGTACCCGGTACATAATTCAGCCAGAGTACCACCAGGGCAAGCTGGAATCCCTGATCCACCGCCATACGGCACATTTCGGCTGCCCGGTCATAATACGCCTGATTCCACTGGGAGAAATCAAATTTATGCCCGTCTTTTGTGGGAAATGGATACAGACCAATATCGGAAATGCAGCGGTCCCACTGAGGCATCGTATTAATCTGAAGCACGGTAAATCCCTGTGCCTTTCGAATGCTGAGGTAATACTCCCATTCTTCCAGGCTTACGTTAGTAAATGCGCTCCAGATCGTATCCCCCAGATAAAAGAACGGCTTCCCATCCAATATAAAGTTACTTCCATTTTCATGAATCTTTATCCTACTCAATTTCATCCCCCCGCATTTTCAATTTGATTACAGGAACGCCTGCCTTTACCAAACCCACACCGGCTGTTTCCAATTCAGCGAAATCCTCCGTATTCGTGATAATAATGGGCGTCGTGGTATCATATCCCGCTTTCTGTATTGTCTCTAAATCGGCTTCTATCAGGAGATCGCCGGCTTTCACCATCTGTCCCTCAGATACATGTGACGTAAATCCTGCTCCGTTTAATCTTACGGTATCCATTCCCACATGAATCAGAACTTCCGCTCCTTTGGCGGAGGTAATCCCTATGGCATGACCTGTGGGGAACAGGGCACTCACCACGCCGTCACACGGTGCGCAGATTCTGCCGTCCTGCGGAATTATTGCTATTCCTTTACCAAGGGCTTCCGATGCAAATGCTTCATCTCTTACTTCCGACAGCAGAATGACTTTTCCATTGACTGGCGCAGTCATCTCTGCTTCTCCCCTGACGCTGCTCTTTTCCTTTGCGCCTTTTACTGCAGTATTATTATCATTCTCAGGCAGCATACTGTCCTGGAATCCAAATAGATAAGTTACAATCGCAGAGCCAAAATATGCGATGGCACATGCGATACAGAAGCCTGCAAAACCTTTGCCGATATATCCGGGAAGCGTCAGGATACTGGTTGTTAACAGGGTGGGTGCCCCGGCTCCGCTGGCAGCCACGATGGCTCCTGCAATACCGGAAAAAAACGCACCAATAAAAAATGGCTTTTTATATTTTAAAGTAATACCATAGATTGCAGGTTCCGTAATGCCGGCAAGTACCGCGGACAATGCTGCTGATCCGGAAAGTGATTTCAGTTCTTTATTTTTCGTCTTTAAAAATACACCCAGGGTCGCACCAGCCTGTGCCATATTGTTGGGTCCTGTTATGGTAAATAAAGTATCACGTCCATATTCAGCAATGTTGTTAAATACGATTGGTGCAAATCCCCAATGGAGACCGAACATTACAACTGCCGGCCAGAGCAGTCCCAGAACAAAGCCTGCAATAATCGGGCTGAATCCCACCATGCCTGTGTAACCGGATGCCAACAGTTTTCCGGCAAAATCCGCAACAGGACCAATGACCAGATAAGTTGCCGGAACCATAATAACCAGACTGAGTAACGGTGTCATAAAACGTTTACAGATTTCAGGCAGAATATGTTTCAGCCCTTTTTCCAATTTCGATAATACGTAAATAGATATAATAATGGGAATCACAGATGAAGTATAACTAACCAATACCACCGGTATTTTCATAAAAGTCAGAGCTTCTCCAGCGGAAAAGGCTGCCGTTATATCCGGATATACCAGCGCTGCCGCAATCCCTACAGACACAAACTGGTCTGCATGGAATTTCTTCGCGGCTGTAAATGCCAGGAAAACAGGCAAAAATGTAAATACCCCATCTGCAGCCGCATATAAAATCCGGTATGTCCCCATCTCTGCCGTCAGCCATCCCAAAGTGGTACATAAGATCAGGATTCCTTTTAACATACCGGCTCCGCACATTGCCGCCAGCACCGGTGCGAAGATCCCGGAAATGGTTTCCATAAAAAGGTTCAGAACGTTTTTCTTCTCCTTATTCTCTGTGCTTTCCTTTTCCTGATCCGCAGCCTTAATATCTGTATTTTTTAAAATCGCTTCATACACATCTGCTACCTGGTTTCCGATTACAACCTGTATCTGACCGCCGCTTTCAATCACCGTAATGACGCCTTCCAGCTGCTCCAGACTCTTTTTATCCGCCTTGTTTCTATCCTTTAATTTAAAACGAAGACGCGTAGCACAATGAAATAAAGAAATTACGTTATCAGACCCGCCTATAAAGGTCTCTATCTTTTTTGACAAATCGTCATAATTTTTCTTTGCCATGATCTCTCCTCCTAAAGTCAACTGCATGAATTGTTTTTTTAAGATGCGCGCCAGAGCATGTATAAAAATGCTCAACTCTTATTTGTCTGAATTTTAGCATTTCTCAATTCCTCTTACAATCCCCTCCGGATTTTTCTATCTATATGCTAATTTTCTCCCAAAAACGAAACGGATATTTCTTAAAATTTGTAAAAAAACAACATGCTTTTAAATTTTCTTTAAAAGCATGCCGGTCACCTGAATGTTTAAACAATTCTCTTTGACCGCCCCGGCTTCACCGCCAAGGTGGAGGAAGTCGAAGCAGGACGAGTTGAAACCATTATCATTAAGGACATGAGCTAGGCAGACCGCTTTAACCTCCTAAATAAACTTGGAGCTGATAATTCCACTGTAATATACCAGATACAACGATCTGCTGCACTGTAAACTTCGGCTGAATACCGTATTCATCCTTTGCAATCTGTATTAACTCCTTTAATTTAGCTGCTCTGTTTTCTTCCGTGCAGTCTGCACACAAATAGTTTCCTTTCGGCAATACCTTTAACCCATCCATACTTTCATAGCGAATACAAACGGCAAACATTTTTGATAATCCATTTTCCGTATAGATACCCGCTATATCTGCAAACAAAAATTGCTCTTTTCGTTCTGGCTCTATCTTATCGTAGAAGTGGCTTAAATAATTCCACAGTTTATCGATGGTTGGCGTTTCAAGGGTGTCTGAAAGTAAGATAACACGCTCCGAAAAACATTTAACAGCGATACCCGCTGTTTGTATATGTCCACGAAGTTTATTCTCATAATCCAATTTTGCCAACTGTACTTCTGCCTTGCTATATTCCAGTAATGCCATTTTTTCATCTGCTCTTTTTTCGGCTTCTGCCAGAAAATCAATGATTTTTTCCAGGTCATCAAATTCTAAAACCTCTTTGATTTTTTGCAAAGGTAAATCCATTTGCTGCAAGGCACGAACCGTGTTGATTCTCACAATATCCTGCTCGGTGTAATAGCGGTAGTTGGTAGTATTATCTTTTTTGCCTGGCTTAACAAGTCCGATACGGTCATAATGCCGCAGCGTTTCTATTGTTGTATGAACCGCTTTTGCAGTCTCACCTATTGATAAAAATGGTTTCATTCTTTTACCCCCTTGACCCTTGTGTAACACAAGGGATTACAATGATTATAGTATAGATAATTGTACAAATCAATAACATGCCATAACTAATAGGAGGATTAAAAACATATGATTGAGCTGATGAATGTGACCAAACAGTACAGGAATGCTTCTGTATTAAAGAATGTTACATTGAAAATTGACGAGCCGGGGATTTATTGCTTGCTTGGCAGAAATGGAGCGGGAAAAACAACGCTCCTCAAATCCATAGCAGGGTATCAAAACATTACCGATGGTAAAATTGAGGTCGGCAAAAAGGTGATAACAACCTCGACATTGGACACTGGGGTAAGCTATATCGAAAACTTCGCAAAGCACTTTAATCTTTCGGTGCGAAAGCTGCTGCGTATTGCATCGAAAGTAAACCCTAATTATGATTTTGAATTTGCGGCTGAAATGATGGAGCGTTTTGAACTGGATGAAAAAAAGAAGTTTAACCATCTTTCCCTTGGAATGAAAACAATGGTTTCATCGATTATTTGTCTTGCAAGCAATAAAAGTGTCATTTTGTTAGACGAGCCTGTCCTGGGCTTTGATGCTATTATGCGTGTAGAGTTTTATGAAATGCTGACAGAGAGCTTTCAAAAGCATCCACGAGTCATCATTGTATCTACCCACATTATTGAGGAAATCGCAAAGACCATTCAAAAACTGATTATTATTGATCAAGGACGTATCCGCTTTTTTGATACGCTGCAAGCGGTTGAAACAAAGGCGTTTAGCGTAAGCGGCTTGAAGAAAGATGTGGATACCGCAACAGCAAACCTCAATGTCATAGGGCAAGATACCGTTGGGGGGCTTGTGACAAGCTATTTGTTTGACAATCCACCGGTGGAAATGCCTTCTTTGGAAATTCACCCATTGTCTTTACAGGATTTCTTTATTCAAATGGTTGGACATAAAGGAGGAGCAAAACAATGACAGCGATCTTAGCGATTATCAAACGACTTTTTGCAAGTAATAAAGTCAGTTTTATTATTACTGCGGTTGTGGTGCTATGTGCCACTACTTCGGGAGACTCCAAAATTGCATTGAGCAATGGAAACTACACCTGGCTGATTGCTGTCATGACACCGTTTTTCTTTGTGTTCTACGACTATACAAAGCTGATGCACTTGGGAACGAGCAAAAAAGACTACTTCCTCGGAAGCCTTGCCAGTTATGGATTGATGGCATTATTGGTTTCGCTTGCCAATACTGCTATTCATTTAGTGATTGACCCTCTTAATCGAACACAGACGGTTATCAACCTGATGGATTTGTGTGGTTGGACAGACAACGGTATATTTGCCGCCTTTATACAGCAAGGTGTATTTCTGCTGCTCACAATGATTTTTCTGCATGTACTGTTATTTATGCAGCCTTATTGGTACGGGTGGCTGACTGATGGCATTTTAGTGGCGATTATCTGTATTTTTACTCCCATTGCACCGCTAAGGCGTATTTTGGCAGGATTTTTTAAGGTCATTTTGTTCAACAGTAATGCTCTGATGCACATTGGTATCTGCCTATTGTTAAGTATGGCACTATCCTTTATTGGACTAACCGTTTTAAAAAGAAAAACACTTTAAGTAATTTTGGCGATGGGATGAAAAAGTCCCTGACAATTCGTCTCAGGCACTACGTATAAATATATTTTGTTTTATCGAATACACTGTCCCCTTCCAAAATCCTTGTTTTATAGTAAATTCTCACTGTCTCTTCTTCCGCCTCTTCCATGTGGCGAAGAAGATGCTTCACTGCAGCCAAATGGCGCTTCGTATGGGTGCCCTTAATAAGTGTCAGATGGATACCCAGAAGACTAACAGGCGGCAGTGCATCAAATCCCACCAGGGACACATCCCGGGGAATCCGTATCTGCCTCTCCAAAAGAGCCTTGCTGACCCCCAGCGATATTACAGAACTCTCCAGAATAAAAGCCGTGGTGCGAAAGATTCCTTCATCCAGGTATCTTACCATAGACTCATATACCTCATCCACCGTATTTCCCAGATGCCTGATCCGGCTGCAGGCATCTCCGCATTCCCGCCTTGCCATCTCCAGAATAAACGCTTCCCGCCGCTCCACAAAATTAAAAATATCAATATTCTCAGCCAGATATACAATATGGCTGTGGCCTTTATCTACCAGATAATCCACACCCCTTCGGATTCCCTCCCGGTTGTCAACCAGATAGCTGTCAAGTCCCTGATCATAGAACAGATTGTCTCCTACTACAATGGGGATCTTTAACTGGAGAAATGGATAGATATCGCTCTGCCGCATTTCAGCTGCCATGATATATATCCCTCTGACATTACGCTCTCTACATTCCTGAAGAAGACTCTCCAGATCCTCTTTTTTTTCATAAAAGGCTAAATGCAGAAATTGGTAACCGCAGCGGTTGACAGCATGTTCCATCTCTTCCATAAAAAGATCCCCGCTCTTACTGGAACTTCGCTCCAGTATCACTCCATGTTTGACGTAATGAAGCATCAGCAGGGTACCCTTATTCATGCCCCTGGCACTCAGCCGTTTTTCTTTCTGAAGCTCCTGCATCTGTTCTGTATACTCCAGTATTCTCTTCTTCGTCTCTGCATTCACTCCCGGACGGTCATTTAATGCTAAGGAAACTGTTGCCGGGGATACTTTTAGTGCTTCTGCAATATCTTTGGCCTTTAAACGCATATTCCACTCCTTTTGCCTGTACGAAATCATTTGCTGTTTTGTACATTGTACCATAAATTAAATCAATATCCTATGTCTTACTTTTTCCAGTCACTCTCGAAGCCGGAGTATTGTCTGGTACAGGTTCAAAGCCCCCATCCCCCATTCTTGGTTGGGATAGCTGTAAGCGGGAGTGCGGTCTGCTCCCCTTAACAGATAAGTATTAATGGCTGCTGTATTCATACTGAGATTATTCCCGTGCACGATTCCCCATGTCATTAAATCTGCAGCGGCACCTGCCACATGGGCTGCCGCAACGGAGGTTCCCGACTTGTAGGTCATGGGAATGCCCGATTCCGACACGACGCCAGATAACGCCGGTCCATAGACATCCACCCCCGGTGCTGCAAGGCTGGGCTTTAGAATATTATCCCGGCTATAACCATATCCCGTATGAATATAAAGACTGCCATCCCTGTGGTTATAAGCCCCTACCGTAATGCAGCTATAGGCATTTGCAGGTTCTGTTATTGTAGTAAACGGATCCGGGTTTAAAAAAACCGTATTTTCCGTAATAAAACCATATACGGGAAGCCACATATGGTACCTGCCCGTAACGTAAAGCGTATTGAATACACGGATCCTCCATATTCCATGAGCGGGTAACAGAAAACGCATCACAATAAACTGGCTGCCGGATCCCAGCTCGGAATTACCATAATGAACTGAAATCTGTGTGTTCTCCAGTGTAAAGGTAACCAGGGTTTCTGTACCTATATTCAGCGGCAGTCTCTGAATCACCTGCCCTCCCGGTGATACAAATCCAACGGTATAAGTTTCCGGAACAGTTGCCCATAACTCCATAACAAATCCCTTTTCGTCCGGTCCTACCAGCAGTTCCACATCTTCATATTCCATATCTGATGTTATATTTCCCAGGAAATGGTGGTATCTTCCCACCTCATTTCCCCCGGCTATCACAGATGCAAACCCCGTCATGAGATTAGCCCTTCTCAGCAGCAGCCCCAGAGGAGAGGAACCCTCATGGCTTCCAAGATTCGTTCCAAGACCGATGCAGACTACCAGAGGCATCTCATAACGTGCCGCAATAAGCGCCAGATATTTAATTCCCATCATAATATCATTTTCCTGATATGCCACCGCTGATTCCTGAATGGCATAAAACTCGCGCAGATATTTTTTTGCCTTTTTCAATTTCACAACAGCAATATTACAATCCGGTGCCACACCGATAAAATCAGAATTTTTTGATTCCGAACCGGCAGCTATGCCTGCCAAAAAGGTTCCATGTCCGACTTCATCAATGCTTGGAACAACGGATAAGGGCTGGTCGGAAGCCAGAGCCTGGTTAATCTGTTCATTGGTAAATTCAGTTCCATAAATAATCGTATCATTGATCGTGAATCCCGGTATGC
>ENA-OQNO01001854-OQNO01001854.1-human-gut-metagenome-genome-assembly--contig:-NODE-1854-length-13141-cov-3.530736_pt1 | contig 13141 bp, 8 predicted proteins | sample MGYA00242629_ERZ504880 | MGnify/ENA primary metagenome ERZ504880 (study PRJEB26092, sample SAMD00036377) | human gut metagenome | host: Homo sapiens | study: EMG produced TPA metagenomics assembly of... | reverse complement strand
CGCCGGCCCCACGTGCCGATGACGCAGCCGGCGAACAAATACCCCGGTACCGGCCCCAGCCCCAGACGCACGGCGATCGGCACGATAAGCGCAGCGGATCCGAGGTAGATCAGCGCCTGTATTAGCGTATGGCTATCCATTGTTATGCGCCTCCTGCCATTCGATTAAGCGTTGACGATAATGACGGGCCTGCGCCTGCAGCGTTTCGTCATCGCAGATAAAGGTACAGTGCATGGCAAACGGCGGCAGCCATTTCATGCCACAGTACAGCGCCGTCGCCTGCAGAGGCTGCGCCAGCACGTCAAAGCCGGGGAATGAACCAATATCGAAATGGCTTTCGCCGCCGCCGGTAGTAACCGCCCACATCAGCGATTTACCATGCAACGCAATACCATTGTGGCCGTACGCCCAGCCGTGAGACAGCACTTTATCCATCCACAGTTTTAGCAGCGGCGGTACGCTGTACCACTGCATTGGATGCTGCCAGATAACCAGATCGGCGCGCGCCAGCGCCGCTTGCTCGGCAGCGATATCGATATTGAAGTCGGGATATAGCTCATAGAGGGAGCGTATCTCTACGCCATCAAGCGTCCCTGCTTGCTCAAGCATCCGTTTATTCGCATGCGAGTGATGCGGATAAGGATGCGAGTAAATTATCAGAATCATGAATGGGCCTGTCTTTTGTATTCTTGTAGCAGTGAGTGTAGACAGTTAACTCGCTCACTGAAAGGGGGTAATGACGAGAGAAAAGTCAATCGCAGCAGATGATCAACCTGTTGGTCATTACAAAATTTAGGCTAAAAAAAGAGAATTAAAGGAAAATAAAGGTAAGAAGAATTCGCCATACGAATTTATCATTAGGAATAATACAACCACAATATATTTTAAGATGGAATTAATACATTATTTAAAAAATAAAACTATACACCCTGCATTGAGCAACCAATAATTTTACGCTCTTCATTTTGAGCCCCGCGACTTTATACTAAAAACAATCTCTAATAGATAGCGTTATCCGGAAACGCTATTCACGCAAATGGATGTGTACATGAGCAATAAACACTTTGAACTAAACAGAACAACCAAAACGCTGGCAAGGATATTTCCCACCTTATTAATGGTTACGCCAATAGTCGTCAGCGCAGCCACAATTGACCAGTCAACCTCCGTGCCGCAAGACTTCTCGGCTGATACCGAATACGTTATTAATCGGGATGTCACCGTCTCATCCACGGAGAACACCCCGGCGGTTTCCGTTAGCGGAATGAACGTCAAAAAAATCACCAATGATGGAAATATTTCCGGAATGGGAATCGGATTGAATATTAACATCGATGGGCAATCCGTTGAAATAAACAATAATGAAAATGCAATTATTTCATCTGAAACCGATAATGCCGTTAACATGCAATCAATGGCGGGTACCTTTAATAATAGTGGTATCATTACTGGCGCCAACAACGGTATTTTCATTAGTGAAGAGTCATCGGCAATTAGCATCACCAATACCGATACCGGCGTGATCACCGGGAAAAACGGCCTGAGTTCGCAAATTGCCGTCGGATTAGATAACAGCGGCGCCATCACCGGTACCGCTGGCGATGGTATTGCGTTAAGCGACGGCAACAGCAAAATCAACAACAGCGGCACCGTACAGGGCAGCGAGAACGGGATCAACGTTGTTGATAGCGCGAAAGCCGATATCATCAACAGCGGTTTACTCGGCGGCGGCGGTACGGCCGTCATGTTTGCCAGCAGCAAACATAACAGCCTGGTGCTCAATACCGGCTCTTCCCTCATCGGCGATGTCATCTCCACGGGCTCAACGGGTAATACACTCTCGCTGGTCGGTTCTGGCACAGAAGACAGCAACTTCGTCGGCCTGAATGACGGCGACGGTTTTGCCTCCGTGAAAATGAACGGCGAGGCCTGGACGCTCACCGGCAACCTGGACATCATCGGCAGCGGCGATTCCCTCCAGGTTAATAGCGGCCAGTTAACGCTGGCGGGCGCTGTCGCGAATAGCGGCAACACGCTGGTAGCGGAAGCGGCCACGCTACAGTTGGGGAACGGGCAGAAGACCGCGACCCTCACCGGCAGCATGACCAACAACGGCACACTGATCTTCAATCAGGGAAGCGACTCTACGTTTGCCACCAGCATCATCGGTAGCGGCAACGTGGAAAAAGTCGATGCCAATACCCTGACCTTAACCGGCACCAATAGCTATACCGGTAATACCCTTCTGAAAAGCGGCACCACTCTGGTCGCGGAAGGCGCCACTCTCGGTGTCGTCGGCAGCGACGCCACCCTCACCATTGACAATGGCGCGCAATTTGCCAGCGCAGGCGAAGTGAATAACAACATTGATATTCTCAGTGGCGGTATCCTCGCGGCGTGGAATGCGGTTGAAGGTAACGCAACGCTAAGAACATCCGGCGTCGATACGATTAAAGGCAATGTGACCAACAGCGGTACGCTGTTACTCAGCGCCGCCGATAATAGCGTTGGCAACAATTTTACCATTAACGGCGACTATACCGGTTCCGCCGGCAGCCAGATCGTAATGAACAGCACCCTCGGCGAAGACAGCTCGCCGACCGACCATTTATCAATTACCGGAAGCAGCTACGGCCAGTCTGGCGTCAGCATCGCCAATATCGGCGGGCTGGGCGCGCAAACCGTTAATGGTATGGAGATTGTCAGCGTCAGCGGCAGCTCAGAAGCACAGTTAACCTTATCCAAACCGGTTGTCGCCGGGGCTTATGAATACGGTCTGTATCAACACGACAACGGCAACTGGTATCTGGAATCCAAAGCGACCCCGTCTGACGATCCGTCGGATGATACTGACGATGGTGACAGCGGCAGCGATAGCGGCACTGATGGCGACAGCGATAACGGCAGCAATACCGATAGCGGCAGCAATACCGATAATGGCGGTCAATCCGCGCCAGAAGTGATGGCGCCGGAAGTCGGCGCTTATCTGGGTAACTACCTCGCCGCTCAGGGTATGTTCCTGCATAAACGTGACGATCGCGACCAGCTCACGTTCCGCAACGAAGACAATCTGAACACCTGGATGTACGTTAAGGGCCGCTATCATGAGAACGATGCCGGCGGCGATAAAGTCAGCTATGACACCACTACCACCGTGCTTCAGGTCGGCAGTGATTTCATGAGCAAGCCGATGGACAAAGGGATACTGCGTGCCGGCGGCATGTTTGGCGCGGGCCAGGCGAAAACAGACTCGGATGCGAAACACAACGTGCGTGACGCGCAGGGTAAAGTCGACGGTTTCAACGTTGGCCTGTACGCGACCTGGCAGGAAGATCCGAAATTACGTCTGGGCAGCTACATCGATACCTGGGCGTCCTACAGCTGGTATAACAACACGGTCACCAGCAATCGCAACAATGAAAAGTATGATAGCAAAGGCTTTGCCGCCTCTGTCGAAGTCGGCCATGCATGGGTGATCCCTTCAGACAATGCGCGTACCTGGAAGATTGAACCTCAGGCGCAGATGATCTACAGCTATCTCGATCAGGAAAATCATACCGACCCGGATGGCGTGCGGGTGACAACCCTCGACAACAACAGCCTCTTTGGCCGTCTCGGCGTGAAGAGCAGCTACTTCGAGCAGCAAGATGTTAAAGCATGGCAGCCTTATGTCGCCGTGAACTGGCTGAAAGGCGCGGGTCAAAACGATCTGGCATTCAATGGCGAAAAAGTCAGCAATGATACGCCAGACGATCGCGGTCAGTTAGAGCTGGGCATAACCGGCAATGTGAACGAGACCACCACTCTCTCGCTGCGCGCCAGCGGCGAATGGGGTGAAAACAGCTACGCCGCGTATGGCGGCCACATTCTGCTGAATCACCGTTGGTAATCGCTATACCCTGAAAGGTAAAAAGCAGTGGCCGAAGCCACTGCTTTTTTTTTAGTTATCCAGCTCGTCCATTGACTTCACCTGGTCGCGATTAATCTGCTCCACGCGACCGGTTTCCGCATTTTTGTAGGATACAAGGCCTGTATCATCATCGACCTGCGGCTTACCGCTGGTCACAATTGTTTTGCCATCTGTCGTTTTGAGCGACTGATTTGATGAGCAACCTGCCACAAATACCATCGCCGTTGCCGCCAGCGCGGATGCCACCAGAATTTTGTTCCGCATTGTATCCTCCTGTCTTTTCATCAATTGGTATCGTTATCGTGCTAACTATAGTTAGCCTGACCCGGCAGGCAGATAAAAGCAGAACTCTCCGAAGATGATTGCCATAAAAAAAAGGGCCGACGATATCGTCAGCCCCTGTGTGTCGCTATCCGGCCCGGCCGGTACGCTTATTTGGTGATTTGCGCGTGCATTTCCTGCACCGAAATAACCTTCTCGGTCGCATCGGCATTCAGCGCCATCGCGGTGGCGAAGCCGCCGTTCAGGGTGGTGTCGTAATGCACCTTGTATTGCAGCGCGCTGCGGCGAATCAGCTTGGAGTCTTCAATCGCCTGACGTCCTGCGGTGGTGTTGATGATGTAGGTATATTCGCCATTCTTGATACGGTCCTGAATGTGCGGACGACCTTCATGCACCTTGTTCACCAGACGCGGATTGATACCGGCTTCACCCAGAACAATCGCGGTACCGTGGGTTGCATCCAGCTCGAAGCCCTGTTTCAGCAGTTTTGCCGCCAGGTCGACAACGCGCTCTTTGTCGCCTTCGCGAACGGAGAGCAGCGCGCGGCCTTGTTTCTTCATCGTGGAGTTGCTGCCCAGTTGCGCTTTGGCGAACGCTTCCGCGAAGGTGCGGCCCACGCCCATCACTTCCCCGGTAGAGCGCATTTCCGGCCCTAACAGCGGGTCAACGCCCGGGAATTTGTTGAACGGCAGCACCACTTCTTTGACCGAATAGTACGGCGGGATGATTTCTTTGGTGACGCCCTGCTGCGCCAGCGTTTTACCGGCCATTACGCGCGCCGCCACTTTCGCCAGCGGTACGCCGGTGGCTTTCGACACGAACGGCACGGTACGCGCCGCACGCGGGTTGACTTCAATCAGGTACACTTCGTTGTTTTTCACCGCGAACTGTACGTTCATCAGGCCGCGAACCTGCAGCTCGAAGGCCAGCTTCTGCACCTGCTCGCGCATCACATCCTGAATCTCTTTGCTCAGAGTGTAGGCTGGCAGAGAACAGGCGGAGTCGCCGGAGTGCACGCCCGCTTGTTCGATATGTTCCATGATGCCGCCAATCAGCACCATTTCGCCATCGCAGATAGCGTCAACGTCGACTTCAACCGCATCGTCGAGGAAACGGTCCAGCAGTACCGGCGTATCGTTGGAGACGCTCACGGCCGTCTGGAAGTAGCGACGCAGGTCAGCTTCGTCATAAACGATTTCCATCGCGCGGCCGCCAAGTACGTAAGACGGGCGCACCACCAGCGGATAGCCGATCTCTTTTGCCTTCTCAACCGCTTGCTCAATCGCGGTCACGGTGGCGTTCGCCGGCTGCTTCAGTTTCAGGCGGTCAACCGCATGCTGGAAGCGCTCGCGGTCTTCAGCGCGGTCGATGGCGTCCGGGCTGGTGCCGATAACCGGCACGCCTGCGGCTTCCAGTTCACGCGCCAGCTTCAGTGGGGTCTGGCCGCCGTACTGCACGATGACGCCTTTCGGCTTCTCGATGCGCACGATTTCCAGTACGTCCTCCAGCGTTACCGGCTCGAAGTACAGACGGTCGGAGGTGTCGTAGTCGGTCGAAACGGTTTCCGGGTTACAGTTGACCATGATGGTCTCGTAACCGTCTTCGCGCAGCGCCAGCGAGGCGTGTACGCAGCAGTAGTCAAACTCGATACCCTGGCCGATACGGTTCGGGCCGCCGCCGAGAACCATGATTTTATCGCGGTCAACGGACGGATTAGATTCGCACTCGTCTTCATAAGTGGAGTACATGTAAGCGGTGTCGGTGGCGAACTCTGCCGCACAGGTATCCACGCGCTTGTAGACCGGGTGCAGGTTGTAGTGATCGCGCAGCTTGCGGATTTCCGCTTCGCGCACGCCCGCCAGTTTCGCCAGACGCGCATCGGCAAAGCCTTTACGCTTCAGGTGGCGCAGGAAGTCAGCGTCGAGGCCGTTGATGCCCACGGCCGCCACTTGCTCTTCCAGGCGCACCAGCTCTTCGATTTGTACCAGGAACCAGCGGTCGATATTGGTCAGGTTGAAGACACCGTCGACGGAGAGGCCCGCACGGAAGGCATCAGCGATGTACCAGATACGCTCGGCGCCCGCATCTTTCAGCTCGCGGCGGATTTTGGTCAGCGCTTCCGGATCGTCGAGGCTGACTTTCGGGTCGAAGCCGGTGGCGCCCACTTCCAGGCCGCGCAGCGCTTTCTGCAGAGATTCCTGCTGCGTGCGACCAATCGCCATCACTTCGCCGACGGATTTCATCTGCGTGGTCAGACGGTCGTTAGCGCCAGCAAATTTTTCAAAGTTAAAGCGTGGAATTTTGGTCACGACATAGTCGATGGACGGTTCGAAGGAAGCCGGAGTACGGCCGCCGGTAATGTCGTTCATCAGCTCATCGAGGGTGTAACCTACCGCCAGCTTCGCCGCCACTTTGGCAATCGGGAAGCCGGTCGCTTTTGAGGCCAGCGCCGAAGAGCGGGAGACGCGCGGGTTCATTTCGATAACGATAAGGCGACCATCTTTCGGGTTCACCGAGAACTGTACGTTAGAACCGCCGGTTTCCACACCGATTTCACGCAGTACCGCCATCGAGGCGTTACGCATGATTTGGTATTCTTTGTCGGTCAGGGTCTGCGCCGGGGCGACGGTGATGGAGTCGCCGGTGTGAATCCCCATGGCATCGAAGTTTTCAATCGAGCAGACGATGATGCAGTTATCGTTCTTATCGCGTACGACTTCCATCTCGTACTCTTTCCAGCCGATCAGCGATTCATCAATCAGCAGTTCGTTGGTCGGAGAGAGATCCAGGCCGCGTTCGCAGATTTCTTCGAACTCTTCGCGGTTATAGGCGATACCGCCGCCGGTGCCGCCCATAGTAAAGGACGGACGGATGATGCATGGGAAACCAACTTCAGCGGCCACCGCCAGCGCTTCTTCCATGGTGTGCGCAATGCCGGAACGCGCGGTGTCGAGACCGATTTTTTTCATCGCCACGTCGAAGCGACGGCGGTCTTCCGCTTTATCGATCGCATCGGCGGTCGCGCCAATCATGGTCACGCCGAATTCTGCCAGCACGCCCTGACGTTCCAGCTCCAGCGCGCAGTTCAGCGCGGTCTGGCCGCCCATGGTCGGCAGCACCGCGTCCGGGCGCTCTTTTTCGATAATTTTACGCACCACTTCCCAGTGAATCGGCTCGATATAGGTCGCATCGGCCATTTCCGGGTCGGTCATGATGGTTGCCGGGTTAGAGTTCACCAGAATAACGCGGTAACCCTCTTCGCGCAGGGCTTTACAGGCCTGGGCGCCAGAGTAGTCAAACTCACACGCCTGACCGATAACAATCGGGCCCGCGCCCAGAATCAGGATACTTTTTATGTCTGTACGTTTTGGCATGGCTCTTTTACTCCTGATTATTTCGCGGACTGACGGTATTGCTCAATTAACTCGATAAAGTGGTCGAACAGCGGCGCGGCATCGTGCGGGCCCGGGCTCGCTTCAGGGTGCCCCTGGAAGCTAAACGCCGGCTTGTCGGTACGATGGATCCCCTGCAGGGTGCCGTCGAACAGCGACTTGTGGGTCACGCGCAGGTTGGCAGGCAGCGTCGCTTCGTCAACGGCAAAGCCGTGGTTCTGAGCGGTAATCATCACTACATTGTTATCGATATCTTTAACCGGATGGTTACCGCCGTGGTGGCCGAATTTCATCTTAATGGTCTTCGCGCCGCTCGCCAGCGCCAGCAGCTGATGGCCGAGACAGATGCCAAAGACCGGAATATCGGTGGTGAGGAATTTTTCAATCGCCGCGATGGCGTAATCGCACGGCGCCGGGTCGCCAGGGCCGTTAGACAGGAAAATACCGTCCGGATTCAGCTTAAGCACGTCTTCTGCCGACGTTTGCGCCGGAACGATAGTCAGGCGGCAGCCGCGGTCAACCAGCATCCGCAGGATATTGCGCTTGGCGCCGAAGTCATAAGCCACGACGTGGAACGGCAGATCGCTTTCCGCCTTCGCTTCCGGCAGGTCGCCCGCCAGTGTCCAGCTCCCCTGGGTCCATGCGTAAGTCTCTGCGGTCGTGACCTCTTTCGCCAGGTCCATGCCGTTCAGACCAGGGAATGCCTGGGCTTTTTCCAGCGCCAGTTGGGCATCAAGATTATCGCCGGCGATGATGCAGCCATTCTGCGCCCCTTTCTCACGCAGTAAACGCGTCAGCTTACGGGTATCGATATCGGCAATGGCCACAATGTTATGGCGCTTCAGGTAAGAAGAAAGGTCTTCGGTATTGCGGAAGTTGCTGGCAATCAGCGGCAGGTCGCGAATGACCAGACCTTGTGCATGTACCTGAGAAGATTCTTCATCGGCGGCGTTGGTGCCGACATTGCCAATATGGGGATAAGTAAGAGTGACGATTTGGCGGGAATAGGAAGGATCAGTGAGGATTTCTTGATAACCGGTCATTGAAGTATTGAAAACGACTTCCCCAACCGCCGTGCCGGTTGCCCCGATGGCCCGACCGTGAAACTGGGTTCCGTCTTCCAGAACCAAAAGCGCTGACTTAATCAAAACACCCTCCAGAGAATATTCACTCACTTTATTTGCATATTAATTCAGACATAGATCTGAATCAATGCAAATTTTTGCCCGCAGAATTTTGGCAAACGGCGGCATTCTGGAGAGATGTCGGGTAAAAGTCAACTTAAAGCAGATATTTTTAACCTTATTTTACGCCACTGGCGCGTAACGGGCGATTTTTACGGTAAAAAGATCAACTAACCTGGTTGAGAAAACGCTTGCGGGCGTGGAAAACTGTAAAATCACTCACCGGAGGGGAAAAAAGTGGACCAGATGGTCAAAATTTACAATCCAATAACCATAAATCATGAGATAAGTCAGTTTTTTAAACCACTAACAAAGAAAAACAGTTCAAGATGCAAAAATAAAAAAGGGCAATAAAATATTGCCCCTTGCAATCAATCACATATTGAATGCAATAACCACATCACGATGGGTAATAATCATTATAAAGCATTCAGATCAAGCACATCTTTCATGTCAAAGAGACCACTTTTTTTGTCTTTCAACCACAAAGCAGAACGAACGGCGCCATTGGCAAAAGTCATCCGACTGGAAGCCTTGTGGGTAATTTCGATACGTTCCCCGATATCGGCGAACATCGCCGTATGTTCGCCGACGATGTCGCCCGCGCGAACGGTAGCAAAGCCAATGGTACCCGGAACGCGTTCGCCGGTATGACCTTCACGACTGTAGACGGCGCAGTCCTTCAGATCTTTGTTCAATGCCCCGGCGATCGCCTCGCCCATCGCCAGCGCGGTACCTGATGGCGCATCCACTTTATGCCTGTGGTGCGCTTCGATAATTTCGATATCGGTATAATCGCCCATCACCTTCGCCGCCTTCTCCAGCAGCTTTAACAGCACGTTGACGCCAACGCTAAAGTTAGCGGCAAAGACGATGGCAATGTCCTGCGCGGCATCGCTAATCGCCTGCTTTCCGGCATCATCAAAACCGGTGGTGCCGATCACCATCCCTTTGCCGTGCTGACGGCAGAAAGCCAAATGGTTGAGCGTGCCTTCCGGGCGGGTAAAATCGATCAATACATCGAAATCATCGTTTACCGCCGCCAGGCTACTTTGTACCGTAACGCCTGATTTGCCTGCGCCTGCCAGCTCGCCCGCATCGCTGCCCACCAGGCTTGAACCTTCGCGCTCCAGCGCCGCGCCAAGCGCCACGCCTTCCATCTGCAGCGCAGCCTGAATTAACTGGCGTCCCATCCGGCCTCCCGCGCCGGCGATGGCCACGCGGATTTGTGCATCTTGCATAGCTATTCTCTTTTGTTAACTTCACGTGAATTGTTTTCAGAGTAACCAGCCCGTTGCATAGCCGCTACTCAAAAACGCCGATAATTAGAAATTTATGACAAACGGCGGTCGATATCAGTAAAAACTATATGATTGTGCCGCGATTCGGCGTTTAAGTAGTGGAATTCGGGTGGGGGTACGGTAGCGCCCCGCCCGCGCGGTGCGGGCTAAGGCGTTGTTGTACTAAATCAAAGAGGGAAAAGCTCACCGGCGGGAAAAGCGGACAAAAACCAGGTTACCGCCAACAAATCGGCGCTGCCGCCGGGGCTGAGGTGGCGGGCAATCAGTTCGTCATCGAATTGACGCAACGCCTCCAGCCCGCCGTCAGCCATGACGCCGCCCTGCCACAACAGCCGCTGCGCCTCCTGCTGCACAAAGTTCAGGCCGGCAAGCCCGCCGCGTGAGACCAGATTGGTGTCATCATTCCACGCCATCAGATGCAGCAAGGTTTGCAGCAACGCCAGGTTGCTATCGCCAGTCTCTTCCATCATGCGGTTGAACACCGGTAGCGCCTGGGTTCGCACGGTACGAAAGCCGCTCTCAGCCTCGCCGCGGGCGCCGGAGAGACCATAACGTAGAAAATGGGCTTCGCCTTTGCTTAACGGTTCGCCGCTGGAAGCGGAGAGTTCTTGCATAACCATGCCGCGACAGAATCGCGCCACCTGATCGCACAGCCGATGCTGTTCAATCGGCTCCCCTTTCGATACCAGCCTTCCCGCCGCCGCGCTCAGCAAACCGAAAGCGAAGATCGCCCCGCGATGGGTATTCACCCCGCCGGTGACCTCCAGCATATCGTTCTCACAGGCCATTCCCACTGGACGCAGCATCATTAACACCTGTTCCGGCACGATCGCCGCGGTATCGTGGCCCATGATGAAAAATTTCTCCATCCACGGCGCCACCACCGCGGTACTGGCCTCAAACGAGGCCAGGTCCATATCGTGATGGGCGCCAGCGTTACGAATATCCACCAACCCGGGCTTTGGGGTCAGGCGAACTTCGGTCAACAGCGCGCGCTCTACCGCGCTGACCACCTCTTCAGCGTTCAGCGGTTTCACGCGCAGCGAACGCTGCGGATTGATTAACACTTCGCTCATTGCCCTTCCCCCTCTGCATTTAGTCGCTGTTTTTCACCTGACGAATAACATCAAGCACGGAGCCATCGCGATAGCGCACCACCGCCACCACCCGATCGGTAAACTCGATCGGCTGCGGCTTGCCGGTTAGCAGTTCCGCACGCTGCTGCAGTTCCTCAATAGTCATCAGCGGAATGCCCGCGTTGCGCAAATTGTCGATCAGATCCTGGCGCGCCGGGTTTACCGCTATGCCATGGTCGGTGACCAGCACATCTACGCTGGCTCCCGGCGTGACGCGGGTCAGCACTTTTTCCACGACGCAGGGAATACGGCCGCGAACTAATGGCGCGGTAATGATGGTCAAATCCGCGCCGGCGGCGGTATCGCTATGGCCGCCGGACGCGCCGCGCAGCACGCCGTTAGAGCCGGTCATCACGTTAACGTTAAAGTCGGTATCGATTTCCAGCGCGCTGAGCATCACCACGTTTAAGCGCTCGCAGGAGGCGCCTTTAGAGCCCGGGCTGGCATACTGGTTGGTGGAGATCTCAACGTGGTTTGGGTTCTGCGCCAATGAACGCGCCGCGTCGCCATCGAACGATTGGGTATCGAGCAGCGTTTTAATCAACCCTTTTTCGTGCAGGTCAACCATGGTCCCGGTGATGCCCCCAAGGCCGAAGCTGGCGGTAATACCGTTACGGCGCATTTTATCTTCGAGGAAGCGGCTCACCGCCAGCGAGGCGCCGCCGGTACCGGTCTGCAGCGAGAAACCGTCTTTAAAGTACCCGGAATGCTCAACCACTTTTGCCGCCTGGCGGGCGATCAGCAGCTCGCGCGGGTTGCTGGTCAGACGGATCGCGCCAGCGGTGATTTTTTCCGGATCGCCGACTTCGTCCACCTGGACTATCAGGTCTACCCGATCCTGGGCGATACTGGCCGGATAGTTAGGATAATCCACCCACTCTTCGGTCAGCAGCACTACGCATTTGGCATGTTCCGCATCAACGCGCGCGTAGCCCAGCGAACCGCAGCGTGATTTACCGCTAAAGCCGTTGGCGTTGCCAAACTCATCGCAGCAAGGAACGCCGAGAAACGCGACATCAATCGACAGCTCGCCGCTTTGAATCAGCTGTACGCGACCGCCGTGGGAGTGGATCTGTACCGGGTTTTCCATCAAACCGGCGGAGATCTCCTCGCCCAACTTGCCGCGCAGGCCGGAGGTGTAGATCTGGCGGATCACGCCATTTTTAATATGCTCGATCAGCGGCCAGTGGGCGTCGATCAGCGAACTGGATGCCAGCGTCAGATCGCGAAAACCCATTTCCGCCAGCTTCGCCACTACCATATTGACGACTTTGTCACCGCCGCGAAACGCGTGGTGGAACGAAATGGTCATGCCGTTTTGCAAACCGGAACGACGAATCGCCGTTTCCAGCGAATCGCAGATTTTACGCTGACGTTTTTCGCTTTCGCTGGCCAACCACGGGCTTTTCGCCGTCACGCCCGCATAAGGCGCTAACCCTTCCGGCATCACGTACTGCTGATTAAGCATTGTTACTGTCTCTTTCATCTTATTCCCCTTAATCACGAATACCGGAAGCCGAGAGCGCCACCACTTTGCGAGCATGGTCGATAATCGGTCCATCGATCATCTTGCCGTTCAGCGATACCACGCCAAGACCTCGCGTTTCGGCTTCTTCCGCCGCGGCAATCACTTCCAGCGCGTGATCGACCTCTTTGCGCGTCGGGGCATAGACCTGATGCAGGAGTTCAATTTGTCGTGGGTTAACCAACGATTTGCCGTTAAAACCGAGGTTTTTGGCCAGATTCGCTTCCGCCAGGAAGCCCTCTTCGTTATTGATATCCGACCACACCACGTCATAGGCGGCGATGCCGGCAACGCGCGCGGCATGCAGTACAGCGCAGCGGGCGTAGAACAGTTCAGTCCGCTCGCCGCGGGAGGTACCCATATCCATGACGTAATCACAGGCCGCCAGCGAGCTCTGCGCCAGACGCGGGC
>ENA-OQNO01001848-OQNO01001848.1-human-gut-metagenome-genome-assembly--contig:-NODE-1848-length-13179-cov-3.122816_pt1 | contig 13179 bp, 9 predicted proteins | sample MGYA00242629_ERZ504880 | MGnify/ENA primary metagenome ERZ504880 (study PRJEB26092, sample SAMD00036377) | human gut metagenome | host: Homo sapiens | study: EMG produced TPA metagenomics assembly of... | reverse complement strand
AACCTCGAATCTCGAAGGAGGACGCATGAACGAACCAGCCTCCATCCCCTACCTTGCCCTCGACAAGGGCGTCGAGGCGGCCATCCTGTCCGACCGAGCCGCCGGAAGGCGGAACCCGCACGCGTTCGACGACGCGGCCATCGCGCGCCGCGAGCCGAACCCGCATGACGAGGCAACCCTTACGCGCCCCGCCTTCGCGCGCGATATCGAGAAGATCATCAACGTGCCCGCCTACAACCGCTACGCGGACAAGACGCAGGTGTTCTCGTTCATCGAAAACGACGACATCTGCCGGCGCGGGCTGCACGTGCAGCTTGTCAGCCGCATCGCGCGAAACATCGGCAGCCTGCTGGGCCTGAACTGCGACCTCATCGAGGCCATCGCGCTCGGCCACGACGTCGGGCACACGCCGTTCGGCCATGCGGGCGAGCGGTTCCTCAACAAGTGCTACCACGCGCGAACCGGTCGCTACTTCAACCACAACGTCCACTCCGTGCGCGTGCTCGACCAGCTGTATCGGCGAAACGTCAGCCTGCAGACGCTCGACGGCGTGCTCTGCCACAATGGGGAATTCGCTCAGCAGGTGCTGCGCATGGGCGATACTGCTACGTTTTCCCAGCTAGACAACCTCGTAGAAGCCTGCAACGCCGACGAGGCAACCATCAAGACGCTGCGACCGTCCACGCTGGAAGGATGCGTCGTGCGCGTGAGCGACATGATCGCCTACGTGGGAAAGGATCGCGCGGACGCCATCGACATGGGCGTGATCGATTCCCTTGACGTGTTCGACAGCACGGTGATCGGGCGCGACAACGCGCGCATCATCAACAACCTGACCGTAGACATCGTGAACAACAGCTACGGATCCGACCGCATCGCCATGAGCGAAAACGTGTTTGCCGACCTCAAGCGAGCAAAACGCCAGAATTACGAGATCATCTACGAACGCGAGGGCATGGTCTTTGGAGCGGGAAACGTGGTTGAGGAGATGTTCGAGGAGCTGTACGATCGCCTGCTGAGCGACCTCAAGGCAGGAGACGAATCGTCGCCCGTGTTCAAGCACCACGTCTCGAACCTTGCAGCGAAATCTCGCACAGTATCGGCCGAGGAATACCTAGCCACGGAGCCCAACCAAATCGTCGTGGACTACATGGCCTCGATGACCGACAGCTACTTCACGGCCTTGCATGCGCATCTGTTCCCCAACAGCGACAAACTGGTTTTCGGGCGCGACTACTGCGCCGACTTGAGCTGAATCGAAAGGACGCCCCATGAAGCTTGTCATCGCATCCGATCTGCACGGTTCGGCCGCCGCCGTGCGAACGCTTGCCACGCGCATTGAAGAGGAGGCGCCGGATCGCATCGTTTTGCTGGGAGATCTCCTCTACCACGGGCCCCGCAACGACCTGCCGCAAGGCTACGCGCCCAAAGAGGCGCTTGCCATACTGAACGGGATGGCGGATTCCATCGTAGCCGTGCGCGGAAACTGCGATGCGGAAGTCGACCAGATGGTGCTCGATTTTCCCTGTATGGCCGACTATGCGCTGCTCGAAGCAGATGGGCGTCTGCTGTACTGCACGCACGGCCACCTGCCCGGAAAATCCCCCGACGACGCTCCGGCGCTGCCGAAGGGGTCGGCGTTCCTTTCGGGCCACACGCACGCCAAAACCCTCGAGGAACGCAACGGGGTGCTGTTCGTCAATCCCGGCAGCACCTCTATTCCCAAAGACGGAAGCGCCAGCTACGCCGTATACGATCAGGGGGAGTTCACGCTCAAGAGCCTCGAGGGGGAAACGATCCGCGAGCAACGCCGGTAAACCGACAAGACAGAAGGCGAAGCGAGAGACGGCGCGGCGCGCAACCCCGGCAGCGCCCGCATCCCGCTTCGCCTCGCACTCCGCCCGTTACGACACTCGACCTCGATCCACCGTGTACGTCGCGTCGGCCACCGAAGCCGTCGATGCACGGTGGCTCACCAGCACGATGGTCTTTCCCTCGCGGCCGTCAAGCAGCGCTTTGAGCACAGCCGCTTCGTTCAAGCTGTCAAGGTTCGACGTCGGCTCGTCCAACAGCACGAACGGCGCATCGTGCAAAAACACGCGCGCCAGGCCGATGCGCTGGCGCTCGCCTCCTGACAGCGTATCGCCCAATTCGCCTACCGGCGTATCCAAACCCTGGGGAAGCCGCTCGACCAGGCTGGTCAACGACGCTTTGTCGCATGCCGCTTGCAGTTCGTCCTCCGTCGCATCCGGCTTCGCAAGCATGATGTTGTCCCGCACGGAGCCTGCGAACAGGTGGGTTTCCTGGGTCATGTAGCCCTGCAGCGCGCGCAGGCTTTCCGTGTTCACGCGGCGCACGTCGGTGCCGGACACCTCCACCACGCCGCGGGTCGCATCCCAAAAGCGCATGAACAGCTTGCACAGGGTCGACTTGCCCGATCCGCTCCTGCCGGCCAAGTGCACGATCGATCCCGGCTCGATGCGCACGTCCACGTTGTCGAGCACCGCGACGTCTCCGTAGGAAAAGTCCACGCCGCGAGCGCTTGCGCCCAAGAACTCCGACACGTCCGCACCGTCGAGCACGTCGTCGGTCTGAGGACGCTCGTCCAAAAGATCGAGAACCCGCGCGCCGCTGGCCAGCGTCTGCTGCAGCGTCGAGCCCAGGTTCGCCACCGCGATCACCGGCCCGAACGACGACATGAGCGCAGACGAGGCGACGATGGCGGCACCCGGAGAGAGCTGGCCCTTCGCCACCAGCGTACCCGCAGCCAGCACCATGACAACGTCGAGCGCCAGCACAAGCGCGTTTACGCCCGCCAAAGCGACCGAAGCGCGCCCCTTGAGGCGAACCTCATCGCACTCCAACAGCTTCGTGCGCTCAGTCAGCTCGCGCACGCGATCGCCCGCCCGCCCGAACTGGAGCGTTTCGCGCAGTCCGCGCAAGCTGTCCAGCACGAACGCGTTCATCGACCCCAGCCCCTCGCGCACCGCCTGACCGCTTTCTCCGGCGGCGAGCGACGACACGAACGGAGCCACGACGCCCACCAGCGCATACGAAGCCAAAGCCAAAACGCCCAGCAACGGCGAGAACCAGCCGATGAACGCCGCCATGCCCAAGGACACCAGCAGCGCGATCAGCGCAGGCGACAGCGTATGCGCGTAGAAAACCTCCAGGAGCTCGATGTCCGACGTGACAAGCGACACAAGATCGCCTTTGTCGCGGCCCTCGAGCTTCGCCGGCGCCAGACGTCGCAGCGCAGCGAACACCTTGTCGCGCACGAGCGCAAGCAGCTTGAAAGCAAGATAGTGGTTGCACAACTGCTCGCCGTAACGCAAAGGGCCGCGCGCAACGCCGCACACCGCCACCAGGACCAACGCCGTCCCAAGCCCCACGCCCTGCGGCAGCCCCGCCGCATCGGCCAGCGCGAACGCAGCCAGAACCGTAAGGAAAATGGCAGCGCCGAAGCCCAGCACGCCCAGCACCGCCGCCAGCACCATCCACGGAAGCAGCGGTTTCACCAGGCCCACAAGCCGCATCATCACGGCCAGGTGAGAACGGCGCGGCGCAGTTGCGAGCGAAGAAGCGGCCGATGACGGCGTATCTTCCGCACTCGAGGGCGTTGCTTCCCCGCCTTCGGCATCGCCCGCACCGTCATCCCCGTTCGCACGCGAAGCTTCGCCTTCGCTCGCGCTGGCGAACCTCTCCAATGAAACCTGCTGGCGCCACAAACGTGCGAACGCGCCGTCACGCGCCAGCAGTTCGCCGTATGCGCCCGATTCGGACACGCGGCCATCGTCGAGGACGTAGATGCGGTCGGCCGACGCCACGGCGGTCAGCCGGTGCGTGATCATGATGACGGTTTTTTCGCGCGCAAGGGCATGCACCACGTGCACGATGGCGCGCTCGCTTTCGGCATCGACGTTCGACGTCGCCTCGTCGAACACGTACACGGGCGTATCGTGCAGAAGGGCGCGCGCCAAAGCCAAGCGCTGCCGCTGCCCGCCGGAGAAGTTCGATCCCTGCTCGGCTACAGGAGCGTCGAGCCCACCCGCCGCGCGCACGAACCCGTCGGCTCGACAACGCTCGAGCACCGCCCACATTTCAGCATCGCTTGCCTGCGGGTCGGCCATGAGCAGGTTCGATCGCACGGATCCTTTGAACAGGTAGCTTGCATACGAAACCACGGTCACGGTGCGCGCCGCCGATGCTTGCGACACGCAGCCGAGCGGCACCCCGGCCAGCTCGACCTCCCCGGTGAATCCCGCGTTGCGTCCGCACAGAACGCCCGCGAGCGTCGACTTGCCCGATCCGCTTTCTCCCACGATGCCCGTGAACGACCCTGCTGGAGCGTCGAAATCCACGTCCGAGAGAACCGTTCGCTCGCCGTCGTACGAATACCCCACGCGACGGCATGTCACGCCCGCCTGTTCCGATTCGACGACCCGCGACCCTCGTGCCGTCTCCGGCGCATCCAGAATGGAGAACATCTTGTCGGCGGCGGCCATGCCGTTCATCGCCGTATGGAAGAACGACCCCAAGGTGCGCAACGGAATGAAGAACTCGGCCGACAGGAAGATCACCGAAAACGCCGCGAATAACGGAATCTCCCCGTTCGCGAACTGCACGAGCGCAACAACGATGCCCACCGCCGCGCCGCCGTACGCGAACACGTCCATCACCGTAACCGAATTGAGCTGCATGCGCAGAAGGCGCATGGTAGCGCGGCGAAACGTCTCGGCTTCGTCGTTCATCAAGCGATGACGCTCCTCATCGGCCCGGTATATCTTGAGCGTGGTCAGCCCCTGCAAGTTCTCCAAGAACGATTCGCCCAGATCAGTGTACGCGCCCCAGTACTGGCGCATGGCGCGCTTGGCGATCCTCTGCACCGCGACGATGGAAAGCGGGATCAGCGGCACGCATGCAAGCAAGGCCGATGCAGCGGGAAGGCTCAACGGCGCCAAGCAGGCGAACAGCGTGAGCGGCGCCAGAACAGCATAGACCAGCTGGGGAACGTACTGCCCGAAATAGCTTTCAAGCTGCTCGCAGCCCTCCACGCTCACCTGGACCGCTTCGGCAGTGGACACGCGCTCGGAGTACGCAGGTCCCATGCGCACCAGCTTCTCGTACACCTGCTGGCGCACCTCGCGCTTGGCGGCCTGCGCAGCGGCAAGCCCGCAACGCTGCGCGCCGGCCAAACACGCCATCCGCACCGCGATGGCGGCGGCTCCCGCGCATCCCAGGCCGATCAGCCAAGAACCCAGATCCTTCACGCCCTCGAACCACGCTTGCACGAACAAGCCGATGAACACCATAAGCGCCACGTTCGCAGCAAGGGCCGCCCACTGCAGCGCGACGTTGACGACAATGGGCCCGCGCGCGGCGGGCACCATACGCAAAAGACGCATGCTGAACACGAACATCTACCTTTCAGTCGACTCGACGGGTCGCGACGGCGCCTCGACGTTCGACGGCGCCGCAGGGGACGGCCGGTCGGTCTTGACCACAAACCCGAAATACACGATATGCGCGATCCACACCACAGCCACCACGATGCGGCCGACCGGCACGTTGGCCATGAGCGCGAACGAAATCCCCAGCACGACGGTAAGCGGGCCGAGCAGCAGGAGCTTCGCCTTGACGGTCATCGTGCACTTGGTGGCGTACCCTTCGACAACCGAGCGGTAAAGCCTGGTCGAGCGGAACCACGCATTCACGCGATCCGAGCTGCGAGCGAAACAAAACGCTGCCAGAAGCAAAAACGGAGTCGTCGGCAGAATCGGGACCACAGCACCAAGAGCGCCCAAGCCGAAGCTCGCAAGCCCCCCGAAGGCCCATAACCGTTGTCCGATTCTGCGTTTCTTCATAGACGAGCATCCTTCGCATCGCACCGACCACGTCGCCCGAAGCCGGACGACCCTTTGTTATCCAAAACTAACATAGATAGGATACGAGACGACCGCCATATTGTAAACCTTGGCTAATTTTCTCAACCAAAGCAGGTATCCGATGAGACGAAGGGACGGGGTCAATGACTCATTTTCTGGCCTGCGGCTGAAAATGAGTCATTGACCCCGTCCCTTCGTCTCATCGAAAAAAAATGCTGCGCCCCTGAAGAGGCGCAGCATCGCAAAACACATGAAGCAAACGGCTGCCTTACGCGTTCTCGACCTTCTTTTCGGGCACCAGGAAGATGAACACAAGCGAACTGATCAACAGCAGGAACGGATAGAACAAAAACGGAATGATCTGGAACGCCGACAGCGCATATCCCAGTTCAGCCGTAGCCGAAACGGCCACGAGCATCTGCGCACCGTACGGGATAACCCCCTGGAACACGCAAGAGAACGTGTCCAGAATGGACGCGGTCTTGCGCGGCGTGATGTCGTAGGTCTTCGCCATGTCGGCCGCGATGGGGTTGGCCATAACGATGGCAACCGTGTTGTTCGCCGTGGCGACGTCCATAGCGCCTACCAGCAAACCCATGCCCAGCTGGCCGCCCTTCTTGCCCTTGAACAGGCTTTTGATGCCGTTCAGCAAAGCGGTGAAGCCGCCGTACTCGCGAATGAGGGCGCAAATCGCGCTTACCAGCACGGCCACCATGGTGGTCTCGAACATGCCGGCGGCGCCCGAACCCATGTTGGCCAGCAGGTCGGTGGGAGCGGTCGCCCCGGTTGCCATCATGATGAAAGAGCCGGACACGATGCCCAGCAGCAGCACGATGAACACGTTGATGCCCACGATGCCGCCGATCAGCACGATCAGGTACGGGACAAGCTGGATCAGATCGTACTCATGATGCACGGTCCCGCTGATGTCGGCGCCCAGCGACAGCACCAAGATGATGACCAGCGTCGCAATGGCGGCAGGCAGGGCGATCTTGAAGTTCTCGCGGAACTTGTCCTTCATCTGGCAGCCCTGGCCCTGGCATGCCGCGATGGTGGTATCGGAAATGAACGAGAGGTTATCGCCGAACATCGCGCCGCCCATGACGCTGGCCACGCACAGGGGCATGTCAAACCCTGACGCAGCGGACACGGCCACGGCGATGGGCGTGATAAGCGTGATGGTACCCACCGACGTTCCCATGGACAGCGACACGAAACAGCTGACCACAAACAGAACAACCACTGAATACTCAGCAGGGATAACGGAAAGCAGCAGGTAAGCGACGCTTTCCGCGCTATCGCGCCCGACGGTGCCCACAAATATGCCGGCAGCCATGAAGATGAGGATCATGGTGACGATCGTCTTGTCCCCGATGCCGCGGCCCATGATGACAAGCTTGTCGTCGAAGGGAAGCTTGCGGTTTTGGAAGCAAGCAACCATCAGCGCGATCAGGAAGATCACCACGATGGGGATGTTGTAGAACCCCATCGAAATGCCCAGAACGTACTCGAACAGCACGCCCAAGCCCAGATACAGTACGAGGAACACCCCGATGGGCAGAAGCGCCTTCACGTTCCCCTTTTCCATGCACGAACCCCTTTCCAATTGGAACAATCCGCTTATTGTACCCTAGCAACGCCGATTCAGGCCGTGCAATATCCCCAAACCGCGCAAGGTCAAGTGCTCGTGGGCGCAGGTCACGCGCTGCGAAAGCGCCGCCATCGCCTGTGCGTCCTCGCCCGTGGCAACAACAGTCGTCCGATACCCCAGCTCGCGCCACACGGCATCCACCAACCCGTCGATGCGCGCGACTTCGCCCATGACCACGCCGGCCTGCATGGCTTCGCGCGTGTTCTTCCCGATCACCGACGCCGGCGTGCGAAGATCCACAACCGCCAGCTGGGCAGCCGCATCCGACACCGCCCGTGCAGAAAGCTTCAGGCCCGGAGCGATGATGCCGCCTACGAACACGCCGTCAGCATCAACTACCTCGAAGTTAGTCGTCGTACCCAAATCGACCACCAAAAACGGCGGCTCGTACGCAGCCTTCGCGGCGGCAAGGTCGGCTACGCGATCAGCCCCCAGCTCGCCCGGATCGTTGTAGCGCATCTTGACCCCCGTTTTCAAACCGGGACCCACCACGACCGGGCGCCTTCCCGTCAGGCTCTTCACGGCGGCAGTCCACGCGTCTGTCAAACCGGGAACCACCGACGCCACAATGCCGTCGTCAACGGAAACGGGATTGTCGAGCGTCGCCAGAAACGAGGATATCCGAACGCGAACCTCGTCGGCCGTCATGCGCTCGTACGTTGTAGCCGTCCAGGTAGCCGTCAGCTCGCCCGCTTCGAACAAGCCCAGATTGGTCACCGAATTCCCCACGTCAACAGCCAATACCGACTGAGACGCGCATATACGCTGCCCGGCTCGACCCTCGCTCATAGAAGCCGCCTTCCTTCATGAATTACACAATCACGCGAATTTAACGATACTCGTCGCGCGCCGCACCGATTATACTGTACGCGTCCGATCAGTAACCCGACTTCCTAAAACGCAAGGGGAAGCGGATATACGAAAAGGAGAAGGATATGGACTCTGTCAAAGGGCAGCTGACGCTGCGCGGCGTTCTTATAGGCTGCGCGGGCTGCGCCATCATCACCGCGGCATCGGTGTACACGGCCCTCAAAATGGGGGCGCTCCCTTGGCCTATCGTGTTCGCGGCCATCATCTCGCTGTTTTTCCTGAAAGGCCTCGGTCGCGGAAAAGCCAGCCTCAACGAAGCGAACGTCACGCATACGGTTATGTCGGCCGGCGCCATGGTGGCGGGCGGCCTCGCGTTCACCATCCCCGGCATCTGGATGCTGGGTTATGCCGACGAAGTGGGATGGTTCGAGATGCTGCTGGTTGCGCTGTCCGGCGTGATCTTGGGCCTTATCTGCACCGTTATGTTGCGGCGGCACTTCATCGAGGACGCCGAGCTGGAATACCCTATTGGAGAAGCGGCTGCGCAAACGCTCATCGCCGGCAACGCAGGGGGCAAGGTGGGCCTCAAGCTGTTCGGTTCCATGGGCCTTGCCGGCGTCTACACTGCGCTGCGTGATTTCTTCGGCGTGATCCCGGCCATGCTGTTCGGCAACGTAGCCGTTCCCGGAGTCGCATTCGGCATCTACAACTCGCCCATGCTCTTAGCCGTAGGCTTTTTGGTGGGCACGGGCGCGGTGATCGTATGGTTCGCCGGAGCGCTGTTCGCGAACTTCGGCATCATCGTAGGCGGATCGGCAGCCGGGCTGTGGGACGTTGCATCCGGGCAGGGAATCGCGTCCAGCTTGGGCATGGGCGTGATGATGGGCGCCGGCCTGGGCGTCATTTTCAAGAACATCCTGCCTAAAGCATGGCAGATGATCAAGAACACTAAAGGCTCGCTCACCATGGCCGCCAGCCCCGCGCCCTCGAACGTTTCGAGCGACAATCCGGCAGCACGGCGCCGCATCCGCCTAAGCGCGGGCATTGCCGCATGCGGCGTGGCAGCCGTGGCGCTGCTCATCTGCTTCGGGCTGCAGCTCGGCCCCGTACCCGCCGTGATCGTGGTGGCGCTGGCCTGGGTGGCTACGGCCATGAGCGCGCAAAGCGTGGGCCAAACGGGCATCGACCCCATGGAGATCTTCGGCCTTATCGTGCTTCTGGCCGTGGCGGCCGTATCGAGCGTACCGCAGGTTCAGCTGTTCTTCGTCGCAGGCATCGTGGCCGTCGCATGCGGCTTGGCCGGCGACGTGATGAACGATTTCCATGCCGGCCACGTGCTGGGCACGTCCCCGAAGGCGCAGTGGATCGGCCAGGCCATCGGCGCCGTGCTGGGCGCGATCGTGGCCGTGGCCGTCATGGCCGTGCTGGTGAGCGCTTACGGGCCGGAATCGTTCGGCCCCACCGGATCGTTCGTGTCGGCGCAAGCGTCGGTAGTGGCCACCATGGTGTCGGGCATCCCGTCCGTGCCGGCGTTCGCCCTTGGGCTTGCGGCGGGATTCGCGCTCTACCTGCTGAACTTCCCCGCCATGATGCTGGGCCTGGGCATCTACCTGCCTTTCTACATGTCGCTCACCGCGTTCATCGGCGCCATGGTCAAGGTAGTCTACGAGGGCGCGTGCAAGCGCCGCCGCGCCAAGCTCTCCCCCGACGAACGCGCATCGAAGGAGAAGGAGCAACAGGAGACCGGTCTTGTGGTATCGAGCGGCGTTTTGGGCGGCGAGTCCATCGTCGGCGTACTGGTGGCCTTCGCCGCCGTGTTCGCCGGAATGGGCGCGTAACGCCGAGCCTGCAGCAACAATGCGACCTGCAACGATATCGCTGCAGGTCGCATCCCGAACCACCGGCTGCGTGCTGCGCCCGCGTCGCAGCACGCAGCCGTGGCGTCCGCAGGCTTTAGCCCGCATTGTCGCCCGAAACGTACGGTTTTCTCATTGAAACCGTACGTTTCGGGCGACAATGTTCGTCCTACGAACCGAATGTCTGCCGTCCGCCTGCACGGATTCTATGAGATGATAGGTCAAGGTCTCATGAGTCGGATGGTGGTGGGATGCGATGAAAGCCAATGATGCGGAACTTGCCGGGCTGCTCTTGCAAGCCGAGCGTACGGGAAAATGCCTGGTTCCCTCTTGCGATCGCGTTCGGGCGGCCTTGCGGAGGCGCGCCGAATGCGGCATGGTCGTTCGTCCGATGCGGGGCATGTATGCAAGCTCGGCGCGCTGGAATGGACTTTCGAGGTTCGATCAGGCACTCTACGTGCTCCGCACCGTGCAGGAACTGCATCCGGATTGGGTTTTTTGCCACGAATCGGCTGCTGTTGCATTCGGCCTGTCCGTTTCGTACAGCAACCTGGACGTGGTTCACGTTGCAACGTCCCGGTCGAGGCGCAACGTCAGCTCGAAGAGCGTTCGGTGGCACGTGATTTCGGGCGACGAGCCCGTGGTCGTTCGCGGGCTTCGGGTAACGTCGCTTTCACGAACCGTTTTCGACTGCATGCGCACTTCCGGCTTCGAGCAAGCGCTTGCCGTTGCCGACAGCGCGCTGCGCGTGAGCGGAAAACCATCGAGTTGGTTCGTTTCCTGCTTCAAACGCTTGGGAAGCGGCCATTCTCGTGTCGCCGATGCTGTTCGCACGATGTACCACGCTGACCCTTTGAGCGAAAGCGGAGGCGAATCTATTGCGCGCGCCGTGATGATCAGGCAGGGTTTTGCGCTTCCCGAGCTTCAGGTCGTTCTACCGCAGCCCTTGCATGTGGGACGGTTCTATCGCGTCGATTTCCTTTGGACTCGCTTGGATGGAGGCAAGGTCCTTGGGGAGTTCGATGGGATGCAGAAATACGAGGATGCGAAATTGCTCGGTGGCCGGTCTTCGTTGCGGGCGCTCGCCGACGAGCGTCATAGAGAAGCCCAAATTACGCTGTACGGCATGCCGATCGTCCGGTTTTCGTACGAAGACCTGATGAACGAGGCGCACTTCGTGAAACTGCTCGAGAGGTATGGGGTTCCTCGCAGCACCGAAACTGCTCTTGCCGAGCGGAAGCTCGAACGCTCCCGCTCGGATTCGGCGCAGGTTTTCACGGTGCGCAGCTTCGAGGAGGGTCCTTTCGAGCCTTTTGGCGTCTAGTTCAGGAAATTGTCGCCCGAAACGTACGGTTTCGACGAGAAAACCGTACGTTTCGGGCGACAATGAGCCACGAAGGAGCGAGAACAGGAGCTGAGGGTCGAGGAGTCTCGAACTGCAAAACGAAGATCGGAAACGAAGAGCAACGGCGTGGTTCGAAAACCGGATCCAAGAAGCAGAAAGCGGGCCGAAGCCCGCTTTCGCTCTAGTTGGTTGCGCTCTAGTTGAACTTGAAGATCTTCTGGGCCATGCGATAGCCCGTGATGCCTATCTTGCGACCAAGGCCGGTAGGCAGGTTCGTGCCCATGTTGAGCGCGCTGCGACGTATGCGACGATACACATCCGGATCCTGGCGCTTAAGGTAATCCCAGATAGCCTCGCGCTTGTCCTCCGCCTCGTCGGTGTCGATCATGCGCAAGAAGATGGAGCAAATGCACATCATCATGGACAGGTAGTTCTCCATGTAGCGCTCGAGTCGCTTCTCGGGCACGTCGTCAGGCAGGCGCACGGCATCGATCATGGTGCGCGTGACGCGCAGCTGCTGGTCGATGCGGCCGATCATCACGCTTTCGTTGACGCTCTGATCCTCGCGACCGATGAAGTACCGGTACATGTCCAAATCGCGATAGTAAATGGTCTTGACATGCGGCAACGGCACGTACACGAAAATATTGTCCACATAGAACGTGTGCTTCGGCAATTCAAGCCCGATATCCTTCAAAAGCTGGGTGCGATAGATGACCGAATGCATGAGCAGATATTGACTAGGCAGGAAATGCCCCACGTCGGACCAGCCGAACACGCGGCCTTCGGGGAACACGTTACGGTAGTGCATGACGGTGCGCGACCCCTCGTGCACCTTCTCGTACACGTAGTTGCCGATTACCAGGTCAACGGCGTTTTCCAGCTCGCACTGGAAGCGCAGGTAACCCATGATCTCGGACATGGAGTGCTCGTCGAGCCAGTCGTCCGAATCGACCACCTTGAAGTAACGGCCCGTCGCGTTCGCGAGACCCGTGTTCACCGCCTGACCGTGGCCGCCGTTCTCCTGGTGCACGGCGCGGATGATGTCCGGATACTTCGCCGCCCAAGCATCGGCCTTCGCCGGCGTCTCGTCTTTGGTCGATCCATCGTCCACGATGATGATCTCTATATCATCGCCGCACTTCAGGATGGACTCGATGCACTTGTCCATGTACGCCGCCGAGTTGTAGCACGGAATGGCGAATGAAATGGTCTTCATGGTTCTTATCCCCGTCGTCTTGGTAGAGCGCGGCAGGAGCGCCCCCGCCGCGCAATCGATGCCTGTTACCCCGCCAGCTGATCGGCCAGCGCAAGGGCCCGACCGATGATGACATCCATGTTGTAGTAGCGGTACTCGGCCAAGCGACCCAGCGGATAGAAGTTCGCAAGGGGCTTGGTCAACGCCAGATAGCGCTCGTAGTGAGCATTGTTCTGATCGTTGATGATGGCGTAGTACGGAATCTGCTTCTTGGGATCGTCGTAGGAGTGGCTGTACTCCTTCATGATGGTGGTCTTGGGAGCCGCCTGACCCGTCAGATGCTTGAACTCGGTGATGCGCGTGTAGTCCTCGGTCACCGTGAAGTTCACCGTTCCGCACGGAAGAACCTGCTCTTTGTCGTGCGTTTCGTACAC
>ENA-OQNO01001847-OQNO01001847.1-human-gut-metagenome-genome-assembly--contig:-NODE-1847-length-13180-cov-2.488470_pt1 | contig 13180 bp, 8 predicted proteins | sample MGYA00242629_ERZ504880 | MGnify/ENA primary metagenome ERZ504880 (study PRJEB26092, sample SAMD00036377) | human gut metagenome | host: Homo sapiens | study: EMG produced TPA metagenomics assembly of... | reverse complement strand
GGTGTTCAGCCGGTCAGGCGTTTTAACCCTGATGACCCAACCAGAATGACAGTTGAGATGTTGATCTGCGTGAGTCGTGGAAATGTGGCATTTACAAACGGCGATATCAGGATTGGTTCGACGCCTATTTCCGCCCTGGGTGATTCATTCTCCTGGACGCTGTATCCGCCGGGGGCGGATGTTTCCGGCGATCGCCGCAGTGAAAACTGGTTCAACTCTACCGAGGTGGGCGGAACGTCAAGCGGCAGCGGCCTTGATATGGCGCAGACAGCGCCTGATTCATCCGATATTACCGCCGACAGCATGACCGTTTCGGGGTCGTCGGTTTCGTTCACCGGGCTGAGCGATGATGATGGCGATGATTCTCTGCCTGAGTCCTGGGTGGAAGGTGCGCTGGTGACTATCATCGCGCCGACCAACTACCTGATTTCGTCTTCATCGGGTTACAGCGTCCTGTTCAGTGACACGCTGATTGAGGTTAACCCCTATGCCGGCATGCCCGTTACGCTGGAAATTAACGGGGCAGAATATGATCTCTTCATCGCTACGTTCACGCCAACACAGGATGCTGTTCCGGGTGTGGGGGGATCGGCAGCTTCATTACGCGGCAGTGCAGCCCCAACAACTTATGATTTTTCGACCAGCAGCCAGACGTTTACCCTGACCTGGCAGGCGACTACTTATACCGTTTCGCTGATCGCTAACTACGGAAATATGTCTGGCCTGCTGGCAGCAATCAATGAAGCGATCGCCGGGTCGAACCTGCTCGCTCAGGATGATGGCGGGGTAGTTCGCATCGTTGAGAAGTCCAGTCCGTGGCTGGGCGGAAGTATTACCGCCTCATCACTTCCGGTTTCCGTATTTGGGGACAGCCCGGTATTTACCGATGGGACCGCATCCAGCGGCGGCAGTCCGGCAATAACCGCCAATGTCACCCTTGCTTATGGCAGTGGAAGCGGCGCGGCATTTTCCGGCATTCCTGAAGGGGTGCAGCGACTGTCACTTGCGCATCGGGGTAATGAATACCGCATTGCATCCGCAGATGGCACGACAGCGACGGTACAGCGCATGATTAACGGAGGTATTGATCCTACCTGGCCGGGGTTCTCACCCAGGACGATGATTGATTACCAGGCGACCGGGATTAACGACAACAATAGCTGGATGGGACCGTTTCTCGCTTGTCCGGATAATGAAGTCGTAAATGCTTTTGAGGTTAACTTCTCTTTTCCCAGCGGAATTTGCGGTTTCGGGAAATCCGGTGGCAAGAATTACCGTAACGTTGATTATGAAATTCAGTACCGCGTATATGGTTCTGGTTCTGGCTGGGTGAGCAAAACCGGACAGTACCGGATGAAGAACATTAACGCTCTTGGGTTTACGGAAAGAGTAGAGCTCAACTCGCCGGGATTGGTTGAGGTTCGCTGCCGGCGGCGTAATGAGCAGGGCAGTAAAAACTCCAGGGACTCTATGTACTGGCAGGCGCTGCGCGGCAGGTTACTGACCCGCCCGGCATCATATGCCGGTGTATCGTTAATGGCCGTGACGGTGGAATCTGGCGGCAAACTGGCGGCGCAGTCTGATCGGCGCGTAAACGTTGTGGCCACACGTATTTATGATACCGGCGCCCCACGTAAGATATCGAGTGCGCTGTTTCATGTCGGTAATTCTCTCGGGCTGGCGATGGACACCGAAGCCATTAACACCCTTGAGGCAACCTACTGGACCCCGAAAAATGAGTATTTCGACTTCGCGACAGGCGACAGTGTCTCCGCACTGGAAATGCTGCAGAAGATCACCTCGGCGGGGAAATCATATTTCCTGCTGAGTGACGGGCTCGCATCTGTAGGCAGGGAAGGGATTAAGAACTGGTCCGGCATTATCAGCCCGCATGAAATGACCGAAGAGTTACAGACCACCTTCTCGGCGCCGTCCGCCGATGATTACGATGGTGTGGATGTCACTTATATCAATGGCACGACGTGGTCAGAAGAAACGGTGCAATGCCGGACTCCGGATAACCCAACACCGAGGAAAATTGAGAGTTATACCCTCGATGGGGTGCTTGATCCGAACCGCGCCTATCAAATCGGCATGCGCCGCCTGATGAAATACCTCTATCAGCGGCTGGGCCATAACACGACAACAGAACTGGATGCGCTGGTCTATCAGTATGGCGATCGCATTCTGCTGGCGGATGACATTCCGGGAAACAAAACGGTAAGTAGCTTGGTTATGGATATGGCCACATCTGGCGGTCAAACGGTATTTACCGTCTCCGAGCCGCTGGACTGGTCCTTTGAAAACCCGCGCGCAATTCTGCGTTACCAGGATGGTTCTGCCTCCGGGCTGCTGGTGGCCACCTTTGTCGGGGATTATCAGTTGTCCGTTCCGTGGCAGGCTGCTTTTGATGAAATTTTGCTGGATGATCCGAGCATTGAGCCACCACGGCTGGTGTTCTGCAGCTCAACGCGAAGTGTCTACGATGCCATTTTTGAGGAGATAGCCCCGCAGGCGGACGGAACCTGCCTGGTGACGACCAGACAGTACAGCGACATTTTCTACCAGTACGACGACGCGCCATACCCCGGCAGCGTTTCTTAAAACCACAAATTCCCCCGATTAACTTTCTTTCGCTCAAACCCTCGTTTGGGCGAAGCGTCTTTTTGGAGCAAAAAACATGGCCTATGTTCCACCCGTCGGGCAGACAACAGACCCTGATATTTTCCTTGATAACGTCAAGCGGGCCGATCAGTTGGTTAATGGTCCGGAAGGAACGGTTCCCGACCGTGGCGGGGTACCTCTCGATTCCTGGCGCCAGATGATGGCGAAGAATGATGAAATTCGTCAGAACCTTATTCCGCTGAGTAAGCAGTACATGACACTTGAGGCTGCACAGGCGGATATTGCCAATATCCCTGCCGGGAGCGCCGTCTATGTTCGCAGCGTGGATGGCTCTGCGCTGGCGGACGAGTATATTAATAATGGCGGCACGCTGACCCCTACAGGGCGTCAAATGCCATCACAGCGAACTGTTGAAGCCATCATCCCGGAACTGATTGACCCGGGCGTTAATCTTTTCAACAAGAATACGGTTACCGCTGGATATTATTTGTTCGAAGGTACGGGCGTACCGACGGCAAACCCGGATTATTGTTATTCAGAACGGATCCGCATTGTTGGTGATGCCCCGTACACAACCCGAATCAACACCAGGGTTGCGACATTTTTTGATGCTGATGGCATGTACCTCTCCGATGTCAGCAGTGTGACGTCATTTACTGCGCCAGCCAGTGCTGCGTTTGTTGTTGTCTCTGTACTAATCAGTAATCTGGATGTATTCCAGTTAAACGCTGGCGTCGGCCAGATGCCGTACACGAATTACGAGTCCGTCGTCAGCCCTGTCATTAATGGTGCTACCACAAATGGATATGTCGCGCTGGGTTTTGCGCATGGGAAAAACTTCTTTAACCCCTCGTTGGTATTTGACGGCCGGCATTTATCATCGACCGGAACGATAACCAATAACAGCGACACGTCAATGTCGGTGTCAGGCTATATGAAGATTGACGCAACCAAAAGCTACTGCTCTAACCAGCAGTGGCGGGCGGCAGCGTATTACGATGCTAAAGGCCGGTTTATCAGTGTGCAGGCAGTTGATGGTTATGGCGCCAAGCCCATAAACGCGCTGGTTATTCCATCCGGTGCAGTATTTATGCGCATTGAGGTTCCCACTCTGGTCGTTCCGGCGACAATGATTGAAGAAAACAGCCTGGCTACTGAGTTTGAGCCGTTCCGGCAGGTTGCGCCTGATGCATTTGACGGTGTACAGGTCACGTTCGCTGAGGAGCCGGAGGAGACCATATTATTTGGCCCCGGCGTAAACCTGTTTAACAAGAACGCCGCCAGTTTTGGTTACATCAATGAATGGGGATCTATCTATCCAGTACAGGGGGCGTCAGGGGCTGGCTATGTCTATTCTGACTTTATCCGGGTCATGCCTGCCACGAAATATAAAGCCAGTGCTCACTTACGGTTTGTGGCGTTTTACAATGCTGACAAGCAGTACATCTCCACGCTTTCACAGGTTACCGAGTTTACCCCGCCTGAAAATTCTGCCTATGCACGCATCACGCTGGCACAGAATGTAATGGAAACCATGTTTCTGTCAGAAGGTGATTATCTCGCGCCGCGAGCTGATTACCAGCACCTGATGGAGCCGGTAGCTTCAGATGGTTCAGCACTCAGAGTTCCGGGGGAAATGGTGCTTGCTGATAATCTGGACATAGATTTTGTTCAGCATGGGCTTCTGGTTTCGGGGAAGAACCGATATAACAAAAACACCAGAAAATCTGGCTATATCTATGAGCAGGGGGTAATTCATGAACCTGATTCCCGGTACTACTACTCGGATTTTATCCCGGTGATGCCGGGGGCAAAATACGCCTTTAACTCTGACTCCCGATTCGTCGCGTTCTATGCCCGGAATAACGGGTTCATCAGTGCTCTGTCGGATACGGGCCAGCATATCCGGGTGATTACCACTCCTGCCGATTGCTATTTTGTGCGGATCACCACGTCCGTTGCCATCAGTGATACGTTCCAGATGGAAGCGGGTGAGGTGTCTACGGCGTATGAACCTTTTGCCTACTCTTTGCTGTCAGCGATGCCAGACGGGACGCCGGTTAATGGCGGCGGTTCCCAGCCGGAAATCGTGACCGTTCCTGATTCATACGGACTTGAGCGGTTACGTGAAACCCATATGCGACTGAACAAACTGACCTATGGCGGTAATGTTCAGTTCTCCTGGGCGATGATTGGTGACAGTTACACACGGGGCCAGGTACGTTATGCGCTGAAATGTGCGCAGAAGTTATGGCATCTCTATAACGGTACTGCGCCGGTAGTCTCTGTCCCACCCATTGGCTTCGGATATCGCTCGTTCGGTTATGACCAGTTCGGCGACAATACCGATATTATCGGCACAGAAATCACGCAAACGGGTTTTGCCTGCCAGTACAACACAGGGTTTGGTCTCGATATCTCTTCAGTATCCAGCGCAACGGTTGGGGCGACTATAAGCTGGACGGATGATTTCAGTCTGGGCTTTGCGTATACGCTGTATGCGTGCGGCGGAAGCGGTTTAATCAGCTACAACGCACCTGGAATGTCGGCCCCCGTTGAGATTGATCTTTCCACTTACCCCGTTGCGGTACAGATGATCCCAATGTCGGCAATGCCAACTACAGGGAGTGGTACGGTAACGATAACGGTAATTTCAGGCAGTGTTGTGCTGTATGGCGTACGCATCCAGAAGGATATGCCGGGTGTCATTGTGCATAAGCTTGGTGGTAGTGGTTCGCATACTAACAACTGGGTGAATGCTGATGAAACACGCTGGGAGACGGCATTTACAACCCTGAAAGCGAATCTGGCCACTATCATGTTAGGAACCAATGACCAGGGCATCAAACTTGCTCCGGAGATGTTTAAATCAAACCTCCTGACGATGATTAACCGCATCCGCACAGCGTCGCCGACCACGGATATTATGCTGATTTGTCCTGCAGAAAATAACCGTCCGGGAGGAAATACTATCCCAATGTCTAGCTATGCCCGGAAAATGTACGAACTCTCCCGGGAGCAGGATGTAGCATTCCTGAATCTGCAAAGCTCGTTCGGAGTTAACCCTGCTGATTATGCTTATGGTTCTGCACGTTCCTGGATGGTTGCTGACGGGTTACACCCTGACCCGGATACTGGAGGGTATGCGATTGCGGCGGCAATTATCCGTTCTCTTTGCCTGCCACAAATATAATATTGAAGACCCGGTGGAATACTCCGGGTAATTTCATAGCAGTAATATCAATTTATAATTTATCGGGAGATTAATTTACCACCACACCTCGCATGGCCATGATAGTTTTCATTTTACTACGAACATCCGTCTGCTCAGCATCGGACAACACGCGATTGTAGACAGCAAATATCCCCATTAAGCCGGGAAGTCCCATGTTCTGCTCCGGGCTCTGACCACCATTCAGGATCAGCGGAAGTGTCGATTTCTTTCTAACTGTGATATCAGAAGAATGTTTATCTCCACTTGCCCGGGTGATAGACGCTTCTGTATTTGATACCGCAACGGTGAAGCGGGTCCATCCACCCACGGCGCCACCGTGGCTCACCTGTACAGTCGACTCAACACTATTCCCCGTAGCCACCTGTAAAATGAGGGTGCCCGCGGCTTCAATTCGCAACTGCAGACCACCAAACGGGGCGATACCGGGAAATAAGTTGGAGAACAGACGGCCCGACACAGTCGGCTGGCTCATATTGATACATAGCGCAAACGTCATTTCATCGGTTTCAATGATCCCCGTATCGGCACCATGCGCACTGTCTGCAGTCGTTCGCATCCCCAGTTCAGTAAACTCATTGCCAGTAACCAGATCATACCCGTTGCCACTTGAATCATACTGATCCTGCATCCCGTAAGTCGCAATACTGGCGCTATCGTTGAGAATCATTTCAGGCTCGGCCAGTTCCAGATCGTCGGCATTCACCACACCATCACAAACAAGAATCATACTTCCTCCAGTTTTAATAATCCCATCTGTCCCACGCTGGTAGTGGCTCCATTCGCGACAATGGTCAATTTCATTTCGGTCATACCCTCCGGGATCACCACGTCATAACTGAACGTCCTGAAACCGTCCGTCGAATGGTTCCAGGGGCGAATTCCGGCAATATTGGCTCCGTTGGCTTCGAGGAAGCATGCGGTTGCCGCGTTTTCATCCACATCAAATTTCACTCTGAAACTGAATTTCCGGCGCTCACCTGGCGTAACCTGGATAGTCTGTGACACGCGTGCGCTGGTATTCCCGGCGCCAGTCACCACCAGAACGTTACCAACGACATCAGGATCCGTGGTTAATGACACGGTTCCGCTTTCAATAACCCATCCTGACGGTAGACCATTCACGATATCGAGAAAGAGTGGGTTGATAATGGCATTCGGACCTCCTGAGGTGACCGGATTGGAGATGGCCATCTGCGGATAAACCGGCATCATGAAAGGTGCCAGCGCTTCCGCCAGTGCTTTACCCATATGAAAAGCACCGAGTGGCGCAGGGTGTGATGGATCAGGAGAGCCATCCTGAAGTTTGCCGTTATAGCCCGCCTTCCAGCCGTCGGTTTCAGGATCAACAGTGACTGACCGCATATCAACGAACGGAAATCCCTGCTCAATTGCATACGCGCGGGTAAAAGCGTTTATCGCGTTTTCTCTAGCTTTCAGATCCGAATCGCTGTTGTTCTGGGCCGCCATGCTACACACCACCGGGATAATGCCATTCTTACGGAACTGAGTGAGGATGTACCGAATATTGCTGGTGACCGTTGCAATGGTGAATTTAAAGTTCCCGGCACCATCTTTCTGAATGACATCGTTACGCCCACCCAAGAAGGTAATGAATCTGGGCTTTGCTTCAATGGCTGGCTGTAAGTGGACGCGGATCATATCGGCAGTGGTATAACCGCCGGTAGCCCACTGGCCAACATACTGCAGCTGCCCGTTGCTGAACAATGATGCCCATACCTGCCATGACCTGGCGTTATAAGCATTACCATCCAGCCCATTCGCCGTTAATGAATCCCCAAAACCGCCAAACGTGTTTTGCAAAAGACCTTGGTGGGTTTCCAGTGGGATACCGCGATACTCAAGCGTGGCGTTGCCGTCGTCGCGAACAGCCAGAACCCTGAATCCTCCAATCACCAGATTAAATAAATAGCCTGCTCTGGCCCGCCGAATTGAGGAGGTTCCGATGAGAAGAGATCGCAAGATATTCAGGTAATCAGCAAATGATTTGCCTGGTAACTCTTTCTCACCATTTTCATTGATTGAGAATAGCCGCCGACCTTGCCGGGACAGAATATCCAATGGCCTTTTTTTACGACTGACAGTGTTTATTCCGCGCGTTCGCATATCGGTCGCGTGCGCAAAATTATGGACCATCTCAATGAATTCCTGAGAGGCCTGTTTACGTCCGGTCGGTTGCAGGATGCCGTTAACGTTCATTACTTCATAGGCTAGATAATCGTTATCCTGGCTGCGTATGAACGTTGTACTTCCCTGTATAATGTTTGCAATATCAGCCTGCGCAGCCTCAGGCGTCATGTACTGGCGACTCAGTGGGATCAGGTTCTGATGGATACCCCGCCACGAATAAAGCGGATCACCGGCGCGGTCGGGAACGGTCGTCGGCTGTCCGTTAACTAGTTCATCCAGACGTTGAACGTTGCCCATAAAAACATCGGCGTTGGTAGTTCCCAGCGGCGGATTAAAGGCCATGTTTTTTGCTCCAAAAAGACGCTTCGCCCAAACGAGGGTTTGAGCGAAAGTCCGGAGATTTTTACAATCAGCTATTTCAAAGGGTTATGTGATGCTGATTGGTTACGCCAGGGTGTCTACCGGGGATCAGAACCTCGATTTACAGAAAAACGCACTGATTCGAGCAGAATGTGAGCTTGTTTTTGAAGATATGGCCAGCGGAAAAAATGCACAGCGACCGGGCTTAAAGCGTGCTTTGCGCAGGCTCAAGCCTGGTGATGTGCTGGTGGTCTGGAAGCTGGATCGGCTTGGGCGCAGCGTACGCGACTTAATAACCATGGTATCGGAGCTACAGCAGCGCGGCGTAAACTTTCGCAGCCTGACTGACTCGATCGACACGTCGACCCCTGCAGGCCGTTTCTTCTTTCATGTCATGAGTGCGCTGGCAGAAATGGAACGAGAGTTGATCGTCGAACGTACTCGCGCTGGTTTAGCCGCAGCAAGGGAGCAGGGGAGAATTGGAGGGCGGCGTCGGGTAATGACGACTGATATCGTGGAACATTGCCGCCGGATGCTCGCAAATGGAGCTACCCGACAGCAGGCTGCAGATGTTATTGGGGTTGGGGTAAAGACGATTTACAAATATTTCCCTGTAGCTGGCGTAGGGAATTTTGAGAATCAGTAATCGTCAGGGATGTTGGAGATACCGCCCCACACGATAATCAGGCCAAGTATAGTCATGGCAAATAAGGTTACAGATACGCCTGAGATGATTAAAAATGTCATATAGTTCCTTGAGGTGTGTGTTGTCATTCATTAGACAGCAGGAACTGTAGAAGGTTGTGAGCTTTACAAATTTCTGGCAATCGTTTTTTGGTTAAGTAAACGGCCAATGGCTATATGTAAGAGTTAGTTGGGAACCACCAAGTACTTACTCGGGAACCTCTTGGTAAAGAATTGCAGGGATAATCGGAGATAGTTTGAAGACTACTAAGATATTTCCCCGGAAAACATTGCCTCATCCTTATAAACTTAAGGATTTCAACGTGGTAAGGCCTGCTGCTATTACAAAGTAGTCAGCAAGATAGATTCATGGTACATGACAAGTAGAATGGTTCATTTATATAAAGAGGCTTCGCCTTCAGGACGCGTTTTGAATCTGCGATGCATCCACAGGTATTGCTCAGGGGCTCGGAGAATTTCATGCTCGATGATCTTATTCATATAACCCGCTGCGGCGACCTTGTCTTCCCCTGGATAGCCTGACAACGGATTGCTGATATACATGCGATAACCTTTTTTATCGCTACGTCGAATCATGCTAAGTGTGATCAGTTGTGCACCTGCGAGTTTTGAGAGAGCATATGTTCCGTTCGTTGAGGCTGCTTTTTTTACCGAGAAAAAAGGTGCAAAAACGCTTCCCTTAGGCCCATAATCCTGATCTGGTGCAAACCACACGGCTTCACCAGCTTTCAATGCATGAACAAAACCAGATAAATTACGCCGATTAATCATCGCCTTATTTGAACGCATACGACCTTTTGTCTGTACCCATTCCATTAATAGATTATTGTGTGGGCGATACGTAGCCATCATAGGATGGCATAAACCCATTACTCTTCCACACAACTCAAGGGACATAAAATGAATCCCGACAACCATTACCCCTCTGGTCGCACCGGTCAGGTTTTCAAGCCCTTCGACATCAAACCATTTTTTGACTCTCGCATCACTCCAGAACCAGGCCATTCCTGTTTCCATCAGTCCCAGTCCGAGAGAAACAAAGTTTTTCTTGACCATCTGGTTTCGGGCAACCGGTGTCATTCCTGGAAAGCCGAGTTCGATATTTCTAATCGCAATTCCTTCCCGACGTTTCAGAAAGGGTCTGGATATTTTTCCAAGACCAGAGCCCAGAATATGTAAAACCGGGTAAGGAAGCTGAACGAGAAGCCACAGCAGACCCAAACCAGTCCAGGTAAGCCAGTAGCGGGGATGGAGTAAATTATAAGTAAAAGTCTGTGACATAAATTTCCTTAATGCTAATGGAGTTATAACGCAAAAGGGAAATGCTGAGAAAATTCGTCTTTAGCGATACTCATTCTTTTAGACAGTTTGAATTCGTATAAATTCAGAAGAAACAATTTCAATTACTGGCAACAGTTTTTGAATAGTCAGGGATACATTGTAAATCAGCAAAGTTATGCTGTTATAACTTCATGGGTTTTTCATTGATATTCAAGAAATTGTCTTCTGGATTCATCATCATCAAGGTACTCAAAAGAAAGAAGGCGAATTTTGGTAAGTTTATAAAACCACTCATAATCGTTTCGTTGAATAATTTCGCCTGGTTTGAAACATATCCCGGATGCCACCCGGATAATGGCATATTTACCATTACTAAACCTGACCCGGTGAATACAGAAAGGTTGGCCAGCCTGCCCGTGACAGCTGTTCGACAGGATACGTCCTTCAATAAAAACAGATTTTTTAGATTTCATTATCATACCCTCGACAACTGCAGTACAGGAGGAACGTTGTCATTTTCCGACATCACTGACGTTAAGTGGCAGAAGCTAATCAGCCGCCGATACACCAGCATTCTGAAGGTCTGAACAACAGTCCGCAGGCAGGGCACTCAAGAACCGCATCTTTTCTTAGCTTACCTGCTTTCTGATCAGCTCTGTGTGCGCATACCGGGCAGGCAACATGAACCGGTCTTTCTTTAAAATATCTGAGCCCTTTTGTATAAGACATAAATGATTCTCTGAGGAATACAGTAATTATTATACGCTTTGATATAAAAATAACTGGCATAAGTTATGTTAAGTTGTGTCTGAATCAGGATGTAAGATATTGAAAATTGAACATCTGATTTATGATACACTATCCTTCCGTGAGAAATTTATGATGAAATCAGAAGACACCCTTGACTGGTATCCGGCACAACTACCGCCAGTGAAAATTATTCTTGGTGAAGCCGTGCTGGCTGTGGGTAAACAGGGCAGACCGATTAATACCCGCACCTTGCTGGAATACTTTCAGGTCATGCAGGACAAACAAAAAAGGCGGGATGACAAAATCGCCATGCAGACTGCGATTGATGTTCTCAGGGATAATCAGCGCATTAACGGCAGACGTTAATGCACCTCCGGGATCAGTGTCAGTTCTGAATGATCTCAACCGTATGGTTTTGTCCATCATCCTTCAGCGGTATTCTGTCATCAGGGAGGAGAACACCATCCAGCGTCACGGAATATTCTGCATCGCCGCGTGAGACACTAATCTGATAGTGGCTTTCACCATACTGATAAGCAATAGAAAAAGACGGCCACGCATCCGGTAATAGGGCATGAACACTAAAGTCAGTGCCGGTGCGTTTTATCCCCAGTAATTCCTCGGTAAGTAAACGCTAGGCCCAGCCTGCAGAACCGGTGTACCAGCTCCAGCCTGCACGACCAGTATGGGGAGCTACGCTGTAGACATCAGCACTCATGACATAAGGTTCAGCTTTATAAATCCCGACAGAGCCCGCATTGAGAGTATGATTTACAGGGTTGAGCATTGACCAGAGTTGCCAGGCACGTTTGGCATTCCCCATCCGGGCAAATGCCATCACGGCCCAGATGGCGCCATGAGTATACTGCCCTCCGTTTTCCCGCACACCGGGCAGGTACCCCTGTATGTAGCCCGGATTTGGACCGTGTCCGTCGAAAGGAGGCGTTAACAGTTTGATCAGCCCGCCTTTGTTATCCACAAGGTGCTTATCCAGCGCCTGCAGGGCCTTTGCGCACCGTCCCGGGCTCGCGGCACCGGACAATACAGACCAGCTCTGCGCAATCGCATCAATCCGGCAGTCCTGTGAGGTTTTCGATCCCAGGGGAGTACCATCGTCAAAATACCCGCGCCGGTACCATTCCCCATCCCAGGCGTGGGCTTCGAGATTGCTTTGCAGGCGCAGAGCCTGTGAATGGCACATCGCGGCGACGCTTTCATCCAGCCTGCGCTCCGCCAGCGCTGCAAACCGCTGCAAAATGTCGTACAGGAAGAAGCCCAGCCAGACGCTTTCACCTTTGCCTTCGATACCCACCCGGTTCATCCCGTCATTCCAGTCACCAGCCCCCATCAGCGGCAGGCCATGCCCCCCGAACCGAAGTCCATGGCGAATAGCTTTGACACAGTGTAACCAGAGAGTCTCTCCGATGCCGCTGATGACCGGCGTGTCATAGACAGACTCTTCACCAGGCGGAAGCGGGCGCCCCTCCAGATAAGGAATGTGTATTCCCAGAGCCTCCATATCCCCCGTCGTTTCAACATAGTGGCAAACGGCAAGCGGCAGCCACAGGTAGTCATCTGAACAACGGGTACGGACACCGTTACCGTGTGGTGGGTGCCACCAGTGCTGCACATCCCCCTCGATAAACTGCCGGGAGGCACAGAGTATTATCTGTTCACGCAACCGGTTCGGATCAGCATGGCTCAGTGCCAGTGAATCCTGCAACTGATCGCGAAAACCATATGCACCGCCAGACTGATAGTAACCACTGCGGGCCATAAGGCGACAGGCGACTGTCTGATATAACAGCCAGCCATTGACCAGTAAATTTACTGACGTGTCGGGGGTGTTAACCACGATTTTATCGAGCACATTGTGCCAGTGGTTATGAATCCGGTTCAGCTCCTGGCGGACTGTATCCTCGTTCATGTAATGGGCCAGCGTCTCATTAGCACAAACATCATTCTCTTCTGCGCCGAGGATAAAAATAAACGTCCTCTGATCCCCATCAATTAATGTTACCGTCGATTGTAACGCCACGCAGGGATCCAGACCGGCGACCGTGTTACCTGAAAGCC
>ENA-OQNO01001838-OQNO01001838.1-human-gut-metagenome-genome-assembly--contig:-NODE-1838-length-13236-cov-3.492410_pt1 | contig 13236 bp, 10 predicted proteins | sample MGYA00242629_ERZ504880 | MGnify/ENA primary metagenome ERZ504880 (study PRJEB26092, sample SAMD00036377) | human gut metagenome | host: Homo sapiens | study: EMG produced TPA metagenomics assembly of... | reverse complement strand
AGAACGGCGACGGTTTCGGTACCTCTCTGACCTATGATATCTGGGACGGCATCAGCGCAGGTTTCGCGTACTCCCACTCTAAACGTACCGGCGACCAGAATACCCAACTGGCTCTGGGCCGTGGTGACGATGCTGAAACCTACACCGGTGGTCTGAAATACGACGCCAACAACATTTACCTGGCGACTCAGTACACCCAGACCTACAACGCAACTCGCGCAGGTTCCCTGGGCTTTGCTAACAAAGCGCAGAACTTCGAAGTGGTTGCTCAGTACCAGTTCGACTTCGGTCTGCGTCCGTCCGTCGCTTACCTGCAGTCCAAAGGTAAGGATCTGGAGCGCGGTTACGGTGACCAGGATATCCTGAAATACGTTGACCTGGGTGCGACCTACTACTTCAACAAAAACATGTCCACCTACGTTGATTACAAAATCAACCTGCTGGACGAAAACAACTTCACTCGTAACGCCGGTATCTCTACCGACGACGTTGTTGCTCTGGGCCTGGTTTACCAGTTCTAAGCAACCTGAAGTGTTGAAAAAGGCGCCTGCGGGCGCCTTTTTTTATGCCCGGTTTAACCTCACTGGTATACTCTGGCTGCCTTTGTAACAGGAGCCCGTTTTCATGGATACCACCTTTTTCCGCGCCGCCTTTTTCGGCCTCTGCGTTCTGCTTACCGGCTGTGATTCCGCGACATCCCCGGCCACGCCAAAATCCGCCGCCACCGTGCTCGATGGCAAAACGATGGGGACCTATTGGCGCGTTAGCGTCGTCGGGTTGGATCCGGCGAAAGCCGAAGATTTACGCCATAAAGTTCAGGCGCAGCTCGACGGCGACGATCTGCTGCTTTCGACCTGGAAAAACGACTCCGCGCTGATGCGCTTCAATCATGCCGCCACCACCGAACCGTGGCCGGTGAGCGAAGCGATGGCGGATATCGTCACTCTGTCGCTGCGTATTGGCGCCAAAACCGCCGGAGCGATGGATGTTACCGTCGGGCCGCTGGTCAATCTATGGGGATTTGGCCCGGATAAGCAGCCGGTAAAAACGCCGACGGAGCAGCAAATCGCGGCGGCAAAAGCGCGTACCGGGCTGCAGCATCTGACGGTGATTAACCGCGCCGATCAACAGTATCTGCAAAAAGATATTGCGGATTTATTTGTCGATCTTTCCACCGTCGGCGAGGGCTATGCCGCCGATCATCTGGCGCGCCTGATGGAGCAGGAAGGAATTGCCCGCTATCTGGTATCGGTTGGCGGTGCGCTGGTCAGCCGCGGGATGAACGGCGACGATAAACCGTGGCGGGTAGCGATTCAAAAACCGACCGACCGTGAAAACGCCGTGCAGGCGATAGTCGATATCAACGGCCACGGCATCAGCACCTCCGGCAGCTATCGCAACTACTACGAGCTGGACGGCAAACGTATTTCTCACGTTATCGATCCGCAAACCGGCCACCCCATCAACCATAAGCTGGTATCGGTGACGGTGATTGCGCCGACGGCGCTGGAAGCTGACGGCTGGGATACCGGGCTGATGGTATTAGGGCCGGAAAAAGCGCAACAGGTGGCACACGAGCAGGGGCTGGCGGTCTATATGATCGTCAAAGAGGGCGATGGCTTTAAGACCTGGATGTCGCCGCAGTTCCGCACCTTCCTGGTCGGCGAGCAGAATTAAAAAGCAAGAAGCGCAGTTTTTTAGAGCGGAGCCAGGCGCAAAGTAAGGATACACTTACAGCAGGAGCCCGCTATGAAACCGATGATTGCCGATATGACTAACGATGACCGCCGCTGGCAGGCGGTCTGCGAACGCGACGCCAGCGCCGACGGGCAGTTTGTCTTCGCCGTGTTGACCACCGGTGTCTGCTGCCGTCCCTCGTGCCGTTCACGGCGCGCGCTACGGGAGAATGTCCGCTTTTATGCTGATGTCGAAGCCGCAAAGGCCGCCGGATATCGCCCCTGTAAACGGTGTCGGCCGGATAATCTCGACCCGGACCAACAGCGGGTCGAGAAGGTTGCCGCCGCCTGCCGTCTGCTAGAGCAAGAGGCGCCAATCACCCTTGAGGCGCTGGCGCAGCAGCTGGCGGTCAGCCCGTTTCATTTCCATCGCATTTTTAAATCCGTCACCGGACTTACGCCCAAGGCCTGGCAGCAGGCGTGGCGCGCGCGGCGCCTACGCGAAGCATTAAGCCACGGCCAGAACGTCACCAGCGCGGCATTAGCCGCCGGCTTCCCTGATTCCGCCAGCTATTATCGCCAGGCAAACGAGACGCTGGGCATGACCGCCCGCCAGTTTAAACGCGGCGGCGCAGATATATTGATTAGCTGGGTTTGCAGCGATAGCGCCTCTGGCCGGTGCCTGGTGGCGTTCAGCGAACGTGGCGTATGCGCTGTGTTACTGGGCGATGACGATAAGGCGTTATATGCGGAGCTGGCGAGCTTGTTTCCCGGCGCCCAATTGCAGCCGGGTGATGATACGTTTACCGAACGCGTGGCGCAGGTGGTTGCCCATCTGGATAATCCGCAGCAGGCGGTGAATTTGCCGCTGGATATTCGCGGTACCGCTTTCCAGCAGCGGGTCTGGCAAGCCTTACGCCAGATCCCGGCAGGCGAAACCCGTAGCTACAGCGAGGTGGCGCACAGCATCGGTCAACCGCGCGCGGTCAGAGCGGTAGCCGGGGCCTGCGCTGCCAATAAGCTGGCGATAGTCATTCCTTGCCATCGGGTAGTGCGTGAGGGTGGGGCGCTTTCCGGCTATCGTTGGGGAAGCGAACGTAAAGCGCTGCTGCTGGCGCGCGAAGCGAAAATACGGGAGAAATAATGCTCGATTTGTTTGCCGATACGCCACCCTGGCAGGAGCCGCTGGCTCCCGGAGCGATGATATTACGCCGCTTTGCCGTGCAGCGTGCGCCGGCGCTGCTGCAGGCCATCGCCGGGGTGGCCAGCGCTTCTCCGTTCCGCCAGATGGTGACCCCAGGTGGTTATACCATGTCGGTGGCCATGACCAACTGTGGTCAACTCGGCTGGACAACCGATATGCACGGCTATCTCTATGCGCCTGGCGATCCGTTGACCGGCGAACATTGGCCGCCGATGCCATTGATTTTTCAGCAACTGGCGGCGGAGGCGGCGCAGGAGGCGGGTTATGCGCATTTCTCCCCGGACGCCTGTTTGATTAACCGCTACCAGCCGGGCGCGAAGCTGTCGCTGCATCAGGATAAAGACGAGCGGGATTTGCGCGCGCCTATCGTTTCGGTGTCGTTGGGACTGCCGGCGGTGTTTCAATTTGGCGGGTTGAAACGTAACGATCCGCTGCGTCGGCTGCTGCTGGAGCATGGCGATGTGGTGGTGTGGGGCGGCGAATCACGGCTCTTTTATCACGGCATCCAGCCGCTTAAACCGGGGGAGCACCCGCTGACCGGCGCCTGTCGTTATAACCTCACGTTTCGCCTCGCGGGAGGCCGGCAAAAACAAAAATAAGAATTATTCTTGCTGTCGTCGGCAAGCCGTTTAAACTGCTGGCTGTTTGCTTGTCCGGATCGTAGCTTATGGAATTACTTGTTCTTGTTTGGCGCCAGTACCGCTGGCCGTTCATTGCCGTCATGGCGCTCAGTTTGCTCAGCGCGGCGCTGGGTATCGGGCTTATCGCCTTTATTAACTTGCGCCTGATTTCCCTTGTGGATACCTCGCTCACCGTGCTGCCGGAGTTTCTCGGCCTGCTGCTGCTGTTGATGGCGGTCACGCTCGGCTCGCAGCTGGCGTTAACCACGCTTGGCCACCACTTTGTCTATCGCCTGCGCGGCGAATTTATTAAACGCATTCTCGACACCCAAATCGAAAAGATCGAAAAAATCGGCAGCGCTTCGCTGCTGGCGGGCTTAACTAGTGACGTGCGTAACATTACCATCGCCTTTGTGCGCCTGCCGGAACTGGTGCAGGGGATTATCCTGACCTTCGGGTCCGCCGCCTACCTGGCTTTTCTGTCAGGTAAAATGATGCTGGTGACCGCGGTCTGGATGGCGGTCACCATCTGGGGCGGCTTTGTGCTGGTGGCGCGCGTCTATAAGCATATGGCAACGCTGCGCGAGACCGAAGATAAGCTGTATCATGATTATCAGACGGTGCTGGAAGGGCGCAAAGAGCTGACGCTCAACCGCGAACGCGCCGAATATGTTTTTAATCAGCTGTATCTGCCGGATGCCCGCGACTATCGCCACCACATCATCCGCGCCGATACGTTCCACCTGAGCGCGGTGAACTGGTCGAATATCATGATGCTTGGCGCCATCGGTCTGGTGTTCTGGATGGCGAATGGCCTCGGATGGGCCAATACCGCGGTGGCGGCGACCTATTCCCTGACGCTGCTATTCCTGCGCACGCCGCTGCTGTCGGCGGTGGGGGCGCTGCCGACCTTGCTCAGCGCCCAGGTGGCATTCAATAAACTGCATAAGTTCGCGCTGGCGCCTTATCGCGCCGGTTTCCCCGAGCCGCAGGCGCATCCGCACTGGCAGACCCTGGAGCTGCGCGACGTGTCGTTCCACTACCCGGATAACAGTTTTGCCGTCGGGCCGATTAATTTGACTCTCAAACGCGGCGAACTGGTGTTTCTGATTGGCGGCAATGGCAGCGGCAAGTCGACGCTGGCGATGTTGCTGACCGGGCTGTATCAACCGATCTCCGGGCAGATCCTGCTCGATGGTCAGCCGCTGGCGGCGGAAAAACCAGAAGATTACCGCAAGCTGTTCTCGGCGGTGTTTACCGATGTCTGGCTATTCGACCGTCTGTTAGGGCCAAAAGGCGAACGCGCCGATCCGGCGCTGGTCGAGAAGTGGCTGGCGTATCTGAAGATGGACCACAAGCTGCAGCTGGAAGAGGGGAAAATCCTCGATCTGAAGCTGTCTAAAGGGCAGAAAAAGCGCGTGGCGCTGCTGCTGGCGCTGGCCGAAGAGCGCGATATCATTTTGCTCGATGAGTGGGCTGCGGATCAGGATCCGCATTTCCGCCGCGAGTTTTATCAGGTGTTATTACCGTTGATGCAGCAAATGGGGAAAACCGTGTTTGCTATCAGCCACGATGATCACTATTTCCAGCATGCCGATCGCCTGCTGGAGATGCGCAGCGGCAAGCTTAGCGAGCTCACCGGCGTTGAGCGCGAACTGGCGACCCGCGATGCGGTCGCGCGTACCGCCTGACGGTTTTGCTGGTTACCCGATCGGGCGTGCTCGCCCGTTCGGGACATATTGCTGGTTTTTACAGCAGATAAATTGCTGGCGGTTATTATTTCCCCCTCCTCGCGCTATGCTTATGGCTGCGGCCATGCAGGTCGACTTCTATTCTCACAAGGATTGCCTGAGCGATGTCCGTTTTGCATAAAAAAAGCGCCCGATTACGCGATGAAGAACGCGCCCGCCTGATTTGGCTATTAAGCACTGATAAAGCCGTCACCTCCGCGCTGCTGGGGAAACTCACCCTCGCGGAGCGCTATGATGAAGGGACGCTGGCCGATGACCTGGCGGAAGTGGAAGTGCTGGTGTCGCATCTGCCGCCGCCGGACCTCGCCGATGCCCTGGAAGCGCTGCCCTATGACGCGCGTACCGCGCTGTGGGGGCTGGTTGCTGATGACAAGCGCGGCGAAGTGCTGCTGGAGGCATCAGAGAGCGTATGGGGCGATCTCATCGACAAGATGAGCGATCACGACCTGATATTTGCCCTGCAATCGCTGGATATTGATGAACAGGTTTACCTGTTGCAGCACCTGCCGCGCGACTTAACCGGCCGCCTGCTGGCGACGCTGCCGCCGGATAAACGTGCGCGCATTCGTCAGATGATGCGCTACGCCGATAACACCGTCGGCGCGATCATTGAATTTGAAGTGATTACCGTACGCCCGGAAGCCACTCTGGCGGCGGTACAGCGCTATCTGCGCCGTCTGGGCAAAATGCCGGAAAACACCGACAAACTGTTCGTCACCACCCGTAATAAACTGCTGCTTGGTGAGCTGGAGCTGCAGACTATTCTGCTCAATGATGCGCAAAAGCGCGTTGGCGAAGTGATGGAAGGCGATCCGGTGACTTTCCAGCCGCAGGAAGAGGCGGAAAAAGTGGCGCGTACCTTCGAACGCGACGACTTACTGAGTGCTGCGGTGATTGATGCCGACGGCAAGCTGATGGGGCGTTTGACCATCGATGAGATCGTCGATGTGGTGTACGAAGAGACCGATAACGACCTGCGCCGGATGGGCGGTCTGAGCGAAGATGATGATGTTTTTGCGCCGGTGAGCAAAGCAGTGAAAACCCGCTGGGCGTGGCTGGCGGTGAACCTCTGTACGGCATTTATCGCTTCCCGTGTGATCGACGGCTTTGAACATACTATTTCGCAGCTGGTGGCCCTGGCCTCGCTGATGCCGATCGTCGCCGGGATTGGCGGGAATACCGGCAATCAGACGATCACCATGATCGTCCGTGCGATGGCGCTGCAGCAGATCCAGCCGGGAAGTTTTACCTTCCTGATCCTGCGCGAGATGGGCGTCGCGCTGATTAATGGCCTGGTATGGGGCGGGATAATGGGCGCTATCACCTGGTGGCTGTACGATGACCCGCAGCTTGGCGGGGTGATGACGTTGGCGATGATGCTCAACCTGCTGATGGCGGCGATGATGGGGGTTATCATCCCGATGGTGATGGTCAAGCTGGGGCGCGATCCGGCGGTCGGCTCCAGCGTGATGATCACCGCGATTACCGATACCGGCGGCTTCTTTATTTTCCTTGGTCTGGCGACGCTGTTTCTGATGTAAGCTGCGCTTTTACGCGCAGGCGGCGAGGGATGAGCGCCATTGCGATAAGCCCCGCCAGTACGCCGATCGCCAGATTACTGGTAGTGACCGTCACGACAACGGTCGCTGCCATGACCACCGTTTCCGGCCATGGATTGCGCGCGAGCGCGGTTGGGCGAATACTCTGCCAACTGAAGGTTTTCACCGCCACGATCACCATGACCCCGGCCAGCACCGCCATTGGAATTTTGGCCATTACCTGGCTTAGCACCGTCACCAGAAGCAGCAGTACCATACCGGCCACTATCGTCGATAGGCGGCTGCGCGCCTTGCCCATTTCTACGTTAACGATAGTCTGGCCGATCATCGCGCATCCGGCGATGCCGCCATAGCAGCCCGCGAGGATATTGGAGATCCCCAGTCCTGCGCTCTCACGCGACTTATTTGACGGCGTATGGGTGAGATCGTCCACCAGCTTTGCCGTCAGCAGCGATTCCATCAGGCCGACAAAGGCGATACTCAGGGCGCAGGGCCAGATAATTTTTAAGGTGTTTAAATCCAGCGGCACCGCCAGCGCGTTGAAGCCCGGCAGACCGCCGCCCATAGCGCCTTCATCACCCACGGTCGGCAGGAGCTGCCCGCTGGTGACGGTATAAGCAGTAAGGAGGACGATAGCAATAAGCGGCGCCGGCACGGCTTTGATAAAACGCGGCGCCCACAGTACGATGAGCAGCGTCAGAACGAAAAGGCCGACGATGAGCGGCTGCCTGCTCCAGAAATGGGGAACCTGGGCGAAAAAAATAAGAATGCCTAGCGCATTAACAAACCCGGTCATCACCGGTGGCGGGATAAAGCGCATTAACCGCGCCATACCGCATATCCCAAACAAAATGTGAATAATACCAGCCAGAATGACAGCAGGCAGAATATACACTACGCCATGCTGAGGTACCATCGGGCCGATAACCAGGGCGACAGAACCTGCTGCCGACGGTACCAGCGCCGGGCGCCCGCCAAGAACCGACATCGCCAGACAGAGCACTACCGAGGCAATCAGGCTGACCTGTGGGTCAACGCCGGCAATGACCGAAAATGAAATGACTTCAGGAATTAACGCCAGGGCAGTCAGCACGCCAGCAAGGGTCTCGCGTGTTATCAACGCCGGAGAGAGAGAGCGGAAAGTTGAGGGCATAAAAGTTCGCGGATGATAAAAAATTTGAAGTGAGGCATGCCGCCGTTGGCGTGCGCTCCATCACAGAACGGGAGATGATAGCGCGGAAATGACCATCATACCAGTACAAAAAGTGATTTTGTGTACACATTTATTAAACATTTTTATAACAGATCTCAAAACTCAACTTAAAATTTAAACAATATTTAAATTTTTGAGTACAGGTGGTACCTTTGATCCCGAGAATCGTTTCACCTGCGCTAAATAAAAAAAGCGAGTAAAAGTAAGGCTCAAATCCGATGAAGAAAAAGATGGCCGTACCCAGCTCACAGGCGGTTGGTTCCAATACAAATCGGACCAACACCCGCCATGAGCAAGAGACGGATGTATTGTTGATTGGCGGCGGTATCATGAGCGCCACGTTGGGAACCTGGCTGCAGGAACTGGAGCCGGATTGGTCTATTACCATGGTCGAGCAGATGACCAGCGTTGCCGAGGAAAGCTCGAACGGCTGGAACAATGCGGGTACCGGCCATGCGGCGCTGATGGAGCTTAACTACACGCCGCAAACCGCCAATGGAATCAATATCGACAAAGCTGTCGATATCAATGAGTCCTTCCATATTTCTCGTCAGTTTTGGGCCCACCAGGTGACCCGCGGCATCCTGACTAAGCCGAAATCTTTTATTAACAGCGTGCCGCACATGAGCTTTGTGTGGGGTGAAGACAACGTTAACTTCCTGCGCGCGCGCTACGCCGCGTTGCAGCAGAGCGAGCTGTTCCGCGGTATTCGCTATTCTGAAGATCATCAGCAGATCAAGGAGTGGGCGCCGCTGGTGATGGAAGGGCGCGATCCGCAGCAAAAAGTGGCGGCAACGCGTACCGAAATGGGCACCGACGTTAACTACGGCGAGATCACTCGCCAGCTGATCGCCGGGCTACAGACGCATGATAACTTCTCTCTCCAGTTGGGTACCGTCGTTCGCCGCTTTAAGCGCAATGCGGACAACAGCTGGACGGTGACGCTGGCGGATGCCAACAATCGTCACCAGAAGCGAACGATCAAAACCAAATTTATCTTTATTGGCGCGGGTGGCGCTGCTCTGACGCTGCTGCAGGAAACCGGCATTCCGCAGGCGAAAGAGTACGCGGGCTTCCCGGTTGGCGGACAGTTCCTGGTGTGTGAGAACCCGGAAGTGGTTAATCATCACCTGGCGAAAGTCTACGGCCAGGCGGAAGTTGGCGCGCCGCCGATGTCAGTGCCGCATATCGACACCCGTATCATTGACGGCAAACGCGTGGTGCTGTTCGGGCCATTCGCGACCTTCTCGACCCGTTTCCTGAAAAATGGATCGCTTTGGGATCTGCTGGCCTCGACGAATACCTCGAATATTCTGCCGATGCTTAACGTCGGGATGGATAACTTCGACCTGGTGAAATATCTGATTAGCCAGGTATTGCAGAAAGATAAAGATCGTCATGCCGCACTGTGCGAGTACTACCCGGAAGCGCGCAAAGAGGACTGGCGCCTGTGGCAGGCCGGTCAGCGTGTACAGATTATCAAACGTGATAAGAAGATGGGCGGCGTGTTGCGCCTTGGCACCGAAGTGGTGTGCGATGATGAAGGCACCGTAGCCGCGCTGCTGGGCGCTTCTCCTGGCGCATCGACGGCGGCGCCGATCATGGTGCAGCTGTTGGAGAAAGTCTTCAAAGACAAAGTACAGACGCCGGCCTGGCAGGCGAAGATGAAAGAGATCGTGCCGAGCTACGGTATGCGTCTGGATGGTAACCCAGCCGCTATTGAGCAGGCGCTGGCGTGGACCAGTGAAGTGCTTGAGCTACACTACGAGCCGACGACCGCGGCGGACGAGGTGCCGCAGGCCGAACTCAAACCGTTGACCGGTGGCAAACCGATGGCGGATATCGCGCTATAACAAAAACGGCAGCCTTCGGGCTGCCGTTTTGTATTACCGCAGGCGATTAACGCTCAACGGCATTACCGATAGTTTCTTCAGCTTTCCAGATGCGGTATTTCACGTCGACGTTGGCCGGAGTATAAACCACGATCGGCAGCTTGCTGTTGTAGCGCAGCATGGCTGCATCGCCGAGACCCGCGGTAACAAATTTCTTCTCTTTCTTACCGTCCGGGCAACCCATCATGGTTGATACCGGGCCGCTCAGCTTATCAAAGACATAATAATCATAGCCCCAGCCATGCAGGGTTTTGCTTTCCAGTTGTCCGCCGAGACGATGGTAGTTACAGTCGACTTCCAGCGTCTGGCCAATCATCAGCTCAACTTTTAACGCGGATTCATCCTGCTGCTGCGGCAGCTGAATCACCTGACGCTTCATCCCTTTTTCCGCTTTCGGATAGGGGGCGACTTTCTCCAGCGGCTGTTCAGCGGCTAAGGCGCTGGTGGAAACACAGGCAACGGCCAGCAGAGAAACAGCAAGCGTAGCGATTTTTTTCACGGTTGATCATCCTTTATTATCGTTACTAACCAATACAGACTAACATCATTGTCGTGAATGGTAAGAGTTATTTACCATTATTTTCAATATGAATAGTGAAATGCACTAGCAAGCTGAGGCTTGCGTTAGCTATTCATCGCGGCTGTTTTTGGCTTCTTCAATAAACTCTTCGTCCAGTAAGTCGGCGTTCCCGGCGTGTTCACGGCCCGATAACAGGTTCCAGCAGGCAATAAACAAGGCGGCAATCAGCGGGCCGATGACAAAGCCGTTGATGCCATAGATTTCCATGCCGCCAAGGGTGGCGATCAGGATCAGATAATCCGGCATTTTGGTATCTTTCCCCACCAGTAGCGGACGCAGAATGTTATCCACCAGGCCGATGACAATCACGAAGAAACCGACAATAAACGCCCCTTGCCACAATTGCCCGGTGGCGAACAGGTAAATCGCCGCCGGCACCCAGATAATGGCGGAGCCCACCGCCGGAATGAGTGACAGAAAGGCCATTAAAGCGCCCCACAGAATGCTGCCATCAAGACCGACAATCCAGAATGCAAAGCCGCCGAGAGCCCCCTGCGCCAGCGCGACGGCAACGGTACCTTTAACCGTCGCCCGCGCGACGGCGGCGAATTTGGCAAACAGATGTTGTTTTACGTAATTGGATAGCGGCAAGGATTCAAGGATCAGAAGTACCAGATAGGGGCCATCCTTCAGCAAGAAGAACAGCAGGTATAACATAATGCCGAAGCTGACGGTAAAGCCAAAGGTCCCTTTACCAATCAGGAAGGCGCTACCGGCCAGATACTGCCCGCCTTTCAGGGCGGCATCGGACAGCTGCTGCTGAATCTGTTCCGCGCTATCGAGATTGTGCTCGGAGAGGAAACTTCTGGCCCAGCTCGGGAGATGGGCAAACAGGTTGGCGACCACCGTCGGAAACTGGGTGTCGTTGTGCTGTAACTTGGTGTAGACCACGTTGAGTTCGAAGGCTAGCGACGAAATGATAATCGCCAACGGGGTGAAAACAATAAGACAGATAATCACGACGGTCAGTAGCGCCGCGATACCGTTGCGCTCACCGATGCGCGTACGGATGTTGTTTTTTACCGGATTAAATATCACCGCCAGGATAGCTGCCCACAGGATAGCGGAATAGTAAGGGGAGAGTACGTCAAAAAAGGCCAGGGTAACGATCAGTAAAATAAGGATAAAAAATCCTTTGGTAAGTCCTTTAACTCTCATTGGGTCCGCTCCAGATGATAACGAATACAGTCGAATGATAGATGGAATTTAACAATTTGCCATCAGGATAATCGCAGTCACAAAGGGAAGGGGAGTACAAACATTAAAAAACCCGCGCTCTCAGGGAGAGTGCGGGTTCTAAAGGGGACCGGTGGTTGTAGCAACCTACCGGTTAAATTTTTGGTCGGCACGAGAGGATTTGAACCTCCGACCCCCGACACCCCATGACGGTGCGCTACCAGGCTGCGCTACGTGCCGACGCGTGGAGGATAATATTACCCGTTCCCCCATCGAATGCAAGCGACCGACAACTGATTGATTTAAAATTAATCAATCAGTTAGCGATAAAGCGTTTTTCATCCGTCAGCACCTGCAGCAGCAGGCTGAGCTGCGGTTTTTGGTCTTTAATCTTCTCACCATCGCTGTTCCAGGTGTGGTAGGTGCCGTTGTGGTCGAGCACCACGGTCATCGTTGGCGTGGTAATCGCCAGAGTATCGCTATTGGCCGCAGTGACCCAGCTGCGGCGGCGTGCTGGGCTAAACAGGTCTTCGCCCTGCGAATATTCATTCGCTGGCGTCGACACGTGCAGCAGACGCTGCATCAGCGTGGTCATCACGTCTTTGTTATCCGTGAGCGTTGAGATCTCCTGCGCTGGGGTTCCCGGCCAGTGGATAACCAGCGGCACCTGCAGATTGCCCCGTGACCAGTCGAATTTACCCTGCTTGTTATCCAGCGGCATACCGTGCCCGGCGGTAATAATCACCACCGTATTATCCAGTTTGCCCGCTTTACGCAGCGCGTCCAGCACGCGGCCAATTTGTGTATCGACGTTGCCTGCAGCGCGGCCATAGGTGCGCACAAAATTCTGCTGCTGGCTGTTATCAAGATTAGTGCCGTTCAGCGATACCCACGAGAACCAGCGGTTCTCGTCCAGAGCGTAGCGATCCAGCCAGCCGATCCATTGGTCAGCCGTTTGTTCATCGCTCTGCGTTTTAGCCGCCGGCAGCGAGAAGTCCGACAGCAGCGCCTGGCGATAAAGCGGGCTGCTGAAACCGTCTGATGAGAACAGGCCCAGCTGGTAACCCTGTTGGTTGAGGGCGGTAATCAGCGCCGCCGGAATACGCGCCGAGAGCACGCCATCCATATACCCCGGCGATATGCCGTAGAACAGGCCGAACATCCCGCTGTCGGTGCTATTACCGGAGCTCATATGCTGGCTAAAGTTGACGCTCTCTTTCGCAAAAGCCGCCAGTTGCGGCATGTTCTTCTCGAAACGTGAATAGTTAAGGTTATCCACGGTAATGAGCAGTACGTTGTAACCCGTACCGAGGTCGCGATAGCGCAGATCGCTCAGCGGATATTGCACCGAAACCGCTTCCGGCGCGCCTTGCTCAACCAGACGGCGCTGATAGTCTTGCGCATCGAGCAGGCCATGCTTCTCAAGGAAGCGGCGGGCGGTCATCGGATAAGAAAGCGGTAAGTTGGCCCGCTGCATGGTGATCGGGCGATAGAAATTGGCATCCGCCCAGATCTAAATCAGGTGGCTGCTGATAAACGAAATAAAGAAAAACCAGGCGACGGGG
>ENA-OQNO01001836-OQNO01001836.1-human-gut-metagenome-genome-assembly--contig:-NODE-1836-length-13257-cov-20.838690_pt1 | contig 13257 bp, 12 predicted proteins | sample MGYA00242629_ERZ504880 | MGnify/ENA primary metagenome ERZ504880 (study PRJEB26092, sample SAMD00036377) | human gut metagenome | host: Homo sapiens | study: EMG produced TPA metagenomics assembly of... | reverse complement strand
AGTCGGACACGGTGGTCGGCGCCGCGCCGTCGAGGCGCTGCATGAACACGCAGGTGGAGCGCAGGAGCCGCAGGCTGTTCGCCCGGCTCGTCGACGACAAGAGCGCGTCCGCCACGGCCAGGGCCGAGTACGAGATATTCAAGGGCATGCCGCCGGCCGCGCGCGTCGACCGCACGTGGGACAACGGCACGGAGGCGTCCCTGCACGTGCTGGTGGACGAGGCGCTGGGCATGCTCACGTACTTCGCCGATCCGTACAGCTCCTGGCAGCGCGGCAGCAACGAGAACAGGAACGGCAGGATCCGCCGCTATCTGCCCAAGGGAACCAGTTTCGAGGATCTCACGCAGGACGAGCTCGACGCGATCGTCGGGGAGATCAACGACACCCCGATGAAGCTCCTCGGCTACAAAACGCCCAATGAGGTGTGGGACGAGGAGATCGCCAGGCTACAATCGAAGGCAGCCAGCCCGAACACAAGCGTTGCGCTTACAAATTGAACCCGGGCCTAGATGTCAATCCGTGACGTCTGATAAACTGAGAAAAGACCCTCTGCTGTTCTACCGGCTCGGACCGGCGTATTCCCTGAAGTTGCTGCCTGCTTGCTTGATATTGCTCCAGCAGTCGCCACTATTGCCATGTCGGAATCGGCAATACGGAATCTGTGTAAACGTGTAACAAGGGCATTCGCAATCCCAGGGACGTTATGGCTATCGGCGTATCAGCGCAAAGCTCGCCGGGGTGCGTCGAAGAAAGCCGTCCGCGGGATTATGCGCGAAGAAAAGCTTCCCAAGTGTCGTCCGCCGCGGTTCCTATCAGGGAGAGACCACACCGGCTCCAGACAGCCTCGCGGACCGCAGCTTCACCGCCGAGATGACGAACGAGAAATGGCTTACCGATATACCGAGATCAAGGTCGGTGACGGCGGAGCGCATCTCTCATCGACGGTCGATTGCTACGACGGCAAAGTCACATTGCCTACATGGCCAGGTCCGGTCTTGATGCCGGGCTCGCGACAGCATACCGGGGAAGGGCACGGCCCTGCTTCCGGATGGCGCGTATCCTATTGTGCATTCCGACAGGGGACACCACTGCCGGTGGCCAGGATGGTTGGAACTGATGGAACGATTCAATCTGGTTGGGTCGACGGACGGGAAGGGCTGTTCTCTCGACAATGCCGTCATGAAAGGAGTCTTTGGACGTATGAAGCTCGAGGCCGTCTATCCACGAACGACGGGAACAACAAACGCGCTAGGAGGTGCCGGGACTCGTCGACGAATACATACACTGGTAAAATCATGAACACATCAAAACAATCACTCGGCTGGATGAACCCGGTACAATACAGACAAAGCCAAAGAGCGGCTACATGACAACTCCAAGAAAACGATCACAGCCTTCTATCATGTACCACAACTAGGCGTTGTTGTACAACCACCGCTAGAATCTGCCAGTTTGTCTGAGAAGGTCTGCGAAGGCATATAGAATTGGTCGGTGTCTCCCATCTGTTGGTCGAGGCACCTGATGTCTTGCAGAATAGGCACCGAGCACTACTGATGACCAGATGAATATTATGAGCTTTCACCGAAATGTATCATGATTACGACTAAAAATTTAACTTTCTTGGAAAGTGTTTCTGCTGTCGTTTTTATTTACAAAGACATGTGCAAAGCTGACGTATAAAAGTTGTTGCGTAGCAGCCAGACGGCAAAATGAAGGTAACTGTTGCCTTTTTGCAGTTAGCGTGCCTTTCGTCGTCAGATGTATTTAGACATTCAACCCTCGTATGAGTTATGAGAGACCTTTCGGATTGATGAGAACCTTGCACGTCATATTTCAGATACGGTAAATTATCCCCCTGTCGCAAGAGCAAAAGTACATCTTTCAGATTTTTGCAGAATCTGTAGGTTATTCCCGTTAAATCATCAATTACGGTGTTCGGTACGTTGCGTTGTACAAGGTACATGAGTTCGTTGTTCCAAATGCTTGAAGAATAGGCATTTTTGAAAAATGATAACTTTCGAGCATCAACGTCACTTGTGAAGAACTTCTCCGGGTCCTTTACTGAATCAATTTTTGTGTTTCCGCTAAGTCTATATAACTTGAATGCGCGCTGATAGTCTTGATCCAGTAAAGTCTTCCCTAAAAGATGCGTGACTTGAGGGTATCCGGGAATGCCAAAACGTTGATAGTCATAATAATTCAGGAATGCATAGTCTCTTTTATGAATTTCTGAAAAGGCCTCTGCATCGGCACCACTTAAATTTCGTAATGTGACAGTGAATGCGTTCCCGAGCAATTTTCCTATTTCCTGTGAATTTGATTGTCCAATATAAGTTAGTTCAATATATGCTGAACTGGCATACATCGTTGCATTGAATCGCTCTAAAGCTTCATCAGGAATATGGACTTTGATGGACACCTCTTGGGTGGTAATTCCCTCTTCGTCTTTTAGACCGCAATAGGTTATCTGCGAAGAAGAGAGTGCGAAGAAACTTGACATGCGCTCGATTGCTTCAAATGTGCTATATCCTTTTTTGCTAGACGATATCTTGAATGAGTGTATACTCCGTCGGAAGTCGGAATTGAGATTTCATGTACTATGAAATCTTCAGGAATTTCTTTGATTTTGACATTACTCATCGGTGGTTCTTTCTTTGTTGAGATGAGCGTAGGCTCCGATACCAATCATGGTCAGTATCAGGATTTCGATGCCTGACCATAGGACGGCGTTCCTCGGGCCGAAGGTGTTCGACAGGGTGCCTCCGTATATGAAACCGAGCGAATTGACCCCGATCAGAACCGCCTTGTATATGCTCGTCACCCTCCCGAGGTAACGGGTTTCGACCAGATTCTGCCGGTTCGTGATAATGATGATGTTCAGCACGGACTGGCACAGGTCCACCACGAACAGCGTCGCCGCCACCGCGAAGATGTTGCCGAACGCCACAAACAGGAGACGGAAGCACATCTGGACGAGGAAGTTCGCGATCAGGACCGTTTCGAACTTGAAGCTTCTGTTCAGCAGGTTGACGATGAAGGTCCCCGACAACGCGCCCATGGCCGTAACCGACATGACCAAGCCGACCTGGCTCGACGTGAAGCTCAGACTCTTGCGCATGATGACGAGGCTGTCGTTTTGGAAATTCCCGGTCAGCACGTTGAACAACGCGGCCAGCACAAGCGGGTAGAGAACCACACGCCTGGTCTTCAGATAGGAAAGCCCCTGCCGGGTGTCGCCGATGACCGTTCGCACCGCGGCCGGCACGGGGCCCCTCAACCCGCCGGCGCCCTTCGAGGAACCGACCCTCATCAGGAGAATGGACCCGCACTGAGAAGAAAACACACGGCGCAGATCAGGGCCAGCAGCCCCATCGGCACCACGGAGTAGAGCGCCCCGCCGGCAAGCGGGATGAGCAGCCCAGCCGTGTACTGGATGCCGTACACGATGCTGTTCATCTTCGAATAATCCGATTTCGACACGAAATACGAGATGAACGTTATCTCGGAAACGGAGCTGAACACATTGGTGCACCCTATGACCAAGGTGACGAGATAGATGGCTATCAGCGTCACGGTCGCGTTGCTCCGAGCCGAAAGAACCGCCGCGAGCAACGCGTATCCTCCGAATCTGATGGCATCGGAGCGGATGAGCACCTTCCTGACGTCGCACCTGTCCACAATAGCGCCGAAAGGCAGACCCAGCAGCAAGAACGGCAGCGTCTCGAACGAAGAGATGATTGAAAGATGAATACCGGAACCGGTAAGGTCGAGCACGATAAGCGGCAACACGAAAGTCACCAACGAACTGCCGAGATTATCGCTTACAACGGAAAACAGATAAACCCAGTTATTCCCCCTCCTTGATAAATTTTCCACGTGAATACGCGCCCCCATCCCTACCAAACAGAACAACCTTATAAGAGTGTACATCGGGAGACAAACTGTCCGTGTGCATTCTGATGTTCTCACCACACTCTCCGAATTGCTCATATGCAAGAGTGCCATGAGTTTTATCATACAGTCGGAAATAGTAAAATTCATACCCTGTAGTGGCTATCGAGAATGCTGTATTCCCTGCTTCATTAGTCACAGAATAATGCTGAATGAACTTTTCGCTGCCCACTTGGATGGAATAGATTCCGCAGATGGGACATGTCCTCAAGCATAGTTGGTAAGAATGCGGTTTTGAAAAATCAAAGAAATCTATTTTTGAACAGCACCTGCTGCACCGTTCTGTAGGAATTTTGACTGGATACCCTATGTTATTGCTGCATACGAATGCCTCAAACTGGTCAAATAGGTATCCATTGCTTGAAAGCAAACGTATTTGCTTTCCTACAATTTCTTTCATTTTAGTCAATAGTGAAAGAAGTTCGTAGTACTCATCCTTGCTAATTATTTTGAATCGATTTGCTTGGATGACCATGATATTGATGTTCTGAAGCCTCTGCCTAAACAGATCAGCGATTCTTTGAAGAAGAGTTGCTATCTCGTCATTCAAGTATTGATTCAAAATAAGGTATGAAGAAAAATCTTCAAAAAACGGATAGATGAGCATATCCGGCGCTGCCCGTCCTTCAACGATTTTACCGAGCGCGTTTCATATTCCAGTTTCTTATTGGAATAGACTAAGAGACTTTCCGGTAAGCGAAAACATTTGCCTTTTATCCATGAGGGAACTATTGCAATAACACTACCGTTGATAGCTTGGATTGAATGGAAACAACAGGATAGGTTGCAGTTTGTGAGTTCATCTGGTAGCTTCCGTGTGCAGCAGACGAAGGGGTACGTTAACCATAGAAACAAAGAAATCCAATAAAGCGACACCGTATCCAAGCGCCCACCTCTATTTGACGGAATGCACCATATTCCGGCACCGACGAACATCAGGATCGAGCCCCATCACCAATCGGCACCAAGCCGCCCATATCCCATGATTAGCTAAAGATATCTCTGAATCACAGCGTTCAGAAAGGAGGCGCCATGGAAAAGCCACTGCTTCTGCTGGCCTTGGTGCCGCTGGCCGTCGGATTAGTCCTGATATACGTCGTGATCGGATCCAAAAACCGGGAAGAGAACACAAAAGGACTCTTTTGCGTTCTCTTCTCAGCGCTCATGGTCGTTGCCGGCGCGTTGGCCATCGCGAGACAACTCGTATGACGCTTCACGCTGCGGCATGTTGTCCCGGCTATTGCCCACGCCCATTCCCAGCTCTCCGCGCCATTCCCGCAATCACGTCTCTTCCCCGGTCTCAAGCCCATGAGACACTTGGAGCCATGACTACCATTATCATGCGCACCTCGCATGATAATCCTAGCCAACTGTTTTTTGCTTTATTCCAAGGTTTTCGATTTTTGGGAAACCTACCGGTTACGCTCGTTTTCCACGAGGCACCTACAGGCACCCAAGAATAATCTCATTCTTCTGTGCATATCAGCGGCTTACCGACGCACACGAAAGAAGCATGCGAGTGTTCCTGCGACCTATCTCAGATGGCGAAGCCGCTCGATCAGATCGACGAGCGTCTGTTCCTCCTGTTCCACGCAGTCTAGGAAAATGGAGCAGAACGAATCCGGCTTGCCGTCCACCTGCCATGCCTCCAGGCCTCGCGCGTATGACCGACCCGCATCGTATTTGATGGCCACGGGACGGTATCCGTTCCGCAGCAGCACGAAGTTGAGCAACTGGCGGCCGGCCCGCCCGTTGCCGTCCATGAATGGATGGATGTTCTCGAACATCGCGTGGAAACCGGCGGCCCTGAGCAGCGGATGCGCTGCGCAGCCATCCAACCCGTCGATCAAGGATCGCAGGTCGTCGCGGATCTCCAGCGGGTCCGCGGTCTTGACTCGGGTGGCGGTGATCCGCGCCAAATAGCCATAAGGACGGAACGTGCCGCGGGCGAACGGCTGGAGATCCAATGCGGTCACCTCGTGTAGACGACGGATCAGCTCCTCGTTCAGCTTCCGCCCCTCCTTGGCATATTCGCGCACGTAGGCCATGCCGTCAGCGACCCCTCGCGCTGCGAACACGTATCTGGCCGGCGAGTCCGATGGGACGAACTCGCCCTCCAACACCAGCGACGTGTCCTCCAGGGTCAGCGTGGATCCCTCAATGGCGTTCGAGTTGTAGGTGTAGCGCACCAGCCAGTCGCGGTCGTAATCCGCCAACGCCATGTCCTCGACACCGTCCAACGGCTCCAGCGAGCGGGCCCGGTCCTTCAGCGCGTCGACCCTCCGCAGGCGTTCGGAAATCTCCCGTCCCCCTTCAAGGGCGTTCAGCTCGTCGGGAAGGGCCTGGATGTGCCGCGACAACTCGGGATTGGCCATCATGCTCCTCTTTTCGTGTTCCGGTTGCAAAGTCCATTATTCCAGTAGTGACTCGTTGCGCTAGCGGTTCAGATGACGGCTCAACGCATCCGGTCCGGTTCCGACGCTTCTGGCATCCCCGTCCCGTTGTCCAAGGTTCTTCCGCAACGTCTCGCCGAATCTGTCCATCAAATCCGTTTTATTGCGAATCGGGCCAGCAACACGAAGGACCTCGCCTTCGCTGATTCTGCGGAGCATCCCGATACGCTTTACCAACTGTACCCGGATGGCGTCGAGGCGTTCGGGCGCGAACATGCGCATGCGCGACAACTCGTGCGCCGCCTCGTCGGGCCAGTCCGACAGAGCATCCAGGTCGAACCGGCTCCAATCCTCCACCAGTCTGAGCTGCCGCAAAGCCGAGGGCTTGCCGGTCGCGGTGCAGAACGGCTTGGCGAACCAGTCCCGGCCGTCCACATCGAGCTCGCCGCTCCACAGGCTCGCGCCAGTGTCGTAGATCGGGGCCGGACGAACCTCAAGGGTCTCGATGTTCCGGATCAGACCGAAGTTGCTGTAATGCCTATCTGTATTGCGCATGAGGTAGTCGACCACGAGCCAATCGTCCGTGGCGTCACGAACCGCCCGCCCGTCGGCCCCGAAGCCGGCGGCGGCACGGATCCACTGGTCATGCGTGTTGAGGCCGCTGACGGTTTTGACGGACTGGAGCACCTGCCAGGCGGAGACCAGCTCCTCATGGCTGGTGAGCATGTCCGCGCATGTGGACACCAGACGGTTGCCGCTGCGCGCCAGCGAATACGGGACGGCGGGAACGCCCAGCCGCGCGCAGAGCCTCGAGGCGATGACCTCGTTCATCGGCTCCTGGCCAGTGCGGCCCGACTTGACGAGCAGCCTCCTGCCGGTGGTTTTGTCGATCGTCCAGCGTTTGGGAAGATCGCCACCAGTGGACACGTCGGGGACGTTGAGGCTGATGTCATGGGACGACGAGTACGAGGTGAGCAGGATCTCGCCCAGCGCCTCGTCGAAGGAATTGTCGAAGAAGTTGACGTCCTTCCATTCGGCCGGGTCGTCCTCGCGTCTGACCCAGTACTGGTCCGACAGGCTCAAACCGTAGGTCCGGTCGAGCAGCTCCCCGGTCGATGCCGCGCCAAGCGATTCGAGCACGCGGCGGATGCCGTCGCGGGTGGAGGGGATGGCGCGGGACCTCCACCATTCATCGATCCTCCTGGCATACAGCGCGCTCTTGCCGTGCGTGGTGAACTCCAGGGGCAGACGATCATGGTCAAGGACCTCGCCAGAGGAGCACGCGCGACCGGACTCGGGATCGTATTCGAACGCAAGGACCGGATGGTCCCCGCACATGATCAGCTTGCGTGGCATGATTCCGCTCCCTCCAAACTTGGTCTTTAAAGATTCTACAGGCACGAATTACGCGCGAGACGGCGTCCCGTTTCATGACGCGATGCATGGATATGGGCCACTTCCGCAAATCGCAAGCCTCGGCGATGACGCCGACAACTGATACGGTAGTCATATTGGTTTCCCAAAGGTAAAGAGGCATGACCATGGGATTGTTCGACTTCGCTAAGAACTCTTTGGGTGACGTGCCGTCCGGCTTCGGCGGTCGGGGCGATATCGCCAGCCGTCTTTTCAACGACCGATGAAAAGGCTCCGGTTGAAGGCTATGGCATGATGACACGAGCGTGGGGACATTTATGACCGAAGGATACTCACATAAAGCGGCACACATCGTTGAGCATATCATTCTCGCAATCGCGCTGATCTGGGCTGGAGGCTGCACTCTCATATGGATGCAAACGGATATGTCGCATCGCATCGTGAACGCGAAATCCGCTGACGGCACCTGCGAAGTGACCATCAGCGAACTCGGCTCGCCCATGTTCTTCGGCCCAAGCAGCATCACGGTCAAAGTCTCTTGGGACACCGATCCCGGTGTTATCGGTTCCGAGAACGTCACGGAAATCAAAACGGATCTGCACAACGACGGCAAATCATTAGGCTCGGGCAACTTCACCGTCACCTGGCACGGCAACATCCCGACCGTCACCACCCATGGCGAGGAACAGCCGGACCAAAGCTACACATTCAACTGGAAATAACCGCTCCGAACATCATGTTTCTCCCGAGAGTAGTCCTCACAACCGGGCAGGTCCCACAAGGAGCATAGCTCATGCACCCACTGTCCGGTCTCAAGCCCATGAGACACTTAAGACCATGACTACCATCATCATGCGCACCTCTGATGATAATCGCATGTGGTCGTTTTTGGCTTTATTCCAAGGTTTTCCGTTCTTGGGGAATCTGCCGATCAGCCTCGTTTTCCACGAGGCACCTAAAGGCACCCGAAAATAATCCGGAAACATCCCACCGTCCCGTCGAAGCCCAACATCCCGCATCGACTAAGGCCGCCCGAACACCGCATTCCGGGCACCACACCCATGCCAATGCGTTGCGTTACCTATCATGGACATGATGGACTGAAACGGTAGATAGAGGTAACAAATAGTATGGATGCCTTATATCCTGTAATCGGCGGCAGACGTTTAATATGCCATTCGGAGGTTGACACGCTACACGAGCCGTATGCCCTCATACTCGACACAAATGTCATTAAGGATATCGGCTCTTTTTATTTTGGTCATAGACAAATTAGTCCAAAACTACGGCAACTCCTAAGCTATATACGTAGCCAATGTAGAGCGACACGAATGTCTCTTGGCGCGGCAGGAGTTTGCTATCGACTTGGACTGACAGAACTATCGCTAAAGCGGAATAACGGCGTTAACTACAGTCAATTCCGTAATTATGGAAGTGCAGTCTGTAAGCTTATAACTTGTGGAGAAGACGAATTCGCATGGATTTGTGATACCACTCCAAGCTATGCATATTCATATGACTCCAATATCGATGAAACAGTCGATAGTTGTGTCTCCCTTGAGTCTGGCTATCTTCCCATATTCTACGGAAGCATCCTATATCTGCTCGCAATACAGCTGGAAAAGACGTCTCATCAAAAGACTATCGATGAATCTATCAACCAATTTGAGCGATTCTATAAATGGGCTCATGATGATCTGGGATTTATTACCGCATTACCGACGCTTCTTGCCTTATATCAGCTTTTGGGGAAGGACGGAAACTCTAAAGAGACAAGATACAGGGGTAATGCGAGGCATTTGACTAAATTTGACCCCAACAAAATTACTAAGCCAAGTGAATTAGCCAATTGCGCATGGAATGCTGCATGGGACATACTTTTTCTTATGCGTCTAAGCGATTATAATACCGGGGAAGTATTGAGACGGGAAGGGAAAGATCCTCATTCCATTCCAACGGTGCTTATTTCTAAAGATTATGATCCTGCATGGCTGTCTTTTTCAACCAATCCGCTTGGCGAATTATATACTGCAGACGGTTCAACCACATTGCCGTATTTTGAATCAAGCAGTGATTTCTTTGATCCATTTCATGTCATGAGCAAAGATCAGCGAGCAGCATTTTGGAAACGTCTAAATGCAGTCAAAACCTCTTGTTCAAGGAAGACTGAAGACCCGATTGAACGAACTAATCACTCCATAATCGCTGTGCATGAATTAGAGAACCATTTGGGCATTGATCCTACTCGTTTCCCGTCTTTAGAGAACAGGTATCAAATTATTCATTTATAATCAGTATCCAAATTCTTCTGGGTTTTTGAAGGGTAGTGCCCGAAAGGTTGTGCACCACCTCACGAAGAACCTCATGTACAAACTGCTCATCGAAGACAAGCTCAACGTCAGGACAATCCGAAAAAGTCTTGGCGCTGAATTGCATTCCATGAAGCAAATCTCAGCCCCCTAGATAAGACCGAGTTCCTTAAGTTGTCGGATTTGTTCCGCCTGTTCAGCCGTGGGCCGCGGTCTGACCAATATATTGGACTGATCACCGTTGCGGTTTAACCCCCACGCTTCAAACTCACTAAGAATCAAGTCCGTCACACGCACGTCACGCGTGTCGATGTCTTCGAGGTTCCAATCGGAATGCTCGGCTCCCAACCGGCGTGTCACCGCAATGCCGCTCTGCTTGTAGAGCTTGCTTTTCCTGGAGAAATAGCTGTTGCTGGCTCGGATGTTCAGATTCTTCTCGAAGGGGACCTTGTTGCCTAGATGTTCCAGTTTCGCCTTCACCTCGTCGTTCGACAAGGACGGGAACTTCATGTCATCCCATTTCTGGGGGAAGATATGCTCGATTTCCCAATGTTCCGGAAGAAGTCCACGCTGCTCCGGGTCATGGTATGCGATGACTTTCAAAAGCATGCGTACCAGCCGGTAGTGGGGTTCGCGCAGCTTGGATGCCAGTTCCTCGGTGTCCACGTCCTTGAAGTCGAATCTCGGCTCCTTGGACTTGAGAATCTCCGCGTCGAGGTTGAGAACCTGCTGCTTGACGCTGTTGACGGACGGGCTGATGGCGAACCGCGAGACGAGCGCGGCCGTCAGGTGGCGCAGGAACGCCAGGAATCTTACGGCGAAATCACCCTCGTCGTGGTGCTTCAGATAGTAGATGACGGTTGGATATTTCCAGAACTCGTTCGGGTAATCCATGAGGATATCCAGCGCCTGGCGGATGGCCTCGTCGTCCGACCACGGCTCACCCTCGATGCTTTCATGGTTGACGGCGACCTTCCACACATTCAGTATCCGCCCCAGGTCCTCCAGCACCCGACCGGAACGAAGACGCTGGAACTCCTTTTCGGAGAACCATTTGCGCAGGCCCGGAGTTGTGGTCTTGCGGTCGTTTTCCTCCGCGCGCAGGACGAACATGTACTGGTAGAACAGCGCCTGCATGCTCTGCCCCGCGTGCTCCGCATGAGCGGACAGATCCTGCCAGGCCTGGACGAACTCCTCGCGGCCGTCGCCCGCGTACTTGTACATCTTCGCCTTGAAGATGTCCGCGTCGGACAAACTCAATCCACGGTCGTTCAATGTGTTGAAGATCATGAGTGCCGTATCCTGCGAGTCTGCTTTGATCGGCAGAACAATCACATTGTCCAGTAATCTGGCGATGAGCAGATGGAAGTTGAGCGATTCCTCCGCCGCGTAGTCGTTGATGCGCTTCTCCAGAAGACGGTAATTCAAGGAATACGGATCCTTGGCATTCGGGTCGGTCTCGCCCGTCTCCAGAATCATCTTCAACGTGGCGTTCGCATCATCATCGATGGCCCTCGATTCGATGAGCGTGGAGCTGCGGTCCGCCTCTCCCGTGATCTGATCGGTACGCCACAACGTCGGCGCTATGCGGTTCATTAGATTGGTGCGGGCTTTTGAGTCCGACATGCCCTCAAGCTTCTTGTACAGCGCCCGTAGAAGCAGGAAAAGCGTCGTCAAACGCTGCTGTCCGTCGATGACCTCCTGCTCCTTACCGTTGCGGTATGTAACCACGCAGCCGAGGAAATACTCGGAATCCAAATCAGCTTTCACATACTCAGTTAGATCGTCGAACAAGGTGTTGATCTGATCCGCTCCCCACGCATAGGGTCGCTGGTACTCCGGAATCAGGAAACGACTTTTCGATCCCGAACCAAGCAGGTCGGCAACGCTCTTCTTTGATACGTCGATGCTGGTCTCGTCCGTCACGACTCGCTCCTTAGCTCTGATCGCTTTATGAAGCCAAGGATAATCCCGGCACGAGAAAACAACCGGGAAGCTATATCATTTTCTCCCAGCCTGTTTCTCGGTAAGATGCCTGTTTCGCGGGAATCGGTATAAAATGATTTGCTATGCAGATTCTGTTTCTTGACGAGAGCGGTACCGCACCGGCGCGCAATGCCGTTGAGCGCAATCCGTATTTCGTCCTCGGTGGCTTGATTGTGCCTGAAGCGCAGTGGAAGTCCCTCCAAGGGGACCTCAGGAGACTCAAGGCTGAGTATCACGTTGACGGAGAAGTCAAATGGCGGTACTTCATCCCTCATCCACTAAGTCACAAGGTGACGCCGCTTTCGCATCTGGACATTCCGCAGCTTGACAAGCTGCGCATGAGATTGTTCAACGTAATCGCCAGTTACAAGAGCTTCCGTGTTCTTGCCGCCGTAGTGGATACGAAAAGTTATTACGAAAAGCACCCCGACCGAGATGCAGAGGACATGTATCACGACGCGTTCGAAGCGGTCTGTGCTCGTTTCCAGTACTATCTGCAGGACATGCAGCGTGCCACGACCGGCTCACCCTTCTATGGAATGGTGGTGATTGACGAGCGCAACAACCAGCAGAACAAGCAACTTGACAACTTCCACTTCGATTTACTCAACAACCACGACAGCAGACGCGCTGACTACAACAACCTGGTGGAGGGCCTGTTCATCGCAGCTTCGCACCACAGCGTCGGCGTGCAATTCGCAGATCTGGTCGCTGGAGCCGTCTACCGCAAGGTGTCCAAAGGCGATTCGAGTTTCTACAATGTGATACGAGGCAATATCCGGTGCCGCCCGAACGGAGACGTGAACGGGTATGGAATAGTGTCGGTGCCTTACGGTGCATTGCACGTCTAAATATGACAGACGCCGTGTCGAGGATTTCTCCTCAAACCTGCGAAGTGGCGCAGTCACGGCGTAATTACAATATAGCACACGATGGGCCTTCGCTGCACTTATTATTCTATTTGCTATATTATGTGCGCTTTTGTTCGATGGGTGTGAGCTCGAGCCAAAGCCCAAGTGCGGGCTGGAATAAACCGTCTTCCGTTATCAGCAAGAAATGTCTTGGTTGTCGCGAATGATCGCCATGAGCCAGTCTCACACACACCGATAGATTAACCGGCCTATAGGAACTTTTGTGGTGCTTATAACCGTGGCCCGGCCTTGTGGGAGCAGGCGTGTCGGCCTGTCATTTTTGTCGCGTGGAAAATGATGCGCCCCCGGTGGTGGGCTGGATGGCGTGAGAAC